>ERZ1284729.24-NODE-24-length-25861-cov-21.646865_pt1 | contig 25861 bp, 27 predicted proteins | sample MGYA00454602_ERZ1284729 | MGnify/ENA primary metagenome ERZ1284729 (study PRJEB36292, sample SAMEA5787381) | metagenome | biome: Arctic soil; feature: perennial spring outflow channel; material: sediment | place: Canada | collected 2017-07-08 | depth 0.05 m ... | reverse complement strand
TGTAAGCATAGCTAAATTTTAAAATGCAAAGATACTTTATATTTTTTCGGGATTAATCAAAAACCTCGGGAGGGACGGTTCCGGTTATAATTTAATTCTTTAACCCTTCCGTCTTAATCGGCAAGAAGATTCTGGTTTTGTAAAAACATCCGGACGCCGATTAATCCACCTTCCCTTTTTCCCGACGGTTCGGGAGGAAGGAGCACTTTGTTTTTTCCTTTTAAACAATCTTAAATTTTAAAATCAAAAGCCTCTGGGAATAAAAAGCCATATTAGTTATAGACACTTTCTTTTTTAAAATGCTTGGTAAGCATATAATACACTACAGCCCTGTATTTGTTTCTATTGGATTTGCCATATTTTTCCATCACGGAATCAATTCCGGCATCCAGTTTTTCATCGTCTTTTAAACCGAGTTTATCGATGAGGAAATTTTTCTTTACGGTAGCAAGTTCAGATTCTGAAGATCCGGAAACGGTCTCCGCATCGCTGTTAAAAATACTTGGACCACATCCCTCGGTGACCTTACGGAGCAAGCCTACATCCAAATCATCATTTATTTTATCTTTATAATCCTGAATGTACTTTCCAACTTTTTCATCGGTTTTAGTTCCCATATTTTAAATTTTTGATTACTAATAGCCTCTAATTTAACAAAAAAAAGGAAAAGAAGGAAAGGTTAAAAGTTAAGATTTCATAAAACCAAAGTACTCCAGCAAAACCTCATCATTGATTTGGCGCGGTGTAAAGATCTCCAGTAATTTTGGCTTTTCTGAAGTGTTATAAAATCCATTTAAGGCTTCACTTATCTCTTCAGAATTTCTAGCTGAAAGATATTCAAAGTCATACATTTCACATAAAGGCTTCGCATTCTTATGATGTACGGTTTCAAAATACGTATCAAAATTCTCGGTGTTCTTATTTCCCGGAAGGATTCTAAAAATCCCGCCCCCTTCATTGTTCAGGATAATTATTCTGAAGTTTTTCGGGATGTAATTGTTCCACAGCCCGTTGCTGTCATAGAAAAAGCTTAGATCACCACATATAAGCATAGTAGGATCTTCATTGATGAGCGCAGCTCCTACGGCTGTAGAAACGCTTCCATCTATCCCGCTCGTTCCACGATTGCAAAACAACTTCAGGGTTTCGTCCCAGTTAAAAAGTTGTGCATAACGAACAGTGGCGCTATTTCCCAGTTGTACATTATATTGTTCAGGCACGCTCGGCACGATTAGCTGCATAGCTTTAAAGTCGGAATATGGTATTTCCTGAACATATAGATCATGCCGGGTCTGTCTTTTTTTTCTGATATTTTTCCAGTGTGGCGCATAGTCGCTTTTCCCATTTTCAAGCAAAGGATGAAACTTTCCGAAGAAGGAATTGATGGAAGTCTCAAAATGCTTATTTAAACAGAAGAAAGTATTATATGCCTTTTTAGGATCTACGTGCCAGTGATGTTTCGGCTGAAAATTGCGAAGAAAAGACTTGATCTTTTTTGAAACGATCATCCCCCCGAAACTTAACAATATATCCGGCCTTAAAGCTTCAAATTGCTCTGCTGCATCTTCGCTTCTTTCAATAGGACCAATCAAGGTATCTATACGCGTAAAAATTTCCGGATGGTTTAAATTTGAAGTGGTTTCGCTCAACACCAGCACCGATTCATCCTGAGCGAGAAAATCCAGAAATTTCTGTTCCAGCGCATTTGGTTGGGCAACTCCCACGATTACCATTTTTCGTTTGGCCTTGTTCCAGATTTCGGCATAGGGCTCCAATTCCTTTTCAGAATAAGTTCGTTCCCGGATTTCAGGAAGAATCTGCAAGGGATGGACGGAAGCTTTTTCTACCATATCATACAGCGGCTCATAAAAAGGCACATTGATATGAACCGGACCTTTTCCTTCCAAAGCTTTATTCAGGGCAAGATTGATCTCCCGCTGATTGTGCTTTTGAGATTCAAACTGTTTCTGTTGTAATTTTTTATCGGCAGAAGTGTTTTCCAGTACGATTTCAGAATAGAGATTTGCTGAATACAGGATATGATTCTCGAATACATTTTTTTGCCGGATGGTTTGTCCATCCCCAATATCAATGCGTTCAATTGGCCTGTCTGCAGAGATCACCACCAGGGGAATATCGCTGTAAAAAGCTTCTGCCACGGCGGGATAATAATTCAATAATGCCGATCCGGAAGTGCACACCAGGGCAACCGGCTGCTGAAGTTGCTGTGCCATTCCCAATGCGAAAAATGCCGCACAACGCTCGTCTACAATGCTATAAGCCTTAATTTCGGGATGATGGGTGAAGCCGATGGTTAAAGGTGCATTTCGTGAACCCGGAGAAATGACCACATGGTTTATATTTTTTGCGACGCACAAAGCGACTATGGATTGGGCAACGGGAATTTTGGAGTATTTCACACTAAACTTAATTTAAACAAAACCTTGATAAACCTCACAGGTTTTAAAAACCTGTGAGGTTTTTATTGCGTTTTGAATGAAAGGTAAAATTACGATTTTGAAAGCACATGTACCAGCACTTAGGTACAGTCCTTTGAGGGTAAGGAATCCTGAAAGAGTTGGATTTAAAAAACCCCGGAGCAATTCCACGAGGTCTGAATTAGAAAATACTTTTAAAATTTAGAGGCAAGGCTTGGGGAATTAAACCCTCAATGAGGGATTAAAGCACAGCCTTCATCGTTTCAGCTTTATTTTGGGTTTCCTCCCACTCCGCTTCCGGATCGCTGTCTTTTGTAATTCCGCCGCCAACAAACAAAACAGCCTGATTCTCCTCAAACTTCATACATCGTAGGTTCACAAATAAATTTGAAGTGGTAATAATACTCGCGTATGCCTGGTTTTCCTGATTTCTTCGGTTACCGCTTCGTTTAATTTCCGTCTTCAAATTCAGTTCCCCTAAAAATCCGGAGTAATATTCCCTGTCGTAGTTTTCATGTTCAAGAATAAATTTTTTGGCGGGTTCCTTCGGAAGTCCGCAAATGGCGGGAGTAGGATGAATTACTGAAATCAAGGTGCTCAAATCCTGCGATTTCGGATTTAAAGATCCGGAGATATCGGTTTTTAAATGCAGTAAATTTCCGGCTTTGGCTGTATAAGGACTGGATTTTTCGATCTTCTCTACAAAGGGTTTTAAATTCTCCAGAATGGAATCTGTAACAAATTGCTGTTCCTGCATTTCCTTTTCTCGCCAAACCACCTCCATGTCTCCCTCATATTTCTGAGTTCCTGCAAGTGCCATGGTTTTAAACCTATTGCGCTCAATTTCTAGCAGGGTTTCCGGAGTAGCGCCCAGCCATAAACCGGTTTCGGGATGAAACCAGATATATACCAGCGCTGTTGGATACATCTGGAATAATTCCTGAACCATTTTTAAAGGATCCTGCCCATCCAGTTTCACCGCTTCCCTCCTGGAAAGCACCACTTTTTTGAAGGTTCCTTTTTTTATTTGATCTATCCCTTTTTCCACTAGAGCTTTATGCTGCTTCCGGGCAATTTCAGATTTAGTTTCACCAATGGTTAACTTTCTGGAATCTTTGTCCACTTCTGAAAGATCAAAGGTGGTTTCCAGAAATTCAGAATGTACAGCAGGAATAAGGAATCTAGATTTGTTGGCCTCAAAAGGAGCGAAGACAAAACCGCTTTCAGAAAAATCCCGGGTTTTGTAAATTTCAGAATTTGACTGCAGAAATGCTTTTATTTTCCCTGGTTGGTCCGATGGTTTTCTATAAGCTACAAAAGGCAATTTCTCCTTCAGCTGAAACCGAAGTTTCTCAAAAAATTCTTCAGAAGTGATCATTATTTCTTTTTAGGCAAGGCGATGGTAGTCAATTTCACAAGAGAAATCAGGTTGTCTTCAACATCTGTTATTCTTATATTCCATAACTGAGTGGTTCTTCCTTTGTGAATAAAGGTTGCTTTTGCATAGACATCTCCTTCAGAAATACTTTTGATATGATTGGCAGAAATTTCAATACCGCGGATAAAAAAATCTTCCGCATCCATAAAAATATGAGAAGCCACACTGCCAACACTTTCGGCCAGTGCCACACTTGCACCCCCGTGCAGGACACCATCCGGTTGGTGCACCTTTGAAGTAACCGGCATTTTGGCCGTAACAAAATCATCTCCTATATCTGTGAATTCGATATTGAGGGTTTCCATCAAAGTGTTTTTAGACATTTCATTACACTTAGCCAGGATTGCTTGTTTCTCCATTCTAATTAAGATTATTTCTTTGTAAAAATACAAAACGCGGCCTGAAAAATGAACTTTATAGCAGAATCCCCTTTTTCCTGATTTAAGAATAGCTGGATTTTATGTTCCAAATAAAATAATTATAAATTATTATGTAAATATTTATTAAATTAGCTATGCTAAAACGTTCAATATGAGCTTCCTGATGGCTGGGAGAAAATATGTCCTTCCCCTCCCCTATAAAATCCCTACTTGTCCTTTGATGCTTATTTAATTTAAAATATAATGAAAAGCTCAGCTTTTTTTACTAAAAAGGTGTTCTTCAGGTTTATTTCGGAAGTTCTCTCATTTGATGGAAGCTTCAGGCATATCAGGATCAATTCCGATTATTAAGAAAAGTCACCTTGTGGGATTAAATACCGAAATGTGATGATTCAACCTATTCAAATATTAGTTGTTGAAGATGAAATGATCATCGCTGCCAATATTTCAATGCAGCTTACAGAAATGGGATATGATGTTTCAGGAATTATTCCCAGGGGTGAAGACGCATTAAGTCATATCACAACCAACCTCCCGGATATCGTGTTGATAGACATTCAGCTTAAAGGGGAACTTGATGGAATAGAAACCGCGCAAAAGATGCAGGAACTCAATAAGGATATTGCGATAATATACCTTACTGCCAATGCCGATGAAGCAAATTTTAACAGGGCTAAAATAACCCACCCGTATGCTTTTATCTCCAAACCATTTAAAAAATTAGATTTACAACGCAGTATTGAGCTTACAATCCATCAGTTAAAAAGCAATATAAATAACACATCCAATGATTCTAAAAACGGGTCTTCCACGGTTGTTTTAAAAGATTGCCTTTTTGTTAGACATCGTGAAACAATGGTAAAAGTAGCCATAAAGGATATTCGTTACATTGAAGCTGAGCGTAATTATTGCAGGATATTTTCAATGGATAAGGAATATTTAATAGTGACCACGCTTAAAGAAATAGACAAAAAACTACCTCAAAAACATTTTTTAAGAATCCATAGATCTTATATTATCAATTTCTCCCGAATAGACGAAATAGGCGGTACGCATGTAGTTATTTCACGAAAAACAATCCCGATGTCCAAAGGAATGCGCACAGAACTCTTAAAAAGATTGCAAACCATTTAAACCTTTGATAAAAATATGGTCACTTAAGACAAAATTTCGTACCGTTCGTCCTAACCTGGTTGTTTCAGATTTCTAAACAATTAATTTAATCTACATTCATGAGATGCTTAACCAAGGAAAACCAAAATAAAACCAGTTTTTTTTTGGCTTATATTTTAATACCCTCAGGTAATTTTTACTAGTTTAAAAAAATAAATATGAAAGAAATTATCTCTTTACTTTTTATGTTTTTTTCCGTCAGCGCTGGTTTTTCACAGGCTTCGAATGTGAAAGATTTAGATTCCATTCTTGAATGGCTGGATGCGCACGCAAAAACACCTGCAGACTCTACACAGTTGGGCGTTAATTCACATAAAGCTGTATTGCTATCCAAAAAACTGAATAACCAAAACGCCCTTGCAAAATCTTATTTACATCTGGCAAATTATCATAAAGAATACTCCAAACTGGATTCTTCATTGGTCTATACCCTAATGGCAAAAGATATTTACAGCACTTTACAAAATGAATTAAATCTTGCCAATACCCACCTCGCCCTTAAGGAAGTTTATGCTCTTCAAACAGAGTATGGAAAAGCTACAGAACAGGGATATAAAGCCCTGGAAATATTCAAAAAATTAAATGATCAAAAAGGCATCGCACAAAGCTACACGCACCTTTGCGGACTACTTTATTATGAAAACAGTTATTTAACAGGGATCGATCTATGTAATATAGCCATTGAAATATTGGAAAAGTTAGATTCAAATAAGGATTTGGCATTGGCTTATCATAATAAAGCATTTAACCAACTTTTTTCAGGAGATGATCTGCAAGATGCGTTGACTACTATAAATAAAGCTATTGACCTTTATAAAACCCAGGGGGAATATGGTATTCCTATGATGGCCTCCATAAACTGGCGTGGAAATATTTACAAGTATATGGGAGAGTATGACGCCGCTATTGCCGATTACCAGGCCAATTTTGATAAATCCAACGAAATGGGATTGAAACGATACCTCATCCCCTCTTTGGCAAATATAGGGCATGTGTATTTGATGCAGGGAAAATATGAGGAAGCACTCCCCTACAATCTCGAAGCTATTGATATTATGATAAAAACAGGGAGGGTAGGAAATCTATGGGAAAACTATATGCATGTCGCGTCAATTTATGAGTCTATGGGTGATTATAAAAATGCAATGGTTTACAGCAAGCTTTATGCAAAGGCATATACAGAACTTAAAGACCGCGCGATTCAAAGTTTGGAAGGTGAAATCCAGGCTAAATATGAAACCGGGCAAAAAAATGCCACCATCCTTTTTCAAAATGAAAAAATAACCCAACAACGGAAAACTCAAACCCTATACATAATTCTTGTGGGTCTATTGGCCTTTATTCTTTTTGGATTATTCTATTATTATAAAAAGCGCCAAAAGCGAAACCAGGAATTGCTCGCATTAAATAATCAATTAGATATCAAAAACAAGCAGAACGAGCTGCTTATCAAAGAAATTCATCACCGCGTTAAAAACAACTTGGAATTGGTTAAAAGTTTAATTTCCCTGCAATCTGCACAACTCGAAGATTCAGCGGCTAAAGAAGCTATGATGGCCAGTCAAAACAGGGTGCAGTCCATGGGCATTATCCATCAAAAATTATATCAGGGAGAAAACCTGGGCAGTATTGAAATGAAAGATTATTTCCTGAATTTAGGTGAAGGCATTTTAGACACCTTTAATGCAGAAGATAAGGTGAAAATTGAATGTGCCATGGACAACCTGGAACTGGATGTAGACACCGCAGTACCCATTGGCCTGATAGTTAACGAACTACTTACAAACGCCTTAAAATATGCGTTTCCCGAGAATAGGAATGGAACCATTCAAATTAATTTATTTCAACCAAATCCGGAGAGTTTATCCTTAACAGTGTCTGATAACGGCGTGGGTAAAAACATCGGCTTGTCACCACAAGGAACCGGTTTTGGCTCGCAGTTAATTCAATTATTAACACAACAACTCAATGGCACTATTCAGGAAAAAAATGAAAATGGTACTGCAGTAGAGTTTCACTTTAAAATCAAAAATGCAGCCTGAACTGAGAATTGAGTATTGAGTATTGAGTATTGAGAAAAGATTGATGTAAAGATTCAAGAGACAAGAGACAAGACAAAATATTCGTCCATTTGTGGCAAAAACAATGAAGATTATTTCTACGAATCCCGATAGATATCGGGAGCGGTTTAGATCAGCGGGAGATAAAAAACAAGTAACATTGAAAATTACTGTTTAAAATCTGTCAACACTAATCAGGGAAGTACAACTTTAGAAGATAAAATATTTGTGCATTCGTGGCTAAAAGATAGCGAAGTGGGCAGCAACAATAAATCAGGCAAGCTCAAATCAAGAACCAGGAAAAAAGAGAATAGGAAGATTATTTCTGCGAATCCCGAGAGCTATCGGGAGCGGTTTAGATCAGCGGGAGATAAAAACAAGTAGCATTGAAAATTAATTTTTAAAAAGGTCAACACTAATCAGGGACGTACAACGCCAAAGGCGGAACGATCTAGACTCTTTACCGCACATTTCTGATTACCAATCTCTCCCAAATAAATGGAATAGTTGGCAGGCACGTGATTATTTCACGCAATGAAATCCCAATTTCCGAAGGCATGTTTGCGTACCGAACTTTTAAAAAGGTTGCAAAACATTTAAGCCTTTGATAAGGATATAGTCGATTAGGACAGTTTTTCGCACCGTTCGTCCTAACTTGCTTGATTTCAGCTTAATACATAATTACTTTGTTGTTAAATCAATATAAAATTAAAATTATGAAAACTGTAAATTTTATCACCTTGCTTTTTGCAATTACAATATTGCCAACCAGTGACCTTTTTGCTCAAAGTACTAATGCCAATCAGGCTTTTTGGGTACACGAAGACCAGGTAAAACCTTCCATGCTTAAAGAGTATGAAGCCGTTACCAAAGATTTTATTGCAGCCTGCAAGGAACATGATCTAAAAGATTCCAACTGGTCCACGGCACGCCTGGACGACGGAACCTATTTGAGCATTTCTCCCGTTAATAATATGGCCGATCTTGATAAGAATCCCCTGGCACCTTTAGCTGAAAAAATGGGAGAGGAAAAATTCAGGGCCATATTTAACCGTTTTGACAAAACCTATGATGTTCACCGGAACTATATGGTTCATTTGATCACTGATATGTCTTATATGCCTGACGGGCTTACCACCAATACCCCTGGAAAGGATTACAGAAAATGGCATTTCTTTCACGTCACCCCAGATAATGTTGTGAACCTTAGAAATAAGATGAAGGAAATTAAAGCATTGTACGAGGAGAAAGAGGCCAATGAACATTTCAGGATCTACCGAAATGGCTTTGGCACTAATGGAGATTACTATCTCGTGGTGATTTCAGCAAAAGATGCAATAACTTATGTAAAAACATCTGATGAAACAGAAGTACTTCTGGGAGAGGAAGGGGAGAAATTATTTGATGAAATGATGCAATACGTTCATAAATACGAATACAAAACAGGAAGTATGCGTCCCGACCTCGGTTATACTGCGAAAGAATAACAACATAATAAACAACTGATGAACACTTTACAGAGGTATTCAGTTCTTCTTGTGACTGTTTTGTTTACATCAAACATCCTGCAGGGACAAAGTACCAACAATCAGGAAATGATAAAAAACATATATGAGATCCTGCAAAACAGTAAGGCAGGGTCAAATGATATCGAAGTTTTAATCCCCGAAATAAAATGGGATGATGTAAAAAATTCAAGGGAAGGCAATGAAAGATCGTCCATAACATTTGGTTCTATTTTAAAAAAAGAATGGGAAAGCATTCTTTTTGAGGATCTTAATTTTCAGAATGCTGAAAAAAATAAGGTAGTAGTAACCGGGATAGTCAAAGTGCGCCAACCGGCAGAATGTGAGCTCATCTCAACCAAATTTAAACATTCCTGGGATTTAAAAGACGGCAAAATCGTCAGTTTTAAAGAATGATCATAAAATTAAAAATTATGCAAACAGTTGGAATTATAGGTGGTTCAGGCTTTATTGGAAGCTACATCACCAAAAAGTTTTTGGCAGAAGGATACGATGTAAAAGTTTCGGTTACCGATATCCGTAAAAGCGAAAAGTATCAGCATCTTTTCAATCTTAAAAATTCTGACAAACTCAATATTCGCGGATTAAAACTCGAGGATACAGAAAGTTTAAAGGATTTTATAAAAGACTGTGAAATTGTGGTACACAGCGGTACACCCTTTCAACTGGATGTTAAAGATCCCAAAACCGAACTTTTGGATCCAACTATTAATGGTACCAATAATTTTCTTGATGCCGTAAGTGAGGCGCCAAATATTGAAAAGGTAGTTTTTATTGCCTCCGTGGCTGCATTCAATACCAACTTTCCTTTGCCGGCAGGTGGAAAAACAACCACAGATACATTTAGCGAAACCGACGAACCATTTATGAGTGAAGAAAGTCATCCATATGCGCAAGCCAAATTTATTGCCCAACGAAGGGTTGAAAAGTTTATAGATGAAAATAAAAATTTAAATTTTGAGATCACAACCGTATCGCCGGTGATGGTGATGGGAAAATCTTTGTCCACCAGAGAAGACTCCACGTCTACCGGATTGCAGTTTCTTATAAAGAACAAAATTGCACCCGATGATTTTATCCAATCCCTTTATGATCATGATGTTCCTTTTGCGGTAGTAGATGTTGAAGATGTGGCCACTGCTGTTTTTAATGCAGCAACTAAAAAAGGGCTTCATGGGAAAGACTATTTATTAAGCAGCCAGACGTACAGGGTTTCAGATATTCACGAGATGTTAAACCACCGTGAACCCAGGGAAGATGCACAGGTAATTTATAAAAATAATTTGGCTAAAACCGATTTGAAAATGGATTTTAAACCTGTTAAGGCAACCTTGGCCACTTATTCCTAAAAAAATGGTAAGTGGTAAGCTTTTTTTGCCGAATAAAAGGACTGACAAGATTATTTAAAAATTTGAGACTTAAAAATTTAGAGAAGGCTGTTGAATCATGAAATTGGTAATGTTGGGAGAATGCGAACCTGATAGAATATTAGGCTTTTACGGAATACAGAAATAAAAGCGAATGATCTGCCATTTAATAATAAAACGATCTTAATGCAAAAGGAAAAATTACAGCTAAAATTGTTTAATAATGAGCAAAGCCGCTGGATTTATAAAGGTAAAACAAATTAATACTAACCTGTCATTCGTCTATAACGAGGACAAAAATGAAACAATATGAGAAAGATAATTTTTATGATGCTTTTATTGCCTTTGATGGCAATATCGCAAAACAGTACCGAATACGGCGTATTTGAAAATGCGTTGTTAACGCCCAATCCTGCTCAAATAAACCAGTTTGAAAAAGGAATTGCAGCCCATAACAAACAATATCACGGCGAAGGGCCTTATGGAGTGCGTGTTTATTGGGTTGCTAATGGCCCAAACACAGGAAGCTATGTATGGGCTATGGGGCCGTTTCCATGGAGTTCTTTAGATAACAGACCTGAACAAAAAGATGGACATGATACCGACTGGAACACCAATGTAGCACCCTACATGACACCCGGAAGTGGCCAACAGAGCTATTGGAAATTCAACGCAGACTTGTCAAGATTTCCTGAAGATTTCAACTTAAAAAATCTTTTAGTGGATTATTATGACGTAAAGCGTGGAAAAATGCAAGATGCCATGAAACTGGTGGAAAAAATAAGAAAGGTATACACAGATAAATTACCTGATGAAACCTACGGAATTTATACCAATGAATTTTCCAGTACCAGGGAAGGACGTGATTTGGCAGTAATTTCATTTTTTGATAAATCCTCCTGGTTGTCACAGGATAGGGAATTTGTTAGCAAATATGATGAAGTATATGGAAAAGGCAGTTGGGACCAGTTTTTAAAAGATTGGTATGCTGTAACCGATGGCGGTGAAAGTGAACTTTGGATTTTTCGTCCTGAGCTGAGTGGGATAAGTGCAGCTGTAAAAGTTTCTGAATGAAATCAAAAATCTCTGGGCAAGCCCACAAGGTATGGATCAATAATTCGGGAAGAAAATACTTTTATAATTTCGAGCCAAGCCCGCCTGAATGATTCGGTCAGGAGTGAATGGTTTTAATAAAATCAGCCGTTCACTTTTTTCAAAGCATTAATCATTGGAAATGATAAAGGGAAAAACCGAAATAACAATTATTAAATTAAATCTTTTAACGATGGAAAAAACAAACCAAAAACCTGATTATTTTCTGCTTCGGCCGGAAGTAGAAAAAGCATATGGTTATTCTCATGCCGTTAAAATTGGAAACAATCTAAAAATTTCCGGTGCAGTAAGTATGGATGATGAAGGCAACCCTATAGCCGTAGGTGATTTTGAACAGCAAATGAAGAATTGTTATTCAGATTTGGAAAAAGTGTTGAAACATTATGGGTGCAATTTTGACGACGTGGTTGTGGAAAATGTGTTCACCACCAACATGCCAAAGTTTTTAGAAGTTTCAGGCTATAGAACTGAAATTTACAAAAAGCAGTTTCCTACCGGGTCCTGGCTCGGAGTGAAAGAACTGGCACTCCCCGAATTTCTGATTGAAATAGAACTGGAAGCACATAAAGAGGAATAAAATCGTGAATTAAAAAATTCAGTACCCATTAAGGATTTATAAAACCTATCTAAGTTTCTAAGGATTTGCATCCTACTTATAAAAATCAATTAACCATTTAAATTCTAATGATCATGAAAAAATTACTAATTCTTATCGCACTAATTCTGGCAGGAAACACTGCTATTGCCCAGGACAAACTCTATTTAATATTTGAGTTTATGAAAGTGGACAATGAGCAGGAACAAGCTTATATGGAAACCGAAGCATTTTGGGAAAAAATTCAGGAACAGCGGGTTAAAAATGGAGATATCATAGGATGGGATTTGTGGGGTTTACAACCTGGCGGTGAGAATCAGGGATATCAATACCTCACTGTAAGCCTTTATAATGATCCGGTAAAAATGATGAGCGGGGCCGGGGATTTTGAGGCAGCCCTAAAAGCAGCTTACCCGGAAATGTCTGATGACGATCTTACTGAAAAATTCAACAACACCGCAAAATCAAGAGATTTGGCGAAGCGTATATATCTTGAACAAATTGCTGTCACTAAAGATGATTTTGAGATGCCCTTAGGTACCGTTGCCGGAATTAATTTAATGAAAGTAACGAATGGTGATTCTGAAAAATATGAAAAATTTGAAACACAAATTTTCCAGCCTATGCATCAAAAAGAGGTGGATGCGGGAATAAGGGGGAACTGGAGTTTGATGCGATATATGTTACCGGTTGGAAGTGATGTTTACGCCTCACATATCACTGCGGATATGTACAGGGATTACAACCAAATGTTTTCCGGTTGGAGTGAAGAAGGAACGGCAATGACTGAAGACCAAATTCAAAAAATTCAGGAAGGAATTGCTACCAGGGATTTGAAATATAAATATATGGCTACGCTTTTAAGAAAGGTGCGATAAAACAATTTCCAAACAGGTGAAATGATCATGAAGCGCCGCATTCTGGAGTAACCCAAAGTAAAACGAAAAGTAGAGATGAAAATTTATAAAAGAGGAAAATACTTTTAAAAATTCGGGAAAAGTCCGCCTGAATGAGGGATTAAAAAAACGGGGTAAGCCGAAAACCGGCCAGAGTAGGCTATAAAATTAATTTGAACACAATGGCAACAATTGTAGTTAGACACAAAGTCAGGGATATTAATGCATGGCTCAAGGGCCATCAGGATCGGAAAAAAATATTTGCTCCGGCGGTCACAGAATTTAAAACATTTCAGGATACAGATGACCCAAATTCGGTGGTTATAGTTGCGGAAGTAACCGATCTGGAATTGCTTGGTGCCATCATCAACGATCCTAAAAACCAGGAGATAAAAGATTTGCACACGGTGTTAGAACCCATTACCATGTCGCTTCAGGTTGATTTATAAAAGGACATCTCAAAAAAGGAAATTTAAAAACGGAAATGAAAGAATGAGGAATAAAAAAACGGGGTAAGCCAAAAACCGACCAGAGTAGGCAAAACTAAATATCAGAAAAAATGAACCTAAGGAACAATTTTAAAATTGCAACGCTAGGCCTTGCAATTTGCCTTTTCACAATAGGGTGTAATTCACAACCCGATAAAAAAACTGAAAAGGAATCCGCTAAAACAGTAGCACCCGTAGAAGCTAAAGCCGATATGGCCAGTATAAAAGCCGAAATACAAGGCCTGGAAAATACCTGGGCGGCAGCTGATAATGACCGTGATGCTGATGCTATTCTTGCTTTTTATTCAGATGACGCGGTGAGTTTGTCCAATAATGCTCCAATGACAAAAGGAAAACCAGCCATTAAAAAGGAAATAGAAGAAGGCCTGGCAAAAAAAGCTGAAGGAGAAACGGTTTCCTATAATACCCTCGAGGTATTTGGTGATGAAAACATTGTGACTGAGATTGGCACTTCAGAATCTAAGGATGCATCAGGCAAAGTGATTAGAACAGGTAAATATATGGCTATCTGGGAAAAGCGCGACGGAAAATACATATGCATCAGGGACATTTACAATGATGATGCTGTAGTAAAATAGTTTGAAAGTTTGCGTTAATACCGGGGGAGTATTTTAAAATGCGATCCCGGTATTATTACTTTTTCCTGTAGATTCGTATATCCAGTTAGACTGCATTCAGATAAAAATCAAGAAAGCCCGTTCACTTTAAATTCAAATAAATATTGAGTGCCGGAGGTATAAACTACCTTCATAGTCCCATCCAATTGTCGGGTTAGCAGGTCGATGAGTTTTTTACCAAACCCGGACCCTTTAATGGGTTCACCTTCGGTTTGCCCAATACCATTGTCTTTTACTAAGAGTTGTATTTCGTGCCCCGATTTTTTATCCAAATTTATAGTGATCTCCCCCGGTTGTTTATTTGGAAACGCGTATTTAAGGCTATTGGTCAATAATTCATTTACTATTAATCCTAAAGGCACGGCCGTGTCCACATCCAGATGTAATTCCGGCATTTTATAGTTGATTTTAATGCGTTCCTCTTCCCCAAAAGAATCCAAAATATGATTGCCAAGATTGAAAAAATAATCTTTCATTTCAATGGAAGAAAGATGGTTATTTTGATATAAGCGCTGGTGAATAATGCTCATTGAATATACCCTGTTTTGGCTCTCTTTCATCGCATTCACTACATTGGGATCTTTTATTTGAGCTGTTTGCAGTGCCAAAAGGCTGGAAACCACCTCGAGATTGTTTTTAACTCTGTGATGAATTTCCTTCAACAAAAATTCCTTTTCTTTATTCTGTTTCTTCAGAAGCTTATTTTTCTTTCTGTTATTCCTGAAACTAAAAAACAACACGATTAAAAAAAGCAAAAGCAGTCCTGAAATAATTAAAATCAACCGCTGGGTAGCAAGTTGCTGTTTCAGTTTTATCTCCTGTAAATCTATGGTGCTTTCTTTTTGCGCTACATCAAATTCGGTTTGAAGCAGGGAGATACGCTGATCTGCTTCCGCGGTGAAAACTGCGCTTTTAAGGGAATCATACCTGGAAAATGCTTCATAGGCATCCTTATATTGTCCATTCCCGGCATACGCCGTTCCCAGACTTTCAAAAGCTTTACTCAAAAAGAATCCATCCCCAAATTCTGTGGTGGCCACGTTGATGGATTTATTGATGTTTTCTATAGCAGCCTGATAGTTCCCATATTGGTTTTGAAGTTCCCCAATGGAGAGGTAGGAACGCATGAGCATAAATGAATTATCCAGTAAATAGGCGTATTTCAACGCATTTTGCCCGGCCTCATACGCCCTGTCGAATTGTTTTAAAAAAGAATACAAATCGACAAGGGAAATATAAACATCGCTTAAATTATTATAAAAACCATAGCGCTCACCAATAGCTATGGAACGATTATAGTATTCCAACGCCTTTGAATACTCATTTAAGCTTAAGTAATTATTCCCGACTATATAAAGCGTGAAATCATAATCGAGATCGTTGAATCCCCGTGATTCAAAAAAGGACAGCGCCTTTAAACCATACTCCAGCCCTTCTTCAAATTTACCCTGCTTCCAAAACAGGTTGCTGAGATCGCTATAGGCAACGCCCATTGCTCTTTTGTCATTTGGTTTTTCCCCTAATCTCAAAGATTCCAGGGCATAATCTGCTGCCCGCCCCAGTTGCCCCCGACGCTCATAAACATAACCCAACTGGGTGTTCAGAAAAGCCAGATCACTTTCCGGAACTTTTCTTTTGGCCTCCTTAAGCACTACCTCGGCAGAATCCAGTTTTTCCTGTCGCAGCAAAATTGAACCCTGGGTAATTTGAAATCGTCCATTCCAGAGACTATTGTTTTTTTCGGAAGTGAGTTTCAAACCTTCCTTGGTGAAATCCAGGGCAGTATTCAGGTTTCTTGTATGCCAGTAATAGGCCAGATCATTTAAAACAGCAAACTTTATGGTATCTGTTTCAATTTTATCCAGGGCATCTTCCAGAATTTGCAGATAGGAACTATCAAAATCATCGGTTTCCACAAATACCTTTTTGTAGGGATTGGGTTTACTGAAATCGAAGATTTGCCCATAACCGGATGTGCTGAGAAGCGCTGAAAGGAACAGCACGAAGATGATATTTTTTACTGTAATCAAGGATGTTTCCACTAAAAAATTAAAATTAGAATATACAACTAAATCATTGTTTTTCAACGTTTTGTTGATCTATGCAGTCTAAAATATTCAGGAGAATTTAAATACAACAGCTACACTTCGCCAAACGACTTTAAAAAGATAACTTTTAGTTTTAACAGATTTTTACGATAAAAAAATTAGGCCAACCGGACAAAATTAGGAGGCCTCCGTCCTATAAGGCTTTTATAATCAACCAAATGTTGCTTATTTAGCTGTGCTTATACCCTACTGTTTGAAATTTGGAATGATAAAGACTGTAGCGATGACAAGAGAAACAATTTTAAACCATAAATATCGGGAGATATTAAGCGGATGCGATTTACTAAATAGCCTGGATAAAGAAACATCCAATGCTTTTCTGGGACTTTTTAAGGAAGAAAAGTGGCCAAAAAACACCTGCATCCTAAACCCGGAAAAGTTGTCCTTAAAATTTCATATCGTGCTTTCCGGAAGGTTGAAAATGTATCAGGTAGATCCATTTTCAGGAAAAGAGCTCACACTTTTTTTGTTGAGCAAATGCGACTTTTTTGATATTTTCTGTCTTCTTGATAGCCGGACCCATAAGATATATTATGAGTGCCTGGATGAAGTCACCGTGCTTTCGGCACCCATGGAAAGTTTAAGGAACTGGCTTAATAAAAACCCCAATAAGTATAAAAATTTTCTGCCATATGCAGGAAAGCAATTGAGGCTATTGGAAAATTCCCTCTTCGAGATGACCTTTAATGACATCGCCACCCGACTTCTGAAACTGCTTATTAAAAACGTGAACAAAAATTCCCGGGATTTGGAATTCATTCACGATTTACCGGATAAGGAAATCGCTCACCTGCTGGGATCTACAAGGGCGGTAGTAAACCGGCATTTACAGCGCCTGAAGCATAATGGTTCTCTAAAACTGTCCAGAAACAAAATGGAAGTGCAGGACCTTGGTATCCTGGTACATATGCTGAATAGTCAAAAAATGGATTCCTTTTAACTCTTTCAATGTTGAAAAATTCAAAATTCAAAATTCAAAGTTCAAAGTTGAAAAGTTGAAAAGTTTCAAAGTTGAAAAGTTTCAAAGTTTTAAAGTTTTAAAGTTAAAAAGCTTGAGCATGAGCAGAAAACCCATTCTTTTCGGAAAAAGATTAACCTCAGAGATCGCAAAGAAAAGAGAACTAAAAACCTACAGGGAAGAAAAATTTCTCTGCGACCTTAGCGTAAACCTCTGCGATTTTAGCGGTTAAGGTAAGCAGCTTTCAACAATTTCCTGAAACAGAATCTAATTAATCAGTTCAATAATTCTTGTGTTTTCTGAAGTTTAGAGCTGAAAATATCCCTTTTCCGAAGCAGAAAAATTTCTAAATTCCTTTCTTCTGAAAAACTATCCTAAAACCGAAAAATTTGCTGTACTGATCGAAGATTTACAGATCTTTTCAACTCCACTATTCTAAATTTTTAACTCTTTTTTCTTATATTTAATTGAATATGAACAAATTACAAGGCCATGAAGTCAGAACTCTTAATTTCGGTTGTGATAATGCTTTTTTCAATAGCTCCGGCTGAACAGGATAAATATCACCGCGATCGTCAACAAATGGTGACAGCTCAATTGGAAGCGCGGGGAATTAAGCATAAACCCACCCTCAACGCCATGCGAAGTGTGGAACGTCACCGCTTGGTGCCCAAAGCACAGGTGGAATATGCGTATGAAGACCGCCCCTTGCCCATAGGTTTTGGGCAAACTATCTCCCAGCCTTATATGGTAGGATATATGACCGAAGTGATAAGGCCAACTGCCGGAATGAAGGTGTTGGAAATAGGTACAGGATCCGGGTATCAGGCGGCGGTGCTTGCTGAAATTGTGGATGAGGTTTATACCATCGAGATTGTTGAAGAGTTGGCCAAAACGGCCAAAAGCAGTTTGGAGGAAATGGGATACACCAATATTCATTTAAAAGAGGGCGACGGTTATTTTGGTTGGGAAGAACATGCTCCTTATGATGCCATAATTGTTACTGCTGCTTCAGCATTTATCCCGCCGCTGCTTATAGAACAATTAAAAGAAGGAGGAAAAATGGTAATTCCTGTGGGTGCCCCTTTTACCACTCAGCAACTTATGCTGGTGGAAAAGCAAAAAGACGGAAAACGGAAAACCCGCAATCTCCTGCCGGTGCGGTTTGTTCCCTTTACCCGTAACTAATGGGATCACATTCTTATTTCAACCGGTTGTTGTTTTCAATTGGCCTGCTTTCGCTGTCCATGATAGCCTACCAATTGAGCCTGATGCAATACCTGTCCATTGTGCAGTGGTATCATTTTGCCTATATGGTGATTGGCATCGCCCTGCTGGGATTTGGTGCTGCAGGCAGCTTTATAGCTATCTTTCGCAAATCCCTGCTACCCATAATCGATTATTTACTGCCGTTATTCATGGTGCTAACCGGTATTTTCATGCCGCTTATCCTCTGGCTTTCGGGACAGCCTTTTGCACGGTTTGACACCTATCTTTTGTTCGTGGAGCGAAGTCAGCTATGGCAATTGTTACTGTATGAACTGCTCTTTTTCATTCCGTTCTTTTTTTGTGCCCTTGCAATTGGGCTGGTTTTCGTTAAATATACCAACAGGATAGGGAAACTTTATTTCAGTAATCTGGCGGGATCAGGATTGGGAGGCCTGGCGGCTATTGTCCTGTTCTGGACAGCTTTTCCCACGCAAATCCCTTATATCACTGGATTTCTCTCCTTGATGGCTGCCTTGCTGATAATTCCCCTACACCGAAAACGTATCTGGATGATTTCCGTAGGAATAACAGCGGTTTTATTAATACTTCCTGCCTTTTTTTCTCCACCACCTTTACCGCTTTCGCAATATAAAAGTCTGAGTCAAACCCTGGATCTCCCGGAAGCGAGCATAGTAAAATCGGCTAACAGTCCGCACGGTTGGGTGCAATATGTAACTTCTCCGGTGCTGCGCTATGCCCCCGGCTTAAGTCTTTCCTTTACCGGCGAGGTCCCTGTAATCGATGCGGTGTTCAGCAATGCGGAATGGGCCGGAGCGGTGCTGAGATCTCCCGGGGACAGCCGGATCCTTGATTATACCACTTCGGCCGCAGCCTGGGAGCTGGCTGCGCATAAAAAAGTGCTGATTCTGGATGCAGGCACCGGAGTGAGGACAAAGTATGCCTCTTTAAAAGGTGCTGCTGAAATAGATCACGTGGAATCTCACCGGCTGGTTACCGATTTTTCCGAAGATCAAACCGAACTTGAAAATGACGAAAGTGTCACTTTGCATCAGCAGGATTCCCGGTCGTTTCTCGCCCAAACTGAAAAATCCTATGACCTGATTAGTCTCCCTCCTATTGGCGCTTTTGGTGGAACCGCCGGTTTGGGAGCGCTGCAGGAGGAATATCTGCTCACCACCATGGCCTTTTCCCTAATCTATGACCGGCTGGAAACCGACGGATTCTTTGAAATAACCGTTTGGCTGGATTATCCTTACCGCAATCCGTTGAAAATTGCCGCCACCATTTCTGAAACCCTTGCTGAAAAAGGCATTTCTCACCCGGAACAGCATCTGGTAAGCGTAAGAAGCTGGAATACCCTCACCTTTTTGGTCAAAAAAACACCTTTTTCTTCGGCAGAAGTACAGGCTATCCGTGATTTTTGCGATCGTTTGTATTTTGACCCTATGTTGCTCCCGGGAATCACTTCTGAAGAGCGAAACCAGTATAATATGCTGGAAGATCAGGTCCTGTTCAGCCTTACCGATTCAATTATTTCCGGCAACAGGGAAAGCATCTATGAAACCTACGATTTTCACCTGCGCCCTGCCACCGATGACAAACCCTATTTTTCGCAATTCCTGCGATTAAAAAGTTTACCGCATTTGCAGGAGATCTTCGGAAATCAGTCTGCTTCCTTTATAGAGCTGGGCTACCTCATTGTGGGGGTCACTTTTTTACAATCGCTTTTACTGGCTTTTGTGCTTATCCTCCTTCCCCTTTTCCGGCTGAAAAAGAACATCAGCAACAAAGGATTCACCCTGGTATATTTTTCCGGGCTGGGAATGGGTTTTATGTTCGTAGAAATAGTGCTGATCCAGCGGTTTGTCCTCTATCTGGGCCATCCCGTATATTCGGTGGCAGCTGTGATAAGTGGAATGCTGCTCTTATCCGGACTTGGTAGCTGGTTGTCTTCGGGCTTAAAATTATCAATTGCAGGCATACGCAAAATTGTGCTGTTCATCGTTTTGCTGTTGCTGGTGTATGCCGGGATCTTGCCATGGCTGCTGGAAGCCGGCATGGGATTTTCAATTTGGGCAAAGATCCTGGTTTCCCTGGTACTCATAGGCCTTCCTTCCTTTTTTATGGGAATGCCTTTCCCGCTGGGACTGCATTTTCTTTCCCAAAGGAATGAAGAAGCTGTTCCCTGGGCCTGGGGAATCAATGGCTGCCTTTCAGTGGTAAGTGCTTCCCTGGCTACAATCCTGGCAATAGAAATAGGATTTTCAGTGCTGATGTTACTGGCCGCAACGGCATATTTCATAACCCTGGCCTCCAGTTTTCTGATAAAAAAGAAATCAAAAACCCAAGGGGCAAGCCCACAAACTATGAATTGAGCTTCCGGGGTCGCATAATGAGCACAAAAAGTTCCGGAATGCATACAGAAAAGCAGTTCTTTAACCCACGCTGTTATAATAAAACATTCGTGTATTCGTGCTTGATATCTAACCAATGTAACTCCTGAATTGAAATTGACTGGGCAAAATTTACGGGTTTTTACCTATTTGGGATTTGCCGGGTTATAAGAAAAATAGTTAGTAAACGAGAAGTTAAGATGTTTTTAACTGAAGTTTTTAAGTTAAATAGATGTAATTATTTAATTTTAAGTACATTAGATAACTAACTTTAAATCAAAATTTATGAAAACGCTTAAATTATTTGCCTTTTTTACCCTTTTCATCTTTTTGTATTCTTGTGGTGAAACCGAAAACCGCAATACAGAAATGGAAGAAGACGATATGATGACTACCCAGGAAGTACCTGATGCTGATGAGGCAATAAAAGGCTGGGGAGATGCCTGGAACAGTAAAGATCCTAAACAGGTGCGGGCAATGACCGCAGATGACGCCGTACTGGTGCTGAATGGACAGGAATTTCCGCAGGATAGTTTAGGGGCGTGGTTAGATGGGGCCACTTCAGCAATGCAGGATCTTAAATTGCGTACCCTGAAGAAAGAAACTTCAGATTATGTGGCTTACGATACAGGAACGTATTCTCACACCTACACAGACGACACGACTCATTACGCGGGATCTTATACCTTTATCTGGGAACGGTCTGATGAGGAAAATGATTGGAAAGTAAAGGTGATGAATATTTCAGAAGCTCAGCCAAAGAAAGAATAGGCAAATATTGGTAAATCAATCATCTAATGCTTAAAGCAAGCTTTGCCTTTTGCGGAGTTCAATAAGACCGGTGATGGTTGCTGAAATAAAATTTAAAACTGAAAGCGGGCAAGTCTTCCAAAGATTTCCCGCTTTTTTAATTGACTTTCTTCTGAATAATCCGGCCGATTGGTTGAGGAGTTCATCATTTAGGTTTATCATCCCCACTTTCAGTATCATCTGATTTTAAAATAGTCCTGATCCGATTGATATGAACCTGAGACGTTTGTGCTCTTTCAAGCGCTGATTTGGAACCAACACCTTTTTCTCCCCGTGCCATTGCAGTAAGCAGGTTTTTTCGCTCCTCGAACATCCGTAATGCGATCCACATAGTCTCTTCAATCTTACTTGTTTGTTCAGCTAAAAGGGCAGCAGAAGTATATGCATGCCCGGTATGACAACGGAACCTCAAGTCACTATCCGAATCTATTTTCCACAAAACACCACCGCAACCGGGGCAATTAAAGGGAACCTGATCGCCAACCGCATTTACTGATGACAAATCGCTCAATACACGTTGGGCTATTTCAGCCTCTATAACAACATCTTCCGGGGTAGGTTTTTGTTTTCTTAGTTTTCGGAGAATAAGTTTGTCAAGCAGGGTTCCCATTTCAGAAATAGGCAGGCAATAATCAATATCCACATTATTCATGGCATTTCTGGGCATATCGGGATACTCGGCCTCCTCAGGATCCTGTACAATACAGGTTCCTCCACAGCTTTTAATAGCTTTCATTCCTGAGGTGCCATCATCGAGATATCCGGTAAGCAAAATCCCTATTACACCAGTCCCAAATGCTACGGCAGCCGATCTAAATAAAGGATCTATGGCAGGGCGCGACCTGTTTTCATGAGCGCCCTTGGTCACCAGAATTTTCAGGTCTCCGCCAATCATCAGGTGATGATCTGATTGTGCGAGGTATAAATTTCCCGGTTTCAGGGTATTTCCGCTTCTTCCATGTTGACATTTTACAGTGCCCAACCTATTAAGTTCATCTAAAAGTACATTTCCCGTAGCATCGGGCGAAATATGGCGGACAACCAATATAGGAAGGGGAAAATCTTTATACAATTGGCTAATTAATTCTTTTAATGCACTAAGCCCCCCGGCAGAGGTACCAATTACAACTACCCTGGAAATTTCATCGGGCTGCTCTTTTTTACTGGGTTTCTTCATTTTTTTACTATCTAAAATTTAAATCAAAAACTTCGGGGCAATAAGGTATTTCCGGATAATCATCGGTAGGGATTAAGTGCTAATTCCGAATCCTGTTTTCTCAATTCTGCTTCTGAAAAATCCGAAACCACAGGCAAGTTATGACGGTGGTACAGGTTTTCAAAGCATTTAACAAATTTATTTCATGGGTTGTTAAATAATTTACAATGGGATTTTTGGAAAGTTTTGAATCTCTTTTTCTTCGTCTCCTTTGCTGCTAAGAATACGGCTTGGCCGGTTTTCCCGCGCAACATTCCGGGCCTTATCCAGCGCATCTTCTTCCTTATCAAAACTTTCAATCAATTTATTGTTGTAGTCCAGTACTTGCCATTGTTCTTCTTTAGTTTGCCATTGAACCCGATATGTCCATTCCTCTACTGCCGCTTCCTTACCCTTTAAAATGTCGAGGATCATCTTTCCGTCACTGTAGGATCCGTCGGGATATGGCATGGGAAACAGTGCGAAAAAAATATAGTAGAGGGAAAAGTATAAAAACTGATAGGTGACAATTCCGGTTTCCAAAAGTTCATGTTCAACAAGGATTATGACACCAAGTACACCTAAAAGATTAAAAAAAGAACCTCCGGAAAAAATGAGAATATTGGCGAATTTATTTTTGCGCTTAATATTTTCAAAAATACACACGCCATAATAGAAGTAGTACTTCCTTACTTCCAGCATGCCAAGATTAAACATAGGTTTTCCGGTACCCACGGTAACCTTAATATTCTTCCCACCCATTAGCCAGGCAAAAAAAACGTGTCCGGCTTCATGTAAGATTGAAATCACTGGTAGTACCAGGAAAAAGGCAAGAAAGAATTTTGGGATATCGATTAGGCTAACCATGGATGATTTTTAACAACAAGTTCATTGTATTGAGTCTCCTATTAGAGCGTGTATCTAATATCTACTAAATTAAATTCTTCCTTTCTAAAGATGCTCAAAATGCAAATATCAATTTTCGAACTTAATTTTAAGGCAAATCTGTTATTAATACAAATTATATGCGATAAGTTTAACATTTTGAGGTCTAATAATAGCTCATTTACGGAAACCCGTAAGGAAAATCACATTCCCCTTTTTACCTTTATATCCGCAGGAGCGCCCACGGCTAAAATCCCTTTTTTGTAAGGGAGAAAAAAGATTCACACAGTGGCCTTATCTGTTTAAAAATGTTTTATGAAACAATTGCTGCTGTTAGGCATCAGGATGTATTGGAAATGGGTGCCGATTCCACAACGCGGGCCCTGCCTGTTCTCCACAACCTGTTCCCATCATATTTACGATCAAACCGCTGCCCACGGCATTATTTCCGGGATAAAAGCATTCCTGTTTCGCTATAAAAACTGTCGCGGTGGATTCTCCCTGTTTAAAAACCCCCTTACCGGAAAAATCCAAATGCTCCTTAGATCCAATAAAATAATTGGGGAAGATGAGATTGCACCAAGGTTTTTGAGGGAGAAGAACTGTGCGTGAGAAGCGCCGAAAAACAAGGTTGAATAGGCTAACTAAAAATATTCAAAACTGTTTATAAATTCTATTATAGAACGAGAATCGGATGCAGTTTCATCCGTGAATGAGAATTTGTCGAATTCATACCAATCTGTAAAAAATTCACTGTCTTTAGTATGTTCTTCAAATAAAGGAATTTTAGCCATTTTAGGATAAAAATATTCGGCATCAATGAGCTTTTTTTCCAATAAGAGCGTTGCTTTTGAAGGAGAAATTTTATCAATATTCTTTATAATTATAGAACCAAATATTTTATAATTTCCTCCATCCCGATGAAGGTACTCGAATTTGAGGTTATTTGAATCTGTTTTCATTTCTAATTTTAAAGAAAAGATACCAGGAAATTTTCAAATAGATATTATCCAACTGCCAATTTTCTACTTTCTTTTAAAAGATAACCCGGCATTGGTTCATCCAATTTCCACTCAATATTCATAGGTTTTGCACCATACGATTTAATAAATTTTGCCTCTCCTATAAAAACATAGGCCATTGTTAAACCATATTCATCCTTATTTTGTTCTCGTACAAAAAGTAGAATTTTTTTGCCCATATTTTTGTGGTTTATATACGAAACACCTTTAGGGGAATTTGGTGCAGTACTATTTTGTGATTGCCAGTGGAATAAAAATTCATTCAATGCATAATCATCATACATCGTGGTGGGAGAGTATTCTTTATCCGATTTTTTCAAAGTGATAAATAAAGCTTCGGTATTTATTGATTTTTTATATGCTACACCTTCCCTATTTGAAGATGCTTTATCAAATTTATGTAAGCGCAATGCAGCTAAAATTTGATCTCTGTTATAACGGCTGTGTAATTTAAGCGGAAAAGCATATCCCAAATTGATATCCTTTTCAATAACGTCAACTTGGGAAATTAAATAGTCTACAACTTCTTCAAGTTCCTCAATCATAACGGGATTATTTAATAGTTCCCGTAGACTTTCCTGAATACTGTTAAATCCTAATTTTGATCCAGCAACCTGCCAAAAGTCATAATGGAACATAATAGCCATTAATTTTTCCTCTTCTGAAAGCTGGTCTAATTTGAAATTATGAAGAATTAGTTTTTTAATGAATTTAAAATAACTCAGCGAATTACAAACCAAAAGTTTTTTACTTATTCCTCTTGTAAATTCTTTTTCATTGGGTTCTTTAAAATCAGAAATTGCACCGGCATCCGCACATAGACGTTTCCAACTTCCTTTTTTATAAAGTTGAGGTAGTTCAAGATGATTAAAGGAAAGGAAATTTTTTAAGTTTAAAGGTAAAGTGGATTGATGCTTAAAATTCTGAATTTTCACTAATAATTGAGGTCTTCTGAAATCAATTGCAGCTCTAATGTTATCAAGAATTACTTGTTTAGCCTTTTTCTCCAATACAATAGAACATCCAAGTGGAAGATGTGGAAATTCATCTTCAATTTCCTTAATTATAGAAGTATGATTTGTATCTTATACACATATGCCGCTTCCGAAGCATCCTTAGCGTAAGAGCTGGGTATTGGCGTCTAAATA
>ERZ1284729.23-NODE-23-length-26227-cov-10.481392_pt1 | contig 26227 bp, 24 predicted proteins | sample MGYA00454602_ERZ1284729 | MGnify/ENA primary metagenome ERZ1284729 (study PRJEB36292, sample SAMEA5787381) | metagenome | biome: Arctic soil; feature: perennial spring outflow channel; material: sediment | place: Canada | collected 2017-07-08 | depth 0.05 m ... | reverse complement strand
CGAGGCAATGACACCGAGACTGTTTCAGTGTCTGGCAGGATCAAGGCGGCAGTGGACAGATAAACCAATCGTTCAGTCCGTGACCTCACCCGCGCCCATGCCGAGGGGTAGGCCGTTGGCCTCATCTGCGCTCCAGTACCCGTGCCAGGTATTGGCTACGGCAGCATATTTACGGAAATAGGTTGTTGCCAGATGTGGATTGCCTAAAGTATCGTGAGTCTGGGTAGATGCCGCATAATTATAGCTGGTAGTATCTGCCGGATCAAAGGGAATAGCTGCCGCAATGGCGACCGTATTGGAGTCAAGGTTGCTGGTCAAGGTCACAGTATCAGTAGTTTTGGCCGGAATCAGACCCGAGCTTGACACAAAAATCTCGCGGGGATCGCCGGGCACCAATTCACCGGTGGCTAAATCAAAGGGCTGTCCTTGCACCTGAAAGCCTTCCGGATTAACCAGATAGCCTTCCTGATTAAAGCGAAAGGCACCGGCCCTGGAATAAAAAGCGGTATTATTGCCAACTTCTTTCAGCATGAAAAAGCCATCCCCTTCAATGGCCAGATCGGTATTGGTAGAAGTTGATTCAAAGGTTCCCTGGCTGAAGATGCTGTCAACCCTGGAGACGCCGACACCGCGGCCAATCTGGGATGCACCTCCGGACCCAAAGACCGTGCTGGACATCAGGTCGGAGAAAACGGTACGAGAGCCTTTGAAACCAACGGTATTAGTGTTGGCCAGGTTGTTGCCGATAACGGTCATGGCCTGTGAGTTGGTGTTAATGCCGCTAACTCCGCTGTACATTGCGCTAGTGATGCCCATGGATGGTGTCTCCTGTGTATGCTCTGGTGATTCTAAAGAACCGTGATGAAGGCTGCTGCTGTTCTTGCCGGTAAGGGTCCAATTGTTTTTATTATTATACAGTTTCTGGTTATTAGGGCTGGGTCTGTTGTATGAAAAGATCAATCAATTCCTGGGTCGTCTGCTCATCGTCGGTGGCGGCATTATCCTCAGGCAGTATGGAGGCCGCCATCCCTGTGGCTGTAATGTTTGTGGCTATATTGGTAAGAGCGGTTGCCGTGTCAGGACTGCCTCCCGGCGCAAACACCTTTAAAATATTTTTTAACAGGACCTCGCCATCTTTAGTGGTCAGCATGCCAGTGCTGAGATCGACACCTATTACTTCAGATCTGATAAGAGGAGCGGCGGCAATAGTTGAGTTTTCACCGGCAGCGTTGGCTTGGAGAATGAGGTTATACTTGCCACCAGGAACTGGGTTACCATTCTGGTCTTTGCCATCCCAGTTGATGAAGTGATTACCGGCCGCCAGTTCTGTATTTTCTGCCTGCATAGTGCTTACTGTCTGGCCTTTTTCGTTCTGAATGGAGAGAGTGACGCTGGCGGCGGTGCCATCAAGGTTATAGCCAACTTCGACCGGTTGGCCATCAAAGGTAAAGGCGCTGCCGTAATATGAGATATTTTGGCCAATCAGGCTCAGGGCGGCAAGCTTTTCAGAACTGCCTTGAGCAGTTGCCAGGGCCTGCATGCTGTCGTTGAGATTATGCAATTGCTCAAGTGAGCTGAACTGGGCGAGCTGGGCGGTAAATTCCGTGGGATCATCAGGGCTGAGCGGATCTTGATTTTTTAATTGCGCCACCAGCAAGGTAAGAAAATCCTCTTTACCCATAATGTCTTTGGCGGCCATCGAGGACTTGTTGCCGGCATTGGTTGCTGGGCTGGACAAGGAATATATTTCGGATGAAATAGTAGTCATGGTAGTCTCACTTATATGTTCAGGTTGATGCCTGAGTCCATGGAAGCGCTCAGGTTCTCTTCCGCTGAGCTCAAAGAGAGATCAAAAGAAGTGTCTTCACTGGCAAGTAACGTCTGGGTCCCCGCATCCTCTCTGGAGGAGAACTGTTGTTGAAAAAAATGATTGGAGTCTGAAGTCGTAGACTCCAGGCTTACTTGAAAGTCTTCGATATTGAATCCTTGCTGCTCAAGGATGGCTCGCAGTCTTGGCATATTCTTTTCAATGGTGTCCTGTATCTGCTGACTGTTGACAGCTATATGGGCCTTGATGGAATCACCTTTGACCAGGATGTCTATCTTCAGCGCTCCCAGTTCAGCCGGATTAAGATTCAGGCTTATTTTACTGGTTTGCAGGCGCGGATTAATGCTGAAGCGGTCAATCAGATTATTGATCACTTCCTCAGCTACCATGGAGGCTCCCGGGGGAAGAGATGCCGAGTTCGTGCCGGCAGTGACTCCCAGCATGGGAGTTGGTCCCTGGGTGGCTAAAGTGGAGATAAAGGACGGGCCAGGTTGTTCATGATTGCCGGACGCCGCCGTTAGAATGGCATTGGCGGTGTTTTGTTGACTGGTCTTATCTTCTTGCTGTCCATTATTATCTTGGTTTTTCGCATTATTCTTATCGGCTAATCCGTCGAGCTTGGCATTCAGGTATTGTTCTTCTATATTCTGACGAACACCTTCGCCTGTGTCTACCGTCCTTACCTTGTCGATTGTTCCTTCAGGCAAGACAACGTGCGCAGGTAAGACTGAGGCGATGACGGCACTGCTCTCCGCAGCTTGAATATACGGGGAAGACAGGTTGTTCAGCTGTTCAGCCGGGACAGACTGGTAAGGAGTACGGAGGACCAGGGTAGCCTGCGAATCACCATTAAGGATAGCTTGCAACTGTTTGGCTAACAGAGTCTCATTTTTAGGGAGAGGATTTGCGGCTTGTTGGTCGTTTGCTTCCGGGACGGGACTTAAGCCGGTCTTGTTATTTAAGCCTGCTATTATGTGAGTTTGTTTGAGCTCAGCCGGTGTAACAGGAATGGCAGAAGAGGTGTCCTTGATACTGGTGAGATTAGCTGACAACAACTGACTGTTGTTAAGCACAGGGGCCACCGGTAAAAGTTCATTGGAAAGCGCCGGGGCCACCGGTAAAAGTTCACTGGTCAGTACAGGGGCATCCGGTACAAGCTGACTGCTGATTAAGGTTGTCTGGTCAGCGGCCATGATCATATCCAGATCAGTGGCTGTGAAATCATCAGGGTCGAGAGGTATGCTCTGCTGGCTGTCTCTATCTGTGGCAGTGATGGCATCAGATAGTAATCCGGTAAATGGGGAGGTCTCATCTGTTGTCTGGGCCGCTGGTGCTGGTGATGCTGCGAGCTGGGTTACTGGCGGCGCCGGTGTGACAGTGAAGAGAGAAGCTTCCATATAATACTTACTCCGGAGATAGTTTGGATAAGGTAGTGGTTAAAGTCGAGGCCTGCAGTTTATTTAATTGCTCCAAAATCTTGGCTGCAGATTTGGTCTTCATATTGGCAAGGAGATCGGCTGCTAATTGTTGATCTTCCAGGCTGCTCAAGGCAAGAGCCGCCTTGTCCGGCGCCATCTTGGCGTAAATATTACTCAAGTCCTGGATCATTTTCAGCTCAGTCTGATCTTTCTGGGCAAGCAGTTCTTCTGTTACTTGCTGCAGCTTTTTTAATTCCTGGAGCTTGGTATCCATCAGCTTAAATTTCTTATCGACCTCTTGCTCCAGGGTCTTTAGTTCCTTTTCTCTGTCAGCTAATACTTTTATTTTTTCCTGCAGCCCAGCTCTCTCCTGATCCAGAGTGTTATAGAGTCGACGTTCCTCTACAGAGGAATATGATTTTTCTGGAGCAGCCTGTTCGCTTTCTGCCGGCTTCTCATTTTTTTCCTCTGCTCCCTGTACGGTGAAGGGGTTTTGGAAAATTGCCAGTAAGCACAAGATAAATAGGAAAGATAATGGTTTCTTCATAGCGGGGCGATCGAGGTAGAGGTTATTCTTTATTTTTATCAATGTGGAAGATAACGGCAATCTCATCCAGGGTAGCTGTTTCTTTCTGGTTCAGATACTGCTGCCAGGAATCGTCCTGTTTCTGCTGCAGGGTCTCCATTATTTTTCGATCCTTACTCTTGCTGATTAACAAATCCTGGGCCCGATTTACCTCTGTCTTTTTCACTTGCAGGAGCAGCTTCGATGCGGCTACCTGCTCTGCAATCAGATCGATCCGCTGTGCGAATTGGGCCAGCTTGACCACTTCAATGCCCAGGGATTGTTCTCTGCTAAAAGTCTCCAGCAAAGAGGAGAGGATGGCTTCTTCTTCCTGTACCTGGCGTTGCGCTTCTAGCTCGGCCTCGCGTGCCTTGACCAGGCTGTAAATGGCTTGTTCTTCCAGGCTTTTTCTGTGTCTGAGTACGGTGGTCAGAGCAAAGGGCTTCATGATTTAGCGTTGATCTTCGCCTCGGCGGTCTTTTTTGGGCTGGTGATCATCTTTTCTGCCGCTCAGCAACTCGCCGAGCTCCTCAATGGTCTGCTTCAGCGGGGTGGTTTCGTTAATGCCCTGTTGTAGAAAATCATTGATGGCATCAATCCTGGTAATGGCATAATCAATTTTGGGATTAGAGCCTTTGGCGTAGGCCCCTATGTTGATCAAGTCTTCCGCTTCCTTATAAGTGGCCAGGATATTGCGGGCTTGACCGGCTAATTCCAGGTGCCGCGGTGAGACAATATCGCGCATGACCCGGCTGGCCGAACTCAGGATATCAATGGCGGGATAATGATTTTTAGCAGCGATGGCCCGGGACAGAACAATATGGCCATCAAGAATGGAACGAACCGAGTCGGCCACAGGTTCAGTCATATCGTCACCGTCGACCAGCACTGTATAGAGACCGGTGATTGATCCTTTACCGGTGAAGCGGCCGGCCCGTTCCAGCAGTTTGGGCAGGGTGGCAAATACCGAAGGGGTATAGCCTTTAGTGGTGGGCGGTTCGCCCACAGCCAGACCAATCTCCCGCATGGCCATAGCAAAGCGGGTGACCGAGTCCATCATCAACAGGACATTTTTTCCTTGATCGCAAAAGAATTCGGCAATAGCTGTGGCGACAAAGGCACCACGCATCCGCAGCAGTGGCGACTGATCTGAGGTGACCACCACGATTACCGACCGGGCCAGGCCCTCTGCACCAAGGTCGCGTTCGATGAATTCACGTACCTCACGGCCACGTTCGCCGATCAGGGCAATGACATTGACATCCGCCCTGGCGTATTTAGCCATCATGCCCAAAAGCACACTCTTGCCGACACCGGAGCCGGCCATAATTCCCAGGCGCTGGCCCATGCCACAGGTGGTAAGGCCGTTAATGGAACGGATGCCAAGATCCAGGGGCTCGGAAATATTTGTTCTTTGCATCGGCCCGGGCGGCAGAGAATAGATCGGTTTTTCATGGCTCAACAGTGGCGAAGGGAGGCCATCCAGGGGATGTTCCATGGCATCAATGACCCGCCCCAGCAAGGTATCGCCCACCTGGATGGTGGCGCTGTCCTTGACGACCCTGATCCGGCTGCCGGGTCCCAAACCACGCAGCTCACCCAGGGGCATGAGCAAGGCGCGCGAATCCTTGAAGCCGACCACCTCGGCATAAACAGGTTCGCTGTTATTATTAAGCGGAGTTAATAGACAAAGGGAGCCGATCGAGGCCGTAGGACAATATCCTTCAACCACAAGCCCGACAATTTTGGTGACTTTGCCCCATACTTTTATGGGATTAAGGTTTGCTATGGCCGAAGAAGCAGAGGTCATGATCAGTCGCCTTTAAGGCTCACCAGGAAAAGACAAAGCAGCATTATTGTCTAAGGGCAGGATCTCTTTGATAGCCTGCAACTGGCTAGTAATGGTGGCATCAACGGTACAATTGACTGACTCCAGAAGACAGCCGCCGCGATCCACGGTGCTGTCGGCCTTGATAATAATATTATCCAGACTGCTGATCTCATCAATGATCTCTTTTTTCTTCTTTTTAAGAACTGCCAGATCCTGCGGGTTTACCCTTATCTGGAACTCATCCGACTTAACCGCCAAATGAATAGCATCTTTAATAGTGGCTAAAATGGTGTCGCTCTGCTCTTCTATTGAGTGGCGGATGATCTTCTCGGCTATCTGTAGGACCAGAGTATGCATCTCTTTGGTATTATTTAATAATATGGTTTCATGGAGATGATTCAACTGCTCACAGGTGGCGCTCAGAGTTTTGATACTGGTGCCAAAGTCTTCATCGGCCTGGCTTCTTCCCATAAGTACACCTTCAGCAAAGGCCTGCTTATGGAGCAGTTCCAGGTCGATGGCCGGGATAGGAGCTTGATAGTTGCTGTCGTCAGCCTCTGGGCTGCTGCTAGGTGAGGAAATGTTCTGCGCTGCGCTGCCAGACTCTGCGGCTGATAAGGACTTGTTAGCGGCAGTATTGGTCGGCATGCCTTTGTTCGCATTGATGTTATCAGAGACAAAGAGGTCATGGTCCTCAGTTCGGGCCGGTACGGCCACAATGTCCTGCCAGATCGGTTCAAGAGGCAGAGTTTGACGGGACAGGATCTGTTCCGGGACAAACGAGGTCGTACCTTTATAAATTTTAGACAAGCTCATCGCCGCCCCCAGAGCCAAGGATCAGCTTGCCGTCTTCTTGAAGTTTCATGGCGATCTTGACGATGGCCTGCTGCATTGTTTCGACTTCCGACAGACGAACCGGCCCCATGACCTCCAGATCATCACGGATCATATCGGCAGCGCGGGAAGACATATTGGCGAAGATCTTCTCCTTCATTTCCTCAGATGCTGTTTTTAACGCCAGGGTCAGGGCATCATTGCTGACCTCACGGAGAATCATTTGCAGAGATCTGCCATCGAGGGCGACCAGATTTTCAAAGGTGAACATGCGCTTGCGGATTTCCTCGGCCATATCCGGGTCTGTCTGTTCAATGGCATCAAGGATATCTGCATCCATGCTGTTTTGCAGATGATCGAGGAGATCGACTACTTTGTCGAGGCCACCGACCTGTTTCTGTTCTTTACCGGCGACCAGACCAATTTCACGATGCAGGGCATCTTCAATACGGGTGATGACCTCAGGGGAAACTTTTTCAATTTTGGCGATACGGTAAATGACATCAGCCCGGACATCTTCAGGAAGACTGGCCAGGATTTCACTGGCATGCTGCACATGCTGAGTAGACAGAACCAGAGCTACCGTCTGCGGATGTTCTTTTTCAAGCAGTCCGGCCACCATCTTGGGATGCATCAAGGCAATGGTTTCTAAAGGCCGGGATTCGGTGCCGGAGACAAATTGCTCCATAAGATCGGCCCTGCGCTCATCGTTACCTGAGGCGGCAATGGCTTTTTTGGCAAATTCAGCGCCTTTGACAAAAAGACCGGCCAGTTCATGCTGGGTCTCGGCGTAACTGGCAAAAACCTTATCTTTTATATGCTCCGGAATATGATCAATGGTCGCTATAGTGCGGGTGACCTGCCGAATTTCATCATCGCTAAGCTCTTGAAATACTTTGGCTGCTGCCTCTTCTCCGAGACAGATGAGTAGAACTGCTGCCTTGTTGAGCCCGGTAAGGGTCTTGATGGTCATTGTTAACCTTCCTGTATCCAGCTTTTGATAATATAGGCTGATGGGACTTGATTTCTGGCGATCTCTTTACGCAGATGCAGGATCATTTCATCGGGGGGAATTTCCGGGAGAGGTTCTTCCACAACAAGTGGAGATGTTGCCTGCTCCCGTTCCATATCGGCTACGGTCTTGTTGTGCTGAGTCACTTCTCCTTTCAGCGTTTTGATCAGAGGCCGGATCAGGAGAAAATAAAAAAACATAGTTCCAATGACAATTAGGCCATATTTAATAAAGGGTAGATAATCATACAAGATATTGGCAGGGGCCGCCTCCGCGATGCTGACCTCCTGGGCTGGCTCCGTAAAAGGCATGGAGACGATGTTGATATTATCTCCCCGCTCCTTCACCAGACCCAGGGCGCTGGCGATCATAGTCTCCAGAGACTTGAGCTCCTCTTCTGTTCGTGGGAGATTAGTGGCCGGCTCCTTGTCTTTACCGGGAATAGTCTTATCAGCAACCAGAATGGAGACAGACAGCTTGGTGATACCGCCTACAGGGTTGATCGTTTTACTGATTGTTTTGCTGATCTCATAATTAGTGGTTCGGGAAGTCTTGCTAGCAGTAGGAGTACTGGTGGTAGTTGCAGTTTTATTATCCCCCAGGTTCGATTCCACACCTGGTACTCCGCCGCTTGCTGCAGAGCTGCTTGCTTCCTCCTGCAATAATTCGCTACGGATTACCGGATCATCGCCATCAAATAATTCCTGGGTTTTTTCCACCTTGGCAAAATCCAGGGTGGCTGTCACCCTGACCATTGATTTGTCTGCTCCCAGAGTCTTATCCAGGAGCTCCAGGGCTCTGAACTCCATACGCTGCTCTACTTCCTGCTGAAAGGCCAGCATGTTCAGGGAGACATTCTGCTCTGAATTTTCTTTTTCGTTGCTGCTTAAGACCTTGCCGGAGGCATCAATGACCTTTACATCTTCAGGATTGAGACCGGTTACTGATCCTGCGACCAGATGGATAATCCCCTGTACCTGTTCCTTGTCCAGAGTTCTGCCTGCAATCAGGGTAACAATAATAGAAGCGGTTGCCTGTTTCTGTTGATTTTCAAAGAGACGTTTTTCCGGCAGGGCCAGATGAACACGGGTGGCTTCTACGGGAGCTAACGAGGTAATGGTCCGCGACAGTTCTCCCTGCAGGGCTCGGGTGTAATTTACCTTCTGGACAAAGTCGGTGAGGGCAAAGCTCTGTTTGTCAAATATTTCAAAGCCAACACCACCTCCTGTCGGCAGGTCGCTTGCCGCTAAATCGAGACGGGTCTCATAGAGTTTGTCAGCCGGGATCCAAATATTTTTGCCGTTGTTTTTCAGCTGATATGGGATCTTCTGCCCTTTAAGCCAATTGACGACTGAGCCGGCATCGGTTTCACTCAGATTGGCATAGAGCAGTTGGTGCTCGGCTGTTTGTGACTGGATGATGATGACCGCAAACAGGGCAATGGAGATGATGGCCACACCGCCGAGAGCTAATTTGCGGGATAGTGGCCATTCGCGGATCAGAGTAAATAGGTTTTTACGGTCGACCGGAGGTGCTGGCGCAAGGGTATCTCTATTAAGTGGCGAAGCCATGTTTTCGTCTGCCATGAAAAAAATCCCTTCTGCAATCGGTTAATCTTTGAATTTTATAATCGGCATTAATTACCAGCAAAGTCTTTAAAGCTGCATACGCATAATTTCTTCGTAGGACTGCAGGGCCTTGTTACGCATCTGGACCAGCATCTTCAGGGAAATATCCGCTTCCTCAACGGCAATCATCACTTCATGCAGACTTTCGGCGCTACCGGTGTTGAGCTGTTCTATGGCCTGCTCGCCCCTGTTTTGAGCCTGATTCACCTGTTCGATGGTGGATTTCATGATATCGCCAAAACCATTTTTGGCGGTGGACACAGCGCTGGTATCTGCCGGGCGCAGCAGGGAAGCGCCGGCCCCGGTAATAGGTATGTTCATGGTCCGTTATCTCCCGATTTCAAGGGCTTTTAATGCCATACGTTTGGCAGATTTAATGACTGTGGTATTGGCCTCGTAGGCCCGGGTGGCCGAGGTCATATCGACCATTTCTTTCAGCACATTGACATTGGGCATGGCCACATAGCCATCCACGCCGGCATCAGGATGCGACGGATTGTAGATCATTTGCGGTGCTTCCTGGTCTTCCAGAATATTGACGACCTCGACCCCCTGGATGGTGTTTTTGAGCTTGCCGTCCAGCTGTTCTTTGAAAGACAGTGGCTGACTCTGAAAATGAACAGATTTTTTCTTATATGGTCCACCCTCAGGAGTAGATGTGGTCTCCACATTGGCCAGATTGGAGCTTATGGTGTCGAGGCGAATCCTCTGGGCCTTTAAGGCCGAGGAACTGACATCGAAGGTATTGAAAATGTCCATTTATTGTCTCCTTTGCAGTTCTAAGCTCTGTCGCAAAATTTCTCGAATATTGCAGTAAATGGGCGGATCAATAAATTATTGACCACCCTGTATCACATAGCTTAACTGGGATAATTTTTTCTTTAATAACTGAGCAGCGGTTTCATACATGAGTTGGTTTTCCGCCAGAGCCATCATTTCTTGATCAATACTGACGCCATTTTGATCGCCTATGCCTCTGCTGTCTGGTTCCCTGGTAGTGGTACCGGTGACGCTTGCAAGATTTGATCCGCCAATAGAGATATGGCCGGGATGAGTATTCTGGCTGCTGCCTTTGCCCTGGATTGCCTGCTGCAGTTCCTGCTCAAACTCAAAACGAGCCGGGGCGTAGCCTGGGGTGTCGGCATTAGCGATATTGGAGGCAATAATCTGTTGCTTGGCAGAACGAAGATCCAGCGTTTTTTTTAAAAGATGAACGTTGGCATCAAACAGTGAAATTTTATTCATCGGCAAGGCTCCATTTACTATTGTGGCAGGTCATGATGATTCCATGCAAGAATCTCACCTGATTATGGCATTAAGTTCCAGTTCTTTCCTGGCTAAATTCTGCCAGAGGGGGTTATTGCCTGTTTCGACAAGTTGGGAGAATAGTTTTAGGGCGCTTTCTGTCTGACCTTTTTGTTGCGCAAGCTCAGCCAGTCTGAATAAGGACTGATCCTTATATAGATCATCTTGTTGGAGAGAGAAAAATAATTCCTCGGCCTGGCTGGTGTCACCAAGCTGATAGCAGCTTTCGGCCAGCATAAACAGCAATTCCGGAGGCTGATCGGCCGAATCTGTTTGGAGCTCTTCGACAATGGTCTTCACCTGAGCATAGTCACTAAGATGAAAAAAAAGAGAAGCCTGCAGAAGCTTAAATCTCTGATTTTTAAAAGTATCTTCTGTGTTATTTTTAGCAAAAAGGGCGAGGGCCTCGTCGTTTTTGCCTTGAGTCATGAGGCTTTGTAAGCGTAGGTAAAGGATATCAATACGGTCCTTACCTTTGGGGTAATGATAGGAGTATTGATCGGCGTATGCTTCCACCAGGCCAAAGTCCCCCTGTTCGTAAACTAGTTTGATCAGCGGCAGATAATAGGGGGCCTTGTCTTCATGACTACTGACATCCAGAAGATAGTTGTACATCCTCGCTGCCTCATTAAAAAAGCCCAAGTGCCGGTTTGCCTCGGCCAGTTCTGCCAGCAGGCTGATATCGATCCAGTTTTTAACGAACAGGAATCTGTTTTGTTTGGCCAGGACCAAAGCCTCAATGTGCTTGCCCTGTTTAAGATATTCTTTCAAAAGCTCCGGCAGGGTCTCAATAAGCAGGGCCAGGCCGGTATCATGCAGCACACCACCCTTGTAATCCCTGAGAAAAGTCATGAGCAGGTCCGTACTCTTGGCTTTCTGGTCCAGCAGGTGATACACAAGGGCCTCCTTAAAAGCGGCCTCTTCTCTTATTGCCCGGGATGGCCCGGTTGCAGCCAGCTCTTGATAATAAATAACTGCTGGTTTTTCCCAGTTTTTCAGGGTCAGCAGTTTGAGGTCTATTTGTTTCAGCCAGGCTCTGGCGCCTGCTTCGCTGTCAGGATATCTTGTGGCGATCTCTGTGAAATCATTGATCATGTCGGACTCATGTGTGGCTCCTGGTGTGGCATGGAGTTGTGCCATGGCCAGGCGAAAACTGATGATGTCCAGATGCTCCTCAGCCTCTGGTGAGGTAATTTTCAGCAGGCGGCCATAGCAGTCAGCTGCCTGTTGAAATTGTTGGTGCTGATAGAGAAGACCGCAATAGCCATTGAGAGAAAAGAAATCTTCGCCCAGGATAACAGAATTCTGCAAAAGTTGATAACCAGAATGGGCCTTGATGAAATCTCCGGTGGCCAGCCAGTAATCTGCCTGGCGCAAGGCTTTGATGGACATTAAGTTCGCAGAAGAGGCTATATCATTTTTTGATAACAACTGGTCCATCCGTTCAAATTGCTTGCTGGCTAAGGCAGTTTCGATCTGGGTTAGAATAAAAAATGGAGTTGCCGGGTTATCATTAGCCATTAACGGCGCGAGGTTCTTCAATCCAATGTCGGCCAGATAAAAATCGGCATATTCTGCCTGCAGACGTAACACAAGATATTGCGCCAGGAGGCCGACCGGTTCTGTGCTGTGCTGAACTGACAGCGGATATAATTGGTTATATGCTTCTTTAAAATTACCGGCCCGCAAGAGAATATCACCGTAGGTCAAAATCAATTTTTTCTTATTTTCAATATTATGCTCTTTATTTATTTGTTCAACGATCAGGGCGGTCAGGTCCGTCCAGAGATTAAGCTTGGCGCCTTCTATGATTTCCGAAGGTAGGATGGTGATATTTTCCTCTCTCTCAGGGTGGAGCAGGGTAATGGCAGGAAAAGGGACCAGCGAAAACTGAACCTTAGGTTCAATGAGGATTTTGGCTTCATATTCTTTGAAAAAAGTCTTCCAGTTGCCAGGGTAAGGAGATGTGTTGAGCGGGTTGGAAAAATCTTTAGTCTGTCGTTGTAAGGCGGACATGCCCTGTAATTTTTCAGCAAGAACCGGTCGCGTGGCCGTAAATTCGTTTCCCAGCAGGATATCGAGGACCAGTTTGTTGGTATCAGGTTGCAGCACTGCTTGAACTTTTTGGGGCGGATAACGAAAAAAGAAAGAGATGGTGGTCGTCTTGTTACCGGCCTGTGACAGAATTTTGACTATTTTGTCATCAGTGCCGGGCAGTAAGAGGTCGGCAGCAGAAATGGTCTCAGCCAGGACCAGGTCTATACGTTTTTCTCTGGTATTAATTGTGTAATTGGGAATGATGGTGAATGAGCAGAAAAGTTGGATATTATTACTGCTGTAACTTTTGCTGATAGCAGTCAGAATCGGCTCTGAGGCAGTATGTCCGGTGGTGATCACCAGACAATAAACCAAAATAGAAAGCAATATTATTTTCATAAATTATATTTAAATGATTAGCCGTTACAAAATATTGAGTTTGTGGTGACTGTTGAGCTGCCACAAGATTGCAGAACTGCTGAAAGGAGTATGCAACTCCTGTTCCTTATTCGTATTGCTGTATTATTCTTTTCTGTCCCAACTTTATAATAAGGTGAGAGAAATTTTTGTATTTTTATGCAGCATTAACCATTGACGAAAAAATGAATTATTGGCATCAATATAATGGTGAAATTGAATTTTTTTCCTAAAAAACTAATATTTTTGGAGGTTAATAATGGGGCATAATGTGTTATTGGTCGATGATTCAAGTACCATGCGCAAAATTGTGGGCCGGTCTTTGCGTCAGGCCGGTTTGGAATTCGATAATATCTATGAAGCGGCCGATGGCTTGCTGGCTCTGGAAGTACTCGAAAAGGAGTCTGTGGATATTGTGCTCAGTGATATCAATATGCCGAATATGGATGGCATCTCATTTCTCAGAGAAAAAGCTAATCGGGCTCATATGAAAGAGATCCCTGTTTTTATGATTTCTACTGAGACCGGTGATGATATTATTAATGAAGCAAAAGCCCTTGGAGCGGTCGGGGCCATTAAAAAGCCATTTACCGCCGATATGGTGAGCGAGATTCTGGGCCCTTTCTTACATAAATAGGATAGTTATGATTATCAGTGACAAGATTATTGAGACCACGATAGAAATTTTTACAACGATGGTGATGATGGAGGTCTCAGCGGATGGGCCTTTATTGGTAAAGAGCGGGACCCTTTGTGATACGATTACCGGTATGATTGGTTTGGCGGGCACCCATAAGGGAGTACTGGCGATCCATATCCCTCATTATGTGGCGCTTGCCATTACCAGTAGTTTTTTGGGCATGGATGTTGAGGAAATAAACGACGATGTACGGGATGCGGTTGGCGAGCTTGCCAATATGCTGGGCGGCAATATTAAAAATATATTGTCGGAAAACGGCAGGGATATTGAACTCTCTCTGCCTTCAACTGTCGCTGGTCATGAGTATGACTTTAGTGCCACCACTGATGTCGATCTGTTTATATTACCGTTTAAGACAAGCGCTGGTAACTTTATGGTTGAGCTGCAGTTGGAAAAATAAATAATTTTAATATTAATTAATTATGAATGCTGATTTTGTTGTTTTTAGTTTGCGTTGATTTTTAGCCAGAAGGATATGAGATGAATGTAGGGCAGTATATTATAGAAGCGACCACCGATGTTTTCTCGACCATGCTGATGGTGGATCTGGGGATTGGTGAGCCTGTAGAAGGAGCAGGTGGGGATATTTCATCAAATATTACGGCCATGCTTGGTCTTGGTGGAGATATTCGGGGGATGCTGGCAGTGCATTGTCCGGCAACGGTGGCGCTTGCCATTACCAGTAATTTTTTAGGCATGGATAGTGATGAGTTGAATGAGGATGTCAAAGACGCCATTGGTGAGATTGCCAATATGATAGCCGGTAATCTTAAGATAGCTTTTGCCGGTCATGGTATGAAAATTGAACTTGCTCTTCCCACATCAATTGTTGGCGAATCATTTCGGGTTGCTGGCATGTTGGCAGCACGTCGGATTGCCGTGCCATTTGATATGAATGGTAGTCAGTTTCTGGTAGAGCTCAAATATATCGTTAACAGTTAAAAATTATTTTAATTAATATATTTATTTAATAATTTTGTTTTTTTTCCGATATAGTAAAAAAGAATATTTAATTGTTCGACTCCTTTCTTGATTGTGATCAAAAAAATTAATGAGCAAAGTACAGAAAAAATTTGACAGGATCCTCGAGGCTGTCTGTAAGCGGACTCAGGAGGAAGTCAGTGGCCTGATCGGTGCACATTTTAGCCTGTCTGCACCGAAAAACCAATTCCTCTCCAAAGAAGATGCCTTTGACCAGCTGTCCGGCAAACAGGTGCTGGCCAAGATGGCTGTTACCGGCGAGGTTGAGGGGTTGGGCTGTCTGTTGCTTGAATTAAAAGATGCTATTCGTCTGGGCGGCACCTTGATTATGCTGCCGGATGACGCCTTGGAAGAGATGGTCACGGCTGGAGAATACAATGAGGATGCTGAAGATTCGTATGGTGAAATAGCCAATATTATTGCCGGGTCGTACACCAAAGTTTTTGAGGAGATGTATCCTCAAAACTGCCGGTTTGTGAGGAAGACGCAGCTGGTAATTGTTCCTGTAAAGGTGGATATAAGCTCTGATGAGCCAGTACCTGATCAGCTTTATTACCAGACCAGTAGCGCTATGATGCTGGGTGAGCGGCAGATGGGTAATCTGGTTATGCTCCTGCCGGCCACCAGCTTCGGCCTGATAGCAGAAGCTCCTGTCGAGGCAGCTGCAGCTGCGAGTGCCCCGGTTCAGCAGGTCAAGCCAAAAGCTGCAGAAGTGGCTGGCGGTTTCCAGGCAGAACCATTATCAGGTGCAGAGCCGCCGCCAATAAAAGAGGTGGCCTCTCATTTTGACATCACAGAGCATCACAAGCATGTTGATGGCTTGCTCGATTTGTGTCGCCAAAAAATGGGCAATGAAATGGGCACCCTGCTGGGAGTGAAGGTCGAACTAAGTGCTCAGGAGTGTAAACTGGTCACCAAGGAAGACTATTTTCTCGATGAGGCCTCAGGCAAGCAGATTATGGCCCATATGGAGGTGGTGGGTGAGATAGAGGATAAAAGCTATTTTTTTGTACCCTTAAAAGATGCTGTTTTCATTGGCGGCACTCTCGTCATGCTGCCACCGGCCGAACTTGAGCGGGCTGTTATTGATGAGGAGTTTGGAGAGGATATAGAAGATGCCTATGGCGAAGTTGCCGATATTATTGCCAAGGTATATTCCTCTGTCTTTGAGGAGCAATATCTGCAAAAGATCCGTTTTGTGAAAACCGCTCTTGAACAAGTTTTAGCGCTGAAAGTCGATGCTGCTTCCGAAGCTCCGATATTAAATCAATTATATTATATGAGCAGCAGCTCTGTGCACATTGCCGGTAAGGCCATGGGCAGATTCCAGGCGCTTTTTCCGGCTAATATGTTGCAATTGGAAGGCCTGTTGCAGCAGGCAGACCAGGTTGCTGAACAAGCGGAGCAGAAAGCGGCAATAGTAGCTGTTGTTGAGGAGAAGAGCAATGCTATAAAATGTATCGATATCTTGGTGGTAAGCGATGATATGCTGGAGGCGGCCAATATTACCGCGGTGCTGGAGCAAAGGCATCTAAACGCCAAGATCCTCTCTTTTAAGGAAAGTGTGACGGATTATCTGCCTGGCGAGGTTAAGGCTGTTTTTCTGGTGATGAGTAGTGTCAATGAGATGGCTTTTTCCATGGCCATCAAGATAAGTGCCGCCTGCTCGTTGCCGCTTATTGCGGCTGGACCAGGCTGGACCCGAACAAAGGTGATAACAGCGGTAAAATATGGTGTAAATGATATTTTGTTGACTCCGGCAACCAGTGATGATGTCGGGGAAAAAATTGAAAATATTTCAGTCAAACTTGCCGCCTGAGCTTCTATTCTTCCCAGATATCCTGCATCTCTTTCTTCTTCATCTTCTCCAGCAGGGTTGTCCTTTTCAGATTAAGTAATCTGGCTGCTTCTTTTTTATTGCCACCGGTGATTTTCATGGCCTGAATGATCAGTTGCCTCTCAAAATCATTGATTAATTCATTAAAGTCGACCTGGCCGCTTTTCCAGCTGATATCAGTCATAGCAGTGACGATGTCTTCTGGCTCTTCTGCCATCGGCTTGGTCTGCTCAGTAATGACTGGTGATGTCGGTAAATATGCAGGGGTCAGGGGGTCGAAATCTACGGTAAACTTCTCCGGTAAATCCTGCAGGTCTACCTTCTTGCCAGAGAAGAGGATAGACATATGCTGCACCAGATTTTCCAGTTCCCGCACATTGCCCCGCCATTCATAATTCATCAGGGCAGTTATGACCTGCGGGCCCAAGGTCAGCGGTTCTCGTCCACGCTTGGTTGAGTATGTGTGGATGAAGGCCTCCAGCAGCAGCGGGATATCGTCTCTTCTTTCTTTCAGAGAGGGAATATTGAGAGGAATGACACTGAGACGATAGTAAAGATCTTCCCGAAATCTGCCTTCACTGACCAGTTTTTCCAGGTCACAATGGGTGGCGGCCACAATTCGGGTATCCACCGGACAGGCCTTGAGTCCTCCCACCGGCTCAAATTCTTTCTCTTGCAGGACCCGTAATAACTTGGCCTGGAGAGAGGGCTTCATATCACCGATCTCATCGAGAAAGAGGGTGCCGCCATCGGCATATTCGATGCGGCCTTTTTTGTTTTGCAGGGCGCCGGTAAAGGCGCCTTTAGTATAGCCGAACAGTTCACTCTCCAGAAGATCATCTGGAATAGCCGCACAGTTAACCGGCACGAAATTTTTATTGTTCCGTTTGCTGTGTGTATGGATAGCCTTGGCCACCAGTTCTTTGCCTGTTCCTGATTCTCCCCTGATCAGGACTGTGGCGAATTCGTCATCGGCCACCTTGGCAATCAGTTCAAAGAGCTGTCGCATCTGCTGACTTTGACCAATCATGCCATAAAAAGAGGGCATGATTTCCTGGTTGGGGACGATAGTAGCGCTGGACCGGCTGTTAATCTTGGCTTTGGTGCGTTTGAAGGCAATATTAATTTCGGCCGGATCGTAGGGTTTATGAATATAAAAGAAGACTTCAAGTTGTAAGACCGACTCGATGAGTTCTTCGGCGCCATCCGGAATAATCGTGATGATCAGCAGTTGCGGGTAATCTGTGTGAATTTTTCTAAGTATTGCCAGGCCGTCTGCTGCTGCCGGCCAAGTCAGTTCATAGATGAGCACCTGAATGGAAAAATTCTGCAGAATGGCAAAAAAATCTTTTTCTATCTTGTATTGTTTACAATGAAAAGACCTGTCGTTCTGGATATGGTCGGTGAGGATATCGGCGTGTTCGAAAAGATTATCGGCTAGAAGTATGTTGATGGGAGCCTGCATGTTTTTTATGATAATCAGACAGAGAGTGAGGTGGTTTTTTTACTTTATCGTTTTTACACTGGCGCGTGCCGGGATAAAGGTGCATATCAGGATATGGGACGAAGCACTAATCCCTACTAAGATAAGAAGTTCTACCATAGCAAAAAGAAAAATAAGATGCCACCTTTCTTCTTGAAGTATAACAATCTCAAAAAAAAGTTTAAGCGCCTGAGTCAATGTCATTGGGCACCCCGCTTTTTAGTGCTGTTGTTGGCTTTTGGCTGTCCAGACGGCTCATGTCTAGCAGCTACCAGCGCCCAGGAAGTATTTTTTGCTCGCGTTATAAAAGTGGTGGATGGAGATAGCCTTGAGCTCAAACATAAGGGCAGGAAATTACGGGTTCGTCTTTGGGGTATAGATAGCCCGGAGTGGCATCAGGAATTTTCGCAGCAGGCTCTGGCCTATACCAGGGGCCGTATCCAAGGGCAAGTGGTCGAGGTCCAACCCAGAGCTTGGGATAAATATGGTCGCCTGGTCGCGATTGTCAAAGTTGGAGAAGTTACACTCAATGAAGATTTGCTGACAGAGGGCCTGGCGTGGGTGCACATCTATTATTGCAAGGCGCCGATTTGTCGGGAGTGGCGCCAGCTGGAACAAGAGGCAAGAAGAGCCAGGCGTGGCCTATGGCAGAGGAATGACCCTATTGCTCCCTGGCAGTGGAAGCGTGATCGCAAATAAATGCTGAGATGTTAGATTAATTGCTGATCAGTACAATGACCAGTTGTCCATTTATCCTTGCCTTGCTGAATTTATTGATATTTTTCTTTTAAATTGTATAAGGTGTCGAGGTATTGTTCTTTATAGAGCAGTTGATTCCCTCCCGTTTCAATCTCTGCAGTCAATAAGTCGATTGCAGGCTGAAGCGGCAGACCGTAAGTATTATTTTCATTTATATTGGCTTGGTCAACGATTATGATCGCATAATAACTAACCAGCATGCGCGACAGCGAATCTCTTCTTGATAAGTACATCTTTCCGCCCATGGTGTTGAGAAAAAAACAGGCATATTCATACATGGCGTTATTAGAGCTCTTGAGGGCTAACTCATTATTCGAGGCATGTTCACTCAGGATTAAATAATTAGCTACCATATCTTCAATTTTGTCTTTTTCCTGAGTCATGACGTCTTTCAGAAGAAAAATGTCGTCTTTGCCCAGAATTCGATAAAAATGAGCTCTGTTCTGCAGAATGGTATAAAGATCATCCGCCTCGCGAATGACCACGGGCGGGCTGTCCAGTAATTTCTGGAGCAATCCGGTAAAGTAAATATGACTGGGGGCCTCAATATGTGCAGCTTGGATATAACCCTGTTCATCGAGATATTGATAAAATGCCTGAATTTTTTGGACTGCCACCGGCAGATTTTCTTTATCAGGCAGAGTTGGCAGGGGGACAGATTCTATTTGACCCTTGATGTCGTCAGGACCAGGAGTTGTGGTCTCGCCCGGCTGTGAAATGGCTCCAGGCGCTTCTTCAGGTCGGGATAAATAGGATACGGCATCACTCTCTACTTCTGAAATGGAGGTAATCTGCGGAGGAGGTTGAGACTGGTCACGATTAAATACAAACCAGAGCACGCCTGCAGCCAGTAAGATAAGAATAAAAGCAGGAAAAAGCACGGACGGAGATCGTTTGAATGGTGGCTTCATAACCGGACCTCTAAGTTAAGGGGAAGGTTGTTGGCATGCCGCTAACAAGGAAATGCTGTTTCTGTTTCTACGGTCTGGACAAGATCTGACCATCTGCACCATCGCAAGAATGATAGTGGGTTACAGCATTTGCTTTGATGATGACTGACAACTCTTACTAATAAAAAATATACTAGAGGGACCGGGTAAAGTCACGAAGCTTTTGTTGACATGATGGTAGTTTGGTGGCATTGTACGACAGTTTTTTCAACTTTTTTCTGCTTGACTTCCTGATAGTGAAGGCACTATTGTGGCGAAAAAATATTCGGAAGAAAAATATGAATTTTGTCTATGTTGATAAATATGTAGTATAGGAAATCGTCCGTGCCGGCCGATTAAAAATCTCATTATGCTTGGAGGAATACCCCGATGACAATTTGTGTAGTAGGTCACTCTAACCCGGATACTGATTCAGTAACCGCAGCCATTGCCTTTGCAGCGCTTCTCACTGCCCAGGGTCAAACTGCGAAGGCCTGCATGCAGATCAGCGCCGATAAGCTCAATCCGGAAACTACCGTAGTGCTGAAACGTTTTGGTCTTACTGCGCCAGAGACCATGATGGATGCTGCCGGCCAGAAGGTTGCCCTTGTTGACTTCAGCGATATCGGCCAGGCCCCGGCCAACATCACCTCAGCCGAGGTAGTGGCCATTGTTGATCATCACAAAGTTGGTGATATAACCACCAATCAGCCGATCCTGTTCCGGGCCGAGCCTGTGGGCTGTACTGGTACTGTTCTCAATAAGATGTTCAAGGATGCAGGCGTTGCCATTCCAAAGAATATTGCCGGCGGCCTGCTGGCCGCTATTCTCAGCGATACCGTCAATTTCAAGTCTCCAACCTGTACACCTGATGACAAGGCCGCTGTGGCCGAGCTGAAGAAAGTTGCTGGTGTGGAAGATACCGATGCCCTGTTCATGGATATGCTGCGCGCCAAGTCCTCCATTGATGGTGTTTCCATGAAAGATCTGGTCTTCCGTGACTACAAAGACTTTGATATGAACGGCAAGAAGATCGGAATTGGCCAGTTGGAACTTGCGGCAATCGATCAGGTTGCCGGTATCCGTGCTGATCTGGTTAAAGCTCTGGAAGATGTAAAGAAAGATGGTCGTCACTCTGTGCTGTTCATGCTTACCGATGTTGTCAAGGAAGGTACTGAGCTGATAGTTATCTCTGATGAGCCTGCTATGATTGAGCAGGCCTTTGGGGCCAAGATTACTGGAGATTCTATGTGGGTAGGCGGGATGATGAGCCGCAAGAAACAGACCGTCCCACCTCTGCAGAAGACTTTTGGCTGTTAAGGTAAAAAAGAAAGAACTTTCTCCAGGCTTTTAAAAAAGCTAAAGAAGGTAGTGTAAAAAAAACCTGCTTCCGGATACCGGAAGCAGGTTTTGCTATTTACGGCCAGGAGGTAAAATGATTTCCTGCGGTTCCCGGTTATGAGAAAGTTTAACCGGCAGGGCAGGCAATCAGCTTTATTTTTTTCTGATAGTCAAAATCAGGGTCCTGCTCTTCGGTATGGCAGGAGAGACAGATCTGTTTGGCCACTGGTTTGGTCATCTGGAACTGCTTCGGGTTGCCGGCATGAGACTTACCGGGGCCGCTATGGCAGCTCTCGCAACCTACTGCCTGCAGGGCCGCAGGCAGAGAGAGGAGCTCGTCTTTGCTCAAAGTCAGTCCCGGGCTGGAAGTGACATGGCAGGGCAGGCAGTCCAGATTGAGTGCCTGGTTGCGGTCTACTAAGGTCTTATAAGCTTTGGCGTGACGCGTTTTCTGCCAGAAGGTGGCCTGGGCTGGATGACAAGTCTGGCAACCGTTATGACCAAGCAGAGGGGTTTTTATCTCTGTGCGAATTCTGTTTGAGTGCAGGATATTAATCTGCTGCTTGATGTCGGTAATGATAGCCTTGATCTTGGGAGCTTCGGGCATGGATATCTGCAAGGCCAGGAAATTATGGTTGAGGCTGCATGGTAGATTGTTTTTGCCTTCAGGAGCTGCGGTTTGGGCCTGCTCCAGGTCTTCTATTTGCCGGAGTACCATTGCCCGATCCTTTTCAACCAGTTTGATCTTCTCAATATAATCTGGTTGTTGCAGGTCCTCTCGTTTGCGCATCCGCTGCAATTGCCAGTCGAGCGCGCCAATTCTATTGCGGAGCTCAGTGAGTGCTTCGGCATTTGCTTTTCCCCATTTACCGCTTGGATTCCAGTCAATAGTAAGGATGCCTTGATACTTCCCCTGACTTTCCGTCTGGGTGATCATGGTATTGTTTTCTTGGTGCGGAATCATGTTCCCGCCTGTCAGATCAGCGGCAAGGATGAGGTGAAGAGAGGGAAATTGCCGGGCAATCTCCAGATTTTCAGCAGCCGACAGACTGGAGAGCAGGATCAGCATATCACATTGCGGGCTGTTTTTTGCAATCAGGGCGGGAAGCACGGTCCGCCAGTCAACAAGGGAAACATCGTCCGGCAGTACGGAAACAGCGCCGGTGAGGCCGATAATTCCCACTTTTAACGTGCCTATTTTTTTGATAAGCGACGGTTGGAATAATAGCCGTCCCTGTTCGTCACTAAGATTGGCGGACAGCCAGGGGAAGCCCTGTTGCTGACTGGTTGTCAATAACTCAAGGCCGGCAGCCAGATCGAACGGCGCCACTGCCACAGCGTCCACCTGCATGGTGCGGTAGATCTTGATGATTCCTTCTGCGGTCAGCAGCTCTTGAGATGGGCCGGTGCCAATGTGGGCCTGCTTGAACAGCAGATTGCCGGAGTCAACAAAAAGATGCGGCTTCTGTAATTCTGTTGCCATGCTGGTGATCTGGAATGCTTTTTTGGACAGTCCGCCCAATTGACTGGCACTTCAGCCGCATGGTTCCGTCTCTCCCTGGATATTATTTGAATAAAAAATGAGAAAGGATTCAAGGGCTGAGGCGTGGAGTCTGGTCGAGGCCAGCAGGAGCAAGAAAAATATTAACGAAAAAAGACCATTGAAGAGGAGTCTGCTGGTAAGAAGACGGCTATTTTTTGGTTTCATCATGTTCCTGCTTTCTATGTTGAAGGATTTGACGCCATTTGCTGAGCCGGTCTTTGATCACAGCTTCATAGCCTCTGGTAGTCGGAGAATAAAAATAAGTGCCAGCCAGTTCCGGCGGCAGGTGATTCTGCTCCACCAATCCCTGCGACTGATCGTGAGCATACTGATAGCCCTTGCCATAGCCCAGTTTTTTCATGAGACTGGTTGCAGCATTGCGCAGGTGCATGGGCACCGGCAAGGACCCGGTACGGGCAATTTGGCGACGAAGGTCAGATTCTGCCGTATAGAGGGCATTGCTTTTGGGGGCGGTAGCGAGATAAACGACAGCCTGGGCCAGGGCCAGCGTCCCTTCCGGGCTGCCAAGGGTCTGGAAGGCCTGTTGGCAGTGGATGGTCTGGCTGAGGGCCTGCGGGTCGGCAACACCAATATCTTCCGAGGCAAAGCGAATAAGACGACGGCAGATATAAAGAGGCTCTTCACCAGCCTCCAGCATCCGGTAGAGCCAGTAGAGGGCGCCATCCGGGTCTGAATCCCGCAGGGACTTATGCAGGGCCGAGATCAGATTATAATGTTCCTCGCCATCCTTGTCATATCGTAGAGATTTGTGTTGCCCCGCCTCGGCGATGTCGTCGGTAGTGATGAGCGGAGGTTGTTCTGCCTCAGGCGTCATTTGATAACGGTGCAGGGCCAGGGTGGCTGCGATTTCCAGGATATTGAGCCCCATTCTGGCGTCTCCATCTGCCAGACTGATCAACTGGTCCAGAGCGTCATCGCTGCAATGAAGATGATACTGGCCCAGGCCGTTTTGCGGATCGGTCAGGGCGCGAAGAAAAATGCTGCGCAGATGTTCCCGCTCCAGGGCATGCAGGACCAGGACCCGGCAGCGGGAAAGCAGCGGGGCGGTCACATGAAAAGAGGGATTCTCAGTGGTGGCGCCGATGAGGGTAAAGAGGCCTGATTCCACATGGGGCAAAAAGGCATCCTGCTGACTTTTATTGAAGCGGTGGATCTCGTCAATGAAAAAAACAGTCGCCCTGTTTTCAGTCGTGCGGAGGTGTTCGGCCTTGTCGACTATCTGCCGCACTTCTTTCACCCCTGAGAGCACGGCCGAGAAAAAGACAAAAGAGGCAGCAGTTGATTCGGCCAGGATTCTAGCCAGGGTGGTCTTGCCTGTTCCCGGTGGCCCCCAGAGAATAAGGGAGGGGAGGGCGCCGGCGCCGATCACTGTACTCAGCATTTTACCAGGCCCCAGCAGGGTCTCCTGACCGGCAAAGTCCTCAAGAGTCCGGGGACGCATGCGTTCAGCCAGAGGGGAGGAGCTATGCAGTGGGGATTTATCGATGGTCATATGGCTGCAGTTTTCCCGGTTGCTGTTGACTTATGTTGGCTGGCCCTGATTGATGACAGAGTCTGACGCAGGGCTGGCAGCTCTTTACAGTCATAGATCATTTTCCGATAGCTGGCACTATCGGGCAGTGCCTTGAAATAGCGGCCAAGATGATTCTTGACAGAGCCTGGCATGTATCCTGCCGGCAGCGACTGCTCGATCAGCTCCAGATGGCGGAAGATGCCATCTAACAGACCTGAGAGCTCGGCCGGTTTGCCGCCGGGCGCAAATACCCATGGGTTGCCCAGGGCTGCCCGGCCGATCATGATACCATCGCAGCCGGTTTCATGCATCATCGCCCAACCCTGGGCATGGGAATGGATGTCACCATTGCCAATGACCGGCAGAGACACAGCCTCCTTCACCTGAGCGATGATCTCCCAGTCTGCTGTTCCGGTAAACCCTTGGGCCCAGGTGCGGCCATGGACCGTGATCGCGGCAGCTCCGGCATCTTCAGCCATGCGGGCAAAATCAACTGCTGATATATGCTGGCTGTCCACCCCGCTTCTGATTTTCACGGTGACCGGGACTGTGCTGTTGTTGATGACACTTGTCAGAATAGCCATTGCCAGCTGCGGCTCCTGCATCAAGGCGGCGCCTGCCCCCCGTTTAGTCACTTTTTTGACTGGGCAGCCCATGTTGATATCAATCAGGTCGGGCTGAAAAGAGCTGAGAATGGCGGCGGCCTGACCCATTATGGTCGGATCGGCCCCAAAAAGCTGGAAAGAGACAGGCCTTTCTGCAGGATGTGAAGCCAGCATGGCCTTGGTCTTGGCCTGTTGGTAGACCAGACCGTGACAGCTGATCATCTCGGACACAACAAGAGCTGCGCCGAACTCATGGCAGAGCCGGCGAAAAGGCAGGTCAGTATAACCGGCCAGCGGGGCAAGGACAAAGGGAGATGTAAAAGTCAGGTTGGCGATTTGAAGCATGTATTTACCGCTGATATTTTTTTACAAACAGAGTATTTTGTAGATGTTTAATTTTGTACTATGTATTCTAGCAAGATTTGTTAAGCACGTTAACTGTTTTTTGGGTCGATCCTTAACGTCGGTTCATTCAGGCGAGTTTGTTTAAGTTACTTGTTTTGATCTGTGAATAAACAAATTAACACTTCCATATTATTTTTTATTTTATTTCGGAGACTATATGACACAGCAGTTAAATATGCAATCAAGTGAATTGTCCAGTCAAGAATTACAGGGCTTGCGTGACATGCGGGTCCGTTGCGCCAAAAATATCCTGCTGTCCACCAGTCTGGCCGCATCCGGTCATCCTGGCGGCTCCCTTTCTTCTCTCGATATGCTGCTTGTGACTTACGCCTGTATCAAACATAATGCCAACAATCCGGCCATGGAAGAAAGAGATCGGGTTATTATCAGCATGGGCCATATCTCACCAGGTGTTTATTCTACCTTGGCAGAACATGGTTACTTCACTGAGGAAGATTTTCTGGCTGGCTTTCGTCGCACTGATTCCGGTTTCCCCGGTCATGTGGAGCGTATTGTGCCAGGGGTTGAATGGGATACCGGCAATCTGGGCCAGGGTCTGTCGACGGCTGTAGGGATTGCCCATGCCTTCAAGATCCAGCAGCGCCCCAACAAAGTTATTGTCTTTATGGGCGATGGTGAACAGCAAAAGGGCCAGATCTGTGAGGCTCTGCGGTTTGCCAATAAATATCAGCTTGATAACCTTATTGTGGTTATTGACCGCAATCATCTGCAGATCTGCGGGGCGACCAGCGAGATTATGCCGCAGTCGATCAGGGCCATGTATGCTACCAATCACTGGGACGTCAAATATCTGGAAGACGGTCACGACTGTAACAGTTATTTCCGGGCCTTTGCTGATGCCTATACCAAACCTTGCGGCAAGCCGACGGTGATTGTGGCCCGCACCATCATGGGCAAGGGTATTTCCTTTATGGAAAATCTGGCCAAATATCATGGTTCACCGCTTAATAAAGCCATGCTGGCCGATGCGCTGCAGGAACTGGGGGTGGCCAATGATTTTGAGAAATGGCAGACCGTGCGCTCTCAACCGGTGGCTACTCATACCATTCAACAATTTGTGTCCCAAGCCCCGGTTATTGCCGCCGGGACTCCTGTGCTCTATGGTCCTGACAGTAAGACAGATAACCGGTCGGCCTATGGCAATGCCCTGCAGGGCTTAGCCGAGGTCAACAATATTGATGGGGTGATCAAGATAGCTGGTATCTCCTGTGATC
>ERZ1284729.22-NODE-22-length-27892-cov-14.380573_pt1 | contig 27892 bp, 24 predicted proteins | sample MGYA00454602_ERZ1284729 | MGnify/ENA primary metagenome ERZ1284729 (study PRJEB36292, sample SAMEA5787381) | metagenome | biome: Arctic soil; feature: perennial spring outflow channel; material: sediment | place: Canada | collected 2017-07-08 | depth 0.05 m ... | reverse complement strand
ACGGCCTGCAACCTCGTAACTTTCTTTTCCTGATGGGCTTTGAAAGATTTCAACCATCTTTTTCCCTGATTGGTATTGAGATTCGTTGATTGGTCAGAAAGTTTAATTTGAGAGGGGATTGGTTCTCGTCCTTTGGTGGATTTAGATTGGGATTCGGCTATTTTTACCGGCCCGGCAACCAGTTTCGCCTCAGTTTCCAAAATGATCTCATTGTAGGCTTGCAACCAGTTTTTAGGAATTTCACAATCTGCATCTGTGGTGACTATATACTCAAAACCCGCATTTTTGATGGCGGTAGAGATCGCGTCTTTTTTCGGTGAGTTTGAAAACCGCCGATTTTCAACTAAGTTTATTTGGATTTCAGGATGAGAAGTTATAAAAGCTGAACAAATTTGAACCGATGCATCTTCAGAAGCATCATCTACCATGAAAATTTCAAATTTTAAAGTCGGGTAATTCAATTCAGATAAAGAATTCAGTAACACCGGCAAATTTTCCGCTTCATTTCTAAAAGGGATCACCACTGAGAACCTGATTTTTGGTTCGATATTTTTTATTTGAAATTCAGGAATTTTCCTCCAGCCAATCAGTAATGCCGCGATCAGGATCACATAAAAAAGCGTTATTAAAACAAGGAAAAATGTCATTATACATATTTTAAGGCAGCTCCAAATGTACTGATAGCTGCGCGGAATTCCGTAGCTTTGTGAAGCCTTCGCAAAATTAATGAATTTAATGTGAAGGTCTAAAAACCAGTAATTTCAGCTTTTGAAAACAGAAAGAATCATTTTAGGAATTGATCCCGGAACCACGATTATGGGTTTCGGACTTATAAAGATCGTAAAAAAGGAAATGGTTTTTATGCAGTTGAATGAATTGCTTTTAAGTAAATACAACGATCCTTATATCAAGTTGAAACTGATCTTTGAACGCACCATAGAATTAATTGACACCTATCATCCCGATGAAATTGCCATTGAAGCCCCGTTTTTTGGCAAAAATGTACAGTCTATGCTGAAGTTGGGAAGGGCACAGGGAGTGGCAATGGCGGCAGGACTTTCAAGGCAGATCCCAATTACCGAATATCTCCCTAAAAAGATCAAAATGGCCATCACCGGGAATGGAAATGCAAGCAAGGAGCAGGTTGCAAAAATGCTTCAGAGTATGCTAAAGCTTAAAGAACTTCCCAAAAATCTCGATTCTACAGATGGCCTTGCAGCCGCGGTTTGTCATTTTTATAATTCCGGAGGGCCGAGTGTTGAGAAAAGTTATACAGGCTGGGATGCGTTTGTGAAAAATAATCCGAAAAAGATAAAGTAGGCCCCTAACCCCAAAGAGGAAATGTTAAAAATAAAGCTTGAATTGAAAATATTACAATGCCGTTAGATCCTAAGGATATTTATAAAGAACCACTTTCCGAAGTGGAAAGGAAGAATGCCCTTTTTTTCTCCTCCCCTTTGGGGAGGCAGGGTGGGACCATCTACATCCACATTCCATTTTGCAAGCAGGCTTGTCATTACTGCGATTTTCATTTTTCGACCTCAGTAAAAAAGAAAGGCGAATTGGTGGATATGCTATGTAAAGAATTGGTGCTTCGGAAAAACGAGTTGCCAGACAAGGTGATCGAGACTATTTATTTTGGAGGCGGAACTCCGTCGCTTCTAAGTGCTGAGGAATTGAAACAGATTTTTGACACTATACATTCTAATTTTCAGGTTTCTGATGATGCCGAAATTACCCTGGAGGCCAATCCCGATGATCTAACAAGAGAAAAGCTTGAGGTTTTAAAAGTATCCGGAATAAACAGGTTGAGTGTTGGGGTACAATCTTTCTTTGAAGAAGACCTGAAGTTGATGAACCGTGCACATAATGCGAAAGAAGCCCTGGAAAGTATTCAAATGGCAAAAGAATACTTCGATAATATCTCGATTGATTTAATTTATGGAATTCCCGGAATGACAGATGAACGCTGGAAGGAAAACCTTAAAATTGCCTTAGACCTCAACCTTCCGCATTTTTCATGTTATGCTTTAACGGTAGAACCCAATACGGCTTTAAAGAAATTCATAGAAAAGGGGATTGTAAAACCGGTAGATGACGAGGCCGCAAAAGCGCACTTTGAGATCCTGGTTGAAACCCTGGAAAATGAAGGGTTTGTACATTATGAATTCTCAAATTTTGGAAAACCCGGATATTTTTCCCGGAACAACACCGCATATTGGTTTGGAAAACCATATCTGGGAATAGGACCTTCGGCACATTCCTTTGACGGAAACAGCAGGAAATGGAATATTAGCAATAATTCTCTGTATATCAAAGCTCTTCAAAAAGACAATGTTCCAATGCAAGAGGAAAAACTGTCGGGAGTTGATAAATACAATGAATATGTGATGACACGCCTGCGGACTATGTGGGGAGTTTCTACTAAGGAAGTGGAGGAGAAATTCGGCCTTAAATATAAAAACTATCTGATGGTGCAGGCTGATCCTTACCTGAAGAAAGATTTGATGATTCTCAAAAACGGAAATTTGCATATTACCGCCAAAGGAAAATTTTTGGGTGATGGGATTTCCAGTGATCTGTTTTTTATAAATTCAGATGCAGAAACAAGTGCATAAAGCATAAAATAACCAATAAAAAAGCTCTTTTTCAAGCGTAAACTAATATGATCGCAGAGATAAACCACAATCAAAAAACCTTCAGAATTGATCTCTCCAAACCTCTGGATATTTCTTTAAGCCTTCGGGGAGACGACAAAAATCCGATTGCCTGGTATTTGGGAGCACCAATAATTCAGCCGGTAAGAGATGGAGATTTTATAGGAAAGGTGAGTGAAGGAGCTTCTGTAAATTTTAATAATATTCAATTTAACCCGCACGGTCACGGTACGCATACCGAATGTGTGGGACATATTACCCGGGAATTTCACTCTGTGAATGAAGCGCTTAAAACCTTCTTTTTTACTGCTAAACTGATTTCCCTGGAACCTGAGTACAGGGGAGAAGACAGGGTAATTTCTGAGGCGCAAATCAGAAAAAATCTTCAGCATAAAGAAGTGGAAGCTTTGATTATTCGAACAATGCCGAATTACATCGACAAGCGCACCAAAAAATATTCGAATACCAATTGGCCTTATCTGGAGGAAAGTGCCGCCAAATACATCCGGGAATGCGGAATTAAGCATCTTTTAGTTGATTTACCATCTGTAGATAAAGAAAGGGACGAGGGGAAATTACTGGCGCATAAAGCTTTTTGGGATCATCCTAAAAATTCACGGTTTGATGCCAGCATTACAGAACTGATTTATGCAGCCAATAAAATTGAGGATGGGGAGTATTTGCTCAATCTTCAAATTGCCTCCTTTGAAAATGATGCCACGCCAAGTAAACCTGTTTTATACCGGATGGAGGAAACAGGAAAATAAAAAAAACCGTTTCAAATTAAGGAAACGGTTTTTTCAATTTGTATAATTTTCTGAAGTAAACTTCATAAAAAAAGTTTATCCAAGCGCAACTCTTTCAAAAGCAACTACTTCAAGTTTGCTGTCTAATGATTTTACGTAGGCTGCAACGCTCAATTTATTGTCTTTTATGTAATCCTGATTTACCAGGGTATTGTCTTTAAAGAAACGTTTTATTTTTCCTTTTGCGATGTTATCCAACATCTCTTCAGGTTTTCCTTCTTGTCTCAATTGATCTTTTGCGATTTCAATTTCTTTGTCAATTACAGTCTGGTCAACTCCATCTTCATTCAATGCAACCGGGTTCATTGCTGCGGCTTGCATAGCAACGTTCTTTGCAACCTCATCAGCACCTTCTACATTTTTTGAAAGTCCGGTTAAAACTGCAATTTTATTTCCTGCGTGAATGTAAGAACCTACAAAAGGAGCTTCCAGAGTACGGAAATCACCAATTTCAATTTTCTCGCCTATAACGCCGGTCTGTTCGGTTAATTTATCCTGAACAGAAAGACCTTTGAAATCTGCTACCATTAATTCTTCTTTAGAAGAAGCAGAAAGAGCAAGTTCAGCCAATTCTGTGGCTAATTTTACGAAAGTATCGTTTTTAGCGACAAAGTCGGTTTCACAGTTTAATGATACGATTACTCCACGGGTTGCAGCTTCGTTTACTTTTGCAATTACAGCACCTTCAGATGATGCCCTATCGGCACGGTTTGCAGCTACTTTTTGACCTCTTTTACGAAGGATCTCAATAGATTTTTCAAAATCTCCATCGGCTTCAACCAATGCCTTTTTACAATCCATCATACCGGCACCGGTAGTTTGTCTTAATTTATTTACTTCTGCGGCGGTTATCTTTGCCATGACGTTTAGATTTTTTGGTTTATAATAAAAAAGTCGTTTAGTTTTCGTTTAAGAAACAACTAAACGACTCATAGAAATTATCAAAAAGAGTAGATTATTTTTCCTCTTTGTCTTCAGCAGCTGGTTTTGCCACAGTTTCCTTTTTGGATTCTGGCTTAACCTCTTCTTTAACTTCTTCCTCTTTGTTTTCAGAAGCAGCTTTTGCTAAAGTTTCTTTTTTAGATTCTAATTTAACATCTTGCTTAGCTTCTTTCATCGCTTCTTTATCTTCAGGAGCGGTAGAAGGAACTTCTACTTCTTCCTTTACTTCTTTAGCTTTAGCTTCAGCAGCAACTTCTTCCTTCGCTTCTTTAGCTTCAGGAGCAGCAACAGCTACTTCTTCTTTAGCTTTTTTAGCTCTTGGAGTTTTGGAAGTTTTTTCTTCTTTTTCTTCGCCTTCTTTAGAATCTTTGCTGGATTTTCTTTCAGACAAACCTTCTATAATAGAATCAGAAAGATAAGAAACCACTTTTTCAATGGATTTGGAAGCATCATCATTTGATGGGATAACATAATCTACCTCACGTGGATCAGAATTGGTATCAACCATCGCAAAAATTGGAATGTTTAATTTCTGAGCTTCTTTAATCGCAATGTGTTCACGCATAATATCTACTACAAATACTGCAGCCGGAAGGCGACTCATATCTACAATAGAACCTAAGTTTTTCTCTAACTTAGCTCTTAAACGGTCAACTTGTAAGCGTTCTTTTTTGGAAAGGGTATTGAATGTACCGTCTTTTTTCATCCTGTCTATAGTCGCCATTTTTTTAACAGCTTTACGAATAGTGACAAAATTGGTAAGCATTCCACCAGGCCATCTTTCAGTGATATAAGGCATGTTTGCTTTAACAGCAAGGTCGGTAACAATTTCTTTTGCTTGTTTCTTGGTAGCTACAAAAAGTATTTTTCTACCACTAGCTGCAATTTTTTTAAGAGCCTCTCCGGCTTCCTGCATTTTTACAGCAGTTTTATATAAATTGATAATGTGGATCCCGTTGCGTTCCATATAAACATATGGGGCCATGTTCGGGTTCCATCTTCTTGTAAGGTGTCCAAAATGTACACCTGCATCAAGTAAGTCTTTTACTTCTACTTTGTTTGCCATTTTTGTAATAGTTTACGTTCTGTTGAGATAGCAACCACGAACCGCGTGGTTTAGATGCTAAACTAATTTCCGCCTTGCGGAATAACAACAAAAATTTAATTAATTTTTGAATGATTTTTTTTGGATCGAGCTCCAATTAATATAAGCCTTAAAAAAAAGGAAAATATTAATATTAACGTTTAGAGAATTGGAATTTTTTACGGGCTTTTTTCTGTCCGAATTTTTTCCTCTCTACCATTCTTGGATCTCTGGTCATTAAACCTTCAGGTTTTAAAACCGCTCTGTTTTCGGGATCCAAGGCTACTACAATTCTTGCCAGCGCAAGGCGAATCGCCTCAGCTTGTCCGGTAATTCCTCCTCCGTAAACATTTACCTTTATGTCGAAGCTTTCTTCGTTGCCGGTCATGTTAAGAGGTTGCATTACTTTGTATTGTAATGGAGCAGTAGTAAAGTACTCTTTTAAGTCTTTTTTGTTGATAGTAACGCCCCCTGTTCCAGATGCAGCATATACTCTTGCAACTGCCGTTTTTCTCCGGCCAATTTTGTGAATAACCTCCATTACTTAATTTCGTTTAAGTTAATAGTTTTAGGCTTTTGTGCTTTCTGATCGTGTTCAGAACCAACATACACCTTTAAATTTCGGAAAATTGCTGCGCCTAATTTGTTTTTAGGAAGCATTCCTTTTACCGCATTTTCAATCAACCTTTCAGGGCTTTTATTGAATAATTCGGTTGCAGTTAAACTGCGTTGTCCCCCAGGATAGCCGGTATGGCGAATGTATTCCTTAGAATCCCATTTTTTTCCTGTTAAGTTGATTTTTTCGACATTTGTAACTATTACATTGTCTCCGCAATCAACGTGTGGGGTGAAATTAGGTTTGTATTTCCCTCTAAGCAGTTTTGCTACTATAGAAGAAAGACGACCTAAAGTCTGGCCATCAGCATCTACGTGTACCCAATCTTTGGTCACGGTAGCCTTGTTGGCCGATACTGTTTTGTAGCTTAATGTGTCCACACTAATTAATTTTTACTTGTTATTAAACATTCCATTCCCTGCCCCAATATTGCTATCGGGAAAACAGGGGTGCAAATGTACAATTATAAATGTATATAGCAAATAGCAACTTCATTAATTTATTGAAAGAGAAATGTTTGGTTTTCAAAGGCTTCTCAAGTCTTTTTATATAAAATTTTGTGCCAGTTGAAATGAATTGACTGCAATTGCTAACCAAATTTAAATTTCCTTGTCCAATAGGTCATGCGTGCGCTAAATCCGTTAAACGGTACTAAAAAACCGATGTATGACAAATAAAATGTTAAATGTATCTTAAAATATATTAAAAAGCTATATATTTGCACTTCTAAAAATATATATTCTTACAAATTTTGCTATGATTAAATTTTTACAAAATTTAAGCGCCCTGTTTATCTGCATCATATTGCTGTATTCCTGTTCTGCTGAAAATGAGTCGGCTGCTGAGGTCTTAAAAATTAGCGATTTGACAACTTCCATTAATCAATCAGATATGATTGGACAATGGCAACTTTCCGTTATGAAGTCTGATACTTTAATAGACTTGAATAAGGATGGAATTCAAAATATAAATATTTTAGAAGAAACTTCCTGTTTTGATGAGATGGGAGTGACCTTTAATGAAGATCTTACTTTTTCCACCCAAAATGCAAGGCTTGATTTTAATGGAGGTTCCAATAATGATGATTTTGTTTGTGTTCAAAACCGGATGGATTTTGGAACCTGGAATATTGATGGAGATGAATTGATTCTCAATATCAACATTAACGGAGATATTTATACCAATAGAAAGAAACTTTTTATAACTCAGACTACCTTTTCATTTGAAGTTTCCAAATTGGAATCCAATCAGTATGTAAACGATCCCGGGAATACTTCGGCTTCTAAAATAAGGATTTTGGAATTGGAGTACACAAAGATCTAATACTTTAGGCGAAACAAACTTCACTAAAAACCCTATAGGTTTGAATACTTTCTATGTTTGAATGGAGTCAAGACCTCACATGTTTTTTGGAACAGTGAGACTGATGTTAAACCTTATTAAAATAGTTCTTCTAATGCGCCTCCAGCCAATTTTGACCTTCGCCTATTTCCACATCTAATGGTACATCCAGTTTAAAGGCGTTCTCCATTTCAAATTTGATCATCTTTTTAAGCTTATCAACCTCCTCTTTGTAGGCATCAAAAACAAGTTCATCATGCACCTGTAACAACATTTTGGTTTTGTAGTTGCCTTCTTTCAGTTTCTTATGGATATTGATCATCGCCAGCTTAATGATATCGGCGGCGCTTCCCTGAATGGGTGCATTCACAGCATTTCGTTCTGCTCCACCTCGTACCATCGAATTTTGCGAATTGATGTCTTTTAAATACCGGCGCCTTCCCAATACGGTTTGAACATATCCGTTTTCCCTGGCAAATTGGACTTGCTCCTGCATATAATCCTTTAATTTTGGGTACGCGGCGTAATAAGTGTCTATCAATTCTTTTGATTCTGTGCGCGATAAACCGGTTTGATTGCTCAACCCAAAAGCTGAAACCCCGTAAATTATCCCGAAATTCACCGTTTTCGCATTGCTTCGCTGTGCCCTGGTAACTTCCTCCAGAGGCACGTTAAATACTTTTGAAGCAGTAGAAGCGTGGATATCTTTTCCGTTTTTAAAAGCCTGAATCATATTTTCTTCCTGGCTTAAAGCAGCAATTATGCGCAATTCGATTTGAGAATAATCGGCTGCGATAATAGTGTAATTTTCATCCCGCGGAATAAATGCCTTCCTAATTTCCCTTCCTCTCTCTGTTCTTATCGGAATATTTTGAAGGTTGGGATTGTTGGAACTCAGCCTTCCTGTAGATGCAACCGTCTGCATATAATCAGTATGAACCCGTCCGGTGGTTTTTTCAACCTGATTGGGCAAAGCCTCAACATAGGTGTTTTTTAATTTAACCAAGCCACGGAAATCCAATACATTTCGAACAATTTCATTATCTACAGCAAAGTAAGAAAGTACTTCTTCCCCTGTAGAGTACTGGCCCGTCTTGGTCTTTTTAGGTTTTTTAGCCAGTGCCAGTTTTTCAAATAAAATGATCCCCAGCTGTTTTGGGGAACCTATATTGAATTCTTCTCCTGCTTCCTTATAAATTTTTTCTTCCAACTCTTTAATATCACGATCCAGATCTGAAGATAGGGATTTCAGGAATTCTTCATCTAAATTTATACCCTCCAATTCCATATCTGCCAATACCTGTACAAGGGGAATTTCAATTTCTGTGAACAATTTTTCTATATTGGCTTCCTTTAATTCAGGTTCAAAATGTTGTTTTAATTGAAGGGTAATATCCGCATCTTCTACCGCGTATTCTTTGACCTTTTCAATAGGAACATCCCGCATAGAACCTTGATTTTTGCCTTTCTTGCCAATTAATTCGGTGATGGATTGCGGGCTGTAATTCAAATAGGTTTCTGCTAAAACATCCATATTATGCCGCATATCCGGATTGATCAAATAATGTGCTATCATCGTATCGAACATTGGGCCTTTCAGGTCGATCTTGTATTTTGCCAGGACTTTTATATCGTATTTTAAATTCTGACCTATTTTTTCAATTTCTTCAGCTTCAAAAAACGGACGCAAAAGTTCTATTATTTCACGGGCTTCAGCATCTTCTTCCGGGAATGGAAGATAAAAACCTTTCCCGGCTTCCCAGGAAAAAGCGATCCCTACCAGTTTTGCTTCCAGCGGATTTAAACTTGTGGTTTCTGTATCAAAGCAAACACTTTTTTGTTTGATCAGATTTTTAAGAAATAATTCCATCGCCATTCCCGGAGCAATACTTTGATATACGTGAGAATAACTTGCCAGTGTCTTTCTGCCCGAAGACTCCTCAATTATATTTGATTCGGTTTCAAACAAAGAAAATTGTCCTGCTCCGGCAGTTTTATCATTTGTTTTTTCTGATGTGGAATTGGAAACCTGGTTTTGTACGGGATTATTTTCCCCGGAAAACAATTTCAGAAATTGATCTTTTAAACGCCTGAATTCAAGTATTTCAAACAATTCCTGCACTTTTTCTCCATCAGGTTGTGAGAGTTCATAATCTGAAGCATCAAATTGAACATTGCAATCGGTTAGAATCGTAGCCAGTTTTTTTGAAAGTCGGCCTAAATCGGCATTTGCTTCAATTTTCTCACGCATCTTTCCTTTCAGCAAATGTGTGTTGGCCAAAAGTTCTTCCATGCTCCCGAATTGTTTCAGGAATTTTTTTGCGGTTTTTTCGCCAACTCCCGGAAGACCGGGAATATTATCGGAAGCATCTCCCATCATTCCCAAAAAGTCAATCACCTGTTCCGGACGTTCTACTTCAAATTTTGCCATAACTTCGGGAACTCCCAAAATCTCAATGCCATTTCCCATTCGGGCAGGCTTGTACATAAAAATATTTTCTGAAACCAATTGAGCAAAATCCTTGTCGGGCGTTACCATAAATATTTTGTAACCTTCTTTTTCAGCTTGTTTTGCAAGAGTTCCTATCACATCATCGGCTTCGCAACCCGGCAAAACCACCACCGGAATATGCATGGCTTTTAAAATATCCTGAATATATGGAATTGCCTCTTTAATAGGTTCCGGGGTTGCAAGACGGTTTGATTTGTATTCACTGTACATCTCGGTGCGCTCAAAACTGCCGTCTTTGTCAAAACACACAGCCAGATGATCTGGTTTTTCCCTTCGGATAACATCAAAAAGGGAATTTGTAAATGCCATTATTGCCGAGGTGTCCATGCCTTTTGAATTGACAATTGGATTGTTGATAAAAGCGTAATAACCTCTAAAAATTAAAGCATATGCATCGAGAAGAAATAAGCGTTTTTGTTCGGCCATGGGTGTGAATTTATTAGAATTTCAAAATTACAAAGTTATTATGGATAAAGGGTAAAGCCTTTTGAAAACTGAAACATTTAATTCGATCCAGCAAGGAATGGGTATATGGAGCCTAAAAATTTGGGTAAAAATATTAATTCTTATAATAGGAAATTTTCCCTTTTGAGCAAAGATAACACTCTCTATTAGGCATCACACCGATCCGAAGGCTTTGGCGGATTTGGCAATTGAAGGATTTTATGTGACGGTAAGAAGCATTGGTTAATTTCTTTTAAGTTCTTTCAATAAGGTCTTTAATTCTACAGTTGCATAGGAAGATGAATAATCGGAAATCGCATAGGGTAAAATTAAATGCTCATTATGGATGATGCCACCACAGGAATAAACTACATTGGGAACATAGCCATCACGTTCCTCCTCACTTGGGGACAATAACGGTTTTTTCAACCTACCTATCACTTTGGTGGGATCTTCCAAATCAAGCAATGAAGCTCCTATGCTATAACGTCGCATAGGACCAACACCGTGAGTTAAAATCAACCAGCCTTCTGGAGTATAAATTGGTGAACCGCAATTTCCTATTTGGGTTAAATCCCAAGCAAATTTTGGTTCTTGGATTTTTATGGGATCGTTCCATAAAGTTATCCTATCAGAAAAAATAATGTAGTTATTATACCCATCTACCCTTGCTAACATGGCATATTTTCCGTTGATTTTTTGTGGAAATAAGGCAAAGTTTTTGTTTTGAGCTCCATTTCCATGGATGGGCATGATCCGAAAATCAATAAAATCACAGGTACTTAGCAATTTCGGAATAATGGTATGCCCATTATAAGCCGTGTAAGTTGCGTAAATAGTTTCTTTGCCATCATCATCTTTAAACCTAACAAATCTGGCATCTTCTATACCTCTGCTTTCAGCAGGGGAATTCGGGAAAATAACCCGTTCAGTGATGTCGCTCTGCTCATTAAATTTTAAATCGTAATAGGAATCCACCAACCAGGTCATTTCCTGGAGCGCAATTCTTTTACCATCATCAATAGTATTTTCTTTTAGTAATTTTTGAACGGCCATTTTTAAATCATAATAATCAAACCTATCAGGTAAAGGATCCATAATTTCATGAATGTAATTAACGGGAATTTTAATTTCTTGCATTTTCTCAACAAACCTATGTTTATCATAAGACATCTTGGTTCCAATTTCAGGAAGGTCAATATGCTTTTTCACCTTTAAAACATGTAATTTGTTATTCTTGTCCAAAATGGCCTTTCTAAAAACTATGGAAGATAAATGGCCTTCGCCCGTAGCTCTAAATGAAATAATCACGCGTTTTTCACCCTCTTTTAAAAAAGATTGGTCCAAATCTTCAATCATTGAAGGATTGAACAAGGCAGCAGATTCTATGGAATATTCCATGGTGCTGTAAGATCCTATTAACATTTTTTGATTATCGGTCAATTGGTCATATTCAATGCCCATATTATTTATCAATCCCTCAAAATGGCCACAGTGAAATTTGAATATTTTTTGAAGATTGCGATGGCGTCCTTTAAATTCGCGCAGCGTCTTTGACAACTTTTGTTCGACTTTATCCTCCGAAAAATCTAATATCCGTCGAATCAATTGTTTGGTGCGTTCATCGCCGTTATTAAAAAAACGTGTTACAACACGTTTAGCATCTGGAATAAATTTGAGTGGTTTTCGTTGAATTTTTATCGCCATGGAACCAAGATAGTAAAATTATAATTTTTAATAAAATTATTTATAATCAGCTTTCAATTCATTCAGGTCATTAATCTTTCTCATAAATTACAAATTCGAATGACTTCAGATTTTCGATTCATTTTATACTGTTTTCCGGGTTTGGATAGCTCTTGGTCTGGATTTTTTTCTTTATCATAAATTCGAATTAACACCTAAATATTTATAAGATTAAACTTCAAAACGATAAATACTAACTAAAAAAAACGTTTCTATTTTTCAAATTTTTATCGATGAGATTTTTTATATAAATTGCTATTAATGAATTGTCAGGGAAGAAAAATATGACGAACGACTCAATTCTTTTAAAATATCTGTTTAAATAAACGTAACCTCTTTTAAATATTATAAAATTCAATGGCCATCATCGGAAATATCATTAAAGGATTTATCGAGATTAAAAATTCAATTTCATCAGAAGTTAATCCCCTTGCCGCACAACAAGAAGTGCTCAGGAAATTACTTGATAAAGCAAAACATACAGATTTCGGCAAACATTATGAATTTGAATCTATTCTCGAAAGCGAAAATGTTGCCCAATTTTTTTCTAAAAAAGTGCCCTATTTTGATTATAATAAAATAAATGAAGAATGGTGGTATCGACTTCATGATGGTAGCGAAAATGTGACTTGGCCAGGACATCCCACCTATTTTGCCTTGAGTTCTGGCACCACAGGTAAAAGCAGCAAGTGTATTCCGGTAACAGACGATATGATTGCCTCCATCAAACAAATCGGAATCAAACAGGTCTTTTCTTTGAGTCATTTTGATTTTGAGGCTGATTTTTTTGAAAAGGAAATTATGATGTTGGGAAGCTCTACTGATTTACAAGAGAACAACAATCATTTGGAAGGAGAAATCAGTGGTATTAGTGCAAGTAAAATTCCATTTTGGTTTCGCAGTTATTACAAACCTGGTGAAGACATTGCGAAAATTGAGGATTGGGACGAGCGCGTACAAAACATTGCTGAAAATGCTAAAACTTGGGACATAGGTGCCATCAGCGGAATTCCTTCTTGGATTGAGTTGATGCTCCAAAAAGTAATTGATTATCACAATGTAAATCATATCCATGAAATCTGGCCCAATTTGCAGGTCTATACCTCCGGGGGTGTTGCCTTCACCCCCTATGAAAAGAGTTTCAACGCGCTTTTAGGTCATCCCATCACAGTGATTGATACCTATTTGGCGTCTGAAGGGTTTATTGCCTTTCAATCCCGGCCAGAAACTGACGCTATGCAGTTGGTCACTGATTCCGGTATTTATTTCGAATTTGTGCCATTTAAACCTGAATATATTAAAGAAGATGGTTCTTTAGTAAAAGACGCACCTTCCATAACCCTTGAAGACGTACAAGTGAATCAAGATTATGTGCTTATCGTTAGTACAGTTAGTGGTGCTTGGCGTTATGAAATTGGGGATACCATCGAATTTACAGATGTTGAACGTGCGGAGATAAAGATTACCGGACGAACCAAGTTTTTCTTAAATACCGTTGGCTCCCAATTGTCTGTGAATAAAATGGATGATGCGATGAAACATCTGGAGGAAAAATTCTCAACAAAAGTACCAGAATATACCATTTGTGCCAAACGTTCTGGGGATGGTGAGTTTTATCATTGTTGGTATCTCGGAATAGAGGATGATTTGAATACGGAAGATATAGCCGAAGCACTAGACAAATTTCTTAAGGAAGCCAACAAAAATTACAAGGTGGCGCGAAGCAAAGCCTTAAAAGGTTTAAAAGTGAGGCTAATTCCTCAATCCGTTTTTTACGCTTGGAACGCTGCCAATAAGAAAAAAGGCGGACAGGTAAAGATGGAAAGGGTTATGAATGAGGAAAAATTTCAGCAATGGGAAGATTTTGTCAATTCACAGTTGTAGCTGATTCCGGAATGACGCCATCACGCTCGTTCACAATGTCCATAATTTCCTCTGGAGAAAGATAGTATTTTTGAATTCTAAGTTTGTAGGATGGCGTTATTTCGGCATTGTTCAAGATAAAATCCTTGGTTTTTAAGATATAAAATTCCATGCCATGTGAAACTGCAAAAGTATCCGCTGCACGTTCTGCTTCGATGATGTAATTGTCGGAAAATAAATATTTCAGCACGAACCAAATTAGGTTCCATTTACTTCGGTTTTGATAATCCATGATATGTCCCAATTCATGACCGATCCAACCAATCAAAATATCTGAAGGAATGTCTTTAGTGGAAAACTCCTTGTCCGAAATCTTAAATTTTTCACTTATCAATATTACATATTCCCGATACTTCTTGCTTCTAAAAAAACTGCCAAACTTCGGTCTTGCCTGCATGGTAGATTTTTTGATGTTTGCCTTAAAACGTATTTCAATGACTGAATCCTTCAATTCAGGATAATATTCCAGAGCTTTTTTTACCTCTTTTTCAATGGAACTTGGAATTGTTTTTTGGGCGTAATTTGATATTGTGGACATAAAAAGAACTAAAAAGATTATCGACTTCATAACTGTTCCATTATAAGAAAAATTCTTCAAAAGAACGCAAACTTTATAAAAAGTTAACATGAAATATATTGGGGTGAAAGCAGTAATTAAAATCGTAAAAAGGCAAAATCTATCTAAAATTTGATGGGTTTCATGGTTCAATGGTACTATATCGATTCCAGATTCACTTTAAATGGTATGTCGTTTGAACGCATACGGGATAAACTGAAAATAATCGAAGATGCCGCCAAATACGTTGGCGCGTGTGCATCTAGTGGAAGCACACGCAGTAACATTAGCAAAGGACTGGGCGATGCCACTGTTATGGATATCTGCCACTCCTTTACTGAAGATATATGCTGTGTGCCTTTGCTTAAAATTTTATTTATCGATTCCGCTTATTGTGTGACACGTAAGAGCAAAAACATCAAGCAACTTTTAAAGTTCAGGAAGTGGTGGATTTGACCATTAGCCTTTAGCGTCGCAATTATATTGAAGGTTTGTTTCTGAGTTTAGAAATCTTCAAAAGTTCAGATTACACAATGGAACGTCTTGTATATTTCTAAAAGTTATTTATCCAAAAAACGATTTACTTTTTAAGAATGAGGTTGGCATAATTTCTGAATGCTTAAAAGATTAAATTTTAATGGAACATATTTTCATCCACAGTCGTTAAATTAAGCCTAAAAATGAAATTTGGGCTTTTGAATAAAAGTAACTTCGCCAAAAAATCAGGAATAATAATGCGCTGGACACTGTTTATTGTTTTTTACATAATTATTGATATTTATGCTTTTCAGGCTGTAAAAACGCTTACTAATAGTAACTGGATCTATTTTGGGTATCTTATTTTATCTTTGCTGGTCCTTGGGAATTTTATATTTCAATGGTCTCAACCCAGTCCTGAAGGGCAATTCGCCGGAGGACGAGGATATTCTATGGGTTTGGTGCTCTCTTTTATGATAGGTAAGCTTATCTTGACCTTATTTATGTTTGGGGAAGATATCTCACGATTCCTAATTGCGGGATATCAAAGTCTGGTTTCTCCTTCAAGATCTACTTTCAGTCTTTCTTCAAGAAGATTGTTTTTGAGTCAGCTAGCTCTTGGAATTGCAGCCATCCCTTTTGCTTCGTTGCTTTATGGGATGTATCAGGGGAAATACAATTATAAGGTATTAAAATACAGCCTTTATTTTGAAGATCTGCCAGATGCTTTTGACAGGTACCGGATAACTCAAATAAGCGATATTCACAGTGGCAGTTTTGATAACAGGAGAAAAATTGAATATGCCGTGGACCTTATTAATGAACAAGAAAGTGATACCATTTTGTTTACTGGAGATTTGGTCAATAACCTTGCTGTAGAAATGGATCCCTGGATTTCTGTATTTTCTAAAATCAAAGCTAAAGACGGGGTTTTCTCAATTTTAGGGAATCACGATTATGGTGATTATGTCAAATGGGAAAGTGATAAAGCCCGATTTAACAATGTTCAGGCAGTGAAAAATGTCCATTCAAAAATGGGCTGGGATTTGCTGTTGAATGAACACAGGTTTATCCAAAAAAACGGTCAGCGAATTGCGCTTGTGGGAGTAGAAAATTGGGGTTCCGGCGGTTTTAAGAAATTAGGAGATCTTGATCTTGCGGGAAAAGGGCTTTCCGCTCAAGAATTTAAAATATTATTGAGCCATGATCCTTCTTACTGGCAGGAAAAAATAAAGTCTGATCCAAATAATTATCAGCTCACCTTAAGTGGTCATACTCACGGTATGCAGTTTGGGATCGAGATCCCGGGCTGGTTCAAATGGAGTCCGATACAATACCGTTATGAGAATTGGGCCGGAATTTATGAGGAATTTGGAAGATATATCAATGTAAACCGTGGATTTGGGTATTTGGCTTATCCCGGGCGGGTGGGAATCTGGCCTGAAATAAGTGTTATTGAATTGAGAAAAGGCACAAAACCCGCTTAATTCAAAGAAATCACTATATTTGATTTTATTTAATAAATGGTATTAAAATCTAATTAAAATTTAGACTTTAGCTTATGTCAAAATTCGGGGAATTAATAGATTTAAACATTCCGGTGTTATTAGATTTTTATACCGAGTGGAATGAGGCTTCAACTTTAATGCATCCTGTTCTTCGGGATGTTGCCGCTGCCCTTGGCGATAAGGCAAAAATTATTAAAATTGATGTCGATAAGAATACACAATTGGCTGAAGCTCTTCGTGTAAAGGGCTTACCAACACTAATGATCTATAAAGAGGGCGAGATGAAATGGAGACAAAATGGGGAACAGGATGCCAATACCCTTATCGGGCTTCTCAAGGAATACATTTAGATAGCCTTAAATTCAAATCCTTGTTGATAGTAATATTCCAGGACCATTGGTAAGACTTCCTTTAGTTTTTCTGAAGCTTTTATACTGTCGTGGAAGACCACAATACTTCCCGGTTTTGAATTTTTGAGCACGTTGTTTAAGCAATTTCCAGGTGAAATATTCACTTCAAAATCTCCACTGATCACTTCCCACATAACGATCTTAAATCCTTTCCTTTGCAGTGCTTTAATTTGGTTAGGGCTGATCTTTCCATACGGAGGCCTGAAAAGTTTCAGGTTTTTGTTTGTTTTTTCTTTGTTCTTTGTTTCGTTAGCTTTATCCCTGTCTCTTGATTCTGACTTCTCAAAAATGATTTTTTCCGCTTTTTCCACATTTTCAATATAGGTGGAAACGGGAGTTTTCCATCCGTTTAAATGATTGAAACTGTGGTTGCCAATATGGTGACCTTCAGCCAGAATCTGCTCAAAAATCTCAGTATGTTTTGCGATGTTTTCCCCAATACAAAAAAATGTTGCTTTGGCGTGATATTCTTTTAAAAGTGCTAATACCCAAGGCGTAACTTCCGGAATTGGACCATCATCAAAAGTGAGATAAAGCGTATTGCCGGTTTTGGGTAAATTCCACAATAGGGAAGGACATAAAATCTTTCCTATTGTGGAGATCTTTTTAAGATAAGCCATCAAAATTATTGATGAGTTTCATTTAGTATTGTGCTGTCAAGAGAGTCAATGTTTTCCGGATTTCTCAATTCCCTGTCTATAGCCTTATCTGTGGGCCGGGGTAATTCTTCAACTTCTTCTGAATCATCATAAAATCCTGGGTAAAGTTTTAAATAGGTGTTGAATTCTTCGGCCTTTTTCCTTGCAAATTCCTGTTCTCCGTGAACAAACAATAAATCTACCAGAGCTCTGTACCGCTCCATATCGGTTATAATTTCATCGGCATATTTAAATTGCCTGTCTATGTCCCAACCACTATAATACCTAAGGTTTTCCTGGTATTTAGTAGCGACATCCACCCATAATTGTTTGGCTTTTTCGGGTTCACCCACTTCGAAATAACCGCTAATATAAGGTTCTAACAAAGTGTAATATCCGTAAAAATCAACCGGCATATTTTCCATGGCCAAATCGAGAATTTCTTTTGCTTTTTCAGTCTTGCCCTCGTTTAAAAGGCTTTCTATCAGACGTGCCAGATTGCTTCGGTAGGTAATGGAGTTTTTCCGGGTTTCCGGGTCGTGGTAAATATTTGGACTTCCCATATTTCCCCAGTACCAGTTTTTTACGATGTTATACATCTTCTCTGTATCTATCCGGCCCATATCATAAGGATTTCTTGGATTTATGGGAGTTTGAATGGGAACTAATTTATATGCTACCCCATCTAACTGCAGGTAATCCTTCATCCATAAATAATCATCGTTCCCAAAACTGCCTCCGGTAAAGTAGATTGGGCGTTTCCAATCGTTATTTGCAATAATATCAAGCATTAAAAGCCTGTTCTTATAAATTACATTTCCTTCTAGTTTAATAAAGATATTATTTACGATCAGATCTGCATCTTCGGGCTTAACAATTCCGTATTTCAGAACATTTTCTTTATCCACAGGGATCCTAATGGATTTAGTAGGGAAGGTGCTTACTGTTTGCCCACTTTGAAGTTGACCTTTGGTACGGGGATTGTCACTAGCAATCCAGTTCATCCAATTATTAATTGACATGGTATCCTGCGTAACCGATTGGTGCATTACAAAATCGTTGGTGCCCGGGCGATATTGATTGTGGTTCAGTTGGGATGGAATGGGATCGCTCTCCCAGGCTTTTCGCTTCATTTGGTCGATATACCAATCTGTAGCGAAAAGGCTGGTGTTCACAATGCGCACATCGGTTCTGTAACGTTCAATTTGCTGGGCATACCAAAGCGCGAAGGTGTCGTTATCTCCAATGGTAAATAAAATGGCATTTTCATCTACAGAATCCAGGTACATTTTCGCCATTGCAAGAGCGGTATACCTATCAGATCTGTCATGGTCATCCCAATTTTGTGAGGCCATTACCGTGGGAACTGCCAGAATGGAAACGGCAATTGCTATAGGAGCTGCAAATTTTGGGTTTAAATGGTCTTTTATAAGGTCAAATATAGCATAAACCCCAAAGCCGATCCATATTGCGAACACATAAAAGGAACCTACCAAAGCGTAGTCACGTTCCCTAGGTTCAAATGGCCGTTCATTGAGATAAATTTTTAGTGCAATTCCCATGAAAAGGAAAAACACCATTAAAACCCAAAAGGTTTTCTTATCCCGTTTATAGTGAAAAACAAGCCCTATCAAACCTAAAATTAAGGGAAGAAAATAGTAGGTATTACGCGCTTTATTATTTTTTACTTCTGTAGGTAAATTGTCTTGGGATCCAAGTCGAAATTCATCTATAAATTTGATTCCGCTCAACCAATTTCCATTGAGGTCGGTATATTGGCCTTGAACATCATTTTGCCTTCCCACGAAATTCCACATAAAATAACGCCAATACATATACCCCATTTGATATTCAAATAGGTATCCCATATTGGAGATGAATGAAGGTTTTTCAACATCCAGATATTGACCAAATTGGCTTAGAAAACTGTGATAAGCCTCGTAATCCGATCTGCCCAAAGCAAAGTTTTTTCTAAATTCGGCAATAGCAGTAAGTAATTGTTCCTGATCCTGGTATTCAGGCTTCACCTTAAAGTCAAGTGGCCCGGTAAATTCCATATAGTTGGCAGCATGTTGAGAGCTCCACATTCTTGGCAGGATAGCTTTGTGGGTGTCATCCAGATTTTGTTTTGCATTCTTGTAATCGTTTACAATAATATATTTTCCTGAAGTTTCATCTCTTTCATATATGGGCTGATCGTCCAAATAAGGATTGTCTGGATCCAGGCCACTGTACATTTCGGAAAATTGAGGTCCATAAAATAAATGCGTTTCACCATATTGGTCACGATTGTAGTAGGCCAATAAAGCCCGGGCATTGTTCGGATTGTTCTCGTTAATTACTGTATTTGCATTGGCCCGGATAGGCAGCATAGTCCAGCTTGAAAAACCTATAAGAATAAAAAGGATGGATAGGAACAAGGTGTTAAGCTGAAAATATTGTTTCTTCCTAGTGTATTGTATTCCGAAGAAAAATGCGGCGATGATCACCAACAAGGCGATTATTGTTCCTGAATTGAAAGGAAGCCCAATAATATTTGTAAAAAACACTTCTGAAGAGGCAAAAAATGTAAGGCTATAGGGTAATAATAGCTTAAAGATAAACATCAAAACAGCTACAACCGCGATATTGGCAATAATAAAGTTTTTGATGGTGACCTTTGAGTAATTTTTAAAAAAATATAAAAATCCAATGGCCGGAATTGTCAAAAGTCCCATAAAGTGGACTCCAAATGATAATCCAACCACAAATGAAATAAGAATTACCCAGCGGTTTCCGCGAGGTTTAAACATATCGCGTTCCCACAAAAGTCCTAAATAGAATAGAACTGCCATAAAGAGAGTCGCCATTGCGTAAACTTCAGCTTCTACAGCATTAAACCAAAAACTATCTGTAAAGCTAAATGCCAGGGAGCCTACCAGGGCACTACCCAATACCGCAATTTTATTGCTTTTTGAAAGGGTTTTTCGTGGACCAGCAATTTTCAGAATTAAAAGTACACTAGACCAAAACATTAACATAATGGTAAACGCACTAGCAAAAACAGACATCAAGTTTACCATTAATGCAACTTGGCTGGTATCAGAAGCGAAAGTGGCGAAAAATGCGCCCATCATTTGATAAAGCGGTGCCCCGGGAGGGTGACCTACTTCCAGATTGGCTGAGGTTGCTATATATTCCCCCGCATCCCAGAAACTTGCAGTAGGCTCTACTGTTAACCAGTAGGTTGTAAGTGAAATTAAAAACACCAACCAGCCCAATATTTTATTTGTCCGGCTAAAGTTAAAATCTGTCATATTTTTAGTGCTGATTGAATCTAATGGGCGAATTTAAGAATATTTATAGGAATGAATTTAAAACTAAGTCTAAAACGACAACTTTTTTGTAAATAAAAAGGTGAATTTTAAAGCCTGAAAAATTAAGTAATAAAAAAGCCTGAAAATATTTGTGTAAAATAAAGTTTGTTCTAAATTTGCATCAGAATTGAAATGCTGGCCTATGGTGTAACTGGCAACACGTCTGTTTTTGGTATAGAAGAGTCTAGGTTCGAGCCCTAGTAGGCCAACTTCAATTAAAAACCCGAACTTAATTGTTCGGGTTTTTTTTATTACCACTTTTCAGAGGGGATTCCTAAGTCTATTTTTAGCCTTAAAAACACCTCAGGAAAGGGAATAAATAGCTTTGAAAACCTTTTCATTAAAAGATAATTACTGCTAAAGTGATGGCAGTTTGATTTTCCTGTTCAAAAATGTTGAAGATAATTTAAATTGCAAAGGGATTCAGGTAGGTTTTTTACTTTTGAATTGATTTTTTCTTTCTCCAAAGCAGTTAACGGCATCCGGCTAAAAGGTACATCCAATAATTTTAAGGAGAACAAATTTAATTTAACGACTTTTGAGTTGGAATTTAATCGTTGATTTACAAAAATCCCCGTACTTTTGTAAATTAATTTGGTTAAATACTATTTAATAAATATTTTTTCAAAGCGTGTTGCAAAAACTATTGTTTCAGAATAAAGATGAGTTTAATATACTTTTTGAAGCCGCTTCAGAAGGAATACTTGTTGTGGATGCCTCTCAAACTATTGTCGCTGCCAATTCATCTGTTGAGAAAATGTTTGGCTATAAAGTTGGAGAAATGATAAACCAACCTCTTAATATTTTAATTCCTTCTCATTATCATCCAAATCATGGGGCTTATTTTAAATCCTTTTTAGCGCATAGTGAAAAACGCCAGATGGGGCATGGACGGGATTTATACGGGGTGAGGAAAGACGGGACGCAATTTCCTGTTGAGGCAGGGTTAAATCCTTTTGAAATTGAAGGAGAGCAATATGTGATGTCATTGATTATAGATATTACCATAAGGAAAGATAATGAACGCCAAATAGTGGAGCTAAACACTCAATTGGAAGATAAAATAAAGATAAGAACCACGGAATTACAAGAAAGTATTCAGGAACTCCAAGGACTCAATCTTAATTTAGAAGGAGAAATCAAAAAGAGGAAGCAGGCCGAAAAGAAAATTAAAGATGCCTTGCAAAAGGAAAAAGAACTTAATGAGCTCAAGACTAAATTTCTTTCTCTGGTATCTCATGAATTTAAAACCCCATTGAGCGGGATTTTAACATCGGCCACCCTAACTGAAAAATACATTCAGGAAAATCAACAGGATAAAAGGGAAAAACATCTTGGGACTATTCGTAACAAGGTACATTACCTCAATAATATTTTAAATGATTTCTTGTCTATTGAACGTTTAGATGCTGGTAATGGTCAATATAAGTACAATTCTTTCAGTCTTAAAAGGCTTATTAATGAAGTAGTTTACAACGCTAACGTCACTTTAAAAAGCGGCCAGGAATTAATCTATCCCCAAGATATGGAAGATATGATGCTTTACCAGGACGAAAAAATATTAGAGCTTATCTTATCCAATTTAATAGGGAATTCCATCAAATATTCTCCGGAAGATACCCTTATTAAATTCGAGGTATCACCAACTGAAAATGTCATAATTTTTATGGTGGAAGATCAAGGAATTGGGATACCCCAAAAAGATCAAAAACATATTTTTGAACGTTATTTTAGGGCTGAAAATGCGGTTTTAAACCAGGGAACAGGTATAGGACTGAACATTGCCAGGACGCATTTGGAAAATCTGGGAGGGAGTATAGAATTCACCAGTATCGAGAATGAAGGCACTAAATTTGTAGTGAAACTACCAATCTTAAAACCATGAAAAAAATACTGCTAATAGAAGATGATGTAACAGTTCGCGAAAATACGGGAGAACTATTGGAACTTTCAAATTATGAGGTAATAACCGCATCCAACGGTACTTTAGGAGTAGAAAAAGCCAAAAAATATTCTCCTGACATTATCATTTGTGATATTATGATGCCGGAACTGGATGGTTATGGAGTTTTACATGGATTATCCAAAAATCCTGAAACTGCGAATATCCCTTTTATTTTTCTTTCAGCAAAAACTGAGCAAAAAGATATAAGGAAAGGCATGAACCTTGGAGCCGATGATTATCTTACAAAACCTTTTGAGGAAGAGGATCTTTTAAGCGCAATTGAAAGTCGGCTGGCTAAGGTCGCTATTTTAAGTTCGCAAAATGTATTTAAGGATTTTAAGACCACAGATCCTTCCCTTAGCAACTTAGAAGACTTGCGTGCGGTTATAAGCAAACATGAATTGCTGAATTTTAAAGCAGGCGATTTAATTTACGAAGCAGGCAGGCAGTCAAACTCTTTCTTTTTAATAAAACGGGGAGTGGTAAAATCCCATAGAGTTGATAGTCAAGGAAAGGAATTGATCACCGAATTATACAGGGAAGATGATTTTTTTGGAAATACTTCCTTTAAATCTATTGCAGCATATCAGGAGTTTGCTACCGCCATAGAGGACACACAACTTTATATGGTTTCCAAAGAACAACTTCACAAAATTTTAGCAAATAATGGGCGTGTTACCCTTGAATTGGTGGAAATATTAAGCAACAATTTGTCTGGGATAAAGGAACAGCTTATGGATATGGCTTATGGATCTGTCCGTAAAAAAACTGCCAATACTATTTTGCTTTTTGCTGAAAAGATCAGAAAATTCCCATTGAAAAGCATCCGTATATCACGTGCCGATCTGGCCGGAGTTGCCGGGATGGCACCCGAGAGTTTAATAAGAACCTTGTCTGATTTCAAAAAGGAAGGTTTGATAGAAATTGAAGGCAGAAATATTAAATTATTAAATGCTGAAGCACTTAAAAATATTTCCTAATCTTTTTTAAAATCTAATTACTCCATAACTGATTTTGATCATCTTTCATGAAGCCTAAACCGATTAATTTCGTAAGAAATAATTGATTTTCTGCTTATGAATGTATTAATACTTACCGACTTTTCGAATGTAGCCGAGAATGCGGGTAAATATGCAGTAAATTTTTTGGAAAATGTACCTGTAAATTTTTATTTACTGAATATACAAACATATAATTTCCGTGGATGTACAGATACGTGTATTGAAGAGAAAAGGAATGCTGCGCTCGAGAAACTCAATAACTGTATAACTAAACTTAATAATTCTTCCTCAAATCCATCTCATACTTTTACTCCGCTTTTTTCGGAGGATAATTTGGTGATAACCACCAGAAAATATGTAGCTGAAAAAAAGATCAGTCTTATTGTCATGGGAGCAGCAGGGAGAGATATGCAATACAATGCATTGCTGGGGAACCACACCTATGATATTATCAGGAAGATAAAATGCACTGTTCTTGCCGTGCCTGAAGGAAGCGTATTTCGGGAAATTGGGAAAATTATACTTCCCATAAATTTTTCGGCAGCCCTGGACGATAGAATCTTTAATTTTTTTGAAACTCCCGGTATCTGCCTGAGGAGGAATGTCACGGTTATGGAAATAATAGATAGCGGTCATTTAGTAGCCAACCCTGAAATCCCAAGGCAGCTATTATCCTCACAATTGCATAAAAATAATGTCAAGTTTATTGAAATACAGGAAACTGCAGTTTATGATCAAATCCTGCTGACTGAAATTCAAAAAAATTATGATATGATTGTAATTCTTGGAAAAAACCTCAGTGTTTGTGAACGGTTATTGCATACAAAATACGGGATTGTTACTGCGATAAGCAATGAATTGCCGGTTTTGGTCTTGCATGGGCATAGGTAAGTTTTAATTATCCCCTGTTCTGAAAAATCTTTAAATACAAATGTGAGGACATCTTCCTCGCATTATTTTTTGCTCTTTGCGCAAGTTCTCCTTCAAAATGCTCATCAATAGTTTCAAACCATAAATTCATCCATATACCAAAATGTTTGGCGTTTATCTGTTGATTGTTTTCGACATCTACTGCAATATGGGCTTTTTGTGGATTTCCGGAATATTTGGAAACAAAAAATAGGTTGCTTTCCCAAAAATCGGTAAGTTTTTTTAAATGCTCATCCCAGTTTTTTATGCTGTTGTTAAAAAAGATACCTATCTCCTTATTCTTTCTCACCTTCCTGTAAAATTCTGAAACCAGCAATTGCACGTCTTTTCTATTTTTGAGGTCTTGTTTCATATTTTTCTCTGTACTTTTTGTGACGAATTCGTTCTAAAAATTTGAATATTTTATGACTAAGATAAAGTAACTCCTCATTTTTTCTTTTGCTTTTTTTTCTTTTGAATTAATTTAAAAGTGGCTAATATAAGTAAGAAAAACGGTGTATCGATGCATTTATTCGGCAAAACTCCTATTTGTTAATAGAGCTAGACAAAAGAAATACGGCATTATTTTGTTATTGGTACTGTTATGAGAAAATTTCAATCTATCTGGTAAAAATTGAAACCGGTCCAGGGATTCAGTTTATTTTAACATTAGTGCATTCGTGGCTAAATTCTACAGAATGTTCTTTTATGCCACTAATGCACTAATAATTTTATAGAAATTTATTTGATAAAGACTCAAACTAAAAATTTTCGGTTTGAGAACACACTTGAATAATTATAAATTAGGAATGAGATTTGATAATTCGAATAATTTCATCTTTTTGAATCACTCCGGATTGTCTCCACAGTTGTGCTCCGTCCTTGAACAAAATTAAGGTAGGTACGCCTCTTACCTGGTATTTTCCGGCCAGCGCCTCATTTTTATCCACATCAATTTTCACAATTTTTACACCATCACCTAATTCTGCTTTGGCATCTTTTAAGATTGGCGCCAACATTTTACAAGGTCCACACCAATCGGCATGGAAATCTACTAAAACAGGTTTGCTGTCTTTTATTATCTCGCTGAAATTGCTTTTCATAATCTTAGTATTTTAAAAGGTTTGAATTAATAATTCACCTCTCCATAAGTTGAAGCATAATTGAAGCTTATATTCAATTTGACAATTTTTGTCGCTTCAACTTGAAATTAAGACGTGATCGTTCTTTTAAAATTACAAAAATTAAATTTTAAAACTTTCCAAAAACTTCTTTTTCAAGTTGCTCCCTGTGATCGGGATGTGCAATGGGAATAAGGGCTTTAGGATTTTTGCCATAATGGTTCACAATGCCAATTTTCAGAGGCTATATGGTGAACTTTCTTCCTTGAAGTGGTAACGCCGGCATCTTCTTTATAGAAGGAAAATTTTGGAGAATCCTTTATTGGTAATTGAAGCATTGCAAAAATTGCTTTTCTTCTTCAGAAATAGAAATGCCTCCAATAAAATCCATTTGTCCGCCAACTCCAGGATATTGAGATCTCCCTATTTGGTAGGCGCAAACCTGTCCTGTCATATCAATTTCAATAACTATATTGAGTTGATTTTCCATTAGATATATTTTTGGCAATTAATTTGAAGTTAATTTGAACATCTTCTTTTACAACGATTAACCCAAATAATTTTTTGGGAGGAGTCAATTCGAAATCGTTTATATCCAAATTTAATTTTCCGGCATATTGAACAACCGGATTTTCTTCGATAATTACCGGAACTCTGTAATCTTTTTGTTTTCCGGCAATAGAAATTCTCAACAGAGCGATGGCCTGAAGTGGAGTTTTAAAAAGTAATTCCCTTAACTCCAGTTGTATCTCAGGATATTCGCTGGCTTTGATCAAGCTTTGAAAATCCTCATTTATCCCTTTGTTCCCGCAGTCAAATCCCTGGTTGTCTAGTTTCAGGATTGCATTCTCAAAATGAATTTCCTTTGTGTTTCCTTTGAATTTTATGTTTTTAATGTTTGGTATCAAAGAGGTGTTGTAAGCACAAAGAAATTCGTTGATATTGGTTTCTCCAGTGATGGTGAGCTGACTTTCAGGAAGGAATTGAAAGCTGTTTTGAGAAAAGCCAAATGCGCTACAGCCTATTGACAATAGATAAAGCAAGATAGTTCTCATATTTTTATATTTAAAAAGTGGGAGAAAAATTAATTCCTCCCACTTTGTCTAAATCAAACAGTATATTTATTAGAAGCTTATTGCGGCTTCCACCATAACTCCATTGAATTTCCCCTGGTCTAAAATTGTTTGGGGATTAAAACCATTATATTCCTGGTTTACATATTCAATTTTGGTAAGTATATTTTTGGTCATAAACCAACCTGCACCTAATTGGAAACGTGACACATCAACGTTGTTTCCGCCAACTTCTTCTCCATCCACATAATTGTAACGTCCACCCACATAAAGGTTTTCATCATAACCAAATCTGTATATAAGTTCTGCGGCATATTGATTCCAGGTCCTGTTTTCTGTTTCACTGGCTCTTTTTCCGGTTGCTTGTTCAAGAACTCCGAAGAATTCCAATCCTTTGTATTTCACGAAAGGATTAATCATAAATGATGTCATTTCATTTCTAAGGTTTGGGTTCATTCTTCCTGATCTGAAAGATCCACCTTCAACTGGTTCCATCACTGAGTAGTAACGTGCTCCCGCTCTATCTCCAGCGTATAGGTATGCACTTGAAGTTTGATTTGTATGATAGACAGAACCTGTCAATCTAAATCTTAAGTCTTCAGAAAGATTATTATCGTACCCAACTTTTGCAACAAAAGAAGGACTTGTTTTTCCTGGGTTTTCTACAGATTGGTTCAATTTTCCGTTAGTAAGACCTACCATACCCAAAAATCCGTTTTTCCTGAAATATACTTCTCCACCTACTTCAGTAGTAAAGCTATCCATTATATAGTTTCCAACAAATGGATTGTGAATTGATTGGGCGTTATCAGTTCTTCTAAAATGGG
>ERZ1284729.21-NODE-21-length-28038-cov-21.883858_pt1 | contig 28038 bp, 17 predicted proteins | sample MGYA00454602_ERZ1284729 | MGnify/ENA primary metagenome ERZ1284729 (study PRJEB36292, sample SAMEA5787381) | metagenome | biome: Arctic soil; feature: perennial spring outflow channel; material: sediment | place: Canada | collected 2017-07-08 | depth 0.05 m ... | reverse complement strand
AGTGAAAAAAGAACAGAGAGAAGAGACTGGAAAAAGCTGGAAGACTGAAGTAGGGAGACCGAAGACCGGAGTAAAAAATTCAGGATATCCCCCCCAATTAACAAATCCCGATTTCACAAATTAACAACGAACCTTTCTTCTTCCCTTAGATGATTATAAGAACACGAAACTCAAACTTATTTTTCAAGGATAGCCCAACTTAATCCGACTATTTAATACACAAATTCCCCAAATTCAGTTTTAATGGTGAGTTTTTTGGTTTGTGAAGCTTCCACCCTACCCACTATTTTAGCATCTACATTAAAGGATTTTGAGATCTCAATAATTTCATCTGCTATGTTCTCATCCACATACAATTCCATCCGGTGGCCCATATTGAATACCTGGTACATTTCTTTCCAATCGGTTTTACTTTCCTGCTGAATAAGTTTGAAAAGTGGTGGTACTTCAAACATTTCGTCTTTAACAATATGCAGGTTTTCTATAAAATGAAGGATCTTTGTTTGCGCACCTCCGCTGCAGTGTACCATGCCGCGAATGTCCTTATTACTGAACCTGGACAGGATTTTTTTGATAATTGGGGCATAAGTCCGTGTTGGAGAAAGCACCAGTTTCCCCGCATCTAAAGGGGAATTTTCTACCTTGTCTGTCAGGGATTTTGATCCTGAATAGACCAAATCCTCTGGAATACTGTTATCAAAACTTTCGGGATATTTTGTAGCTAAATTTTTGGAGAAAACATCGTGCCTGGCAGAGGTCAATCCGTTGCTCCCCATTCCGCCGTTGTATTGTTTTTCATAAGTTGCCTGTCCAAATGAAGCCAGACCAACAATTATATTTCCAGGCTTAATATTAGCATTATCAATTACCTTACTCCTTTTTATACGGGCGGTGACAGTAGAGTCTACAATTATGGTGCGCACCAGATCTCCAACATCGGCGGTTTCTCCCCCGGTTGAATGTATCTCTACGCCAAATTCCTTTAGATCGGCAAGCAGCTCTTCTGTTCCGTTAATAATTGCAGAGATCACTTCCCCGGTGATCAAATTCTTGTTTCGTCCAATAGTTGATGAAAGAAGAATATTTTCTGTAGCACCCACACAAAGCAGATCATCGATATTCATGATCAAGGCATCCTGAGCTATTCCTTTCCAAACCGAAACATCCCCGGTTTCTTTCCAGTACATATAGGCCAGGGAAGATTTTGTTCCTGCGCCATCTGCATGCATGATCAGGCAATAATCCTCATCGCCCGTAAGATAGTCGGGGACAATTTTACAAAATGCCTGAGGAAACAATCCTTTATCTACATTTTTAATGGCATTATGCACATCTTCTTTTCCTGCAGATACTCCGCGATCGGCATACCTTTTACTTATTTCCTGGCTCATGAAACTCTTCTTTATTGAATGGTTCAAAGATACACAGAATGTTAACCTTATAAAACCAAAAAAGCGACACAAACTATTTGTATCGCTTTTTCTTTATTTTTTTAAACTAATTAACAGCTGTTATCGTGTAAATAACATTTCCCTGTATTTGGTCAATGGCCACAGCTCATCATCTACTACTAACTCCAATTTATCGCAATGATATCTAATGGTCTCAAAATAAGGTTTAACCTTCTCGCAATACGCAAAAGCACGTTTTTCAGAATCCTCAATTTTATTGGCTTTTCTGCGTTCATCAACCATCGCATTGATATCAAAATGAATATGCTCAATATGTTCAGAGATCTCTTTTATGATCTTCAATTGCTCCTTGGAATGATTTTTAAAATCTGCGGCAAAAATTTCTTTTAAGCCCCTCACATTTTCAATCAGGATATTTTGATAGCGTATTGCGGTTGGGATTACGTGGTTACGCGCGATATCTCCCAAAACACGTCCTTCAATCTGTATCTTCATAGAGTATTCCTCCAATTCTATCTCGTGACGTGCTTCTATTTCCCTTTTATTCATCACCCCCATTTCTTCAAACAGCGCGATGGTTTTTTTAGAAATCTGGGCTTTTAAAGCTCCGGGAGTTGTTTTGTTATTGCTTAAGCCACGTTTTTTTGCTTCTTCCTCCCAAGCATCTGAATAACCATCACCTTCAAACCTGATATTTTTAGATTTTTTGATATATTCTCTCAAAATATTGAAAATGGCATCATCCTTTTTCATTTTCTTGTCTTTCACCAATTCATCAACGCTCTTTTTGAAATCTGTAAGTTGCTTGGCTACTATAGTGTTTAATACCATCATCGGATCCGCACAATTGGCTTGAGAACCTACCGCCCTGAATTCAAATTTATTTCCGGTAAAAGCGAAGGTAGAAGTCCTGTTCCTGTCTGTATTATCCATTAATATCTCAGGAATCTTACCTACCACGTTCAATTTGAGCTCGGTTTTTTCCTGAGGTGATAATTTCCCGTCGGTAACTTTCTCAAGTTCATCCAACACTTCTGTTAACTGAGTTCCAATAAAGGCTGAGATAATTGCTGGTGGCGCTTCGTTAGCTCCTAACCGGTGATCGTTGGAGGCGCTTGCAATGGTTGCTCGTACTAATTCCTCGTTGTCATGTAAGGCTTTTATTGTATTTATAAAGAAGGTAAGAAATTGCAAATTTTTCATTGGGGTTGTACCTGGACCCAAAAGGTTTATACCTGTATTGGTACTTAATGACCAGTTGTTGTGTTTCCCACTTCCATTAATTCCTGCGAAAGGTTTCTCATGGAACAGAACCTTAAAATTATGTCTTTCTGCTACCTTATCCATTAAATCCATTAGCAGCGAGTTATGATCTACTGCAAGATTGCATTCTTCAAAAATAGGAGCAAGTTCAAATTGATTTGGTGCCACCTCGTTATGACGGGTTTTCACAGGAATTCCCAGTAACATACATTCAATTTCCAAATCCCTCATATAAGCTAAAGCCCTGGAAGGAATGGATCCAAAATAATGATCGTCCAGTTGCTGACCTTTTGCCGGGGAATGGCCTAAAAGAGTACGTCCGGAAAGTTGAAGATCGGGCCTGGATAAATACAAAGCGGAATCTATAAGGAAATATTCCTGTTCCCATCCAAGAGTAACAATTACCTTACTTACGTTTTTATCAAAATATTTTGCCACAGCAGTCGCAGCAGTATCTAAAGATTGCAAAGCACGTAAAAGCGGAGTTTTATAATCTAATGCCTCACCGGTGTAGGAGACAAATACAGTAGGAATACACAAGGTAGTTCCCAAAATAAACGCAGGCGAAGTAGGATCCCAAGCAGTATAACCTCTGGCTTCAAAGGTATTTCTTATTCCTCCGTGTGGAAAACTGGAAGCATCCGGTTCTTGTTGAACCAACTGGTTCCCTGCAAATTTTTCAATAGCCAGGCCTTCTCCAATTGTTTCAAAAAAGGCATCATGCTTTTCGGCCGTACTTCCGGTTAAAGGTTGGAACCAGTGGGTATAATGGGTAACTCCTTTTGAGATGGCCCATTCTTTCATCCCGGTTGAAATATGATCTGCTAACCCACGGCTAATCTTTGAACCGTTAATATTGGCATCTATCACACTCTTATAGGCTTCCTTGGTGAGGAATTGCCGCATTACCGTTTCGTTAAAAACGTTTTTACCAAAGAGCTCGGATCTGCGCAGAGTTTCATCAATTACTACCGGTTTACGGTTAAATGTTTCTTTTAATGCTTGAAATCTTAAGGTGGACATATTGCTGAATTTAAATTTTAATTCAACAAAAATACATTTTTTAATGAGATACCCCCTAAAATTTGGGGGTAATAAATGTTAAATTACATTTAAAAACAAACAAACCCCTTAAATTAGGTTAAAAAGGCCATTCCAATAAAAATTACATAACTTACAAAAAGGATTGCTCCCTTATACCGGCTATAAATAAATTTCTTTGGGATAAAGGCCAGAGGAATAAGGATAAAGGCAAATCCTATCATCCAGAAGATATCATTGGTAAGAATGCCTGTTGAATTTAAATAAATAGGCTGAATAATAGAGGTAATACCTAAAACCGAAGCTATATTAAAAATATTGGAACCTATTAAATTCCCCATAGAAAGAGCCTTCTCTTGTTTAAGCGCTGCAATAACCGATGCTGCCAATTCGGGTACACTGGTTCCTATTGCAATTATAGTTACAGAAATTACACGTTCACTCACCCCCAGCAATCCGGCAAGATCTACTGCGCCGGAAACCAGCAATTCTGAGCCTGCCCAAAGGGCAAATCCGCCAATTACTAGCCAAGCCACAATTTTGAAATTTGAAATTTTAGACAGGGACTCATCAATTCCTTCCACCTCAACATGTGCTCTTCTTGCATGCCGTATTAAAAAGTACAGATAGACAAACATCGTAAGAAGTAATGCAAATCCCTCAAGTCTCGATAAATTACCTCCACTGCCCAGAAAAAAGTAGAGCATAAATGAAAACAACATCATTACCGGCCAGTTGAATTTATAAAAATCCCTGTCAACCACCAACGGCGATATAATTGCGGTAATACCTAGTACCAACCCAATATTGGCAATATTTGAGCCTATTACATTTCCAAGGGCAATATCAGAAAACCCATTTAAAGCAGCCTGCAGGCTTACCAATAACTCAGGCAACGAAGTCGCAAAAGAAACGACTGTTAACCCAATTACCATTTTTGAGAGTTTCAGTTTAAAGGAAAGGGCCACTGAAGAACGAACCAAAAATTCCCCCCCAACTACCAATAAAGCCAAACCTATCAGGATGTATAAAATACTCATTTGTTTTTTTAATGACGAAGATAAATAAAGTTAAGGATTCTAAAGAATTTGTGTTCTAACTATAAAATATCAAATTATATCTTATTTGTGATTTTTTGTTATATAGGTCTCCCAATAAAGTAACCCCAGATTAAAATCGGGCCAAAGTTTATAATATTTCTTACCAGAGTCTTTGGAGGTAAAAATTGATGGTTTTTGCGACTATCTGGTAAAGTGTAATTTCAAAAAAATGTGTGATTTTTTCTTAAAAAAAGACCTTCTTCATAAGGTAAAGAACTGGTTAAAAAATGATTAGTCTCTTTACTTCTTCCCTTTCCACTATTTTTAAATATCTTTGAGAGAAACCAACAGGTGATTATGAATAATAAAATTTTTAAATTCCTTTCCAAAGTCAATAAGAAAGTACTTCCAAGCTATTCAAAACAAGGTTTGGATCTTCAAAAAGCCAATAAATTACAAATGGCCATTATCGGTTGGAAATTATGGGTGACAAAAAATGCTTTGGATTAATTAATAGCTCAGTAAAGATCTCACCTCATGCTCGGCGATCTTCTCCCTGCCATTTAAAAAATCAAGTTCAATAAGGAAATTGCATAGAATAATATTCCCTCCCATTTTCTTTATCAAACTGCAGGCTGCTTTCGCAGTGCCTCCTGTTGCCAAAACATCATCGTGAAGGATCACATTTTCTCCGGGTTTTACAGCATCCTGATGTATTTCCAGGACATCTGTCCCGTATTCCAACTTATAACTTTCGGCGTGAATTTTATAAGGCAATTTTCCGGGTTTTCTTATGGGCACAAATCCTGCTTTTAGTTTTTCAGCTAAAAGCATTCCGAAGAAAAATCCCCTGGATTCAATCCCTACTACTTTATCAATTTTTACATCACCTAACAGCTTAATAAATTGCGCAACAGTTTCCTGAACTGCTTCAGGATCCAGCAGCAACGGCGTGATATCTTTATATTTAATTCCTTCTGATGGAAAATCGGAAATTTCGCGAATGTAATCTTTCAAGTTTATCATATTGTAATGCTGATCTTTAGAATTGCCAAAAATAACAAATCTCCGGGATATTACCTCTTAAGTAATCCGGGATTTCAATTTAAAAAAGCCAATTTCAAAGACTTCCTGTTCCTCAGCTTTTCTTTATCTTGCCTGACAATCAGTTTAAAAAAAATTATAAATATTGTGAATATAATTCAGCCCCTCCGGAACCCTTCAACTTATCTAACTTCCAAATTTCAAATCGACAAAATATTATTCTTTATAATAGCCATATTTCTCGCGCAGGCAGCATTTGCTCAACAAAGTGAACTTTCGGTAGAAAAAATCATGCAAGATCCGCAATGGATGGGTACCTTCCCGTCTGAAATCAGTTGGAGCGAGGACAGCAAAACCATTTACTTCAATTACAATCTTCAGAAGGACCCTTCAGATTCACTTTACAAGATCTCTCTTAACAATCTAACTAAAATTGAAAAAGTGCCTTTTCGGGAACAAAATAACCTGACCTCACAAACCGGCGATTACAATAAAGCCCGCAGTCAAAAGGTTTTTGCAAAGGATGGGGATTTGATGTTGTACGATCTGAAAAGCAATACTTCCCGCCTGCTTTTAAATCTCGATGAAGATTTGGACGATCCAAAATTCTTAAATGATGAAAACCTGATTTCCCTTACTTTAAAAGACAATATTTTTCTTTACAACCTCAAAAACGGGAGCCTTGATAAATTGACGGATATTAAAGCTGGTGAGAAAGAAGAAAAGGATAAAAAATTATCAAAAAAGGATGAATGGTTAAAGCAGGATAATTTAAGCCTGTTGGGAGTTGTAAAAGAACGTTTGGACAATAAGGAAGCCAGCGAAGAATATCAAAATAAAACCAAAAAAGAGCCTTTTACTTTTTATACCGGAAAAAGATCTGTTTCCAACCTTCAGCTCTCACCGGATGCAAAATACGTGACTTTCAACCTGATCACCAGTGCCGAAAATGAACTGACTGAGGTTCCAAATTATGTGGATGCTTCAGGTTATACCGTGAATTTACCGGCAAGAAGCAAGGTGGGGGAAGAACCGTCAAAAGTAGAATTGGCCATTTACAACCTTAAAAAAGACACGGTTTTTATGGCAAACACCCAAAATTTACCCGGAATTACCGATTTACCGGATTACACCAAAGATTATCCCGATAAAACCTGGGAAAAAGAAATCCGGGAAGTACTTCCTTCCATACCTTATTTTTCTGACAATGGAGAAGAAGCTATTCTGGAGGTGCGTTCCCTGGACAATAAGGATAGATGGATCACTTTACTGAATCTGGAAACAGGAGAATTAAAAAGTTTAAATAGGCAGAGAGATGAGGCCTGGATCAATGGTCCGGGAATTGGATATTCCTCTGGCGGTGCAACTTTAGGCTGGTTGCCGGACAATAAGCATATTTATTTCCAATCTGAAGAAACCGGATATTCTCATTTATATATATTGAATGTGAATTCAGGGGATAAGAAAGCTTTGACCCAAGGAGAATTTGAGGTGTTTGCTCCTAAATTGTCAAATGACAAAAAACACTGGTTTTTAACCACTTCTGAAGTGCATCTTGGAGAACGACATTTTTACAAAATGCCTTTAATGGGAGGCAGTATGGAAAAATTGACCCAAATGACGGGGAACAACGAGATATATCTTTCCCCGGACGAAAAGCAAATGGCGATCCTGTATTCCTATAGCAACAAACCATGGGAACTTTATCTAAAGAAAACCTCGGTCAACTCGAAAGCAAAACAGCTCACTTCGGGACAATCGGGAGAATTTAAAGCTTATAACTGGAGAGACCCGGAAATGGTGAAATTCCAGGCAGAAGACGGAACTATGGTTCCCGCCAGAATGTATAAACCAACAGCAAATGCAAAAAACGGAGCTGCCGTTATTTTTGTACATGGCGCAGGTTATTTGCAAAACGCCCATAAATGGTGGTCAAGTTATTTTAGGGAATATATGTTCAATAACCTTTTAACCGATCTGGGTTATACTGTTTTAGATGTAGATTACCGTGGCAGCGCAGGATACGGGAGAGATTGGAGAACTTCCATTTACAGACATATGGGCGGGAAAGATCTTTCCGATCAGGTAGACGGGGCGAAATATCTGGTGGCAGAACACGGAATTGATGGTAAAAATATCGGTATTTACGGCGGAAGTTATGGCGGATTTATTACCCTGATGGCATTGTTCAATGAAGCTGATACTTTTAAATCCGGAGCAGCGATTAGATCGGTAACAGACTGGGCACATTATAACCATGGCTATACTTCCAACATTCTAAATGAACCCGTAAACGATCCAATTGCATACAGGCGCTCCTCCCCTATTTATTTTGCTGAAGGTTTAAAAGGGAACCTGCTTATTTTACACGGAATGGTGGATGTGAACGTGCATTTTCAGGATGTGGTGCGGCTTTCACAACGTCTTATAGAATTGGGAAAAGAAAACTGGGAACTGGCAGTATATCCGGTAGAAGATCACGGATTTGTTGAACCCAGCAGCTGGACCGATGAATACAAACGAATTTTGAAACTGTTTAACGAGACCTTATTAGAGGAGTAATGTTTAGTATCATTTACAAGTAGATTACACTAAATTTTTTATAGTTACTTATCTTGTTTTTTAAGAAAGAACGTACCTTTAAAACTCTTTAATAATCAGTTTAGAGAAATAATGTAGTTCGAATTATTTTTATACTTTTAGCACTACAACATTTATACAAAAAACTCTTTTCACCCTGCCTATGGAAAATTTTGGATTGCTTTCCATTCTACCACCCGTTCTAGCCATTATTCTTGCACTCAAAACAAAACAAGTTTATATCGCCTTACTTTTTGGAATCTGGTTTTCCTGGATCATAATAAATGATTGGAATTTCATTACCGGAACAGTTGCTGCCATTGAAAGTTTGGTTAACGTTTTTAAGTCAGAGGGTAACACCAGAACGATCATGTTTAGTGCTTTGGTTGGAGCATTGATACTATTTATTCAGTATTCCAGAGGGGTAGAAGGCTTTATCAATAGATTAAACGTTCTCATTAGTTATTTTGAAAAAAAAGAAGCTGGATACAGTAAAGTAATCATTCAATTATTAGCATTATTAACCGGTATCCTTTTATTTGTAGAAACAAGTATAAGCTCTCTAACCGTAGGAACATTATATAGACCGGTATTCGATAAATTAAAGATTTCTAGAGAAAAGTTAGCCTATATAGCAGATTCCAGTTCAGCTCCTTCATCTATTTTAATTCCTTTTAACGCCTGGGGTGCGTTTATCATGGGTTTACTTCTAACCCAAGGTTTAGAAAAGCCCTTTTCTTTGATGCTGTCATCTATAGTATTTAACTTCTATCCTATTCTGGCTATTATCATTGTTTTTCTAGTGATTGTATTAAAGAAAGATTTTGGCCCAATGGCCAAAGCTGAAGAAAGAGTTAGAAAAACTGGAAAACTTCTTAATGACAATTCAAAACCCATGCTCTCAGATACCATTACTTCATTTAAACCGAAAGAAAATATCCAAGCAAAGGCATACAATATGATTATACCCTTGGCAACAATGGTGTTTATGATGCCTATAAATTTAGCAGCAACAGGATGGGCTAATGTGGAGAGCTACAATTCATTTGGAGATCATATTTTCCAAGCAATTGGTCAGGGCTCTGGATCATCCTCCGTATTGTATTCAGTAATCATGGCGATATTTGTAGCGATGATCTTATACAGATCTCAAGGTATTATGAAGACCAAAGAAATGATTGATCTTGTAATAAAAGGGATAAGCGAGTTAATGCCTTTAGCGTTGCTAATGCTTTTAGCCTTTGCAATAGGTGATGCGTGTAATCAATTAGGAACCGGACAATTTATTGCTATTTCGTCTAAGGGATGGTTATCTCCCGAGTTCCTACCGTTTGTGGTATTTATAATAAGTGCATTTATTGCCTTTTCGACAGGCACATCATGGGGAACTTTTGCAATAATGATAGCTATTTCAATTCCTATGGCCACCGCACATGGTACATATTTACCTTTAGTTATCGCCGCAACACTTGGAGGTGGTGTTTTTGGAGATCATTGTTCTCCCATCTCTGATACGACTATTATTTCATCAATGGCTTCAGCAAGTGATCATATAGACCATGTAAACACGCAGCTACCTTATGCGCTTATTGGAGGTGTTGTTACTTCAGTATTGTATTTAATATTTGGGTTTGTTATGGCTTAAGCCATAACAATAACTTCTTATTTTCAAACCTTAATAATATAAAATTAAAAAGGCCCATAGTTTTCACTATGGACTTTTTGCTTTCGTGACCTGGGCTGGACTCAAACAACTACCCCGGCAATATTCCCCATTCCAATAATTGCCGACAATGCCGTTGATAAAGCCTGGAAATGACTTATTCCCCCGGGATCGTCCGGATAGTCATATTTCCCCCGCAATACCTGAAAGGTGTGCCCTAAATACCGGAAGGGAAGAAATTTTGAAATAACAAGCAGGTAAAACCCGCCGCCAATTAACAATATAATGAGGGGAAGACCCCAAACAAAAGACGCGAACTGAGCAACATATTCATCTAATTTTATCATACGTAAATATATCCGTAACAGATTATCTTATATACTTTTGGGTAAAATTTTATTGGGCAGGATTATGTGTAAACATTACGAAGATATCAGAAAATAAAAATCGATAAAGTCTGATTTTATTTTTGAATGTGAGAATATGAATAGCCGGAAACCTGCTATTTTTCGGAGTTTTAATTAAAGTGTCCGGCAGATGCAAGAACGTTTCCCTACTTCACGCTTTTTGCAAAACAAGACATTTAAAAATTCGATGAAGTGCACTGGGTTCAGGTTGCCGCATGAATCCAAAAAGAGGTGTTTCTAGCGAGCAGATATTGAAAGGCACCCTTAACTGAACATAAGTGTGCCTATAAGCAATGCCGGAAATAAAAGGGAAGGAGTCTAGGGATAGTTTAGGTAAACATTTGGAGTAATCTTAAACTATAAAATAACAGACGGGCATTGCCCACAGATGTCTTAGTTATTTGTAATTTAGGCGAATCAATTTTAATAATAAACTATTTAATCATAGATCTTTTGTAAACGTCTTTTAAAAAATTGTAATTTATATGAAATATATAAGAATTATTTTATCTTGTGTCGTATTTACCTTGTTTGCTTGCAAATCCGGAAATATTACTAACAAAGAGGTTATTGCACCTAAAAACATCATACTTTTAATTAGTGACGGTACAGGATTGTCACAGATTTCTTCTGCCTTCTACTTCAAAGAGTCTTCACCAAATTATTTGCGATTTAAAAATATAGGTCTGATTAAAACTTCATCCTCCAGGGAGGATGTCACAGATTCTGCCGCCGGAGCTACAGCTATTGCAAGTGGGGTTAAAACATACAACGGTGCAATTGGAGTATCGGATGATTCAACAGAAGTAGCAAATTTGGTGGAGATAGTTTCATTAAAAAACATTAAAACCGGACTGATTGCCACTTCTTCTATAACCCATGCTACACCAGCCAGTTTCTATGCGCATACTTTTAGCAGAGGTTCAGCGGAAGAAATAGCTTTACAATTGGTGAATTCCGAAATAGATTTTTTCGCTGGTGGAGGACTACAGTATTTTAACCAGCGTAAAGATGGGTTAAATTTATTAAATGTTTTAAATGAAAATCAATTCACGATTGATACTACCGTTCTGGCTGATTATTTAAAAATTAAATCTAGCGAAAAGGTAGGATATCTTTTAGCAAAAGATGCTTTAAAACCGGCTGCCGAAGGTAGAGGAGACTTTCTTTCAAAAGCAACAGAACTGGCCATTCAATTTTTAAGCAAAGATAATTCAGGTTTTTTCATTATGGCTGAAGGCTCTCAAATAGATTGGGGTGCTCATGCTAACAATGCACCGTATCTAGTATCGGAACTCATTGATTTTGATGATGCTGTAGGTAAAGCATTAGATTATGCTGAGAGAGATGGCAATACATTAGTAATCGTAACTTCTGATCATGAAACAGGTGGTTTTACATTGTCTGCAAAAAAAATGATAACAGAAGAAGGCAAAGAGTATAGTGATTATAGCGAAATTGGTATGACCTTTTCTACCAGTGGACATTCTGCTACTCTAGTTCCTGTATTTGCTTATGGTCCTGGGGCAGAAGAGTTTATAGGAATATATGAAAACACCAATATTTTTGATAAAATATTGAAAGTTACAAAATGGAGAGCGCAAGAATAAGTACTAAATAAATAGAAAACTGCTACGAATAATTAGGAGTTCGTGGGGTTGGTAAGACTAAAACTGAACTCCCTGTTGACTGAACTGGTTGTTTGTCGATTCTCAACAACCGGGATTGATTTGTTTGTGTGATGGTTTTTTAGGAGCTTTGATCACATCCTTTCCAAAAAAGAAAAAACTGCCCCTGTAGAATTTAGACATTAATTTTAAAGCCTACATTTTCAAACGAAGTTTAGGTTTAATGGGTAAAAAGGGCTGCCGGGAGGATTATGCTCAATTCATACTTAGTTTTAAAAATTGTAATTCAACCTTACAAAGCCCTTTTAATGGCATAATATCTTAATATTCCAAACCCTAATTTCTATCCCATTTCAAGGTTTAAAAAGCATATTATTTTTCCATAATTGGTAGTAAACGCAGTTTTTTTAGTCAGACTGGAGTTGGCTACAATCCTCTTACTAAAAAATCGAATTGAGTTTTTTCGCTAACGGCCAAAATTGAAATAATCATAATCATCTAATAACCAGTCAATAAATTAGATGTTAGTTGGAATAATAAACAACGAATTTATTAGCAATCTACACAGTTCCAATATTAGGACTCGCGTACTTTCTATATGTGATTTATTTATTAACTTAGTTGCTTATACCAGGTGCCAAACCATATACAAATACATTGGACAACAATTAAGAATTCACATTCAAAAATTAAATAAAGTAAATGACTGATATAGAAATTGCACAGAAAGTTACAGGTGAACACATTCGAGAAGTAGCGAAAAAATTAGACATCAAAGAAGATAGTTTAGAATATTACGGTAATGAAAAGGCTAAACTACCTTTAGATTTGATAGATGAGAATAATGTCAGTAAAAGCAATCTTATCTTAGTTACAGCCATAACACCAACTCCTGCAGGAGAAGGAAAAACAACCACTTCCATTGGTCTAAGCGATGGATTGAATCTTATTGGTAAAAAAGCTGTAGTCGTATTAAGAGAACCCAGTTTAGGCCCTATTTTCGGAATGAAAGGAGGTGCTGCTGGTGGAGGATGGAGTCAAGTAATCCCTATGGTTGATATCAATTTGCACTTTACTGGTGATTTTCACGCCATTGGTATGGCAAATAATTTGCTTGCGGCACTAATTGACAACAACATACAAAGCCAGAGCAAGAGCTTAGGGATTGATCCACGTACTGTAATCTGGAAACGTTGTATGGATATGAACGATCGTGCACTCCGAAACATTATCACTGCATTAGGAGGTAAAGCAGGTGGTGTTCCTCGTGAGACAGGTTTCAATATTACAGCTGCGTCCGAAATCATGGCCATTTTATGTTTGTGTAAAAACTTAGAAAACCTGCAGGAGATGTGTGGGGACATCTACATAGGGGATACTTTTGAAGGTAAGGCTGTTTATGCTAAAGACCTCAATGCATCTGGTGCCATGGCCGTTCTTTTAAAAGATGCCATCAAGCCAAACTTAGTTCAAACACTGGAGGGAAATCCAGCCATCATCCATGGGGGGCCTTTTGCTAATATCGCTCAGGGAACTAATTCTATTATCGCTACAAAAATGGGAATGAGCTTAGGAGAATATGTGGTAACTGAAGCTGGTTTCGCAGCTGATTTGGGTGCTGAAAAGTTTTTGAATATAAAGTGCCGAAAAGCTAATTTATCACCAAAAGCTGTAGTGATAGTAGCAACTATAAGGGCCCTAAAGTATCATGGAGGGAAATCAATTAATAGCTTAACAGAAGAAGATGTAGATGCATTAGAGAAAGGAATTCCAAATTTAGAAAGGCACATTGAAAGTATTCAAAGCTTTGGATTACCCGTGGTGGTCTCTATAAATGCCTTTACCAGCGACACCGAAGCTGAGAAAGAACTAATTTATGCTCATTGTAAAAAAATAGGGGTGCCTGTAGCTTTAAGTTATGGCTGGGCCGATGGTGGAAAAGGTTGTATTGATTTGGCTGAAAAGGTAGTAGCTGCCGCTCAAACTTGCGAGGCAAAATTTAAACCTACTTACGATCTGGAAGACTCACCCTTAATTAAAATAGAAAAGATATGTAAAAAGATTTACGGAGCGAATAATGTAGTGCTTACTGCTAAAGCAAAAAAGCAATTAAAGCGATTTGAAGATTTAGGCTATGGGAATCTGCCAGTTTGCATGGCTAAAACGCAAAAAAGCTTAAGCGACAATGAAAAGCTAATAGGTCGCCCTGAAAATTTTGACATACACATTCGGGAGTTTGAGATTGCGGCAGGGGCTGGGTTTATTATTCCAATTGCTGGTAATATGCTTAGAATGCCTGGCTTGCCACTAACCCCTGCTACTGAAAACATTAAAATGGATAGGGACGGAACAATCTCAGGATTGTTTTAATAAAAAGGTACGAAAAAACAATTTGATCTCATCCCAGGATTATTGCACATATTTTAGTCCTCCTAAATGTTTTCACCTTAATAATTGGACTAAATACTAATCGATTAGGTAAAGGGGAGTTTCACCCCTTACCTCTTCTTGAACCCTACGCAAACCTCTCGGTTAATACGGCTCTTCTCGGTCGCAAGTATCGATTTTCCTAACTTAACTATCAAAAATCACCTTCACTTATCGCAATTGTAATACAATAAAAAATTTCGCCAGGTGAGCTTCTCCCATGGAGAGATTATAAAAAATTTCTAGACACGCATTTTTTAATTAACAGCACTGCCGTTTTGGTATTAGTTAATTAATGTGGAAAACAAAATGTCAATCCAAATTTATATAATTAACCTGATTAATAAGTGGAGTGATTCCCGCTGTGATCCCGAATATATTATATTATATTGCTATATTAGTATTTATAAATCCTTTTATAGCCAATACCAAGGACTGCACAACTTTCATTTCATCAATAAATTTGCTATGAACACTCAGAACAAAACCAAGGAAGAGCTCATAAAAGAATTGCAGGTATTACTTCAAGAGAATAATTCTTTAAAAAAACAAAATGAAAAACGCACAGCAGAGTTAGTAATTGCTAACAAAAAACTACTCTTTCAACACGAAGAGAAAAAGAAACGAGCGGAAGAATTAAGTGTTGCAAATACAGAACTTGAATATCAGAGCGAAGAAAAAGAGAAACGAGCCGAAGAATTAATAATTGCAAACCTTGAACTTTCTTTTCAAAAAGGAGAAAAAGGAAAACGAGCTGGTGAATTAATAACTGCAAAGATAGAACTTGATTATCAAAATGAAGAAAAAAGGAAACGAGCAGCAGAATTAATTATTGCAAACCTTGAGCTTGCTTTTCAAAAAAGAGAAAAAGAAATACGAGCCGAAGAATTAATCATTGCCAACAAAGAACTTACTCTTCAAAAAAGAGAAAAAGGAAAACGAGCCACAGAATTAATTATAGCCAACAAAGAACTTGCTTTTCAAAAAGGAGAAAAAGGAAAACGAGCTGAAGAATTAATTTTGGCAAAGATAAAGATTGTTTTACAAGGAGAAGTAAATGAAAAACTTGCTTCAGAATTAATCATTGCTAATTTAGCGCTTGGTCTCCAGGAAGAATTAATTGAGGCTAAAGATAAAACCGAAGAAAGTGAAAGAAAATTTAAACTGTTATATGAAAATGCCCCGTTAAGTTATCAATCACTTGATACAAATGCTTGCCTTATTGATGTGAACCCTACTTGGCTTCAAACACTCGGTTACAAACGAGAAGAAGTTATTGGACGTCCCTTCAGTGATTTTATGACTTCAGAATCGGCAAAACTCATTAAAGTACGATTTCCTGCCTTTGTTGACAAAGGTGAAATTCATGATTATGAGTTTGATATGATACGGAAAGATGGCACACGCTTTATGGTATCATACCATGGCAAAATTGGATATGACGAGTTGGGTCATTTTAATAAAACCCATTGCATCTTCACAGACATAACTGTCCGCAGACAGGCTGAAAAAGAACGCGAACAGTTTTTTAATTTCTTTAAACTTTCTCCTGATATTATGGTAATTGCCGACCCGTTTGGCGCATTTAAAGCAGTTAATCCTGCTACAACAGAGTTGCTTGGATATTCAGAGGAAGAACTTTTATCAAAACCATTTATAGATCTTATTCATCCTGATGACAAACAGATTACACTTGACGAAATGGCAAGCCAAATAAAACTTGGTTCTTCTCTTAATTTTGAAAATCATTATCTGTGTAAAAATGGCAATTATATATTGTTATCCTGGTGTGCTTACTTTAACAAAAAAGAAGGAATTACCTATGCTACCGCGCGTGATGTAACAAAAGAGAGGATGATTGAAATAGAACTCCTCAAGGCAAAAGATAAAACTGAAGAAAGTGAAAAAAAATTTCGTAACCTTTTTGAAAATTCACCTATTGCAAAATCAATAACGGAAATTGACGGTTCTATACAGGTAAATAAATCCTTTTGCGATATTTTAGGATATTCCAAAAAAGAATTAGAAACTAAAAAATGGGAAGAAATAACTTTTCCCGAAGAAATAGAGAAAACAAATGAAATTATTCAATCACTATTAAAAGGCCCAAATATACAAGAACGTTTTGAAAAAAGATATGTTCACAAAAATGGGAATATCATATATGCAGAGGTATCTACTTTTTTACAGCGAGACAACCTTAATAATCCACAATATTTCATAACATCATTCAATGATGTTACCCTCCGCAAGCTGGCGGAAAAAGAACGCGAACAGTTTTTTAATTTCTTTAAACTTTCTCCTGATATTATGGTAATTGCCGACCCGTTTGGCGCATTTAAAGCAGTTAATCCTGCTACAACAGAGTTGCTTGGATATTCAGAGGAAGAACTTATATCAAAACCATATATGGATTTTGTTCATCCTGATGACAAACAGATTACACTGGATGAAGCAGGACAAAATATTCATGGTTATACTCTTAATTTTGAAAATCGTTATAAGAGTAAAGATGGCAGTTACATATTGTTATCATGGAGTTCTTTCTTTAGCAAAGAAGAAGGAATTACCTATGCTACCGCACGTGATGTTACAAGTGAGCGCATGACTGAAACAGAACTCACCAAGGCAAAATTAAAAGCTGAAGAAAAAGCTTCAGAATTAAAAAAACAACAAGTTTTATTTAAAACTATGTTCAATGCCGTAAAAGAAGGTATTGTTATTACAAACACTAAAAGAAAAATCTTACTCGCCAACAATGGAGTTCTTGCAACATTTGGTTATACGCCCAAAGAAGTGATAGGGAAACAAACTAAAATACTTTATGCAGACACCAATAAATTTGTGGATACGGGAATTCATATTTTTAACAAGGATGCCGATTATAAAGGTCAAGAATATTTAACCTATTACAAGCACAAGAATGATAGCATATTTCCGGGGGAAACATTTGGTGCAAAATTATACAATGACCAAAAAAAATGGATAGGGAATATTGGCATTGTGCGGGATGTGACACAGAGAGAAGAGTTTATTAAAGATCTTGAGATTTCTAAAGAAAAGGCCGAAGAAAGCGACCGATTGAAATCTGCATTTCTGGCCAATATGTCTCATGAAATACGTACGCCTATGAATGGCATCCTAGGATTTGCGGAATTATTGAAAGAACCCGGGCTTACTGGCGAAGAACAACAAGCGTATATCAAAATTATCGAAAAGAGCGGTGAACGCATGCTCAATATCATCAATGATATTATAAGCATTTCAAAAATAGAATCGGGGGTCATGGAAGTTAATTTACAAGCCTCCAATATTAACGAGCAAATCAAATATATTGACACCTTATTCAAACCTGAAGCGGAAGCAAAAGGAATCACACTCTCATTTAATAATTCATTGCCGCTAAAAGGAGTCATTGCTATAACTGACCACGAGAAATTAAATGCCATTTTAGCAAGTCTTGTAAACAATGCCATTAAGTACACCCATCAGGGTTCAATAGAACTTGGTTCTGCTATAAAGGCTAAACAACTTCAATTTTATGTTAAAGACTCGGGTATTGGAATTGATAAGGAAAGGCAGGAAGCAATTTTTGAGCGATTTATTCAGGCTGATATTTTGGATAAAAACGCCTTTCACGGCGCAGGTCTAGGCTTGTCCATTTCCAAAGCTTATGTGGAATTGCTTGGCGGAAAAATTTGGGTAGAAAGCGAAATAGGGAAAGGCTCAATCTTTTATTTTACGCTCCCTTATGATGTTGAAACAAAAGAAGAAGTAGAAAGTATTATTTACAATACAGACAGAGAATTGGAAACTTCATTAAAAAAGCTGAAAATTTTAATCGTTGATGATGATGAAAAATCAAGTTTGCTTTTAGGTCTCATGCTCAAAAAGTTAGGTAAGCAGGTTTTATATGCCGAAAACGGATTGGAAGCCGTTGAAGTTTGCCGGAATAATCCTGACATAGATTTAATTTTGATGGATATAGAAATGCCTGTAATGAACGGTTATGAAGCCACACGCCAAATAAGAGAATTTAACACTGAAGTGGTTATAATTACTCAAACAGCCTTTGCCTTGTCTGGCGACAGAGAAATTTCGCTAGCAGCAGGTTGCAATGATTATATTTCAAAACCAATTAGTAAGGCCTTATTAACCAAACTAATAAAAAGCTACTTTGATTGAATGCAAACGAAAGAAATATTGCTGAAGTCATTATTATGAAAATTAGATATGAATGAAACCACAAAATATCCGAGATATTTATAAATTAATACTGACGTAATTAAGGTAAGTCAATAAATAGCTTAAATCATTTTCTAAAAACATGGAACATCTAATTATTCCTAAAAAACTTTATGGGCGTGAAAATGAAATTTCAGTTCTCAAGGAATCTTTTATTCGCGCAAGCCTAGGGAATGCCGAAGTATTACTTATACCAGGGAATTCGGGTGTTGGTAAAACAGTCCTGGTTAATGAACTTCGCAATCCTATAAAGAATGGGAATGGTTTTTTTATAACTGGAAAATTCGAACAATATCAACAAAATGTGCCCTATTTTGCATTTCGACAGGCGTTGGCTAAACTTTGCATTGAACTACAATCTGAGGATGTACAAAAGCGGGAGCTATTTAAAACTGAAATTCTTCGGGCAATAGGCACCCAAGCTCAGGTGTTGATCGATTTGGTCCCCGAATTCGAATCGTTTCTAGGTGTTCAGCCTCCATTGGGAGCAATTAGTCCGCAGGAAGCGCGGCACCGATTCGCCGAAGTAATGCGTAATTTTCTCGGTGTCGTGTGCCGGCCCGAACACCCATTGGTTTTATTTATTGATGACATGCAATGGGCAGGAATTGATTCGTTCGAGCTTTTAAAGCAATTGCAGGTTGGAAAGACCTTGCGCTACCTACTTGTCGTTGTGGCTTATCGCGACAACGAAATTAATTCAGTCCATCCACTGCTTTCAACCTTAGATGAGTTAAAGCGCAATGATGTCCCAATAACAGAGTTGAAAGTTAAAAACATAACTCAAAATAGTGTTGTCGAGATCCTAAAAGATACTTTGCTGCCAACAGCTAAAAATGTAAGCGACCTGGCAAGAATTGTTGAAGATAAAACGAAAGGAAATCCATTTTTTGTCAAGTCATTAATTGTGTTTTTGTTAGATTTCAAACTACTCTGGTTCGATGATAGACAAAAATGTTGGAAATGGAAAATTGATGAAGAGAATGAGCATATTTTGCCCGAAAATATCCTGGAGTTGTTTGTAATGAAACTTAATCGTTTAAATAAGGACGTCAGTAGTTTGTTTTCTTTGGCTGCTTGTCTTGGTAATAGGTTCAATATTGAAAATCTCAGCATCATTAGTGGGCGTAACGTTTCTGAATGTTTAAAAATATTTTCTTCAGACCAGGCAAAAGAGATCGTATTGCCGTTGCACATAAGAATGGCGAACGCATCCAAAGAGGATCGCACAAGATTTGAAATTTTCATGTTTCAACATGACCGCTTGCAGCAGGCAGCCTTTTCATTAATAAAAGAAAGCGAGCTTCCTCATATTTTGCTGAAAATTGGAAGACTTTTGCTTTCAAAATTGGAACCCGAACAAATCAATGACCGACTTTTTGAAATTGTGAATAATCTAAATTCTGGATTTGAATTAATAGACGATACAGCTGATAGAGTTCAACTGGTTAAATTAAATATGGAAGCTGCCCGAAAAGCTTATGTTGCAACAGCATACAGCGCAGCACTCCAATATTACACCATGGCCAATCGGGTACTAGAGCACCATGGATTTCTGGATTATTTATGGAAGCATCAACGTGAGCTTGGTATCAATTTTTTTAAGGAAAGGGCACTATGTGAATTTCTTGAAGGCGACCATAAAATCGGAGAGAAATGTATTGAGGTGGCAGTTTCCCATACCGAAAAAGCGATTGAAAAGGCGGATGTTTTAAATATACTTATCGTTCATCATACCTTACACGCCAGGTACCCTGAAGCCATTCAAGCTGCTAAACTGGCACTCCAAGCTCTTGGGATCAGCTTGCCGGAGGGCGATTATGAAAATGCACGTGACAAAGAGATTGCTCTGGTTCGCGAAAAGATGAAAAACCTAGAGGTAAGTTCACTGGAAAAATTACCGGTAATGAGCAATCCGGAAATGCTTATGGTGTGTAAAATTCTAATCACCATGGGACCTCCTTGCTATCGGTCCTATCAAAAACTATGGAGTGTAATCGTTCCCAAAGTTGTTGGTTTTACATTGAGTTACGGCAACATTCCTCAGGTTGGTTATAGCCATACTGCATTTGGTGGTTTAATGGGATGGGTTGACGATGATTTTTCTGCAGCAAAAGAATTTAGTGAAGCTGCAACCCAATTAATGACAAATGTGTTTCGGTCTCCGTCAGACCAAAGTGTGTTCTACCTGATGATTGGAAGTTCCATCAGGCACTGGTTTAAACACCTTAAATTTGGCTCACAGGATTATACCGATGCTTACGAAATTGGCCTTCGGTCGGGAAACCTGCAATATGCCGCATATGCTTTTGGGCATAATATGTATTGCCGGTTTTATCAGGGGGTTCCGCTGGATATTCTTATTTCTGAAACAAAAGGTTCATTGGAGTTTAGCCAAACCAGACATAACCAATGGGCTATTGATCTTTTTGAAGGGGGTTTAAAAATTTTTGATGCGTTAATTTCAGAGGATGTTGACAAAAACGCAATGAACGAATGGGATGACCATAGTTACCTTCAAAGTGTTGAAGATAATCACAACATTCAGGTTACCTGTATTTACAAAGTTCTCAAAACATTTTCGCTGCTTTTGGCAGGAAATTATAAAGAGGCCTTGGTCTTATCTGATGAAACCGAACCAATAATTTACACGGTAGGTACACAGGGGCTTTTACCCTGGCCCGAGCATGTTTTCGCCCGCTTCCTTATATTATCCGCTCTTTATGCAAAAGAAAACAAAGCACAGCAAAACATTTGGCACGAAGAACTAAACAATATCTTAGTAAAAATTAGAATTTGGGCAGATAACTGTCCTGAAAATTTCGAACACAAATATCTGCTTGCTGCAGCAGAAATGGCTAAAATTGATGGACGTTTTACAGAAGCTATCCAACTTTACGGTAAAGCTGTTGATGCGGCCAGAGAAGGCGACTTTGTACAGTGGGAAGGTATTGCAAACGAACGAACTTATGTGTTCTGGATTGAACGCGGGAATGAACATATGGCTAACATATACTGGCAACAGGCCTATGTGTGCTTAAACCGCTGGGGTGCGATGGCCAAAGTCAGATTCATGGAAGAATTGCATAAAGAATACCTTCTCAAAAATCTCAATCAATTCACAGCTTCAGATAACATCATTGATAAAGAGGAACATCAATTAAAACACCTTCTGGTAGAAAAGCAAATCGAACAAATTCGAAATTATTCTTTCCAGATGCAACAATCAAAATTGAGGATTGAGGCAATTGCTCAGGCAAATGAACTGGCCGAGGCAACACAACGTCTTAGAATTGAGATGGCGCAGCGCAAGTTGACTGAAGAAGCGCTTAAGAAAAGCGAAGAACGTATGAGGACTATGTTTGAAGATGCGCCTTTGGGCATTGCCTTAGTTGACTCTTTAACTGGACATATCTACGAAGTCAACTCCAGGTTTGCCGAAATTTCTGGACGAAACAGAGAAGAAATGATCACCATCGACTGGATAAGCATTACCCATCCTGACGATATACAGGAAGATTTATCGAAGATGGCTCTTATGAATTCAGGAGAGATTTCTGGATTCAATATGACCAAAAGATATATTCATCCGGATGGCAAAGTAGTTTGGATTAATATGATTATAGCAAAATTAAAGCTGGAAGTTAATACTCGGCCTCAACATTTGTGCATGATTGAAGATATTAGCACCAAAAAGCGAGCAGAGGAAGCCTTAATTGAAAACGAATCCCGCTTGCGCGAACTTAACGCCACCAAAGATAAATTTTTCTCCATTATTGCCCATGACTTGGCAAGTCCCTTTAATTCTATAATGGGCCTTAGTGAAATACTTGTCGAACAAATAAAAGGTAAGGATTATAATGAGATTGAGAAATATGCCGAAATGATACTGTTATCTTCACACAAGGCTGTTAATCTGTTAAGGAATTTAATGGAATGGTCACAATCACAGACCGGACGGTTGATCTTCAATCCTAAACCATTGGAGCTTTATTCAGTCATTAATGATGTGATCCTTTTGCATACAGAAATAGCAAAACAAAAGTCTATAAGCATTTCTGCAATACAAAATTCTCCAATCCTTGTTTCTGCCGACAAGGCCATGATTAGCACAATTTTGAGAAACCTGATTTCCAATGCCATCAAATTCACAAATCCGGGTGGAGATGTTACGATTTCAGCCCAGGAAGATTTAAAGGAAGTAGTTATTTCTGTTAAAGATTCTGGGGTTGGTTTGACAAAACCAGCAATCGAAAAATTGTTTTCTATTGATGAACATCATTCAACACCGGGCACACAAAATGAAAAAGGGAACGGCCTAGGTTTGATCCTGTGTAAAGAATTTGTTGAGAAACACAGTGGAAAAATCTGGGTAGAAAGTAACGAAGGAGAAGGCTCAACATTTTTATTTGCCATTCCATATAATATTTAAGCGGGAGAAATAAGTGTAAACCTTGAGGTAGTTTTAGAAGTTGAAACAAAAAATAATACTCAAAATCTAAAAATACTAATTGCTAAAGACTATGAAACATCGGTGACTGTACTATCATTTAAAGTAGAAAAACTAGTTTGTGCTTTTACTTAATAGGATTTATTCTCTTAAAGATATTAAATCCTAAAATAAATTAATGTGGTATCTTTAGAAAGATAGTTACTATTTATTATGAAAAATAAGCCGTTTATTCCGCAATCGTCGGAATTCCTGTACCACTTACTTAAGGGAAATAGGAAAATGTGTTCTACTATCGCCAAGAATTATCTCGCCAAAAATCCTTCTATAAAAGACCTGTATGAGGTTGTGTTTAAAGAGGCTTTGTATGAGGTAGGAAGATTATGGGAGGCAAATAAAATTACGGTAGCAACAGAACATTTAGCAACAGCCATAACAGAAGGGATTTTAAATGAATTATACGGAGAACTGGATATTCCAGAAAAAAGTACTCATAAAGTTGTTTTAGCTTGTGTTGATGGGGAATCTCATCAGGTGGGTGTAAAAATGGTAGCCGATGTTTTTGAAATGAACGGATGGGAAAGTTATTTTTTAGGAACAGGAATTCCAATAACAGAATTGATTAAATTTATCCATCAGAAAGAACCTACTGTTGTCGCGATTTCTTTAAGTATATTTTTTAATTATAAGAATCTGGTGAAAATGATTGCAGTTTTAAAAAGTGAATTTCCTAATTTAACCATTATTGTAGGAGGGCAGGGATTTCTGCACAGAAAGGAAGGAAGTTTTGAAAAGGTAGATGATATAAAATATATTTCAGGTTTATACGAATTAGAAACCTATTTAAAATTATGGTGATGACAAAATCAGAATTATTAGAAACTGCACAATTACTAATCCAGCCTGGTAAAGCAATGGCTGAGGAATACGCTTCAAAAAGAGAATTACTGGTAAATCTACTCAATAAAAAAATGTTAGAACGCCTTGATTTAGATGAAATGGTGGGAGAAAACAATGTTGAAATGATGAAAGACAACCACGCTAACCACGCACGTTTTTTAGAATCGGTTTTTTATAGCTATAATCCTGAAGTATTGGTTGATACCGTTTTATGGGTTTTTAGAGCTTATAGGTCTCGAAACTTTCGCTCTACCTATTGGGCTGCTCAATTAAATGCCTGGGTTGAAATTTATAAAGAAAACTTGTCCGAAGATTGTTATAAGGAAGTGTACCCTTTTTACAATTGGATGCAGATAAATATTCCTTCTTTTACTGCTTTGGCAGAAGAAGCTATGGAAGATCCTATTTCTACCCACTAGAATTTAATTTTAAAATGATTTTTGAGTTATATTTTTAGTGAAATTATTGTGTGCAGATGAAAATTAGCAAAGTATTTCCCGAATGGAATGAATTAATTGATGAAATGAGCTTGAACTCAGCTTCTATTGCTTATGGCCTCTATACTCCTGAAGGTGAATTAATTTTTGCAAATAATACGATGTGTCGTTATTTGGGTACAAATACTACAGAATTAAAACCTCAAAACAACTTTATCAATCCAGACTTTGAAAAGATTGTTACATACGAGTCCAATTCAGAACTTGTTTTTGAAGGCCTTTTAACGATCGGGGATTATTCCAATAAACACTATGTTCTAAATTCTAAAATCTTTAAACGGAATAAAACTTACTTGGTTTTTGCCGAAGCAGATGTTTTTCATTTGTTTGAGGAAAACGGTAAAATGAGCTCACTAAACCAAGAAGTAAATAACCTTCAACGTCAATTAATTAAGGAAAAACGAACACTTCAACAAACATTAGATAAGTTAAAAGATACGCAACAATTACTTATTCATTCAGAAAAGATGAATGCCTTGGGACAAATGATTGCAGGGGTTGCTCACGAGATCAATAACCCCATTGCATTTGTTAACAGCAACTTGTTTGAATTGGAAAAATATTCCAACAATTTTATTACTGCTTACAATCGTCTTGAAATAGAAGTTGAAAAAAACGCATCACAGGAACTAAAAAATAGTGTTCAAAGAATTAGAGAAGAAAATGAAATAGATTATGTTACAGAAGACATAATTGACATTATAAGCGAATCTAAAATGGGAGTTCACCGCGTAAAAAGGATTGTGGAGGATTTACGCAAATTCTCGCGTTTAGATGAGGCAGAAATAAAAAGAATTGATTTATTTGAAAACATTGATTCCACCTTAACCATTGTGAAATCTGAGATTGCTAAGAAGAATATTCAATTTCGTTTCGAGTCAACTGGTAAAATTTTTATAGATTGTTATCCAGGCCAACTCAATCAAGCTATATTAAATGTTTTGGTAAATGCCATACAAGCTGTAGATGATGGTGGTAAAATAATATTAAAAATTAAAGAAGAAGAAAAGCAAGTTACCATTAGTGTTGAGGATAATGGCTTAGGAATTCCTGAAGAAAATATGTCAAAAATATTTGATCCTTTTTTTACAACAAAACCTGTTGGGTCTGGCACTGGTTTGGGTTTAAGCATAACCGATAAAATAATAAACGATTTGCACAAAGGAAAAATTGAAGTGGAAACGAAAATAGATAAAGGAACCATTTTTAAATTGATTATTCCAAAAGAAATAATAAAATGATAGCGCACAAACAAATGGAATTTGAACACAGCCTGCTTATAATTGATGACGAAGTTGAAATTACAAAATCGCTGTATAGGCAATTTCGTAGGAAATACAATGTGCACATTGCAACCAGTGCTGCTGAAGCTTTGCCTATTATGGAAAAAGAACGCATCCAGGTTGTATTGTCTGACCAACGTATGCCGGGTATGACAGGGATAGATTTTTTTAATAAAATTAAAGACAAATATCCCGATGCTTTAAAATTAATTTTAACAGGATATTCTGATATTGAAGCGGTAATTGGTGCTATTAACGAAGGGCAGATTTTTCGTTATTTAACAAAACCGTGGAATAATGTTGAGCTTGAAGTTGCTATTGATGAGGCCTTTGAAAAATATGAACTCATTACCAATAATAGAAGACTAATGAATCAGTTACAGGAGGCCAACCTGTTGTTAGAAAAGAAAGTTGCTGAGAGAACTAAAAAATTGGAACAATCCAATGTGAAGTTAAAGAACTTAAATATTGAAAAAAATAAATATGTTGGTATGGTTGCCCATGATTTAAGAAATCCTATTGGGGTTGCTTTTTCATTTTCAGATTTGATAATCTCAGATTATTCGGGGTTTTCAGAGGCTGAACACTTGCATTTTTTAAAAATTATACAAGAAAGATGCTCTTTTGCTTTAAATTTAATTGAAGGTTTTTTAGATACCTCAAAAATAGAGTCTGGAATTTTAGATGTAGATTTTAAAGCGCATAACTATTGCAAATTTGTACAAGAATGTATTAAACATAACAAGCTATTTGCTCATAAGAAATTACAGGATATAATATTCCAATGTGAATGTCCAGAAAAAATGCTTGTTTTTGATAGAAATAAAATAGAACAGGTTTTGAATAACCTAATAAGTAACGCCATTAATTACTCGCACTCAAACAAAAAAATATGGGTGCATATTTTTCAAAAAAACAACAGTATAGTTACGCAAGTAAAAGATGAGGGACAAGGAATCCCAAAAGATGAATTAGAATCTATATTTAGAGTGTTTGAAACAGCATCAGTAAAAGCAACAAACAACGAAAAGTCAACGGGTTTAGGACTTGCCATTGTAAAAAAGATTATCGAAGTACATAATGGATCAATATCAGTAGAAAGCATACCAAATATAGGCTCAGAATTTACATTTACATTACCAATATCTTAAATAAGTTATATAATTGATTTGTATTCAACTGAAGAAAAAATGAGTTACTATTTTAGTTTAGGCTAACAATTGCCATTACCAAAGTAATAAATGCCCTATTAATTTATAAATAAGGCTGCCCAAAAAGGCTTGGAAATCCACACTCTAACCTGCCTACCGTTATGCTAAACTTGTTTACTCATCCCTATATTATTTTATTTCAAGGAGTTCGTGAATCTTCGCTTTCAGCATCTAATCAACCTGATAATGAAGCGCCATGAGAACCTTAAACTATAGATTCTAGGTAGTTGGAAAAATACAGATGAAATTTTAACTCTTTAGACCGCTTTTTTACTCAAAAAGCACTGACTTTACCAAAATAGCTTCTAACGTCTAAACTCTTCAATAATCTTCAATATAGTATCTTTGCGTATTGGTTTTGATATGAAAGATTCACATCCGGCTTCCAAGGCTGCATTCTTATCAGATTCAGCCGTATAGGCCGATTGTGCAATAATAAGAATTTCAGGTCTATTAAATTTAATACGCTTAGTTGCTTCTATACCGTTCATAACGGGCATCTTAATATCCATAAAAATTAAACCTATATCATTATTGTCACTGCAAATGTCAACCGCTATTTTGCCATTTTCAGCTTTAAATATTTTAATATTTTTGTCCTGGCTAATAATTTTTTCTAATAATAATATATTTATAGGCTCATCGTCAACCAACAAAATAGAGCACTTGTTTTGTTTTGCGCTTGAACTATCTTGCTTCTCAACTTGGGGTATATCCATATATGGGTAGTCGGTTATTGTAAAAAATAGTGCTGTACTTTTACTGAAATGGGGTAAGTTTAATTTACTCAAAACTTAAATTATTTATTGTGTTTTAACAGCTATTTTTACATTATCTTCTTGTTTAATGACAATATTTAATAAAAATACAATTTTAATTGTTATTTTTATTGTTTATAGGGTATTTTATTTTTCTCCCTTTTAACAGGTAATTAATTCTGTGCTTTA
>ERZ1284729.20-NODE-20-length-28585-cov-23.838135_pt1 | contig 28585 bp, 20 predicted proteins | sample MGYA00454602_ERZ1284729 | MGnify/ENA primary metagenome ERZ1284729 (study PRJEB36292, sample SAMEA5787381) | metagenome | biome: Arctic soil; feature: perennial spring outflow channel; material: sediment | place: Canada | collected 2017-07-08 | depth 0.05 m ... | reverse complement strand
TGGTGTGTTCACCTTTTAAAATCCAAAAGTGCAACCTTAAGGGGGTTGAAGTACGATTCCCATAACTTTAACAACGACGGCATAGACCTGGAATATTCCAGTGATATCTTAATAGAAGATATCACTTTTGATAATGCTGATGATAATATAGCCATCAAGGCCGGAAGGGATCACGAAGGACGTGCAAATTCAGATACTCCTTCAGAAAATATCGTTATAAGGAATTGCCGACTTAAAGGTTTGCACGGGGTGGTTATTGGCAGCGAAATGTCGGCAGGGGTGCAGAATATTTATGTGGACAATTGTAAGGCCTGGGGATATCTCAAAAGAGGTATCTATTTTAAAACAAATCCGGACAGGGGAGGGTTTATCAGGAATATACATATCGATGATATTGAACTACAGACGGTTGAGGACGCTTTTTATATTACTGCAAACTACCACGGGGAAGGAGAAGGTTTCAATTCAAAAATATCTGATGTTTTCATCTCCAATGTCACCTGTGAGGAAGCTACCGGTACCGCCGTTGTTATCCAGGGATTTAAGGATAGTAAGGTGGAAAATGTTCAGCTTAAAAAGATTCAGATAAAAAAGGCGAAAAATGCCCTCTCCATTACCAATACCAAAGACATTCTTTTTGAAGAGGTCATAATCGGGGAAGAAGCAACGGTTCCCACACACGTTTCAGGTAAGGAGTAACAAAAATTTTGAAGCAGTTTTTAAAGTCGGCTTTAGTGGAACTAACTTTTTTAGCCGTCGTCTGTTAACTTTTAAAGAGAATTCATTAACTTAAAGTACTAAAGAATAGGATGTGTTTCTGAAAAAATTTGACCCTTCGACTGCGCTCAGGGGGACAAAAACTGTTTTTAGGTTTCTAAATGGATAAGCATAATAATAATAATAATAATAATAATAATAATAATTTGAAAATTAATAAATGATTGATTTAAAAGATAAAGTAGCGGTTGTCACCGGTGGAAACGGGGTTTTGGGAGGTGCTATTGCAAAGGGATTAGCTCAAAATGGAGTGAAGGTAGGAATTTTGGGCAGGACTTTAGAAACTGTGAATGAGCAGGTAGAAGAGATCAAAGCGGCAGGAGGGGAAGCAATTGCCCTGGTGGCCGATGTACTGGACAAGGATAAATTGATCGCTGCCAAAGAACTAATTCTTAAGGAATACGGCAGGCTGGATATACTGGTGAATGCTGCCGGGGGAAATGTAAAAGGTGCCACTATAAGCCCTGATCAAAGCATTTTCGATCTCGATCTGGCAGATTTTGATAAGGTGAATAGCCTCAACTTCAAAGGAACGGTTCTGCCCACCCTGATCTTTGCTGAAAAGATGGTGGAAATGAAGAAAGGAAGTATCATCAACATTTCTTCTATGGCCGCACAAAGGGCACTTACCAGGGTAATGGGATATGCAGCGGCAAAAGCCGCGGTTGATAATTTTACGAAGTGGCTGGCTGTTGAAATGGCTCAGAAATACGGAGATGGGATAAGAGTAAACGCCATCGCCCCAGGATTTTTTATTGGAGAACAAAACAGGAGTTTGTTGCTCAATGAAGATGGGAGCCTTACGCCCAGGGGACAAACTATAGTGAATCAAACCCCAATGAAACGTTTTGGAAGACCTGAAGAGTTGCAGGGCGTGGCCAACTGGCTTGCCAGTGATGGGTCTTCATTTGTAACAGGGACGGTGATTCCTGTAGATGGCGGTTTTGGTGCCTTCAGCGGGGTATAAAATTAAACAGTTATGGAATTAGGGAAGTATTCATTTGGTACGGGAGACAGATTTGGGAAAGAAGGAAATGCACAGTTAAGAGCCATCCAAAAGATGGAAAAGGCCGGTGTTGAAGTTACTCCCGTGTGGAATAAGTCCAACAGGGAACATAAAACCGTGGACAGTGAACCTGAAAGTGTTCGGGAAGAGGCAAATAATGCAGTTCGGGACCTGAATTTTAAAAGAGATTATTTTGTAGATGCAGATCATATCAATCTGGAAACGGTAGATCCCTATCTTGAAGTAAGTGATTTTTTCACCATAGATGTCGCTAAATTTATTGGAAGGGATGGTCCTGAAGACGAGAAAAAAGAGTTTCTGGATTTTTTTAAAAAATATACTAAGGGATTCCAAATTGATGGGATCGATCAAAAATTCCAAATTGCTGAAAGTGAGCAGCACCAAATGCTGAAAACTTTTCTCTTTGCCATGAAAAGGGCCGGAGAAATAAGTTCCCATATTGCATCAAAGAAAAAAACCGGTTTTCATACCGAAGTCTCCATCGATGAGGTGGATAAACCTCAATCCCCTGTGGAGCTGTTTTTTATCCTGGCCGCTCTTGCTTATTACAAAGTCCCTGTAAACACCATCGCTCCAAAATTTACGGGAGAATTTAATAAGGGAGTAGATTACAGGGGAGACCTTAGTCGTTTTGAAAAGGAATTTGAAGAAGACCTGCTGGTACTGGCGTTTGCTGTCAAAGAATTTAACCTGCCCAAAAATCTGAAGCTTAGTGTTCACAGCGGAAGTGATAAATTCTCCATATATCCGGTAATACAAAAATTAATTAAAAAACACAATGCCGGTTTGCACCTTAAAACCGCCGGGACTACCTGGCTGGAGGAAGTAATTGGCCTTGCGGAAAGTGAAGGGGAGGCTTTTCAGTTTTGTCAGGAACTTTATGCCGGAGCACTGGACCGCTATGAAGAACTTACAAAAGATTATAAGACTGTACTTTCTATAGATCGACAACAATTACCGGCACCAGGAGATTTTAAATCTGGAAAAGAATATGCCGATGCTTTAAGACACCAACAGGATAATCCTACCTATAATCCCGATTTCCGGCAATTAATGCATTGCGCATATAAACTTGCTGCTGAAAGAGGGAAAGAGTTCAACGCGCTGTTAGATAAACATCGCGAGAAAATAGAACAGAATGTGACATATAATCTTTATGAAAGGCATTTAAAACCTTTATTTCTTTCCTGATGTAATAGTTGATTCCGTCGACTAAAAATTTGCTGCAGATAATGAATATAGGAATTGCCAGAGGGAATATGAAGGATTTTTAAACCTGAAATTAATTAAAATTAAAAAATGGATAGACACATTACTTTAGGAGAATTCATTGTAAGTCACCAAAAAGATTTCCCTTATGCCAAAGGAGAATTGAGTGGATTGTTAAGTTCCATAAGGCTTGCCGGTAAAGTTGTGAATGAAAAAATCAACAAGGCGGGGCTTTCAGAAATAATGGGAAAAGCCGGAAAACAGAATGTTCAGGGGGAGTCCCAGGCCAAACTGGATGTGATGGCCAATGATGTTTTTGTGGAGACCCTTAGGAACCGTGGCGAGATCTGTGGTCTGGCTTCAGAAGAAATGGAAGAGCATATCGCTTTTGATGGAGATCTCAACAAGGAGGCGAAATATGTGGTGCTTATTGATCCATTAGACGGTTCTACTAATATTGACGTTGGTATTACCGTTGGAACCATCTTCAGCATTTACCGCAGGATTTCCAAAGAAGGTTCCACGGTAGAACTGGAAGATTTCCTGCAGCCGGGCGTGAACCAGGTTGCGGCGGGTTACATTATTTACGGTACATCTACCCTGCTTGTTTATACCACCGGGTATGGGGTGAACGGTTTTACTTTTGACCCCGGGATAGGTTCCTTTTTTCTTTCCCATCCAAAGATTCAGTTTCCGGAAGTAGGGAATATTTATTCTGTAAATGAAGGGAATTACGTGCATTTTCCAACAGGTGTTAAAAAGTTCATCAAATGGATGCAGGAGCTTAATGTAGAAGAAGGCAGGCCATACACTGCGAGGTACACAGGATCCCTGGTGGCAGATTTCCATAGAAATATGCTCCTGGGCGGGATATATCTTTATCCTGAAGGCACCACCGCTCCAAAAGGAAAACTAAGGTTGTTGTATGAATGTAATCCTATGGCTTTTTTAACTGAACAGGCAGGTGGAAAATGCACCGACGGTTACAGGAGGATCATGGAAATTCAGCCGAAGGAGCTTCATGAAAGAGTTCCTTTTTTCTGCGGAAATAAAAAACTGGTGGAGAAAGCAGAAGAATTTATGAAGAATTCGGCCGAAAATTAAGAAGCCCCCGGATACTTTTCATTCCTGCCTTCTGATTTTTTTCTTATCTTCTTCCGTGAAATTTAATTTTCGCATCAAATGTAAACCATTGAATTCGTCCGCAGAAGAACATAAATTTTACCCTATGCAACATAAACATCTTTCGCGCTTTAGTCTTTTTTTATTCATTTGCTCAATAATTGGAGCTCCTGAGGTTCAATCCCAGAATATTGAACCCTGGAAATCATTGTTTGACGGGGAATCGCTCACGGGCTGGACTCAACTGGGTGGGGATGCAGTTTATGAAGTTAGAGATGGTTCTATTGTAGGGGCCACAGTTCATAATACACCCAATTCATTCCTGGCTACAGAAAAAAAGTATGATGATTTTATACTGGAGCTCGACTTTAAAGTAGATCCAAGTATGAACTCCGGCATCCAGATAAGGAGTAATAGCCTTAAGCACTATATGGATGGGAGAGTACACGGTTATCAGGTAGAGATTGATCCATCAGAAAGGGCCTGGAGCGGCGGTATTTATGATGAGGCGAGACGGGGTTGGCTATTTCCTCTTGATAAAGGGAATGAGGCCAGGCAGGCTTTCAAGCAGGACGATTGGAATTCCTACAGGGTTGAAGCTATTGGTGATACCATAAAGACCTGGATCAACGGCGTTCCAGCAGCTCATCTTATAGATGACAAAACCTCTTCTGGATTTATAGCCCTGCAGGTTCACAGCATCAATGATGATGCAAAAGAAGGCACCGAGATCATCTGGAAGAATATTAGGATTATTACACAAAATGTGGAAAAATACAGCAGGGATACTCCTGTTGAACCGGTAAAAACAAAAAACAGCCTTACATCAGATGAAAAAAATAACGGATGGAAATTGCTTTGGGATGGTGAAACTACAAAGGGATGGCGCGGTGCCCGTCTTGAAGAATTTCCAAAGCAGGGTTGGAAAATACAGGATGGGGAACTAATTGTACTCGCCTCCGGAGGAGCTGAATCTGCAGCGGGGGGAGATATAGTAACAAAAGAGCTATATGGGGATTTCGATCTTAAATTTGATTTCAAGATTACCGAAGGAGCCAATAGCGGAGTAAAATATTATGTAGATACAGATCTCAATAAAGGGCCTGGCTCCTCCATAGGTTTGGAATACCAAATCCTGGATGATGCGATTCATCCAGATGCTAAATTGGGCAACCATGAAGGCAGCAGAACGCTGGCTTCCTTATATGATCTTATACAGGCAGATCCAGATAAACCTGTAAACCCGGTAGGGGAATGGAATTCGGGAAGAATTGTTTCTAAAGAAAACAGGGTGGAGCACTGGCTTAATGGAGTGAAAGTCCTGGAATATGAAAGGAAAAGTGATGAATTCAGGAAACTTGTTTCGGAAAGTAAATACGTGGATTGGCCGGATTTTGGAGAAAAAGACCGTGGACATATTCTTCTGCAGGACCACGGGGACCGTGTAGCTTTCAGGAATATCAAAATAAAAACCTTTTAAATTTTCCCCATGACATCAAGAAGAAAATTTATAAAAAAATCGGTATTAGGCAGTGCTGGGTTTATAATGGCAGAATCTGCGATTGGAATGACAGCAAAAAGCTATCGCCGTATCATAGGTTCCAATGAAAGGGTCCACGTTGCTATTGCAGGTCTGGGTCGAAGGCTTGGAGCCTTTGTGGAACCCCTGGCAATGAAGCGGGCCAATGTGGAGCTGGTTTATTTATGTGATGTCATGGAGAGCCAGCGGATCAACGCTCAAAAAACCTTTGCAGAACATCTGGACTACCGGCCAAAATCTGAAAACGATATCCGGAAGGTTATTGATGATCCAAAAGTGGATGCTTTAATAAATGCCACACCAGACCATTGGCATACGCCGGGGTCTATTCTTGCACTTAAAGGAGGAAAACATGTGTATGTGGAAAAACCCTCCAGTCATAATATGAGGGAGAATGAAATGCTGGTTGAAGCTGCTCGGAAGTATAAAAAGGTGGTGCAAATGGGAAACCAGCAGCGATCATCCAACCATACAATTGAAATTATTAATGAAATTCACAAAGGGGTTATTGGCACTCCTTATAAAGCAGTTGCTTTTTATACCAACGCAAGGGGAGCCGTGCCTTTGCAGAAAAAAGCACCCATTCCTAATGGACTGGATTGGGACCTTTGGCAGGGTCCGGCCATCCGCAGGGAGTATACAGAAGAAACCTGGGATTACAACTGGCATTGGTATGGCTGGAATTATGGTACTGCAGAAACCGGAAACAATGCTACTCACGAACTGGATATTGCCCGCTGGGCACTTCAGGTAGATTATCCGCAGCGTACAGAAGTGGAGGCAGCCAAAAGGCACTTTCTGGATGATGGCTGGGAAATGTATGATACTATGGAGGCTACTTTCCACTTTAATGAAGACAAAATCATTCAATGGGATGGAAAGAGCAGAAATGGATATGATACCTATACCGGCGGACGCGGCACGATAATTTACGGAAGTGAGGGTGCTGTGTTTATAGACCGGGAAAAATATGTTCTTACAGACAGGGCAGGGAAAGTGATTCGTGAGGTTCAATCTGGCTCAGCTGAGTCGGGTACTGCTCTTGGAGGCGGTGGAGATATGTCTACCGCCCACGTGCTTAATTTCCTTGACGGGATAAGGGGAAAAGCAAATCTCACCGCACCTATTGATGATGCTAACATAAGTATGGCAATGGTGCATTATCCAAATATTGCTTACCGTATTGGTAAAGGCTTTGATGTAGATGAAAAGACGGGCCGCATTCTTGATAATGACGCGATGAAATTATGGGGCAGGGAATACGCTCCCGGCTGGGAACCGCAGGTTTAGTTGGTTTACAGGATTATTTCCCCAAACAATGCCAATGAGCATACTGGGAGAACCTTCAGCTATTGCAGAATTGGTGTATTATTTTGCGACTTCAAAATCAAAATTAACAACCGGAACGGTATTGCCGGTAAATGATGGAAACTCATTAGGATTTTTATATGTATAAGATGACCCAAACAATGCGGTGGTACGGATCTAACGATGTACTCTCGCTGAAAGAATTGAAACAAGCTGGAATTACCGGAATTGTGACTGCCCTGCACGAAATCCCTGTGGGAGACGTGTGGACAGAAGAAGCTATCCTGGAAAGGAAAAAAGTTGTTGAAGATCACGGACTCCAATGGAGCGTGATCGAAAGTCTTCCGGTACACGAGGATATAAAAAAACGATCGGGGAAGTATCAGCAATACATAGAAAACTATAAAATCAGCCTCCGGAATATCGGAAAATGCGGCATTGAAGTAGTGGCTTATAACTTTATGCCTATTCTGGATTGGGTGCGAACAGACCATTTTTTCGAGAATAAGGAAGGAGCCACTGTTTTGCGATATGACCCCGTAAAATTCGCTTTTTTCGATCTTTTTCTTCTGAAAAGAAAGAATGTGGAAGACGATTATTCCGATGCTGCTATTGCTGAAGCCAAAGCCTTGGGCGAGAAATTATCTTCAGAAGAAAAAGAGCAGCTTTTTAAAAATATACTGCTTGGATTGCCAGGAAGTAAAGAAAATTTTACTCCTGAAATTATTAAGGAGCAGCTGGAAGCCTATCAGCATATTACCGATGAAAAACTACGAGAGAACCTCGTTTCTTTCCTTCGCGAAGTAGCTCCTGTGGCAGCAGAAAGCGGTGTGAAACTGGCTATTCATCCCGATGATCCGCCATTTTCTGTGTTAGGCCTGCCACGGGTGGTAAGCAATCAAAAAGATTTGGAATATATTTTTAGTAAGGTGGATATCAATGCCAACGGACTTTGCTATTGCACCGGGTCTTTGGGCGCAAATCCAGATAATGATGTGCTGGGGATCTTTGATAAATTCAGTGACAGGATCCATTTTTTACACCTTCGGAATGTGAGGAAGGAAGCTTCCGGAGTATTTATGGAATCGGACCATTTGGACGGAGATGTGCCAATGACAGCGGTGATGAAGAAGATATTGAAACTGCAGCAATCTGCTAAAAAGAGTATTCCAATGCGTCCCGATCACGGGTACTTACATTCCATGGAAAAAGATAAAAATTATTACGTGGGCTACTCCTTTATTGGCAGGTTGAAAGGCCTTGCCGAATTACGCGGGTTGGAAATGGGAATGCTGGAAACTCTTGAATAAAAACCTAGGGCTACAGGGATCTTTAGTGGATTCTGAAAAAAAAAATGGCTAATAGGAGAAGCAAATGAATTGTGAGTGTCTATATTTTTGTTTGGATTATTATACCTGGAACCTGAAGTGGAAAATGGAGTCAAAATTATCACCTTTCTCACTATCGAAAAAACACTGAAAAGTTTCTGGTACGAAGAAAAAAATTTTACTTCTGCCTTTTTACCAAACTTTCATTCCCCCGATTTCATCAAAGAAAAATGTATTTTATCGATAATTCCCTATATTTTTTGGCTATTTAATTGATAATAAGTATTTTAAATGAAATAAGTGGCTGGGATGATCAAATAAATGATTCTGCTTCTCTTCTTCGCCGATTCCCTACACGGCCATATTAGCAATAGATTTTCTGGCACTGCTCAAAATTTAAATAATGAAATTCCTTTTATTTTTTCTTTTCATGCTAAGCATCCCGGCTTCTGCTCAATTTAATTCTATCAATGATGAAGATCCGTTTGTGGTGCTTAAAAATATAACCATCATTGACGGCACTGGTGCCGAACCATTACCCAATAAAACACTCATTATAAAAGACAATGCTATATATGCAATTTTTGATTCGGGGGCCGGTGAAATTCCCGACGGTTCCCTTATTATGGACCTTAGTGGAAGATATGTTATCCCGGGCCTCATTGATTCGCATGTGCATTTGGGTACGTTTCCCAGCAGTATCGATAGCCGATCTGGCAACGAGGAGCTGCTAAAGGAGGCTCTTTATAGTGGGATCACTTCTGTACGTGACATGGCAGGAGATGCCAGGGCGCTTGCATCTTTAGCGAGAGACGCAAAGGTTGGGGATATTGCTTCTCCGGATATTTATTACTCAGCTGTTATGGGAGGAACAGAATTTGCCAAAGATCCGCGAAATGCAGCTGTCTCCAGAGGAGCAGTGACAGGAGAAGTTCCCTGGTCAAGAGAAATTACTGATGAGACCGATTTCAGGCAGATCGTTGCAGAGGCTAAAGGCGCCGGGGTAACGGGTATAAAGATTTATGCAGATCTTCCTTTTGAGCTCGTAAAGAAGTTGACAACAGAAGGTCATCGGCAAGGTCTACAAGTGTGGGCTCATGCGGCAGTGCTTCCGGCTTCGCCAATAGAGGTTTTAGAAGCTGGAGTGGATGGCATTTCTCACTTTACATTGCTCTATGCTACAGCTCTCGGGGAGATGCCGGGAGAGCCCCTTCAAGCTATGTTAGAAGGAAGAATAGATGATCTTCCCATGGAAAAATTAGTTGCTGATCCACCGTCTTTGGATAGAATCTTTGAAATAATGAAGGAAAACAATGTGGTTTTTGATCCTACCATGTGGATTTCCGAATATAGCCAGAAGTATCCTGAAGAATATCGCAGACTTGCCTGCTATTATATTAACAAGGCGGAACAAATGGGAATTCCTCAAGCTACCGGTACAGATCAAATGAACCCTTCTAAGCCAAAAATCCCCTTGCTCAAAGCAATTGAAATGAAGGTGGAAATTTGTGGCCTTACTCCGCTCCATGCTATTCGTTCTGTGACGCTTTATGGAGCTATGGCCATTGGAAATGAAGATATACATGGCAGTGTGGAAATGGGTAAGAAGGCCAACCTGGTGGTGCTGGGATCTGATCCAACAGAAAATATTGAAAATCTGAGAGATGTGGAACTTGTATTCAAAAACGGCCGAATATATGACCCAGGGTCGAAATAGCCATTTTCACCTAAGGAAGGTTTCTATAGGTGCAATAATGGATGAAGGAGACGGTAGGCCACGAAAAGAGAGAGGGAAAAAGTTAGAAATAGAAAACAATAAAATTAAAAATAAGATGGTAAAGGACAAAAAGTACATCAGTAGAAAAATAGGTTCTTTAATGTTCCTAATATGTTCAGGCAGTTTTCTTATTTCCTGTAATTGGAATTCTTCGGAAAAAGGCGGGCAGGCAATGAACTTACCGGATACACTGGAAATTGAGGAAAAAAGCTCGCCTTATGTTGTGGATGTCAAAGCAATGGATTACGCCTTTGGTATTCCGGAAGAAATTCCTTCCGGCTGGGTGACTTTCCGTATGAAGAATATGGGAAAGGAAGAACATGTTGCTGTAGTAGTAAAGTTCACAGATACGGTGACGCACGAAGAGTTAAATAAATTAATAATCAACACAGTATCTGAAGGAGATTTGGAAGCTTTTAGACCAGTCTGGATGAGGATGGAAAGGGATATGGGAGGACCGGGATTATTATCCCCCAATCATACAGGCGAAACGACTGTTTTCCTGGAGCCGGGGGTTTACGCATTATCTTGTGGAGTGCAGAGCGCAGATGGGGAGTATCATTGGCAAAAAGGAATGATGCGTGCATTTAAGGTTACAGAAGAAAAAACTGATGCAGCCAAACCGGAGAAGACAGTAGATGTAATTTTATCAAATTTCGCAATTTCAACTAAAAATCCTATTGCGGAAGGAAGAAATATTTTCAATGTGAAATTTACCGATATGGATTACCACGATGTCCACCTTGTGAAATTGGCGCCAGGTCAACATATGAAGGATCTAAAGGAATGGATGAATCATGTAAAAGCACCTTCTCCTTATGAGTTCCTGGGCGGAGCAGAACAGGTGCCAGAAGGAATGACTTCGACTTTCACCGCAAACTTAGAGCCGGGAAGGTATGCTTTTGTTAGTCACTTTTACGCTGCTTCAGGTATGGCTGAGGAATTTTTTATTTCAGAATCTGAAAATGCATCTGTAATCGATAATGCTGTAGTGAATGATAAAGTGATTATTGAATCAAATTTTTTTGGGACGAATCTACCAGAAAAGCTAAAAGAGGGACGAACAGAAATCGTTCTGAAGAATACGGGTAGAAAAGAATACAATTTCCATCTGACCTCCCTAAAAGATCAATATTCAGTAGAGGATTACAGGAATTTCATTCAGACTGTTTATGTTGACGAAGAACCCCATCCTAAAGGGATAGCTGAACCAAATAATTTCTTGTTCTACAATAGCATTAAGCCCGGAGAGCAGGAAAGCTTTAATATTGAGATCGAAGATGATAAAAAATATTTTTTAATAGGTCCCCTCGTTCCTGGAAAACGGTGGAAATTCCAATGGAGAAATAACAATATGATTCACAAAATGGAAGGAACTCACAAGAAAAACTGAGTTAAATGTAAAAATGATGATGGGCGGATCCTTGGATAAGTCGCATTCCACTTTTTAACATCCGTGGATATAGAATGGCAGAATCAATATTTATTAACATTAATGTCCGGTAAAGAGCCAAGATCGTTCCGCCTTCAGCGTAACTGCAAGAACAAAGAAAAAAGACCTGAACTTAATTAACTGATAAACATTTAGTTATGATTTCTGTTTTCTCAAAAACACTTTATTATCGATATAATTGAAAAATTCTGAAAAGTAAGGTTTGTTAATTCAAAATACCATTGGAATACCCAATGAATGTGTGGTTTAAGCTTTCATTAAAATGTTTTCCAGACAACAATGATTTATTAATCTTTAAATTCTTTATTTATGAAAAATTTCCGGTTTCTTATTCTTTTGCTTTTAACAGGCACTTTCTCCAGTTCCTTTAGCCAAACCGTCAAATCCGGATCAAAGGCTTTTGAAAAGCCGGATTCTATTTATGTTGTAGATCTCAAGGCTGTGGATTATGCTTTCGCCATGCCCGCAGAGATTCCTTCCGGGTGGATCACTTTCCGGATGGAAAATATGGGGAAGCAAAATCATGTGGCGATGATATATCGTTCTAAATCAGATTTAAGTAGAGAAGAACTTCGTAACAAGCTCGACTCCGTAAATTTTGATTTCATTGAAACTACTGTTGGAGGACCGGGTTTCCATACTCCCGGAAACAAAAGTGATATAACGGTGCATCTCGACCCGGGAAATTATGTAATAATCTGTGGACTTCAAGCTGAAAACGGAAAATCTCATTATGAGCTGGGTATGCAAATGCCCTTTAAGGTTACCAAAAATCCTTCCGGGGCCGCAAAACCTGAAGCAGACACAAAAATAACTCTTGAAAAATATAAAAGTAGTAGAACTAAGACATTTGCCACAGGAGAACAGACGGTTGAAATTGTGCATGAGGGCTACCCGATGGATTTTCATCTTCTCCGGGTGAAAGACTCTACTACCATTAAAAAAGCTTTGAACTATATGAATGGTTTAAAGGACCCTTCCCCTGTAGAATGGCTTACCGGTGTAGAGCAGGCAGATCCTGGTCGTAGTACTTTTGTGACTTATAATTTCACTCCCGGAGAATATGCCTGGATTTCTCATGAGTTTGGTATGTGGGGTATGATGGACCGATTTCAGATCAGAAAAGGAGACGAAAACAAAGAATTGCCCCCGGTAAAACAGACCCCTCCGGAAAGGGAAATTAAAATAACTTTTGGGAAGAAAGGATTAGATTACCCCGAAGAAATACCTACCGGAAAGAGCCGGTTGATCATAGAAAATAAACAAACTGATGAATACGTTTTTCATTATTTTTTGTTGAAAGAAGGAAAAACAGAGAAGGACTTAATCCATAATTACAACCTGTTTTTACAAGGAAAATTCGAAGAAGCGGAAGCTGAAATTCCCTGGGCCAGCACAGTTGAACTGGGTCCTTTAGGTAGTATGGAAGAAACACATGTAGATTTTAAGGTGGAAGCACGAAATTATATATTAATGGGCCCTATTGATCTTAAGCAAAGTTTCAAAGAACAATGGAGTCCTGAAATTATTCATGGGATGAAGGGGGTGGAGTGAATTGCCTGATTTTTTCTGCCTAAATATATTCACTAAAAAATAATAGAATTTGTAATTGAATAAACCATTTCATCTTTCAATTAATTATTATAAAAAACTTTTAATCGTGCAAAATTTAAAACTACTCATTTACCTTTTATCAATAACAACTTTCTTTACCTCCTTTAGTCAGAACAACAAAATAGAATCAGGAGCTTTTGAAAAGCCGGATTCTATTTATGTTGTAGATCTCAAGGCTGTGGATTATGCCTTCGCCATGCCCGCAGAGATCCCTTCGGGTTGGATCACCTTTCGGATGGAAAATATGGGGGATAAAAACCATTACGCCTCGATCTTTCGCTCTGAATCTGATTTGTCCATTGAGGAACTTCGCAGTAAAATTGATTCTGGAATATATGATTTTCCCAAATCCCCTGTTGGAGGTCCCGGTCGTCACAGTCCTGGACACAAAAGCGATGTAAGCATACATCTGGAGCCAGGGAATTACATGATGTATTGCACATTACAGACTGAAAGTGGAAAAGATCATGACGAGTTGGGGATGCGAATGGCTTTTAAGGTTACAGAAGAACCCTCGGGTGCCACAAAACCTGATCCTGATACCCAAATTTTCCTTCAGGAAAATGATATGCAAAGAACAAAAACTTTTGCCACAGGTAAGCAGACTGTAGAAATTAAACATGATGGCTTCTTTTATGGCTATCATTTGTATCGCATTCAAGACTCTCTTACCCGTAAAAGGGCTTTACAACAGATGGATGGAGAAATAGGAGGTGGAAAGGTACAGTGGATATCGGGGGCTGAACCTGCTGTTCCGGGTAGAAGTACTTTTATATCTTATGATTTTGCTCCCGGAGAATATGGATTTACTTCCCACGCTCATGTATGGGGAATCGAAGATAGATTCCAAATTAAAGAGGAAGGAAAGCTAAATAGTCCTATTAATCAAGAAGAGCAAGGCACAGCAAATGAAGTTGAGGTCATATTGGAAGAAAATGAAATCAAAATCAATGGCAGTGTTGAAAGAGGTACTAATACCTTTTTTCTGAAAAATAATGCGAGTGGCCAAAGCCAGGTTGGTTTATTCCGTCTGGCAGATGGAGAAAATAAAGAAAGCTTTTTGTCCTGGTATGAGTCAGGCCGGGGAGTTGACTTGCCGCCCATACTTGGTACTTCGGCAAGGTTACAGGAAGGAAATGCAGTCACACTTGACATACAGCCAGGAACATATTTAATATATTGTGTAGGTAAAAGCAAACCATGTGATACTGGAGAAGCGATGAAAGAATTTGAGTTGGAGTGAAAAGTGCCCACATGACATTAAAATTAACTATTAACTAAAACCAAACCAAATGAATAAGAAAATTATACAGTCAACTTTTAATCCACGGCTACAAACCAACATGATGAAGTATTTTTTGAGTTTATTAATCCTGATCTTTTTTTATAATAACACAATCGCACAAACCACAATTGAAGGAAAGGTGGAAACTGAAGATGCCGGAACCATTCCTTTTGTGAACGTTCTGCTCTTAAAAAGCAGTGATTCTACCCTGGTAAAAGGAGTTATTACAAACGACGAGGGACGGTATTCTTTTAATAATATAGAAAATGGGACCTACCTTATAGCATCTTCTATGGTTGGGTACACCCAAAGCTATAGCTCTCCGTTTACAGTTGATAAACAATCCGTAGATATAGAAATTCCTGATTTACTTTTAACCAAAAATGTTGAACAGCTTAATGAAGTAAGTATCGTAACCACCCGTCCCTTTATAGAAAAAGAACTGGACAGGACGGTGATCAATGTGGCCAACAGTATTGTTTCCAGTGGGAGTACGGGTTTGGAAGTCCTGGAAAGAGCTCCGGGTGTGATTGTGGACCGGCAGAATGATGCTATTTCACTTTTAGGAAAAGACGGAGTAATAGTACAGATCGATGGTAAGCGTACCTACCTGGGAATGGCCGATGTTGTTGCCCTTTTAAGGAGTACTTCCAGTGATAACATTGATAAAATAGAGCTTATCACCAATCCATCGGCGAGATATGATGCAGAGGGAAACGCCGGGATTATTAATATCGTGATGAAGGAAAATAACAGTATCGGGACCAATGGGAGTATATCTGTAGCCGGAGGATCGGGAAGATATACCCGGGAGCGGGGAAGTATACAGCTTAACCATCGATCTGAAAACTTTAATATGTTCGGTAGTTATAGTATTAATCAAAGTGGGAATTACTATGATTTTGAGCTATTCAGAAATCAGGCTGATGGAAACCGGAGGAGTATTGCGGAGCAGGAAATGTATATCCGAATGCAGAGCCTGGGCCAGAATGCCAAGGCCGGGGTAGACTACTATATAGGTGAGAATACAACTATAGGGCTTGCATGGACAGGGTTCTGGAGTGATATTCAACAAAGGAATCCGGAGGCGAGAACAACTTTTCGACGGCAGGAACCGGGTTCAATATATTTGCAGACACTTTCAAGTATCAGGATGTCTAATATATCTTCTAACCAGATTGGAAATTTGAACCTGCAGCACAAGTTTGGAAACAGCGGAGGAACAATTTCAGCCGATATCACAGGAGGCCGTTTTACCAGGGAAAGTGACAATAAATTAGTAACTGATACAATAATTCCTCAGGATGCATCTAACGTGTCTGAAGAATTAGTAACTCAAATGCCCACTATCATAGATATTTTGACGTTCAAACTCGATTATAACCGGCCTTTATGGGAAGGATGGAATATGGAAGCAGGTTTAAAAAGCAGCACTGTGGAAAGCGACAATAACCTGACCCTGGAAAGCGGTCCTACGGGAGCTTTAGAGATTGATCCTACCTTATCAAATCGGTTTATTTACAATGAAAAAGTTCATGCCGCTTATTTGAGTGTAAGAGGATCTTATTCCGAAAAAACAGAACTTCAGCTTGGCCTCCGGGCAGAGCTAACAAATTCTACAGGTAATTCCCTTACTCTTAATCAAAAAGTGGAGAGGGAATACCTGGATCTTTTCCCCAGTTTTTTTATATCACAGGCATTTTCAGATAAATATCAGCTAACTTTCTCCTACAGCTACAGGATAGACCGACCCAGCTATCAAAACCTTAATCCCGCCCGGTGGTATCTGGATCCCTATTCTATAGAAAGGGGGAATCCCTTCCTGAACCCACAATATACTCATGCACTGGAGCTTCAGCATTCTTTTAATAATAAATTATTCATCTCTTTCGGAGCCAGTTTTATCGATGATTTTGTACTGAAGCTCATTCAGCCTATCGATAATCAAAAAGCGGAACGCATACCACAAAACATTGGTGCTGCAGAGGCGTACAATGTTAATATAAGCTTTCCCGTGACCGTTATGAAGGACTGGAAAATGCAGACTAACCTGATGGGGCTTTATGACCGTTTCAGGTATGATTTTTTGGGTAGCCCACTTGAAGCAGAGAATTTTTCAGGCCGGCTAAATCTAAATAATTCTATATTATTAGGCAAAGGCTGGCGGGGAGAAATTTCGGGATGGGTGAGTACTCCTGCAGTTCAGGCCATGTTTGATGTAGATTGGAGGGGCTCCCTTGATGTAGGGATTCAGAAAGCATTTGGAGAACGATGGAAAGTAAAGCTAAGCGGCCAGGATTTGCTGCATACGAGTGGACTTGTTATTGCGGGTGAAGCCGCGAATTTTATTCAGAATTACAGCATTGATTTTGATTCTCGGGTAGTGATGTTAAGTCTCAACTATTCTTTCGGGAATCAAAAACTGAAGAATACCCAAAGAGAAGTAGGTTCAGAGGAAGAGATCCAAAGGACTAATTGAGATAATTGCATTTTTAAAAATGATTACTTCCTATTCCGAAGGAAATCTTAAATGCATAACCCATAGGTAAATATTTTAACCACAACTAAGCCATAACTAATGAAAACCTTCTTCACGATTACATCACTACTTTTTTTCTTTTCTGCCAATATGTTTGCACAGACCGATAATTATCAAACTAGACTTGAAAAGATCCGCAACCTTCCTTTAGATTCAGCCCATAATGGGATAATGGTGCATTTCCCTGAAGGCGGGGCAGAAAGAGCGGGGGAGCTGGGTCCGGTACTGAATGAGGCTTTGCAGTTTTTTTCCGACTCCTTAAGCGTAGATATCGACTTTCGTTTGGCCCTTCTTAAAGAAAAACATTGGAAAGAATTGACCAATTCTTCTTATGCCATTCCACATGTAGGTTTTGGGACTTTTATCTCCGGAAAGTTTCAGTCAGTCGGGAATTTTGAGATATTAAGGTGTAATAAATCTGAAGTTAACGACTTAAATATTTAATTGTACTAACCACCAAAAATCAAATATTATGAAAAATCAAGATTTGACCAGAACGACCAGAAAGGAATTTTTACAGCAACTAGCTATGGGAGCCGGAGCAGTTGGTGCCGGGATTTGTTTTCCAGGCATACTTACTGCCCAGGATTACATAAATGGAAAAACGAACGAGCCTAAAAACATCCTTATAATTGGGGCTGGGCTCGCTGGTTTGGCAGCCGCCTGGGAGCTTGACAAGGCAGGTCATAGTGTAAAGGTGCTGGAGGCGAGGGATCGCCCGGGAGGCCGCGTCTCCACCCTTAGAGAACCTTTTGCGCAGGATTTGTATGCCGAAGAAGGAGCGGCAGGTTATTCTGAAAATTATACCACAGCCCTTAAATACATAGAAGAACTTGGACTGGAAAAAGTACCTTTTGCCTTTCCTGAAAGACCGGTGGTCCACCACCTAAATGGAAAAAGGTTTGTGGTCACTCCCGGGGAACCGGTGGATTGGCCTTACGAGCTTACTGCCGAAGAGCGGGAATTAGGCCCATGGGGAATTGTGACCAAATATGTTATTGGTACCCTGCCAGCAGAGATCAGCCAGTCAAATAATTGGGGGAAATCTCCGCTGGTGGAAATGGATCAAATTTCTTTGGCAGATTATATGAGGTCCATGGGTGCCAGTAAGGGAGCCATTGAATTGGTGAAGAATACTCAATGGTTTGGAGCAGTGCCCGAAAAAACTTCTGGTATCTCTATGGCGGTCTCAGATTTTGGCCTCTTTCTGGGTGGAGCACCTTTTGTTCTGAAAGGTGGAAACGATAAACTGCCAAAGGGAATGGCCGAAAAGCTTAAGGATAAGATCCATTATGGCGTTGAAATAACCTCTATTACAGACACCGGCGAGCAGGTATCGGTAGTTGGAAAACTAGAAGGGAATTCAAATTCCCTTGAAGCAGATTATGTAATCTCCACCGTACCGGCCAAAGCTATGAACCAGGTTCATATGGAACCACCTCTTCCTGCAGATAAAAAAGCGGCTGTTGAAAATATGCCATACCTGGATATTACCAGAACCTATCTTCAAGTCTCAAAACCATTTTGGATGGAGAAAGGCATATCGGGCAACGCTGTTACCGACCTTACAACAGGTGCAGTGTTTGCACATGTTCATCCCACAAATCCCAAAAATAATGCAGCATTACTGGAGAACATGGTGGCAGGTCCAGCAGCTACAGTTATGGCCAAAGTGCCGGAAAAAGAGTTGCTTAAACAGGTTGTCGAGGATATGAAAAAAGTACATCCCAACCTGGAAGGACATTACCAGAAAGGACACGTGAAAGCCTGGAGCGAAGATCCTTATGCAATGGGGGCAGTGAGCTGGCCTGCACCTGGTGATGTGGGCAAATATCTGAAAGCTTTGCAAAATCCACACGGACGAATTCATTTTGCGGGAGAACATACCAGCATCCTGCGCAGTACTATGGAAGGTGCATTGCGATCGGGGGTTCGTGCAGCTAAAGAGGTTCATGAATTGGGATAAGGAAAATTAACTTAAAGCCTAATTTAATAACGGTTAAAAAAAATAATTATGCAGATTCAAATTTATAGGAATACTCCAAATAATACATTGACCGGTCATACCTTGAGAAGAACCTTGACAATTGCCCCTGTTCATGAATATCGGCGATGGTGAGCTCAGGAAAGAATTGATTGATGAGACTTACCTTTTAGTGAGTGAATATCTGGATAAGAGGGAATATAAGTAATCGAAAAAAACACTAATCATAATTAAAATTCAGGTTTAAATATGTGTTGAGTTCCGCTAAACAAGGAATACCCGGACATAAACAGGTTTAAAATTAAGATTTAATTTAATTCAGAAAATTGAAAAATAAAAGAGAAGCATAGCATTAGGAACGAATCGTTTGCGAAAATGAAAGCCGATAGAATTAAAACTTTCTTATGAAAAATGAAATTCCACTTTACACCTATAGAAATTCAAAGAACCACCTTCAGTTTGAGATACAGACACTAAGTTTTTTTTCTAATAATGTAAGACCGGGCCTGGTGGAAATTCCCCATAGAATAAATTTTTATACAATTTTATTCATTTCAGAGGGTTCAGGTCACCATAGCATTGATTTTAAAACTTATGATTTCAAAACCGGGGATCTTTTTTTTATGACTAAAAACCAGGTTGTGTCTTTTAAGATAAATAAAAAAGCAAAGGGGTTTCTTTTGTTTTTCGAGGAAGAATTTCTTTATCAAAACCAGATACAATTTAATGAATTGTCCTATTCCTTCCCCTTCAATTATAGTCTTTATTCTCCAAGAATTAATACGAGATCAAACCAGCATTCTTTTGAAGCCTTATTCTATTCCATTTATCAGGAATATAATTTAACCTGTGGCACCAGTTCCGTGGAAATATTACGATGTTTAATCAGGGCTTTGCTTTTAAAAAGCAAAGCATATTCCCAACAATTAGAATTAAACAACAGGGAAGTTAGTAACCTAGGAGTGTCTGTATTTATAAAATTTCAGAAACTTTTGGAGCAACCCAGTATAGGTAGCCGGAACGGGAGTTATTTCTGCAAAGCTTTGGGAGTATCTTATAAGTATCTAAATAATTTATGCAAAGATTTGACAGGAAGGACTTTAAAAATTTTTATAGATGATAGTTTTATTCTCAAAGCCAGGCGTGAACTTATCTATGGTAATTTAAATATTTCTGAAATAGCTTTTAATCTTGGATTTGAAGAAGTTTCTAATTTCACTAAATACTTTAAAAAACATACTAATCAGTCCCCATCAGAATTTCAGAATGAAAAGAACACCTGGTAAGGCAAAGATTTACCTATTATAGAATGAATTGACCTTTCATAAAAGGAAACATATTATGAATTTTGTTTAAATCAAATTCAAATAATTATGAAAAAGCTTTTTATTATTTTGGTATTTATGTTATTATATGTTTTACCCTCTAATTCACAAAATATGGAAAACGAAAACCCTGGTTACATTTTAACTGAAATTTGGAACGCAAAACCTTCCTGGTTTGTATTAAGTAAGGAAGAAAGACAGACTTTTTTTAATGAAAAGATAAATCCTTTATTAATGGGAGAAATTAAAAGCGGTGCTGAGATTCTGGGTTGTGCTGTGAATGATAATACCGGAAGTGAGAGAATGGATTATCAATTCATGGCTATCTGGAAATTTCCAAATAAAGAAAGTTCTGATAAACTGGAAAAAGCGGCTAAAGATGCTGGTTTTTTAAAATATTTTAATCAGGTTAACTTCAGTGGAAATATGATTCCCCCTCCTGTTCTCAATGAAAAAATGGTTGAGTTGTAGTTAAAATACGTAACTCATCGCTTTTACAGAGAAGAAATTGAAAAGATTAGTTTAAGAACCATAGTTTATGGATATACTGAGCTTTTTCCTAATAACGCTAAAATGAACAGGCCAGTGGGCTCTGTTCATTTTTTTTTATTGCTAAAAAAGATCAATGGTAAAGGTGCGCTCTCAGCGGCTAAATGGATCACACTGGATCCTGGAAAAAAAAGACAGAGCTAATTTTTATTCCGGATAAATTTTTAATTCACAGTACAAGTGTTGGCGAAAACGGTATAAGACACAGGAATAATGGGGAAGTAGCCTTTTTTGCAGTTCCTGAAAAAAACTGGCGGGGAATAAACCGGAAATAACTTTTAAAATTTTGTGTCTTTTAAATGCTTTTACCCTGATTCTTCAAAAAAGGTTACTAGCCAATTTATTGAATATAGAAGGGGTTATAAAAAGTATTCTATAAAGATGACATTATCTTTAAAAGCCTTAAAATTTTAACGATTAATTGAATTTTTATATATTAGTGAAACATTCCTGAATAATTATCACAATCCCTACTCTTTTAATGTTATTCAGGTTGGAATTTAGCAGTCACTTCCAGGAACGAATAAGTAAGCCGGTGAGCTGCAGTTCGATACTTTGATATGCTATCCTGTAAACGGAAAACACAGGCATTGTGACCGGTACTGCTGGATAAAAATTACCTGAACAAACACAGATTATTACTAAACTTATTTAATAACTATGAGTATTGAAAATCTTCAGAAGTCACGGCCGGTTAAAACTAAAACTAAAGCGAAACATAAAGTAAATAAAAGACATTCCTCACCATATTTTCATATAGGAATGGGTTTGTTCTTATTGCTGGTTATGTTTTTAGGTTTTTGGTCATCGTATTTTAGCGCAGTTCTTCCGGGGCGTGAAATGGAGGCTTCTACAGGCGGAGTCCCTGCAGTAATTCATATTCATGGGTTGGTATTTGTCGGTTGGTTCCTGCTGTATATGTATCAATCAATTCTCATTTTCAAAAAGAAAATTATAACTCATAATAAAATTGGGCGCTACGGAATGTTCCTGGGTGCAGCTGTCTTTATTACCGGTTTATTAGTGCTCTTTTTTCAACAATATAAATTGATCTCGGACGGAGACAGAACCCTGACTGAAGGAACTTTTGGAACTGTGGGAGTCTGGATGCAAATGCTAAGTTTTGCTGTTTTGCTTTTCCTGGGTTATAAAAAACGAAGGCTACCGGAAAGTCATAAAAGATACATGCTTTTTGCTACCATCGTGATCATGCCCGCCGCTCTTGTAAGAACCCTTAGTCTGGACTTTATTCGGAACAGCATTAGTATCCCGAGTCCGCTGTTTTTTGGGTTGTTGATACTGGCTGTAGTGTGGATCCACGATTATTACACACTTAGAAAAATTCACAAGGTGACGCTTATTGGTACCGGACTTTTAATTATTGATATGGCCCTTCTGTACATGGGATTTGCCTGATGATAAGAGAAGGTAAAAAAACAGAATATTTTTCGGTTACCAGTAAAAGGTAAGAGCCTAAATAAATTAAAAAAACTTAAGCAATATTTATTATAATTTCAAAAACAAAGTAATTATGAAATCAAATGAGTTAACAAAAAAAAGAAGAACACTAAACCTGGCAAACTTTTTTATGCTGTTAATTTTATCAGGTTTCCTGTTCTCCTGTAACTGGAATTCTTCAGAAAAAAGAAATTCTGCAAAGGCAGAATCAGATCTGGAAAGTAAAATCACAACAAAAGATTCCAGTTATATAGTAGATGTAACAGCCGTAGATTATGCCTTTGGAATGCCTACTGAGATTCCTTCTGGCTGGGTAACTTTCAGAATGAAAAATATGGGAAAAGAAGAACATTTGGGGATAGTAGAAAAATATCCTGATTCCCTGGGTTACGACGGTTTAATTGCAATGATAAGTAACGCTTTGGAGGAAGATGGTATGGAAGGGTTTTATCCATTGCTTGAGCTTAGAGAGGGACAATTTGGAGGACCTGCGATGTTAAGTCCAAATTTAACAGGGGAAACTACTGTATTCCTGGAGCCGGGATTGTACGCCTTCACCTGCTGGGTAAAAACTCCTGAGGGAGATCTCCATTTACAAAAGGGAATGATACGGCCTTTTAAGATCACGAATGAAGAAACCGGAGCAGATAAACCTACAGGTACGGTGGATATTACAATGTCAGATTTTGCCATAAATATTGAAGATTCTATTGCTGCCGGCGATCATATCTTCAATGTAAATTTTGAAAATCCACATAACGTCCACATGGCAAAGTTGGAGGAGGGTGATGATCTGGAAGAGTTGAAGCAATGGATGACTCATGTTACAGCACCATCTCCATTCAGGTTCATTGGCGGAGCGGAGCAGGCACCGGAAGGAATGAGTTCCACATTTAAGGCCACACTCGAGCCGGGCCGGTATGCATTTCTCACTTTTGGACGTACTATGTATGGGATGGTTGAAGAGATAAATATTACTAAAGATGGGGCTGCATCTCCCACTTCGGCCCAGGTGGTTAATCCTGTTATAAAAATAGAATCCGGTTTTGAGGGAACAAACCTTCCTGAGAAAATGAACATTGGTAGAACCCCAATCATAGTTAAAAATACAGGTAAGGAAAAATACGCTTATAATTTGGTCTTGCTCAAAGAAGGAAAATCTGTAGGGGAAGTAGAGAATTTTTTTAAAGCCGTGTATGTAGATAAAACTATTAATTTTCAAATAGCTCCAAAACCTTTTCAACATATTTATAGCAAGGTGATTGAACCCGGAGCAGAAGACGAATTTAAGCTTATTGTAGAAAAGGGACATTATGTATTTATTGGTCCTGTTTCAATGAAAGGAACAGAGGAATCAGCTTTTAGCAAAAACAATCTGTACCACCCTATTGAAGGAGTGAGAAATACTAGCCTGAAATAAAAGATGATTTTGCAGAATCAAATTTTACACTAAAAAACTGGATGATAATACTTTAGCAAAATTATCTCCTTGTGTTTTAATCTTTTTTTAATTATATTAAAATTTAAGAATATTAATTATTAGTGTTTTACCAACCGAAAACTTAATATTATGCGAATATTTAAATTCAGTGCTGTTAATTTTTTAGCAGCATTTCTTCTTTTTTCATTCTCCTGCTACAGTCAGAATAAAGAGGCTCAAGTTGATAGCCTGATGAAAAATTTCAATAATGATACTCCCGGTGCTGTAGTTGGAGTTTATAAAGATGGAGAAATGATATTTTCGGAAGCTTATGGTCTTGCTAATCTTGCACACGAAGTACCGAATACAGTCAACACAAAATTTAACCTTGGTAGCGCTTCTAAACAATTCGTAGCCTTTGCGATTACACTTCTCGCTAGCAGGGATAGTCTTTCTTTAAATGATCCTGTTAGGAAATACATTCCTGAATTACCTGAGTTCAAAGAAGAAGTAACCTTAAGGCATCTTCTGAGCCATACAAGCGGTTACCGTGAAACATATGTGCCATCTGTTTTTAAAGGAAGAATTCCCGATGAGGATCTATTAACCAGAAAGGGAGCAATAGAGGTGGTTCAAAATCAACCTGAGCTGGAATTTTCACCAGGCTCGGAATTTATGTATAATTCAAGTGGATTTGTACTGCTTAGTGAAATTGTTGAACGTGTGACCAATAAGTCTTATCAGGAATGGATGGAAAAAAATGTTTTTGTTCCCCTAGATATGAAAAATTCGATAAATGAGATGGAGGTTGAGCAGGTAATTATAGGCGCTGCAGATTCATATTTTAAGTCTGACCGGGGCCATTATATCACAGATTTCAGCAATCGTGCTTATTATGGAGCAGCTGATCTTTATACTAACCTAGAAGATATTGGTAAATGGTTTAATAATTTCAAGACCGGAAAAGTTGGAGGTGAATGGGTAAAAAAAACTATGAGAGAGAATTATAAATTTACGGGTGGTGATACTTCCGATTATTCCTTAGGTTTATTTGTTGATGATTACAAAGGATTAAAAAGAATTTGGCATAGTGGAGCTCATGCCGGTTATCGTGCAGTTTTAATTTACTATCCTGAGATTGATGGAGGAGTAACTGTCTTAAGCAACTATAATCAAGTGCCATCCACAAGTGTAGGATTTGATGTTTCGAAGATATTTTTTGCCGGACATATGGATAATTCAGAATCTGCAACTGCTACAAATATGGAAAAGGAAATAAAAACTTTACAGGTAGATGAAGATATACTTAAGAGATACGAAGGAACTTACTATACTGAAGAGAGAAACCCCCGGGTATATTCCATGGAGGTTGAAAACGGCGTTCTTTATGGAGCTTTTTATATGTCTGGAGAGAGACTGCCTTTTGAGGCTCTTTCCGAGACACTATTTAGCTTAAATAATTCCCCATCAAATTTAAAATTTATAGTAGAGGAAGATGGCAGTGTTAATGGTGGCGTGGTACCCTATCGTGGAAATGTTGTATTTAAAAGAGTCTATGAACCATCAATTAATAAATTGAAGGAATACGTAGGAAATTTTTACAGTCCAGAGCTTAACTATTATCACGAAGTTGATTTGAAGGCTGATACACTTATCTATAACCTTCCGAATGAAAAAACGAAACTATTAAGTACGCAGAAGGATGAATTTTTAGGTAGGGACTTACCTGTAACTGTGAGATATGAAAGAAATGACAACGGTGAAATTGCAGGTTATTATATTTCAGGAGGAAGAACCAGAAATATTTGGTTTGAGAAGAAATCATAATAAGCCGATAATTTCAATTCAGGGAATTTTAAAAATACGATAATCTAATAGAAAGTCTTTTTAGTAAGATCTGGATTAATTCAATTAAAGTTTAAGGAACCGAATCCTCGTCCAAGCAAATCGCTCCCTATAATAGTATACCTTGGAATACCCTCAGTTGGTGAATTCCCGTTCTAATAAGAACATACCAGATTATAAGCCTAGATCCATGAACCTTCGTCCAAAATGCAACTCCCGAACCCTCGTCCAACCACTTCTTTAAAAACTAATTAAATGGTTTATAGTAAAGACATAGCCACTTTAGATTGCCCGAAACCTCGTTCAAGTAATGGATTTTTGATGAAACCCATTCCCCAGTAGCGGATTGCAATTTTTTTTAGTATTTCACCTTAACAAGGCTTTCCATGACTTCGCTCCTTTTATAGTAGACTCTGTTTCCAATCCCATATGAAGGGAGCTTCCCTTTCCGGGTCCAGAGATACAGGGTGCTACTGTTTATTTTAAGAAGTTTAGCGGCTTCATCACGAGTTAGTAATTCTTCCTGATCTCTCACCTTTTAAATGTCTCTTTTTAATTCTTCAAATTGGAATTGGATAGCCTTAATAATGATATATCTACTAATTGTGCTTCAGTGATTTTTTTGATTAAAACAGAATTTTCCATAAACTGTAAGTTTTTCATTTTTACTAACAACAACAGCTTTTCATTATCTAATTGGCATCGAAATGGACTGTAGATAACCTCAAAAAACCCTGTGCAACGGTTAAAATGGCCTAATTGCAACGGAAAAAGGAAAAATCTGCAACGGTAATTACAATGGCTCATTACTTCGCCAACAACGATATCAAGGTTTTTTATCATCTCTCTTTTCTTTGTTTGGTTTTCTTTAACTAAAGTGTATTTTTACCAATACCCTACCTGAAAAAGAAATAGCCATTGTTACTGAGCACGTGATGTGCTGAAATAAGGAAAACAAAGGCTGTAAAAAAAATATCATAAAAATATGTTTGAACAAACTTTTAAAAATATAGACGACCTGCTTTACAAGGATTCCGGTGCCGATAGTGAACTGGATTACATAGGTCAAACCTCTTGGGTGATGTTTTTGCGTTATTTGGATGAACTGGAGCGAGACAAGGCTGATGAAGCCGCTCTTAAGGGACAGGACTATAACTTTATTTTAAAAGAAGAATTCCGCTGGCCCGCCTGGGCTATGCCAAAGGGAGCAGATGGAAAACTTGATCATCATATTGCGATGACTGGCCCCGACCTGATTCAGTTTGTCGATTCAAAATTATTCCCGTACCTGGCAGGTTTTAAACAAACCGCAGACAATGCACAAACTATTGAATATAAAATAGGGGAAATTTTCTCTGAACTTAAAAACAAAATTCAGAGTGGTTATATTTTACGGGAAATTTTGGAATATGCCGATGAATTGCCTTTTCGCTCTTCTACAGATAAGCACGAACTGAGTCACCTGTATGAAACCAAGATCAAGAATATGGGAAATGCGGGGCGCAATGGCGGACAGTATTATACCCCGCGTCCGCTTATTAGGGCAATGATTCAGGTGGTTGATCCACAAATAGGGGAAAGGGTTTACGATGGGGCCGCGGGATCCTGTGGGTTTTTGTGCGAGGCTTATGGGTATATGTATGAACGAATGGATAAAACCACGGGCAATCTCCAAAAACTTCAGGAAAACACTTTTTACGGGAAAGAAAAAAAGAACCTTGCCTACGTCATTGGGATCATGAATATGATTCTGCACGGGATTGAAGCACCCAATATTATACATACAAATACTTTAGGGGAAAATATACGGGACATACAGGAAAAGAACCGGTACAACGTTATTTTGGCAAATCCGCCTTTTGGCGGGAAGGAACGAAAGGAAGTACAGCAGAATTTTGATATAAAAACAGGGGAAACTGCATTCCTGTTTTTGCAGCATTTTTTGAAGTCGCTCAAAACCGGGGGACGTGCTGCCATCGTTATTAAAAACACATTTTTAAGCAATACCGATAACGCTTCTGTTGCGCTGCGAAAGCAATTATTGGAAAGTTGCAATCTCCATACAGTATTAGATATGCCAGGCGGAACATTTTTGGGAGCGGGCGTAAAAACCGTAGTCCTGTTTTTCCAAAAAGGCGAACCCACCAGGAACATTTGGTATTACCAACTGGATCCGGGCCGTAATATGGGAAAAACCAATTCCCTGAACGATAATGACCTGCAAAGCTTCGTTGAACTTCAAAAAACCAAACCAGAAACAGAGCAGTCCTGGAATATAAAAGTAGCCGATGTAAATGAGGAAACCTTTGACCTTTCGGTTAAAAACCCGAACGCGCCGGAAGAAGCCCCTTTGCGAAGTCCCGAAATAATTTTAGCCGAAATGGAAAAATTGGATGCTGAAACTAATTCTATTTTGAAATCTGTAAAAGAATTAATTTGAACAAAGAATTACAATTATCAGAAATCGAAAACCGGATTTTCACTATCAGAAATTCTCAGGTGATGATCGATAGTGATCTGGCGGAAATGTACCAGGTAGAAACTAAAGTTTTTAATCAAGCGGTTAAAAGAAATAAAGAACGTTTTCCTCATCCTTTTAGTTTTCAACTAACAGAAGAGAAATACAGCAACTTGAAGTCACAAACTGTGACCTCAAGTTCAAAAATCGATTCAGAAAGGGATGTTTTTCAATCTATAAATAGCTAATATGAAAGGATGGATGTATATTTTGGAATGTGCCGATAGCAGTTACTATATCGGAAGCACCAATAATATTGAGGTGAGGTTTAAGCAGCATCAGGACGGGAAAGGTGCAAACCACACAAAAAAAAGATTGCCGGTGACTCTTGTTTATAACGAAGAGTTCCAAAGAATAGATGAAGCCTTTTACAGGGAAAAGCAAGTACAGGGCTGGAGCAGAAAAAAGAAAGAAGCCTTGATCAATGGACAGCACGAGCAACTGCCAAAACTTTCAATGGCATATAGAGATTTGAAAAAGATGGCTTTGGATGCTTCGGTTTCGAGT
>ERZ1284729.19-NODE-19-length-28649-cov-14.014234_pt1 | contig 28649 bp, 23 predicted proteins | sample MGYA00454602_ERZ1284729 | MGnify/ENA primary metagenome ERZ1284729 (study PRJEB36292, sample SAMEA5787381) | metagenome | biome: Arctic soil; feature: perennial spring outflow channel; material: sediment | place: Canada | collected 2017-07-08 | depth 0.05 m ... | reverse complement strand
ACGTAGTCAGCAGATTTACAGTCTGCCCTCGTTGGCCGCTTGAGTATCTCCCCAATCAACAAAACCATTTGCAACATTTCACAGAACTACTTTAAAAAAATAGTTTGGTTTTTTTGAAGGTGCAAATCTAAACAAATTCAACAACTTCACCAAAACTAATTATTCAAAATTTCCAGAGCCGATGGAGGGACTCGAACCCACGACCTGCTGATTACAAATCAGCTGCTCTAGCCAGCTGAGCTACATCGGCTTTTTACTACTTTTTTAGCATAAAAAAGTCCGCTATTTCTAGCGGACTGCAAATGTATGCAATTTATTTATTTCACAAAACAAATTGTGAAATAAAATATTAAACCTGAGTTTTTAATTTATCCTTCTTCTTGATAATTTGGCGCTGTAAAGAACCTATACACTCATCTACACATTCTTCAAACTTTTTACAGGTCTTTTTCACCATTAAGTCCCCACCGGGAATGCTCAACAAGATTTCTGCAATTTTATTTTCCTTATCACTGGTGTTTTGCAATTTCAAAAAAACATCAGCATAAATTATTTTATCGTAATAATGTTCCAATTTATCCAACCTTGCCTGTATGAAATTGATTAATTTTTCGTCTACATTAAAATTCACTGATTGCACATTTACTTTCATCATCTAAAATATTAAGTTAAACACTAATTTAAAATCACTTCTTCAATTGTCGGGGGTGCGCTTTGTTATATGCTTTGCTTAAATCTGCTATGCTGTTATGTGTATAAACCTGAGTGGCCGCCAGGCTTGAATGCCCTAATAACTCTTTTACAGCATTTAAATTTGCTCCCTGGTTTAACAAATGGGTAGCAAAAGAATGTCGTAAAATATGCGGGCTTTTTTTTACCTTATTGGATGCCGTAGCAAAGTAATTATTTATAATTCTATAAACAAGAGTTTCATATAATTTAACTCCATTTTTGGTGAGAAATAACCAGGGGTTTTCTCTTTGCACAATTTCCTTTCTATACTGCAAATACAGTTTCAACAAATCGCATAATTCTGGAAGCAAAGGCACAAATCTCTCCTTGTTTCTTTTGCCTAGCACTTTGAGCAACTTTTTATTTAAATCGAGATCCTGCAATTTTATTCCCATTAATTCTGCACGCCTTATTCCGGTTGCATAGAACATAAGGATAATGGCTAGATCTCTGGAATTTTTAAAACTATCTGGATCCAACCCGTTTAAAACAACTGCTACTTCACTTTCAGAAAAAGGAACCTGGATGCTTTTTTTTGTTTTTAAAGCCTTATGTGCTGCTAGGGGGTTTAAATCAATTTGCCGTGTGCTAAGAAGAAATTTATAGTACGCTTTTAGAGAAGATATTTTTCTGTTTATACTTCTGTTGGTTAAACCTGAATCCACAAGAACAATTATCCAGTTTCTGATTTGGTGATAATTGATAAGCCCCAGGTTCCCTTGCTGAAATTCTTTCTCAACAAACTCTGAAAACAAACGCAAATCGGCTTGGTATGCTATTACCGTATTTACGGAATATTTTTTTTCGAGTAAAAGATAATCAAGGAAGTGACTTATAGACATAAAAAAACTGTTGGTAAGTCAAAGTTATAAAACTTTGACTTACCAACAGTAACTTATTTTAACACCCTTAAAGTAGGGCGAGATTAGGATCTTGTTTACATCTAAATTTTAGATTAAAAACTTTCTAAGGTTAAAATTAAAATTTCTTAATAAATGGCGACAATCCCATTTTGTTCCGAAATTAAATTTCTTCCTGATCCCTTAAATTTTGGATATACGCCGCTTTTTGCATTTGAGCTCTGTTTTTAACAGATGGCTTCAAGAAAGCCTGTCTGCTTCGCAACTGACGCATTGTCCCTGTTCTATCAAATTTACGTTTAAAACGCTTTAGCGCTCTATCGATATTTTCTCCGTCTTTAATTGGTATAATTAACATAGTGTCACCTCCTTTCATTAATATTAAGGCGCAAAGATAATTCAATTCAACTACCTCACAACCTTTATTCAAAAATAATATTTATTTTTTAGTTTGGAGCTTGTAACAATTTGATTTATTTGGTTTTAGCCTTGTATTCTTTTTTATCTATGACCATTTTTGCTATGATTTCCCTGAGGATTTCAGATGTACCACCGCCAATTGATCCCAAACGGCTATCCCGAAGTAAACGCGCCAGCGGGTAGTCTTCCATATATCCATATCCTCCTAAAAACTGTAAACATTTATTGATTACCTCATCTGCCATTTTGGTAGATAAAAGTTTAGCCATGCTTGCTTCCTTTACAACATATACACCATTAATCAACCGTTTAACAACCGTGTAATTGAACTCCTTACACATTTCTACCTCACTTGCCATATCGGCAATAGAATGTCTTAATGCTTGAAATTTATCGAGTGTTTTGCCAAATGCAACCCTTTCCGACATATAATTGATAGTGTATTCTAAAGCAAATTCAGCTCGTGCATGTGCATTAACGCCCATAATTAGACGTTCTAATGCGAAGTGTTGCATAATATAAGAAAAGCCAGCGTTTTCCTCCCCCAGCAAATTTTGTGCAGGAATCTCTACGTTGTCAAAAGCGATCTCTGCGGTATCAGAAGCCCTCCAGCCCAGTTTATCTAATTTTGTTGCAGAAATCCCGGGAGTATGCCGGTCTATCACAAATATACTCATCCCTTTATTGCCTTTTCCCGGAGCTGTTTTGGCAGCTATTACCAGGTAATCAGAATAAATGCCATTGGTTATAAATGTCTTTGACCCATTTAGAATATATTTATTCCCTTTTTTAACTGCAGTACTTCTCATTCCTGCCACATCCGAGCCGCCAACAGGCTCAGTAATACACAAACAACCTATTTTTTCTCCTGAAATACTGGGCGCTAAATATTTCTGTTTAATCTCATCATTTCCTTCAACATTTAAATGGGTCATAGCTAAATAAGAATGCGCCCACATTGCGGCAGCAAAGCCACCGGAATTGATTTTTTGTAGTTCTTCAAGGAAAATAACTGTATAGAACAAATCGAGATCTAACCCGCCAAATTTTTCAGGGTAGGTCAAACCAAAATATCCCATATCACCAAATTTCTTCCAAATAAAGCGCTCTATGGTTCCTGTTTTTTCCCATTTATTTATATGGGGCACCACCTCTTTTTGTAAAAAATCCTGAAAACTTTTTCTGAAAAGTTGATGTTCTTCTGTAAAATACATATCGCTCATAAAGTAAAATATAAGATATTTTTATTGGAATTTTAGGGAATTTTTTAAAGGACTTCTTTAATATATTTTCAAATTTATGTTTTTTTGACTCTCTGAATAAAACTCTTAACCGGTGAGATTCTAATTGTGCAAGAATTTTCACCAATCCTTTAAACCCCTATTCTACGGACAAATATAATGCAATCCTTTCTATTTTTTCTGAAGGAAACTCCTTAATATTTGCTAACTCTTCAAAACTACTAATCTTTTCATGTAACAACCGGTAATTGACAATTTCTCGTGCCAATTCATAATTAATATAGGGTATACTGCTAAGTTCCAGAACGCTCGCTTGGTTTATCCTGAAGATTTTGATCTCCGGCGGGGATTTCACCGTATAATATGATTGAATTTCCTCTCTCAGTTCATAATTCAATCCATATATATCTTTAAGTTGAAGATCGTCTACAAAGCCTCCAATTTTATTCCTGTAATTCACTATCCTTACCGAAAGCACTTCCCCAATACCTTTTAACATCATCAAATCTTCGGCGGTAGCAGTATTCAAATCAATTTTATCTCCAAAAGCTTTTTTTACAGAATTTGATACTTTCACTCTAGATCGGGAATTTTTGGATGTAACCCAATCCGGGAACTTAAAATAAGGGGAGATCTTTTGAAGCAGGGAATCTGAAATTTTTGTAATCTGTTGAAATTCTTCTGAAGAATTAACCCATTTATCTTGGATTCTGTAGGCGTGCAACCTGTCAATTTCCTCGGGTGACATCCCTAGAGTATATCCTTTATAATCTGTAATTAAATTTGGATTAAAGGGAATTATTTTAACTGTTTTATCAGCCGAATCAGCCAATTTTACAGAATCAATTTTCTTTTGAAACAGGATGAGATCTTGCTCATTGAGCCCAGTAGGTAAATTGTTTTCAGAAAAATCGACAAAATGATAGACCAACTGAAGGACTACAATAATTACCACCAATAAAAAAACCCCAATTTGTTGACTTCTGTTGAAAACAAAATGGGATTTAAATTTACTCATGGTCTTAGTTCATTATTTCACTTTTACTTCGGCTGGTTTCATATAAAGTTCTCCCGCTTTCAATTTTTTCATATAATCACGTAAGTCTTTTCTAACTTCTCCAGACATAATGTAGAGACCTATAATATTAGGGAAGGACATCGCAAGGATCATCATATCTGAAAAATCCAACACGGCACCCAGGCTTACTGAGGCACCAATCACTACAAATATCAGAAACATCACTTTATATATTATTTCAGATTTTTTGCTTTTCCCGAATAAATAAGTCCAGGCTCTCATCCCGTAATAGGACCATGAAATCATGGTAGAAAAGGCGAATAAAAATACGGCGGCGGTTAATACATAAGGAAACCAGGAAATCACGCTTCCAAAGGCATCAGAAGTTAATTGCGCTCCAGCCATTCCTTCAGCTTCATGCATCCCCGTAAAAATAAGCACCAAGGCAGTAAGAGTACAAACAACCACGGTATCAATAAATGGCTCTAATAAAGCCACAAAACCTTCGGAAGGCGGATGATTGGTCTTTGCTGCAGAGTGTGCAATAGCCGCAGACCCTACCCCTGCTTCATTTGAGAAGGCGGCTCGTTGGAAACCTACAATCAACACCCCAATAATACCTCCTTTAAGAGCAGTAGAATTAAATGCTCCGTCATAAATCGCATTGAATGCAGGTAAAATGTTTTCGATATTTATAAATATTACAGTTAAGCAACCTAATATATAGATCCCCGCCATAATAGGAACAATCTTTTCTGTCACTTTTGCAATACTGTTAATACCTCCAATAATTACAACCCCCACTAAAACGGCGGTAACTAATCCAAAATAAAATCCGTTTCCTGCTAAAAATGAAAATTGCCCTTGTAATTGTTCAAAAGCCTGGTTTGACTGAAACATATTTCCTCCCCCGAAGGAGGCGCCAATAGCTAGAACCGAGAACACGGCAGCAAGTATTTTACCCAGTCCTTTCTGATTTCTTTTTTCTAGTCCGTATCTCAAATAATTCATAGGACCACCAAATACACGGCCTTCACTATTTATAAATCTGTATTTTACTCCAAGGGTACATTCTACAAATTTTGAAGACATCCCCAGCAAACCGGCTAAGATCATCCAAAAAGTAGCTCCTGCACCACCCAGGGATATAGCCACAGCAACCCCGGCAATATTCCCTAATCCTACGGTTCCGGAAACCGCAGTTGCCAAAGCTTGGAAATGCGTGATTTGACCCGGTGCATCCGGATCATCATATTTACCACTGGCCAATTGAAAGGAATGTTTAAATCCCCTGAAATTAATAAAGCCCATTCTAATTGTAAAAAACAAGGCGCCAAATAAAAGCCACACAACTATAAACGGAATATTTTTCTTTACAAGATCTCCATTAGGATGTATTAAAGCAACCTTTTCATCATAAACAATTTTAGCAAGATTATGCGCCCCCCGCATAATAACATCTTCTTTATTTTTGTAGTCATAAATAACCTCTCCTTCCTGTGCCAAATAGCGCAAGGCTCCCGGTGCATTGGCATAAACGTTTAGGTCATCTCCTTTATCTGATTCAACAATTGCTATTAAATCGCCTTTTTCAACTTTGGAGTTTTCAGGTTTTAACCATTTTTTTAATAAAAAACGATCCTGAACACCTGCCTCCCAACCCGGAGTGGGAACATTCTTCACATCGGCATAAACCACCGGATCATAAATTCCAATGGTCGTAAAAAGATCCCAGAACAACACCTTTTCCATTTGTGCAACAATTGGTTTAAATGCACCATTAAAATGTTCGGTAATAGCTTCCGCCTTTACCGTATAAGTTCCTTTCGCGCTTTCTCCTTTAGAATCGGTAACAACAATGGAATACGGGACTCCTTCGGCCAATCCCTCTGAACGCGGGGAAGTTAAAGGAGTAGATTGATTATCCCATTTGTAAGTATAAGGAGGGGTTCCCCCTTCAATCTCTATATCTATAAAACCATCGTTAATTAAATTAGTGGGATTTCCAATATTTGCCTTTATTTCAAAATCCTGAGCATATAATGAAAATAACGAAAATGTAAATAATACTGAAAGTAAGTACCTTCTCATAAAGAGTATTTAATGGTTAATTGAAGCTTATTTTAATGAGAAGCAAGAAACTAAAAAATTAGGCTTTTTCAAATTTTATAGAGTTAAAATGTTAAATTTTTACTAAACATTATAAATTTCTTTTAGTTTATCAATTTGGTTTGGCCTGCCAATAAGAATTAATTTGGAACCTTTTTTGAGAATAAGAGATGGCTCCGGGTTAACTATGTATTCACCGTTAAGAGACTTATAGCCTATAATGGAGCATCCTGTTTTTCTACGTAAATCCAGTTCCGCGATCGCAAGTTCCTCTCCATCGGTGCATATTTTTTCAAAAGGAACCTGCTCCACATTAATGCTGTCATCCTCCCCCGAAACAGTCAAATTGTCCAAAAATTCCACCAAATCCGGAACAACTACCAGTGATGCCATATGATCTCCCCCTATTTTATCCGGCATTATCACATTATCTGCACCTGCCAGCTTCAGTTTCCGGGAACTCGTTTCCAATGTCGCACGACTTATTATCTTTAATTTTCCATTAATTTGTCGTGCAGAAAGCACAATAAATAAATTATCCGCATCACTTGGCAAAGCGCAAATAATACTTCGGGCTCTTTGGATTCCCGCTTTTATCAATATCTCATCCTCATTGGCATTTCCAAATATTATCAGCATATTGTCATCAGAAAAACGTTCTACAACGCTTTCATCCTTTTCAATAATAACAAATGGCTGTTTGTAATCAAGTAATTTTTGGGCGGCTTGTTTGCCGTTTCTGCCATAGCCACAAACTATTACATGGTCTTTCAGGGAATCTACTTTTTTCTGCACTCTGTTTTTTCTTAAGTTACCAATATTGTTTTTACTTAACATATATTCCGTAATAACCGAAATTACATATCCCAAAGTAAAGAAACTAAAAATTATAAATAGGGACGTGAAAATTTTAGCCAGAGGTCCAAGAGGCCTTACTTCTCCATAGCCCACAGTTGTAATGGTAATAACCGTCATATATATGGCGTCTATCAGGGATAATCCTGAGAGAACTTTAAAACCAAGCACCCCTACCGTAAAAATTAAAAGAAGTAGAAGTAATGCGCCGTATAATTTTGAACGAAATAGATTATTCATAAATCAAAAACCGAAGTTCGTTTGGTGTAAACCAGATCTTTGAGTTTTAACCAAAAGGCCAGCGTAAGATAAATTGCAAACCCCATTCCTAAGGTCGCAAATGAAAGATATATAAAAAATAAACGGATACTTTTTGCCCTCATCCCAATTTTATCGGCCAGACGTGAAGAAACATAGAAGCCGTTGCGTTCAAAAAAATGCCGTATGGAATAAATTAGCTTTAACATAATCCAAATATAAACATATTATATACTTCCCTGAATCAGTTTTACACCTAAATTACAATCCAGACAGGCATTTTTATCGCAATACTGATTTTTTAAATGAAGTAAGCCCTGTGATTGCAAAGCGTTGACGGCTGTTTTGGGCCTGATTTTATTATAAGCAGTTACAATGGAATTGCTTTCGGCTTTAACTTCTTCAATTAAATTAATGAGATTGGAAATATCTCCTGTACCCATTTTTTTGAAATAACAGAACTGAAGTGGTACAATGGTGTTAATGATTATTAAATCTATAAAACTCTCTGTAAGCGATTTGTTTCTTGCCGAATGCGATTTCTCGAAAGAATAATGTGTTTTCCAAAACTGGGAAGTTTCTACTTTAAAGATTTGATAAATCTGCAATTTGTTCCGGGCCTTTATGATTTCGGAAAACAAATGAGGAACTTTTTGATATAGAGAAGCGAGTTGAGAAAGTCGTATGCTTGGAAAATTATCCGGACGTAACCTAAAAAATTTTGCCCGTTCCACATAAGTGTTCTCCAACTGAAATTTGCGTTTTAAAAAGCTATACTCCTTTTTTAATTTATTGTGATAAACATTCTCGGTCTTCTTTTCAAGCAAACCAGATTGCCCAAAGAAAAGTGATTCCAATTGAAGTTGTGAACCTGCAGATTTTTGAACAATCTTAAAATCAAAACTTTGCGCCATTCCTAAAAATGCATCCCCATTCACGTTAAGTCCAAAATTTTTGGAAAGCAATTTAAAAAGTACTTCTTCCCAATTATTTTCAGAATTTTTCAGCAAAACCAATATAACTTCCGCCTTTTGTTCCAGTCGTTCAAAAAAGAGCCGTTCCAGCCAGTTGTTCAGGTCGAAATCATCGAATTTCGGAAAATCCTTTTCACAATTAATATATTTGTCGTTTGGTGCAGTAAGTAAATTTCTGTAATTCTGCATAGTTTTCTCCGCAACCAGCTCCCGAAGTTCAAGTGTGGGAATTGGAGTATTGTCCTTTCTGTAAATCTCCACATCATCCTGCCATACCACGTGTAAGATTACACTGTCATAATCCGGATTGGTTTCATGACGATGCAAATACCAATCTGAAGACTTTAAATGAATCTCAACATTTCCCGCCCATAATTGATCTCCTATTTTCATTTTTGCATTAAAGAAATCCGGCCCGGAATTCAGGTTTGGCGTACCGTTATCAATTAAGACAATAGGCAAATTGGAAACGGTTTTGGCCTTGGCAAAATCGAACTTTTTAAATTTCCATATATAATGAAGAAATTCTTCCTGCATTAAATAAAAATAGAGCATTTTTATTTAAACTCCTGAGCTTTAGCTTTTTTAATTGAGTAAATATCAGAAAATAATTTATTCTCAAGAATTCGCCGGTTCTTTATAAATTTGGTGTGCCTACTCTATATACCCCATTTTTTGCATCCATTCATCGTTGAATATCTTGCCAACATACCTACTTCCATGGTCGTGAAAAAGCACTACAACCACATCGTCCTTCTTAAAATGTTCTTTTAATTGTAACACGCCTTTTATGGCTGCGCCAGCACTGTTGCCTAAGAACATCCCTTCTTCTTTTGCCAAACGGCGGGTGTAAATGGCCGCATCTTTATCGGTTACCTTGGTAAAACCATCGATGATATCAAAATTTACGTTTTTCGGCAAAATATCTTCCCCAATCCCCTCGGTAACATAGGGAAAAATCTCATCTTCATCAAATATCCCAGTTTCGTGATATTTTTTAAAAACCGATCCATAGGTATCGATTCCCCAAACTTTAATATCTGGGTTTTGTTCTTTCAGATATTTTCCAATCCCCGAAATAGTTCCCCCTGTTCCTACGCCGACCACAAAATGGGTAATTTTTCCATCGGTTTGTCTCCAGATTTCCGGTCCTGTACTTTCATAATGAGCCAGTGAATTTGAAAGATTATCGTATTGATTCACATACCAGGAATTTGGGGTTTCTGCAGCAAGACGTTTTGAAGTAGAATAATATGATCGTGGATCTTCCGGTGCAACATCTGTTGGGCATACAACAACTTCACTGCCAACAGCCCTAAGAATATCCATTTTTTCCTTGCTCTGCTTGTCGCTTATCACGCAAATCATTTTATATCCTTTTATTATCGCCACAAGTGCCAGTCCCATCCCGGTATTTCCGGAAGTTCCTTCAATAATGGTTCCGCCGGGTTTTAAAAGACCTTGGGCTTCAGCATCTGCTATCATCTTAACTGCCATACGGTCTTTTGCAGAGTTTCCCGGATTAAAGGTTTCGTACTTGGCAAGTACCAAAGCATCAATTTCTTCAGTAAGTTTATTCATTTTGACCAAAGGTGTATTTCCAATGGTTCCAAGTATATTTTCAGCGTATTCCATAGTTTATTTTGAATTTTGCAAAGGTAATCCTAACTTAAATCCTTTCCAAAGAAATGATGCTTTCAATGCAGAATTAGCTTAAATCAGAAAAATTTAATCAAATTTCATAGCCTTTACAGGAGAAATTTTTGAGATAATTATTGATGGGATCAGGAGCATGAGAACGCACAAGGTCAAGGTTCCTATATTCACTGCGAGTATGTATTCCCAACCTATATAAACCGGCACCTCAGTGACATAATATGTTTGAGGATTTAAAGGGAAAAGCTTGAAATATTTTTGGATAAACAGGAGGCCTAAACCTATTAGATTTCCCCAAAAAAGTCCTAACACAATAAGATATGCGGCATTGTATAAAAAGATTTTTCTAATGCCCCAATCCCCGCCTCCCAGCGCTTTTAAAATACCTATCATTTGGGTACGCTCTAAAATCAGTACCAGCAAAGCAGTAATCATATTTATTCCTGCTACAAGAATCATGATCCCGATGATAAGTGCAATGTTAAAATCAAATAGCGAAAGCCATTCAAAGATGGAATAGTATTTTTGTTTGATGGTGCGGGTATCCAAAAACGAACTCGTATTATCGTAAACTTCGGCACCTTTTTGATCCAGCTGCTTAAAATCGTCGATAAAAACTTCAAATCCCCCAACCTCATCCTTTTCCCAACCATTTAAACGCTGAATATGCCGGATATCGGCCAACATATACAACTCATCAAATTCCTGAAATCCCGAATTGTATATTCCCTTAACTACAAAAGCCCGAAGTAATGGGCTTTTATCAAATCCTTCCCTTGGGAAATAGGTAATTACCTTGTCCCCTATTTTTAAACCAAGCCTTTTTGCCTGGTATCGGGAGATAAGTATATCTTCATTTAAGTTTCCTTTAAAATCGGGTAATTCGCCATCAGTCAGGAAATCCTCAAAATTCTCCCATTTGTAATCTGATCCTACTCCTTTAACAATTACACCCTCAAAATCGGTTTCCGTGCGAATAATCCCTGCTTTGGTCGCTACAGCCTGCACGTAAGAAATCCCGCTGACATTTTTGAATTCAGGATAAAAATCCTGATTCAGTGAAATGGGCATCAATGAGATCTGAGAACTGTTATTGTCGTAACTTTCAATAAGGATATGACCATTAAACGCCGCAATTTTCTCACGAATTTTTTTCTGCAACCCCATCCCGGTAGCAAAAGATACCAACATCATAATTACCCCAATTGCAATTGCGGCAATTGCAATTTTTATAATTGGTGCAGAAATGCTACTTTTATACTTTTTAGTACTTATAAGCCTTTTGGCTATAAAAAATTCAAAATTCAAGACGCTTCCTATGATTTATAAATTGTTCAAAAATACGTATTTATTCCTTCTTATTGGCATGGTTTCCTGCGGAAGCAGCACCGGTCAAAATGAAGTTACCTTCAAAAATTCAAATTCTGAAATTCCTCCTTCCAAAATTTCAGTTGAAAATTCCAATCCCATTATAGTGGGTGCCAATAGAATTGAAACCTATTTACCCCTGTTAAAGGATAAAAAGGTGGGGATCGTGGGAAACCAAAGTTCTGTGATCTTTAAAACAAAATTCTCTGAAGGAGACAAAGCAACCTATATCCATCTTGTAGATTCATTAATGGCCCTCAAAGTAAATATTAAAAAGGTTTTTGCGCCAGAACATGGATTTAGAGGAACTGCTGATGCTGGAGAACATGTTAAAGATGGAAAAGATCCTAAAACAGGGCTGAATGTAATTTCACTTTATGGAGATAATAAAAAGCCAAAATCCGAACAAATAAATGATCTGGATCTCATCATCTTTGATTTGCAGGATGTTGGGGCCCGGTTTTACACTTATATAGGTACCCTGCATTATGTGATGGAAGCCTGTGCTGAAAACAATATCCCACTTTTGATCTTAGACCGCCCAAATCCAAATGGACATTATACAGATGGTCCTGTTTTAGATCCGGAATATCATAGTTTTGTGGGCATGCATCCTGTACCAGTAGTTCATGGTCTTACTATTGGAGAATATGCAACAATGATAAATGGTGAACAATGGCTAAAAAATAAAGTGCAATGTGATCTTACTGTTATTGGTATTGAAAATTATACTCATCAAACGCAATACAGTCTTCCTATAAAACCTTCGCCAAATTTGCCGAATGATAAAGCTATAAATCTCTACCCAAGTATATGTTTTTTTGAAGGAACCAATGTAAATGCCGGAAGAGGAACAGACAATCAATTTCAAGTATTTGGCTCACCTTCATTGAGCAAAACCTATTTTGATTATAACTATACGCCAGAATCTAAAGATGGAGCCAAAAGCCCCAAGCATTTAGGTGAAAAGTGTTTTGGAAGAGACCTCACAAATACGGAAAGATTAGATCATATCAATCTTTCATGGCTTTTAGAGGCTTACAATAATACCAATAGCAAATCTGGATTCTTTAATAACTTTTTCAGCAAACTAGCTGGAAGTAACGAACTGCAAAATCAAATTGAAAGCGGGCTTACGGAAGAAGAGATAAGAGCCACATGGCAACCGGGTTTGGAAAAATTCAGGAAAACAAGAGAGCAATATTTACTCTATAAATAGTGCAATCTTACCATAATTAAGCTCTAATCGATAAAAAGTTCTGACTTTTTAAAGTAAGCTCCGGAATTATCAATACTTGCCAGTTGCTTTTTCCACTTTTCTATTTCTTTATCATCATTATGCTTTAGAGATATACAGTAATTTAAATAGGTATATAAAATTTTATTTCCTCTGGACAAACTAGCAAGTTCAAAGTCTTTTTTAAGCTTTTTCTCTACCCTATTGATTTTATCCAGGTATAGATCGATTTGAATTTCCATCAAATCGATTTTCTGTTTCATATTGTTATAATTGCTTTGTTCTTTATCTAGCATTTTTTCACTACTTCTCAAATAATTACTCGCCAGTTCTAAGAACTCGAATTGAATACCTTCTTTTAAATACTGACTAAAGTCTATATATTTTTTAGCTAATCTTAATCCACTTGAATATGTTTGGTGTTTAAAATAATTTAAAGACTCGGCACGCATAAAACTGGTATTTATCGCATATTTCTTTAAAATTTTACTTAGCTGGGGTTTATCCATATAGCCAAGTTTCTTATAGACCAATTCTCCGCTTGAGTCTAAAACAAGCAATAAAGGGATTGCATTTACCCCATATCTTCGTGCCAACTGTGTTCTCTTATCTAAATCTACTTTTAAAGGAACATAGCCCTGAGATAATTTCTGAATTTCATCATCGCTCCATGACTCACTTTCCATTTTCTTACAGGGACCACACCAAGTGGCCCAGAAATCAACCAAAATAAGTCTATCTGTAGCAATAGCCAGTTTTTGTGCATTTTCAAAAGAACTTGTCCAGGCAATCTGAGAAAAAGTTGAGATACTAAGCAAGAATAATAAACAACTGAATAATTTACGCATAATTCCGATTTTAAGTATGAAAAATATAATTATAACTTCAGTATACCAAACTTATTTAAACTTTTATACGGTTTTTCATTTCTTCCACAATATTATATGCTGCAGGGCATATAAAAGTATTCTTGATATTGATACTGGAAATCTTATGAAAATTTTTTCTGTCGGTGTGAGGATATTCTCTACAAGCTTTTGGTCTAACATCATAGATAGAACAATAATTATCTGCACCTAAAAAAGTACAGGGAACTTCTTGTAAAACATGATCCTTATCTTCATCTACTCTTAAATAGTTCTCGATAAATTGTGATGGTTTCTGGCGAAAATACTTAGAAATGCGTTCTATATCTTTATTAGTAAACATTGGCCCTGTTGTCTTACAACAGTTAGCACAGGTCAAACAATCTGTTCTTTCAAACTCTTCTTCATGCATTTTCTGCATTTGAGAATCTAGATTCTTGGGCGGCTTTTTGCGAAGTTTTATGAAAAATTTTTTATTTTCCTTATGCTTACCTTTGGCCTTTTGAGAGAGATTTTTTAAAATTTCTTCCATACAGCAAAGATATGAAGAAGCAAGATAGCAGCAAGCGTAATAAGGACATCTTCGGAAATGCGATTTCGGCATATTTTCATCATAAGGATGAAACCGAAATTATTGTTCATTCCCCAGATTTTGATGATGATGTAATTCCTGTTCCTTATCTCTTCAGAAATTACAAAGAAATGCCCCCTTTGGAACAGGAGGCTCTTAACCATTGCTCAGGAAAGGTATTGGATGTAGGCTGTTGTGCGGGAAGTCATTCGCTTTGTCTTCAAAACGAAAGGAATTTGGAGGTGCTTAGCATAGATATTTCTGAAGGAGCAGTAGAAATTTGCAAATTGCGAGGTGTAAAAGATGCCAGATCAATAAATTATTTCGACCTGAAGAACGAACAATTTGACACTATACTTTTACTGATGAATGGAACGGGAATCATTGGAAAAATCGAGCATATAGATGCATTTTTTCAACATACAAAAGACCTCCTAAAACAAGGAGGGCAGATTTTAATAGATTCTTCTGATTTGAGCTACTTGTTTGATGCCGATGAAGACGGGGGCATCTGGGTAGATCTGCAGGGCTCCTATTATGGAGAATTGGAATTCAGTATCAGCTATAAAAATGAAACCTCAAAAAAATTCAACTGGCTCTATCTGGATTACAGTACTCTGGAATTGGCGGCAATCAACAACGGGTACACATGTCAACTTTTAAAGAAAGGCGAACATTTTGATTATCTGGCGCAATTAAAACTTCTTCCACAAGAATAATTGGCAACTTTTTAAGCCTTATATTTACCCATTAAAAACAAAATCATATTTTTTACCTGTGCTGCATTTATATGTAAATTTCATTTATGAAACATCCTTGGGATAAAGTTTTTTAAACAGTGAAATGCTTAAATTGAAGTTACAGATGTTTGTTAAAACAATAATATAAACAGATGAAAATTAAAAATTCTCTCCTCTTTTTTGTGTTCCTTTTAATATTTATTGGATGTTCCAAAGATGAGGTTAACGACTCGACTGTAATTGACAAAAGCGCTAATTTAAAGACATTAGGGTCCTCTGGCAATGATTTGGTAAGTGACGAAAAATTTACCTCCCTAAAAATTGAGATCGTTTATGTTACAGGATTCCAGCCAACCCAAACAACCCTGAACAATTTAAAAATATTTCTAGAGAACCGCACTTTTAAACCGGACGGAATCTCAATTACCACCCGCGCCGTTCCGTCATCAAATAAAGCTCCTTTTAGCATCAATGAAATTGTACAAATTGAAGCTGATGAAAGAACAGCTTACAATGCCGGGGATGAAATAGCTGTTTTTATCTATTTTGCAGACGGCAGTAATGAAAATGATACAAATTCCAGGACAGTTCTGGGGACTTCTTTTAGGAATACTTCTATGGTGATCTACGGCCAGCCAATTCAAATTCTCGCTAATCATACTAACAATTTAGAGAGAAGTACCGTTGAAAGCACTGTTTTAAACCACGAATTCGGACATCTGTTCGGATTGGTAAATATGGGAACTCCTATGCAAACCAATCACGAAGACGGAGAAAGCAATGGACATTGCTCCGTGACAAATTGTTTGATGGCCGCAAGTTTTAGATTTGGAGGCAGCATGATGAATGCAATTGACAATAATACAATTCCTGTTTTAGATGATCTTTGCGTCGCAGATCTTCAGGCCAAAGGAGGTAGATAAAAAAATGTCAGCAAAATTCTGAAGGAAATATCCACCTACATATTTAATAATTTGAAGCATCGTTCTGAGCTTATCGAAGACCTTTTTATAATCAGTAATTAAAACTTCAACTCCGAATAGGTTTCGAGAGTTGAAGTTTTATGAATTGCCTGATTCCCAAAAGATCACAGGATCTGTTTTTATTCTGAAATCAAAATACTTTTTCACCATTTACCCAGGTCTGCAATACCTTGATATTTGGAATTTCATCTTCCGCCACTTTCATTATATTCTTTTCAAGAATAATAAAATCAGCAAATTTACCGGGTTCAATGCTTCCCTTTTCATCTTCTTCAAAATTGCTGTAAGCAGCCCAAATTGTCATTCCCCGTAAGGTTTCTTCCCTTGAAAGGGCTTGTTCCATCATATATCCGTCTTTGGGAAAATTCTCAAGGTCTTTTCTGGCCACCGAGGAATGAAAGGTATAAAACGGACTCACCTCTTCCACCGGAAAATCTGTTCCCAAGGCGACAATTCCGGCCTGATCAAGCAGTTTTTTATAAGCATAGGCACCTTGAATGCGCTCTGGCCCCAACCTATCCTCAGCCCAATACATATCACTGGTTGCGTGCGTAGGCTGTACAGAAGGAATTATATTTTTGCTGAAATATTTAAAATCTGTTTCATCGATCACCTGAGAATGTTCAACTCTCCAACGCCTGTTCTCATCATTTTTAAGCAATTCATCATAAGTTTTAAGTACCAGGCTATTCGCAGAATCTCCAATTGCATGCGCATTTAACTGAAATTTTGAATTGGCAATTTTTTTAGCGATTTCTTTAAAATCTTTCACCGGAGAAAGCAATGCGCCGTAATGATCGGGACGATCTGAATAAGGTTCTTTTAAGGCAGCTCCCCTGGAACCAAGAGCGCCGTCCCCGTAAAATTTAAAGGATCGCACATTTAAACGTTCGGTTTTGAAAGGACCATTTTTGAGATAATAATCAAGATTTTCGGGAGTATTGCTTATCATAGCATATATCCTTATTTTTAATTTTCCTTGCTTATGAAGGCTATCCATTATTTGAATTGTACTTCTGTCTATTCCGGCATCATCTACGGTGGTGAGTCCGTAACTAAAGCATATTTTTTGAGCAGCTAACAAGGCATCAACCTGTTCCCGGATTGAAGGTGTATCCTGGGCATTGGCGATCAAACTCATAGGATTGTCTATTATGATCCCGGTGAGTTTTCCTCCTTTAACTTCAATAGCACCCCCTTGTGCCGGAGTTTTCACTGTGATCCCTGCTTTGTCCAGAGCAGCCTGATTAGCCAAAATTGCATGCCCATCTATTCTGGTTACTGCAACGGGAGTGTTTGGAAATAAGATATCCAGCGTGTCCTTTGCTGGAAATTCTTTCACTTCCCAATCATTTTGGTCCCATCCTCTTCCAGTGATAAAATTTAAATTGTGTAATTTTTGAAATTCAACAATTCGCGTGACCACTTCTTCAAAACTTTTTGTTCCGGACAGGTCCACTTTTTGCTGTTGTAAGCCTAAGCCAAAAAAATGAGCATGGGCATCAATAAATCCCGGAAGAATGGTTTTTCCCTGTGCATCAATTTCTTCTTTGAAATCGTATTTTTTCTGAAGTTCTTCAGTTTTCCCAATTTCTAAAAATTTCCCATCTTTAACCACAAAAGCTTCGGCAATTCCAAAATCATTGTTAACCGTATATATTTCAGCATTAAAAACGAGGAAATCTGCGGCAATTTTTTCCGTAGAATTACAGGAGATTAACATATTTCCTAAAATAAGGATCACTAATATTTTTCTCAACATAACTTTAATTTTTGCTAAAAATAGAAAATGCGCCCCAAACGAGAGCGCATTTTCTATTTTTTATTGAATAAATTAACCCAATCCTTGCAGGGATTCCAAAATAGAATTTCTGATATTTTCATTGGCTGCGGATGCCAATGCGACAGAAACGGCCAAACCTATCATCGCATAAGCGAAATCCTTTAATATCATTCGTCCGGCCTTTTTCCGATGCTTTTTACCCTTTTTCTTTCTTGCAAGACTAATTGCGATTTCCCTACCGCCTATGATTCCCAGAAACACCCATGTCGTACTCATTGGAACCGTACTTATAAAGAGTTTATATATAAGTAGGATCACGTAAGTTAAATCTACCAGCGTAGCAGCTCGGACATCTGATATCCTGATTTTTTCACTTACTACTCGTTGAATTTTATCCCCCCGCAGGTAAAACAATAGCCCTAAACCTAAAAATATGGCAATTGCGAATATTGAGAATTGGAAAAGATTTAATTGCCGTGGCAGGAATACCGCAATATTTGCTCCATCCTGCATAACCCATACAGCCCAAAGCGTCCCGCTTACAATCCATTGAACAGCCGTCCAGCTCCTATGGAATTTTCTGCTTTTAAAAAACTTGCTGATAGCCTTATATGAAAGATACCACACTAAAAATGAGAGTATAAATGCGAGGATATAACCTGTCCAACTCTTCCATATCACAGAGGTGATCCCGGAGGTATCGGCGCTAAATACACTTAAAATCAGAAAAGTTGTAGAAACCGGCATCCTTAATCTGGTAAGGATTAACAGTATTAAAGGTGCTATAATTTGAAAGAAACTAAAGTTGACAGGATGTGGATAATTTGTGCTGCCATCGGCCTTTAAAAGGCGTTGATAAGTTACATCTCCATCAAAATACAAATAACTAAAAAGAACTGTTACCAGAAAGATCCCTCCTATATAAAGCCATAAGATCCACCATTGTTTATTTCTATTACTTTCAATAAAGGTTCCCAAAGATTGAATACTGTCATTGGCAACCGTTGCATAAGCAGCAAAAATAAAACCAAGCCACATTGCAGCCTGGGTATTACCTGTAAATATTCCTGCAAGTATAATTCCACCTATTATTATGGTTAGAAATGTTTTTTCCTGAACCATGAATTCAAGAACATTTAAATACGGGCGAGACCTGTCACTACGTTTAAATTTTTTTGCCATCTGAAAAGGGTATCACTTAGAGAATGTAAAAAATTGAATAAGCAAATTAAATATTTATTGTTGCCTGCAAAAATACATTTTATAAGTTTAAAAAATAGTTTTAATATTATGTTAATTTTAACTAAAAAAATTGTTTTAACTACCTACTGATTGTCTACTATTAGTAAAAATAAAGGGCCTTATTCTGGACTCGTTTCAGCAAAAATTAAGATTGAAGTTTGGAATATTAAAGTGCAAATTGAAGGGAAAAAGTAAATATTATTTACAACTTCCCGGGAGGCTTTTAATTTATGGTTCCTACTTTGGGAAGGAAAAAACTCTCAGCAATTACTTTTGGGAAAGACGTCCAAGACTGCGTTGCGGTAATCAGAAAACCGAAATGCCTAAAGTTGGATCTCAATTTTAGGCATTTCGGTTTATGATTAAGTTTTAGAAACTGTTACCAATCAAATTTATAGGTGGCTCCTGCCAAAACCTGAATCCCCAGGACCGGGTAATTGGACCAGCGTTGATAACTATCGTTAAGAAGATTGTTTCCCTTTACGAAAACGGAAAGCTGATCATTAAATCTATATCCAGCATTCAAATTTAAATCGACAAAACTTTCCAGGGTTACGATTCTGCTGCTTAAGGCATCTCCTCCCACAAGAAATTCTTCTCTGTCAAACCTCTCTCCGGTAAAAAACAAATTAGCACCTGCAAACCATTTTTCTGTGATTTGATAATCGGCCAGTACGGAAGCTTTAAACTCCGGAAAATTCCATACTTCTTCTTCAAATTCAGGAGAATGGCTAAAATAAGTAGCATTCATTCCCAATTTGAAATTCCGTTTGACATCAACATTTATTTCTCCAAAAAAGGAAAGTGTATTTACGTCGTCATAAACCGTTTCAAAAGAATTCCCATAGGAATAGCCTTCAGAATTTGAAGTACTTCCAAGATTGTGAACAAATAAAGCCTTATTGATCTCAGATTCATAACTTCCGCGAAAATTATAGGCAACAGAGTTTGACAATTTTCCTTTTGCTCCTATATATGCCTCGTAGGTTTTATCTGTAGGTGTAATATTTAAGGTTGGGGATACATAAGGATTTTCTTGTGCAAATTCATAATACGTATTTTGATCCAAGCTTCCTTCCAGCCCTGCGTAAGGAATAAAATATTCTCCCGCCATCCGGTAACTGGCCTGAATTTGTGGGTAGATATAAAAACTATTGTCATTGGTTTCAGCGTCGAGAGCATAATAAAAAGAAGCTCCAAGGTTTACGGTAAGATCGTCCCTTAAGATCAATAGACTTGGTGTGAACCCAAAATTCATCAAGTTATAATCAATTGGAGCAGTGCTGTAAAATCCTCGGTCAAATTTTCCGTTAAGCACATCAGCAGTAACTTTAGTGGTGATCAATTCCCCTGCAATATCCGCTTCAAAAATACCATCGGCCTTAAAATGATTTTCGGCAGAATTGAACGTATCTCCGAAATACCTATATTTCGCAGAAGCTTTTTCGAAGAACGAATCATATAATTCCAAATTACCGCCTAGATATGCCGAATAATAATTCTGTTGTGGATCTATTCCACTTATCAGTTCATCTGAAAAATTAATTCCTTCTGGCAGACCATACCAGTTAAATAACTGATGTTGCAAGCCCAGTTCAGTATTCCAGGAACTCTTCCTGTTTTTGGAATTGTAATTTAAATTGAGTTCAGTATCGTAAAATTTATCATCTAAACGCACATTCTCAACTCCACCCTGAGTTGAATTATGAGTAAGAAAGATTCCAAAATTATCGCTCTTGCTCACTTCAAAATTGGAATAAAATTCTGCAAGGATACTGGAATATGTTCCAAAACCCAGGCTTACATAATTGTCAAAAAGTTTAACCCGTTTTGCCTTTTCAACAGTTGTGGCGCGACCCTTGGAGGGAGTAAAAGTGGAGGCCACCGGCACTGAAAATATACTGTACTTTACGGGTTTTTTCTCTAAACGCACAGAATCGCCAAGAGTGGGGGTTTCCTTTATTTTAAAAGCGTCGTTTACCGAAGGAGTGTAAGGCTTTACGACGATCACGGTCTCGCTTCCCAAAGGTTTGTCCTGGGCAAAAAGAACCCCGCCGGATAAAATTGATATTAAAAACAGGCTTCTTTTTATTGAAGGAATTTGCATATAGATGTTCTTAAAGTTAGGATGAATTCTTGTTATTTGTTAGATTCTACAGAAGCGTTTGTTTTGGCTTCCATGGTCTTGATCTTATTGAGTTCCGTTTGAGCTTCTTTTACTACCTCTGGATAATCTTTAAAGTTTTTGATCACATTATCAAGAATATAGGTGGCCTGGTAAGAATCCTTAAGGGCATAGAAGTTTTTAGCCATCAGCACCAAACCTTTTGCTCCGTAAAATTTATATCCGGAATAGTCCTTTGCCAGTTTTTGAACGGCTTCATTGGATGACTTGAAATTACTTGCTTTATTTTTAAAATAGGCATCGTAATACAGTGCTTCCGCAGCCAACTCGCCTGTTGCAATTTTCAGCACCTCGGCATAAGCAGTTTTAGCCCTGCTTTCGTTTCCGGTTTCAAAGGCTGTCCGGGCTATAATTATTTGTGCATCACTCTTTACGTTATTTTCGATGTTAGAATTGGCCAGAACTTTTTCGGCATAAGTGGCTGCCAGGTTCAAATCTTTTAATTCATAGTAAGACTTCATCAAATTTGACTGTGCATATATGACATTTTGAGGAAAATCGGCTTCGCTCTCTAATCGTTTCAATAAGGGCAATGCTTCTTTATAATGCCTTTTTTCAAGATAAATTTGAGACAATCTTGCAAGGGCTTGTTCAGAAAACTCACTACGGGGTTTTTCTACAACAAATTTGTAATTCTTTTCGGCTCTCTCGTTTTTACTGTCCCTGAAATACATTTGTGCCAAATAAAAATTACTTTTTAAAGCGTTTAGGCCATTTGGAAAACTTTGCAAATACTTTTCGAATCCTGTTATTGCTGCACTTGTGTTATTATTGAGATATTGCTTTTCAGCTGCTTCAAAAGTAGTATTGTCCAAATCGGCATTGGTAACTTCCACAAAATCAACATTTTTAACCCAGGAAGCGTATTCATCGGTCCTTCCCAAATCTATGTAAACCAATCTTGCGGAAGCCACTGCCTGCATAGATTCCGGAGTTTCGGGGTAATCCGCCACTACTTTTTTAAATCGGTCTAAAGCTTTATCATTTTGCCCGCTATTGTAATAGATCAATCCCTGCTTTAAGATTGCCTGCGGCACAAAAGCACTTCCGGGAACATCACGGATCAAACGATTATAGGTTTCAATGGCCTTGGAAGTGTTTTCCATTGCCAGATAGGTATTTCCCAATTCATATAAAGCATCATCACGGTAGGATGATCTTGGATATTTGTTCATGAATCCGCTCAGTTCCTCAATTTTGCTGTCATTTCTGTTTACAAATCCGTAGCTGATGGCCTTTTGATATGAGGCATAATCTGTATTCCCTAAATTCATTTGTATGGCCTGATTATATGCTTCCATGGCCGGCCAGTATTTACTGGTTACAAAATAAGTGTCACCCAAACGGGTAAGTGCATCGTTCCTTCGTGCTTTGTCTTTTTCACTGTTATTGGCATATCGTTCAAAATAGTCAATGGCTCTTCCGTATTCCTTTAATTTAAAATAGGCATAAGCGATATTGTAATCCAGGTTTTCAATTTCCTTAGTGCCTCTTGCACCGCTCATTCCTGCAAACTCTTTATATCCAATTAAAGCCTCTTGTATCCTGTTCAGGTTAAAATCGCTTTCAGCTTTCCAAAAAGTCGCTTTTGCGGTGATTACAGGATCTCTTCGCTCAGTCAGCGATTTGTCGAAATTTATGCCCGCATCACTGTAACTCCCTTGCTCATACAACTCAATTCCATAGTAATATGCAACTTTTTGATAGGCTACCTTGTCGCTGAAATTTCGGTTATTCTCCAGCAAATTCATAGCTTCCTTGTAATTTTTGGAGGTGATAAAAGAATCGATTAGAAGCGATTCCATTTCCTGTTTTGAAGCTGAATTGGGGTATTTTGTGAGGTAATTTATAAATACCTGAGATGGGCTGGTATAGCTGTTCCCTATTTCATAACCCAGTTTTGCATAATTTAAAAAGGCATCTTCCTGAATTTTAGCGTCAAAATCCATCTCACTCGCATTTTTGAACGCGTTAAGTGCCTGTTGCTTCTGATCTGAATTTAAATAAGATTGTGCAAGATGATAATAGGCATTTTGAGCGATGGCATTTTTTCCATCTATAATTTTATTGAATTCTGAAATTGCACTTTCGTAATCCCCTTGCATATAATAGGCATATCCAAGTTGGTAATAATCGGTATTTGTCCATTTTCCGCGCAAACCTTTGTATTGCTTTAAATAAGGAATAGCTTTTTCGTATTGTTCGAGATTGAAATAACTCTCTCCAATAATTTTATTGAGCTGGGAGATCTCATTCCTGTTTGCGGTAGGAAGCTGCTCCAACCCCAGAGCGACGGCTTTTTCAAAATTTCCGAGCTTAAAATTCATGTCGCTCTGGAAATAGGATAAATTCTCTGAATAGCGATTATTTTCTTTAACTTCTTCAAAAAGTTGGTTAGCCTCCTCATAATCATCTCCTTCATACGCCATATAACCCAAATAATATTTTGCCTGGGATCCGTATTCCTTAGAATCCCTAACCTTATTTAAATAGGTTTGGGCATCTTCAAATTGATTGGATTCAAAATAAGCATAACCATTGTTGAAATAATAATGTTCCTTCTCTGTACGGCTCATCCCTTTCTCGTCCACCTTGTCATACCACTTCCTGGCGTAGGAATATTTTCCGGTTTGAAAATAATAATCGGCCACATCTAAAAAGGCTGAATTGCGCTTGGTACTGGTAGGATAACGTTCTACAAAATTCTGCATGAGCTCATCGGCTCCGGGTTGTCCCAACCTTACTGCGGCATTGGCAATATAATAAGCACAATCTGATTCAATTTTTTCATCTTTTGTTTCCTCCTTTACACTTTCAAACAATTTTTGTGCTGGAAGGTATTGTTGATTGTTGTACAATTCCAACGCCCTGTTGAAATTTACCATTTCATTGGTATAAATAGCAGATTGTTGAGAAAAAAGGGAAGTGATAACCAGGAAAAAAACAACAAATAAAGAAGCCTTGTCTCGTGTCATTAAAAAAATTTTAGGTTGATAGATCAAAGATATTAAAACACTCATTTTATAACGCAACTAAAACCTGTTAATTATATGAAAGTTGAAAAATTGAAACATTCTTGGTTATTTAGTGCTAAGAAAGGTGGTTTGAAGTTTGTGGTTTGGAGTTTGGGATTTGGGATTTGGGATTTGAAAAATTGAATTTTGAATTTTGAATTTTGAATTTAAAAATTACCCGTTTTTTAAAGCCAGTTTCATACTTTTACCCTATAAAACCAAATAGATGTCAGAAATCGTCCTCGAATTAAAAAATGCAGCTATCTACCAACGAGAAAGCCTGATCCTTTCTGAAGTTGATCTCACCATCAACAAAGGCGATTTTGTTTATTTAATAGGAAAAACCGGCACAGGAAAAAGCAGTTTTATGAAAACTCTTTATGCCGATTTGCCTCTCACGGAAGGCGAAGGCACTATAGTAGATTATAATTTACGCACCTTAAAAGAAAAGGATATTCCCTTTTTAAGACGAAAACTGGGCGTGGTATTTCAGGATTTCAAACTTTTAAACGATAGAAATGTTCGGGATAATCTGATGTTTGTTTTAAAAGCCACGGGCTGGAAAGAGAAACCTGCAATTGACAGAAAGATAGATGAAGTTTTGGATAAGGTTGGAATGAAAACCAAGGGTTTTAAATATCCATACCAGCTTTCCGGAGGTGAACAGCAACGTATTGCAATTGCACGGGCATTGTTGAACGATCCTGAATTGATCTTGGCCGATGAGCCTACAGGAAACCTGGATCCACAAACTTCGGTAGAAGTGATGGAGGTGTTACAGGAAATAAGCAAAAATGGAAAAACCATCTTAATGGCAACTCACGATTACGCCTTATTGCTGAAATATCCGTCTAAAACCCTAAAATGTGACGGGCAACGGGTTTTTGAGGTGGTACAAAAATCGCTTTAAGACAGACAGAAAAATAACTGAATTTATTGCATAAAAAAATCCCGGACTCAATTTGAATCCGGGATTTTTTATGAAATATAATTGAATCTATTAAACGGTCTTATTTCGTTTACGATCAGCTTCTGTTAAATGTATCTTACGCAATCTGACAAATTTTGGGGTAACCTCAACATATTCATCTTTTTGAATAAATTCTAGGGCTTCCTCCAAAGAAAATTTGGTCGCTGGAAATATTTTTGCCTTATCATCTGCTCCGGAGGAACGTACGTTCGACATTTTTTTCATTTTGGTAATGTTCACCGCAATATCGTCACGTCTGGAATTTTCACCAATAACCTGTCCTTCATAAATATCTTCTCCGGGCTCTACAAAAAAGCGTCCCCTGTCCTGAAGTTTATCAATAGAATAAGGAATAGCTTTTCCTTTTTCCATAGAAATAAGAGAACCGTTTTGACGTTCAGGAATCCCTCCTTTTAAAGGTTGATATTCCTTAAATCTATGAGCCATAATTGCTTCTCCCGCAGTAGCGGTAAGCAATTGATTTCGCATCCCAATAATTCCACGGGAAGGGATCATAAATTGAATAATCATTCGGTCTCCTTTGGTTTCCATACTTAAAAGTTCTCCTTTACGCATGGTCACCATTTCCACAGCTTTACCGGAAACAGCTTCAGGTAGATCAATTGTCATTTCCTCTACAGGCTCACATTTAACTCCGTCAATTTCCTTGATAATTACCTGAGGTTGTCCAATTTGAAGTTCGTAACCTTCTCTTCTCATGGTTTCTATCAAAACAGAAAGGTGCATCACTCCACGTCCAAAAACCATGAATTTATCTGCACTATCAGTCTCTTCCATCCTAAGGGCAAGGTTTTTTTCCAATTCCTTTATCAGACGGTCTTTGATGTGTCGGGAAGTCACATACTTTCCATCTTTCCCAAAGAAAGGTGAATCGTTAATTGTGAACAACATACTCATTGTTGGTTCGTCTATAGCGATGGTTTTTAAGCCTTCAGGATTTTCAAGATCGGCAACAGTATCGCCTATTTCAAAACCTTCCAAACCTACTATGGCACATATATCACCGGCTTCTACTTCCTGTACTTTTTTCTTGCCCAAACCTTCAAAGGTAAAAAGTTCTTTAATTTTTGTTTTTTTGATGCTGCCATCACGTTTAACAAGGGCAATCTGCATTCCATCTTTTAATTTTCCGCGTTGTAAACGACCAATGGCGATTCGTCCTGTAAAGGAAGAAAAGTCAAGAGATGTAATCAACATTTGTGTGGTTCCTACCGAAATTTTTGGTGATGGAATATGTTCCAAAACCATATCCAATAAAGGTTCTATATTATCGGTTTGCTCGGTTGGATCATCGCTCATCCAGTTATTTAATGCCGAACCATAAACGGTTGGAAAATCTAGTTGCCATTCTTCGGCACCCAATTCAAACATCAAATCGAATACCTTTTCATGCACTTCTTCTGGAGTACAGTTTGGTTTATCAACTTTATTGATCACCACACAAGGTTTTAAACCCAAATCTAGCGCTTTTTGAAGCACAAAACGTGTTTGTGGCATAGGACCTTCAAAGGCATCAACCAAAAGCAAAACCCCATCAGCCATATTTAATACCCGCTCTACTTCTCCACCAAAATCGGCGTGACCGGGAGTATCAATAATATTTATCTTAGTATCTTTATATACTACGGAAACGTTCTTAGACGTAATGGTAATGCCCCTTTCTCTCTCCAGATCATTATTGTCCAAAATAAGATCTCCTCTGTTTTCATTGTCACGGAAAAGATGGCAATGGAACATAATTTTATCAACCAGGGTAGTTTTACCGTGGTCAACGTGTGCAATAATTGCAATATTTTTAATCTTTGTCATATAAACGCCTGATTTTTAAGGCTGCAAAAGTACTGCTATTTATTTGAATTTACTATTCTCATTTTATTTAATTCCATATTATCCAAAGCGACCCGATTATAGGACTTAACTGCCCTTGGTTCATTCATTAATGTTTTTTGTAATTGTCCTACCGGTTTAATTAATTTACCTTTGCACCCTTAATAAGTTACTTATGAAACTCGAAAAAATCCCGCAATTACACCATATCAATTCAGACAACTTCTTCCTTTTAGCAGGTCCTTGCGCCATTGAAGGCGAAGAAATGGCATTGCGAATTGCCGAAAAAGTTCTTGAAATCACAGACAAACTAAAAATACCGTATGTTTTTAAGGGTTCATTTAAAAAGGCTAATCGCAGCCGTATTGACAGTTTTAGCGGAATTGGGGATGAAAAAGCTTTAAAAATCCTGCGCAAAGTTTCTGAAACATTTAAAATCCCAACAGTTACTGATATTCACGAGGTAAGCGATGCCGCCATGGCAGCCGAATATGTGGATATTTTACAGATCCCCGCCTTTCTGGTCCGCCAAACCGATCTTGTTGTAGCTGCGGCTAACACAGGAAAAGTGGTTAACCTTAAAAAAGGTCAGTTCATGAGTCCCGAAAGCATGAAGCATGCCGTGGGCAAAGTTACGGATAGTCACAACGAACAGGTGATGATCACAGATCGCGGAACGATGTTTGGATACCAGGATATGATCGTCGATTTTCGGGGAATACCTACCATGCGTCAATATGCACCTACTGTTCTGGACGTTACGCATTCCTTACAACAACCTAACCAGAGCAGCGGGGTGACCGGAGGAAGGCCGGATATGATTGAAACCATAGCCCGGGCCGGGATCGTAAATAATGTGGATGGATTGTTTATTGAAACTCATTTTGATCCCGCAAACGCAAAAAGTGACGGCGCAAATATGTTGGATCTTCAATATCTGGAGCGATTGTTAACCAATCTTGTAGCCATCAGGCAAACGATTAATTCTTTATAATATTTAACACTTATCGAAGTGCAGGATCCTATAAATCCTGGATCCTGCAATATTTTACTGGGCTTCTCCAAAGATTTGTTCCATTCTTAGATCATATTATTGTGTTCCAGCCTTTCTGTAATACATCTAAAATCCTATTAAACCATCATTTCTATATATTCTAAAATTTTTGCTTTAGTTAGAATTATTCCCTAATTTATTGACTTTTTAAATCACAATATGGTAGAGAAAATTACTGATTTACAATTCTCAAAAACTTGTTGCCTTGCAATTTTAGCCTTTCTGCTGGCATTCCCTTTGATGGCACAGGAAAAACCGGAACTCAAAATTGGCGGAGCATTGCGTTTCAACTATAATTTATCTTCCTGGAAAGAAGGTCAGAAAAAACGTGGAGGAGATTTTGGATATGATATGTTCAGGATAAATGCCGAAGCTGCATACAAAGGAATATTTCTGAATGCCGAATACAGATTGTATTCTGAAGGTTTTGGAGGTGGATTCCTAAAGCAGGGTTGGGTAGGTTACAATTTCAATGAACTGGATCAAATTCATATTGGTTTAACTCAGGTTCCTTTTGGAATTCAACAATACAACTCTCACAACTGGTTTTTCAGCCTGACTTATTATGTAGGACTGGAAGATGACCATGATATGGGTGTGAAATACTTGCATACAGGAGAAAAATTTGAATATCAACTGGCATTCTTCAAAAATGCGGAAGAATT
>ERZ1284729.18-NODE-18-length-28724-cov-18.798842_pt1 | contig 28724 bp, 23 predicted proteins | sample MGYA00454602_ERZ1284729 | MGnify/ENA primary metagenome ERZ1284729 (study PRJEB36292, sample SAMEA5787381) | metagenome | biome: Arctic soil; feature: perennial spring outflow channel; material: sediment | place: Canada | collected 2017-07-08 | depth 0.05 m ... | reverse complement strand
AAGACAGGACCAGCATCAAAAATATCCAAAATTTGTATGTTACTCTTCCTTCAGGAAATCAGATTCCTTTAAAAGAAGTAGCCGAAATTAGTTATCAGCCCGGCCCGATGCAAATCAGTAGGGAAAACACCAATCGCCGTACGTATGTGGGAGTGAATATAAGGAATCGGGATGTGAAGTCGGTAGTTGAAGATATTCAGAATAAACTGGATTCGGAATTAAAACTTCCACCCGGATACTATATTAGATATGGAGGTGCTTTCGAAAATTTTGAAAGGGCTAATAAAAAGTTGCAGGTTGTAGTTCCCATAGCCTTACTGCTCATTTTTATCCTGATTTTCTTTGCCTTGAAATCCTTCAAACAAACCACAATGATTTACATAGCAATTCCACTTGCAGCAATTGGGGGAGTATATTCTTTATGGCTAAGGGATATGCCGTTTAGTATATCTGCGGGAGTTGGTTTTATTGTATTATTTGGTGTAGCAGTTTTAAATGGCCTGGTGTTAATAAGCAGTTTCAATGAACTGAAAGAAGAAGGTGTAAAGGATATAAATGAAAGAATCAGCCTTGGCGCCAGGAGAAGAGTGCGGCCTATTTTATTGACGGCTCTTACCGATGTCCTGGGGTTCTTACCTATGGCTATTTCAAATTCAGCGGGCGCCGAGGTACAACGGCCATTGGCAACTGTGGTTATTGGCGGATTAATTACTTCTACCTTGCTAACCCTGTTCATTCTGCCAATTCTATATAAATGGGTGGAAACAAGATCGGGCAGGATAAAAAGTAAATCGTCTATAAGCGGCGCCTTTGCAATAGTCTTTCTCTTACTTATTATTCCTGGTAGCTTAAAAGCCCAAACGAGCGAAGTAACTCAATCGGTCACGAAGAAGCACGCTGTGAAATTGGCATTGCAGAATTATCCACTTCTGAAAAACAAGCGGGCGCAAATAGATAAGGAGCAGGCACTCAAAAGCTCCGCCTGGGATCTTGGGCAAACTCAAATTTTTACAGGAGGGGAAGAGATTGGAGGTGCCGGTGGAATTTACAGCACTATCGGTGTTCAACAGCAGGGAATCGATTTGTTTGGAATTATTCCGAAAAATAAGCTCCACAAGGAAAGAATTGCCCTGGCAGAGGAAGCTTATGATCTTTCACAACTTCAGGTGGCACAGGAAGTAAAGGAAGCCTGGAGCCGTGCTTTTACTGCTAAACAACAGTACCGGCTATTTCAGGAACTCGACTCCCTTTACGGCAAGTTCGGAAAGGCAGTTTCTCTCCGGTATGAGGTTGAAGCAATTTCCAGATTGGAAATGTTAACTGCCAAAAATAAGATCAGTCAAATCACAATTGAAAAACAGGAAGCTGAAACTAATTATTTGACAGCCCTGCAAAAACTGAATCTTTGGTTAGGACATAAAGAGAAATACGATGTCCCTGATGATTTTGAAGATGAATTAACAAATGAGGCTGTTTTGATACCGAATCTTGCCGAAAACCATCCTCTGCTTAAAATTTCAGAACAAGAGGTAGCGGTGGCAAAAGCAGCTAATACTGCAGAAAAAGCCAATTTTCTTCCGGACCTCAATGTTCAGTATGGCCTTCAAAAAGTAAATGGATCTTCCGGTTTTTATAGTTACCAGGTGGGGATCTCAATTCCTGTTTTCTCGGGAGCTGCTTACGGTGATGCTAAAGCAGCTAAAATAGAACAGGAAATTGCTGAAAGAGCTGCTGGTTTTCAGAAAAATCAAATTATATCCAATTATGAAATTGCGCTTCTCAATTATAAAAGATGGAAGGCTTCCTGGGTATTTTACCGGGACGAAGTTTTACCCTTACTTAAAGAGCAAAGGGAAGGTTCATTACTCGCTTTTAATGAAGGAGCCATTGAGTACGTAGCTTTTATTCAAAACCTGGACAATGCTCTGGAGTCTGAGTTAAAAGCATTGCAAGCTTTTGAGAATTATCAAAGTGCCCTTGCAGAATTAGAATATTACATAAATAATAAAAATTAAAAAGATGAAATTTTCAATTATATATATACTCGCAATTTTCCTGGTCCTGTCCTGTAAGGAGGAAGCTGATAAAGAAGAGAAACAAGAGTCAGGCACAGCACAACTTACGGAAGCAGCGCCTGTAAAGGAAGCTATGCTCTCACAGCAACAATTTGATGCGCTTAATATTAAAATTGACACCCTCACAACCAGACTAATGACCGGGTATGTTAGGGCAAACGGAGAACTCGAAGTGCCACCACAAAGTGAGGCTACCGTCACTCCTGTAATTGGCGGCAATGTCACGGCAATTCGGGTAATAGAAGGAGAAGAAGTAGACCGTGGGGATATTCTCTGCTACATTGAACACCCGGAAATAATTCAGGTACAAACCAGGTATATGAATGCGGTAAATAGTTTAAATTTTCAGGAAAAAGAGTTTAACAGGCAGAAAAAGCTATACGAGGCCGGAGTTGGCTCGGGGGAGACTTTTCAACGGGCAGAGGCAGAATTGCTAAGTTTTAAAGGACAGGTCGTGGGACTTAAAGCTCAACTCCAACAATTAAACATCAATCCCGAGTTAGTGCGGAATGGAAATATCCAGAAGAGGGTACCTATTCTCAGTCCTATTGATGGAGCCGTTCAGGCAGTTAATATAAAAATAGGGCAATTTGTACAGGCGCAAACAGAAATGTTTCACATTATAAACACCGAACATGTTCACGTGGATTTGATGGTATTTGAAAAAGATGTTTCAAAAGTAGAAAAAGGTCAGAAAGTATTCTTCAGCATAGAATCCTTACCCGATACTGAACTGGAGGCCGAAATTATTTCTGTAAGTAAAAATTTTGAACAGGATCCAAAAGCGGTGCACGTTCATGCAGAAATTATTAGCAGACCGGACAACCTGGTTCCGGGAATGTACGTAAGCGGTAGAATTGCCGTAGACAATCAACGGACCAAAGCACTTCCGGAATCTGCAATTGTAAGGGATGGCGAAAAATTCTACGCTTTTACTGCGGAAGAGGAAGGAGATGCATGGAGCTTTAAACCTGTAGAGATTGTTACTGGAACTGAGCAAGGTGAATGGGTAGAGATCAAGCTTTTACAGGAGCTCCCCGAGAATACGAGGTTTACATATAACAATGCCTATTATCTTATGGCAGAAATGCAGAAAGGTGAAGGCGGGCACAGCCATTAAAATATGAAAAACACGGAAAACATATTAAAAGAAAACCAGGTGCGATGAACGCAAATGTGACTTCTGTTGCATGATTTTATGGCTGAGAAGAAAGTGGATGTTACTTTGACTTATATAGAAAAGGCTTTTGTGAAATCAAACTCCACTACCCTCCACCAAACTATGAAAATTTTGGGAAAAATTCGATTGTTCACCAGATCGAAGATGGGACCGGAGTTTCAAAATTTGTACTTTGCGCCCTTGATTGTATATGTGACCTGGATATCGATTTGCATTTCACTGCAACTCCTGTAATCAAACACAGTGTTTGACCGAACGAAAAATTCCGCACATTAACCTGCCCGATGGTTATTGGGCGGGAAATGTGAATTTGGTGGTATTAAACCTCGGGGAAATAAACCCACAGTGAGAGATTAAATATTTCTTCTTCTGAAATCTTTCAGTGATTCTTGCAAAAAAAAGCCCGCTTGGTATGCAAATGGAAACCAATTCAACTAAAACCAGAAACCTAAACTGAAGAACCATTGACTTATTTTTACCTCTGGAGAATAGGAATACTTCATTTCCACGGGTCCTATTAACGTTTCTAAACTATATCCTAATGCATATCCAGTATAATCCGGTGCAGATAACCAATTCCCGGTAGAATATAGTTGATCTTCTACATTTGCAAAATTGGCGCTGGCTATAATATGGTTTTTTTTGATAATTTCATAATCCAGTTCAATTAATGCTTTTATATAACTGTCCCCGGAAATGCTTATAAAATCATACCCATAAAACGGCACAAAATTATTTATAAAATTATTGCCGTAACCCCCAAGGAAGAAATTCAGGGTATTGGTCTCCTCCCCTCCAATCCTAAAACCTGTTTCCGTACTGAGCCGAGTGGTAAATTTATCTATCGGGGAAAAAGCATAACCGAATTCTCCTTTGGTGATAGAAAATTCAGAAAAATTTTGATGAAAATCTGAGGAAATTAAATACAGGTGAAAATCTCCGTCAAAATATACTCCTTTCGTTGGAAAGTACTTATTATCAAAACTGTCTAGTTTTAAGTATCCAAAGCTGCTATAATAGTTGCTTTTATCAAGGACGGAGGAAGAAAAATCGTTATTCTGTTCATTCCCCAGAGTTTCCGAACTGATCTTTAAATGTTTATGTTCCAAACCTAATCCAAACGAGAATATTTGTTGAAAAAGGGTTTCCACATACAATTGGTTGGTAACATCCTGGTGTTTCACCTCTATTTTATTGATCCCAATATCCCCCAAGTCCGAATTTTCACGCGCAAAATCAAATGCCACTCCTCTACTAAACAAGTTATATCGCGATTTTATTCCGAAACTCCAGTAATAACCTTTGTCTATATAATATTGAAAATTATATCTGAAGTTGTCCCCAAAAATTACATCAAATGAAGCCACATCATTGGTGAAAAAGGCGCTTTTTCTGGTAAGGTTAATCAATGCTCCGCTTTTATATAAGTTATCATAATGCAGTGCCATTCGCAAAAAAGTTTTATTTGGGCTTTCTTCAAGTTGCAATGCCAGGGTATAAGAACTGTCATTAGGGATCAAATTGTGATTAATGCGGTCAAAATTTCCTGTAGCAGCCAGATTATTAATCCCATTGTATAAATCTTCCTGGGTATATTTAGAATAATCCATGAGCTTCATTTTCCCCAGAATATAGGCCCTTGGATAACTATTATTACCTTCAATGATAAGGGAATTTATATGGATTTTATCTGCTCTGATTACCTTTTTTACACGTGGGGTAGTTGCACCCTGTTTAGAGGCGATAAGCTTAAGCTGATCCATTTTTTTAAGGGCTGCAACCTCGCCCGAATCAATTATTGCGGATCCTTTATCAAAGGAAAGCACGTTAAATTTTGTAATGTCGGGTTTTATATATAGATCTGTGAGCTCTATATTTTCCCGCATATGACTAATCGTTCTGAAATTACTTATTTGGGTCAAGATATCGAAAACACTTTTTAACTGTTTTCGATCTGCCAGGCTATCTTGTACATCTACTCCTATTATTAAATTGGCCCCCCGTTCACGAAGTTGTGCTACAGGATAATTATTGGTCACTCCTCCATCCGTAAGCAGTTTGCCGTCTATTTTTACCGGACTAAATACCGAAGGAATAGCGCCGCTGGCTGAAACGGCTTTTGCAAGGGAACCTCTTTCCAAAATAACCTGTTCCCCTGTTTCTATATTGGAAGCGATACAAAAAAACGGAATAGGCATCTTACTAAAATCCTGGATATTGTCCAGGTGCATTGTAAGTCGGGACATCAAATTATAAAGATTCTGCCCCTTGGACAGGCCCGAGGGAAAGGAAATTTTAAAATCGTCAAAAGGAAGCGTAAGCGCATATTTTTCGTTTTCCTGCTTTTCATAAAATGTTTTCGCGCTTCGCGGAACTTCATCCTGAATTAGGATGTTAAAATTGATCTCGTGGAAAATGGAATCCAATTGAGTCGCAGAATATCCTGATGCGTATAAGGCGCCAACAATCGCTCCCATGCTGCTCCCCCCGATATAATCAATTTCTATTCCCGCCTCCTCAATCACTTTTAAAACTCCAATATGAGCCAAACCCTTTGCCCCACCGCCGCTTAATACAAGACCGATTTTCACATCTTCCTTTTCCTGGGTAAAGGAAAGTAGAGGTAATAAGAACAGAAATAGAAGAAAGAATTTTTTCATTTAGTCCTGATGATAATAATTATAAATTTTTGCCGCTCTGGCCGCACCTATAACTTGGGTCAAATCTTCCAAAGCGACTTCTTTAATTCTTTTTAGAGATCTAAAATGGGTTAACAATTCAACCACGGTTTTGTCACCTACTCCCGGAATTGATTCAAGTTCTGTATTAAGGGCTGTTTTACTGCGCTTATCCCTGTGAAAGGTAATGCCAAATCTATGAGCTTCATTCCGCAATTGCTGAATTATTTTTAAAGTTTCCGATTTTTTATCCAGGTACATCGGGACAGAATCTCCGGGGTAATAAATTTCCTCCAGGCGTTTTGCTATTCCAATAATGGCTATTTTTCCCCTCAACCCTAATTTCTCCAGGGCTTTTAATCCGGAAGAAAGCTGTCCCTTGCCGCCATCGACAATTATTAACTGTGGCAAAGGTTCGCCTTCATTCAGCAATCTTTTATATCTCCTAAAAACCACTTCTTCCATGGATGCGAAATCATCCGGGCCTTCCACGGTTTTGATGTTAAATTTACGATAATCATTTTTACTGGCTTTCCCATTTTTAAAAACTACACAGGCCGCCACGGGATTTGATCCCTGAATATTGGAATTGTCAAAACATTCTATATGCCGGGGCTCTGCACTTAAACGCAAATCCAGTTTCATTTGGGCCATAATTCGGTTTACATGGCGGTCTGGGTCTACAATTTTCATTTGCTTAAACTGCTCTTGCCTGTAATACCTGGCATTGCGAAGGGAGAATTCTATTATTTTCTTTTTATCGCCTAATTGCGGTATGGTAATTTTTACTTCTTCACCTACTTCTACCTTAAATGGCACATATATTTCTTTTGAATTGGAATTAAAGCGCTGCCTTATTTCTATGATCCCCAACTCTAACAGTTCCTTATCACTTTCATCCAGTTTCTTTTTCATTTCAATGGTATGAGACCGGATGATCGCACCGTGGGAAATTTGAAGAAAATTGACATAACCATATCCTTCATCACTCACAATTGAGAACACATCTACGTCAGTTATTTTTGGATTGACCACGGTAGATTTAGCCTGATAATTTTCCAGAACATCAATTTTATTTTTTATTTGTTGCGCATCTTCAAATTCCATCCTTCCGGCATGAGCCTTCATCTGCTCCCTGAACTGCTGAAGCGATTCTTTAAAATTCCCCTTCACAATTTCCCGAATCGCTGCAATATTTGTGTTGTATTCTGACTCGGTCTCCCGGGCTTCACAGGGACCTTTACAGTTTCCCAAATGATACTCCAGACACACTTTATACTTCTCTTTTTTTATTTTATCTGAAGAAAGATCGTAGTTACAGGTTCTAAGCTGATATAAACCTTTGATCAATTCCAGTAGAGTGTTCACCGTTTTAAAATTGGTGTATGGCCCGTAATACTCGCTGCCGTCTTTTATCACTCTGCGGGTGGGAAAAACTCTGGGAAAGCGTTCGTTTTTTATACAGATCCAAGGGTAGGTCTTGCCATCTTTCAACATGACATTAAACCGAGGCTGATATTTTTTAATAAGGTTGTTTTCCAATAACAACGCATCGGTTTCTGTGGCGACTACAATATGCTTGATGTCGCATATCTTTTTTACCATAACCTCTATCCGGTTACTTTCATGTCTTTTGGTGAAATAAGAGGAAACCCTTTTTTTAAGGTTTTTAGCTTTTCCTACATATAAAATTCTGCCATTTTTATCGTAATATTGATAAACTCCAGGGCTTTCAGGCAAGGTTTGTACTTGAATTTTTATTTCAGGTGTTTCCATTACATCAAAGATATTACATATTCTCCGGAGCAATAAATTAAGGCTTGCCTGTTAATGTTAAAATTTGAATTATTTGGTTTAAAATTTCATTTTTAACAGAGTTTGAGTGGAAAAAAATATTTGTGTCTTGTAAAATGTTTATAATATAGATTTTTATAAGGAACAAGAATTAATCAATTGATTACCTTGCATATATGGAAAAAATAGTAATTGGCCGTTTCGAAAAGGCAGACTTCCCTTTATTAGATTTAGAAAACATTTCAATCAAAATAGATACGGGAGCCTATACTTCCTCCATCCACTGTGATAATATTGTAGAAAAAGAGAATCAGCTTTACTGTACATTTTTAGATGAAGAGCACCCACTTTATAATGGGAAAGAGTTTATTTTTAAAAATTATGATATTGTGTTTGTAAAAAGCAGCAATGGAATTATTCAAAAACGATATCAGGTACAATCTACCATAATAATTTTCGATAAAGTTTTTAAAATTTCGCTTTCTTTGTCTGCGCGGCAGGAAATGCGCTTCCCGGTTTTGATAGGAAGAAAATTCCTCACTAAAAAATTTTTAGTCGATCCCGAATTAATAGACGTTTCTTATAAATTAAAAGCAAATGAACATAAAAATCATTTCTAGAAATAGCAATCTTTATTCCACACAGCGACTGATGGAAGCTGCAAGAAAACGAGATCATACAATAGAAGTTATAGATCCTTTGAAGTGCAATTTAATTATTGAAAAAAAGCACCCTTCTATTTTTTATAAGAGTAATATGTTGGAAGGAACCGATGCCGTAATCCCCCGAATAGGAGCTTCAGTCACCTTTTTTGGTACTGCAGTTGTGCGTCAGTTTGAAATGATGGGAGTTTTTACCACCACAGAATCACAGGCACTGGTTCGCAGTAGAGATAAATTAAGGAGTTTACAGATTTTGTCGCGAGCTCGCCTAGGAATGCCAAAAACCGTTTTCACCAATTATTCCAAGAATGTGGGCGAGGTAATGGATCACGTAGGCGGAGCTCCATTGATTATTAAATTATTGGAAGGAACTCAGGGTTTAGGTGTGGTTTTGGCAGAGACCAAGAACGCTGCCGAATCGGTTATTGAGGCATTCAATGGGTTACAAGCACGGGTGATTATTCAGGAATTCATCAAAGAAGCAGGTGGAGCCGATGTTCGTGTGTTGGTAGTAGATGGTCACGTAGTGGGGGCTATGAAACGCCAAGGAAAAGAAGGCGAATTCAGGTCCAACCTTCACCGTGGTGGAACAGCAAGCATTATTGAACTTACCGATGAGGAAGAAAATGCCGCCATAAAAGCAGCAAAAGTCATGGGATTGGGTGTAGCTGGTGTAGATTTGCTGCAAAGTTCCCGTGGACCACTTATCCTGGAGGTCAATTCCTCTCCTGGTCTGGAAGGAATAGAACGGGCTACCGGAAAAGATATCGCAAAAACCATTATCCGGTATATTGAAAGAAATGTTTAACCCATGGCTCATATAGATAAGAACAATATTCTTGAAATTTTAGGTAAAAAAATAATGCCAGGGCAAGGCGCCATGATCAATTTAAACATGGCCAAATTATATACCACAACTTCAGTAGAAGTTCCCGTAATTATTGAACGTTCTTTAAAACCGGGCCCTGTTGTACTAATTACCGCAGGGATTCACGGTGATGAACTTAACGGGGTGGAAATTGTACGTCAAATTATATCAAAAAAGATCAATAAGCCGGTAAAGGGGACCATAATTTGTATCCCGATAGTAAACGTATTTGGTTTCTTAAACTTAGCCCGTGCTTTTCCTGACGGAAGGGATTTAAACAGGGTATTCCCAGGCACAAAAAACGGCTCTCTAGCCAGCAGGTTTGCTTACCAATTTGTCCATAAAATTCTCCCGGTAGCCGATTTCTGTTTAGATTATCATACCGGAGGCGCCAGCCGTTTTAATGTGGCCCAGCTGCGGGTTGTAAAAGGAGATCAAAAAAGCCTGAAATTTGCTGAAATATTTAATGCTCCATTCACCATTTATTCCAAAACTATTTCTAAATCTTACCGCGAAACCTGCCAGAAATTGGGGAAAATGGTCCTTCTTTTTGAAGGCGGAAAATCAATGGACAGCAATAAGGATATCGCCAAACATGGGGTTGATGGCGCAATGCGTATTTTGAGTCATCTGGGAATGTTAAAACCCAGGTTCTTACTTCCTGAAATTACGGTAAAAAGTATAATTATTGAGAACAGCAGCTGGATGCGGGCTAAATATAGCGGACTTCTTCACATAAAAATTACTTGCGGGAATCATGTTGAAAAAGGAGAATATATTGCTACAATTACAGATCCTTACGGCAAATTCCGACATAAAGTAACCGCTTCTCATTCCGGTCATATTATCAATGTAAATGAATCTCCCATCGTATATCAGGGGGATGCTATATTTCATCTTTCAATTGCTCCAATTCCATTAAATGAAGAACAAGCTCAGAATTAAATATCAGAAATTGCGAACCGGTATTTCTTCAGAAGAAATTGAATCCAAAAGCATGGAAATTGCCAATAATTTATTGAATTTACCTATTTGGGATTATAATTTCTACCATCTTTTTTTGACAATTTCAGAAAAAAAAGAAATTGATACCCAGCCACTCCTCCATATTCTTCAAGGAAAAGATAAAAATATAGTGATCTCAAAAAGCGATTTTAGAACCCGGAAACTCCACAATTATTTGCTCACCGATTCCACCGTGATCAAAAAAAATAAATGGGACATTCCGGAACCTGTAGATGGGATTGAGATACCGGCTTCAAAAATAGAGGTTGTCTTTGTTCCTTTGCTCGCATTTGACCAATTAGGGAATCGGGTAGGCTACGGCAAAGGGTATTACGACATCTTTCTTGCAGGATGTAAAAATGATGTGATAAAAATAGGCCTCTCGCTTTTTGAGGCCGAAGAAAATATCTCAGGGATTTTAACAAGTGATGTTCCCCTGGATTATTGTGTGACTCCACATAAAACCTATCGTTTTAAAAAATAATAGACTATATTAGGTTTGTTTTTAACATTACCTTACTTTTAATCACATATATTAAATAATTGATGCTCAACGACCTTCAGTTAAACAGTATTTTAGAGGATTTTGATATCGCCTATTGGAAAATCAATCTTCTCACCAAAGAAGTTACTTGGTCTGAGCATTTTGAATCCTTGGTTGGCAAACACAATTCTGAAGAAACTTTAATCGATTATTTTCTGAATAATATCCTGCACCGCGACTATAGGTATGATTTCATTCTTGGTTTTGAAAATTTAACCCTAGATTCCCAAAATTTTAATCAGGAAATAAAACTTAAGCTTAACAACGATAAATACCGTTGGTTTGAATGCCGTAATTTAAAAAGCAAAGAGAATAGTGGCAAAGAAACAGCTGTATTATTGTTTGTAAATATCCATCAGTCCAAACGCGATCAATACACGATAGAGGAAAACTTTTTCTATTACAGGGAAACTGCTGAGATGACTTCTACAGGCGGCTGGTACATAGATACCCTGGCTAAGGCGATTTATTGGGACGATGTTACTAAAAAGATATTGGATTGTCCCCGGGATTTTAATCTGGATTATAATGAACGCCTCAGATTCTATTCTCTGGATCATCAGGAAACTGCATTGTCGATGTTTGATAAATGCGAAAAATACGGGATCCCTTTTAAAGTTGAGTTGAAAATGGTCACTCTATATGGCAGGGAATTCTGGGTTAGGGCAACAGGTAAGCCAGTTTATAATGATGAACAGTCAATTATAGGAATTCGCGGGGTTTTTCAAGATATAGACGAAAACAAAAGTAACGAGCATAACCTCCAAAATTCATTGGATATTATCGCTGCGCAAAATTCAAGATTATTCAATTTTGCCCATGTGGTTTCACATAATTTAAGATCTCATAGCAGTAATTTAAGTTTGGTGGTGCAACTTTTAAATGAAACAAAAATAGAAAAAGACAAGCTGGAGTTGATTGATAACATTGCTGATATTTCCGAAAATTTAGATGTTTCAATTTCCACGCTCAATAATATGGTAACTCATCATGACCTCATGAAAAAAGAGCGGCAGATGGTAATTTTCCAGGATTCTTTGGATTTGGTAATCAATTCGGTCTCTTCATTAATAAACCGTGAAAGCGCCAAAATAATATCCGATTTTAAAGCAATGAAAGAAATTGAGTATATTCCTGAATATCTTGGAAGTATTTTACTAAATTTAATCACTAATGCAATTCGCTATAAACAGCCGGGGAGAAAACCGATCATTTTTATTCAGACTTACCTTATTAATGACCAGCCTTATTTGGAAATCAGTGATAACGGAATGGGAATTGACCTGAATCAATATGGCGACAAGATGTTTGGAATGTATAAAACTTTTCACAGCAACCCAGATGCGAAAGGAATAGGCTTGTTTATCACCAAAAATCAGGTGGAAACTATGGGAGGAACCATTTCTGTTACCAGCACGGTAAATATAGGAACAACATTTAAAATTAAATTTTAGATTGACAATGGGACAAAAAATAGAACTTGCATGTATTATTGATGATGATAAAATATACGTCAACTTAGTTCGAAAAATCATCGAAATAAAAAAATTATCAGAGAATTTATTGATCTTCAAAAATGGACTGGAGGCCTTGGATTACTTTAAGGTGATCTTATCCAATTTGACCGAGGATAAATTACCGGAAATCATTTTTCTAGACCTTAATATGCCCGTGATGGACGGATGGGAATTTTTAGGTGAATTTGTCAAGATCAAAAACAATTTTGATAAAAAAATAAGCCTTTACGTGGTTTCCTCCTCCATTGATCCCCGGGATTTGGAACGGGCAAAATCCTTCAATCTGGTCACCGATTATTTGATCAAGCCTATTGAATTGAAGAAATTTGAAAAAATCTTTGACAAAAATGTGGCTTAGATTTCGGTTTTAGAATCCGATTCATTCTTTGGAAATGCTTTTTTATTGAATAGCAAAAGCAAGACTACCCCTGTGCTTATTGCTGTATCGGCAATATTGAATACCGGATCAAAAAAGGAAAAATATTCTCCTCCCCAAAATGGGATCCATTTTGGAAGCATCCCCTCAAATAATGGGAAATAAAGCATGTCTACCACCTTACCGTGAAATAAAGTGCCATAACCCCCGCTTTCTGGTAAAAAGGCTGCTACCTGGCCGTAGCTATCTTCAAAAATGACTCCGTAGAAAACTGAGTCAATAATATTGCCCATGGCACCGGCAAAAATAAATGAGATCGCAACGATCAAGACACGTGAACCTTTATTGCGCACAGAATCCCATAACCAGTAACCTATTCCCACAATGGCTCCCAAACGGAACAAAGTAAGCAGAAGTTTTCCGTATTCTCCGGGGATTTTTGCTCCCCAGGCCATTCCTTCATTCTCGACAAATAAAATCCGAAACCAGTCAAAAACCTTTATTTCTTCTCCAAGATTGAAAGTTGTTTTGATATATACTTTTGAAATTTGATCGATTAATAAAATCAATATTATAATGTAAGTTGCTTTTTTTAAGGACATTGAATGTGGGTGTTAAAAACGGCTCAAAAATACTACTATTATTTAGTTTTCCGGCACACTTATGTTTCCATTAATAGATGTGAGATTAACCTGGTATTTCCCATATACCGGTGCCGGCAAATTTACTGTACCATTTCGGGAGCTTGCGGTAATTTTTGCATTGTAAGCGTCAACCCAAATTGCACCGCTATAGGTATTGATCACAGCATTTCCCTTCAAATATTCAAGCCTGCAATAACCAGACTTCAATTCAATTTGCAAATTTTTAAAAGTTCCCTTCCCGGTTACTGAAGCTATATTCGATCTCACAAATACCTGGAGGTTTTCAGGTATTTCCAGAGTAATTTCCATAGAAAAAACCTTATGAGCACTCAGTTTATCATATCCGTCTTGTAAAATTTTTTGAAATTTTGAATTGATGATCATTTTATTTTGACGCATTTCCGTCTCTAGAGAAATATCATTAAAATATTCACCTTCGGAGTGAGAAGTTAAAATAATTTGATGTGTTTCTGAAGTTATTATATTGATTTTAAAAACTTCATCTGTATAAATATAGAGTTGCTCTATTTTTTCAGCATCAAAACTTTGAGAGGTGTCCTTCTGAGAAAATCCCGGCAGAACAGAAACAATACTTATAAGGACAGAAATAAAAAAATTCATGGTTGCAATCTATAGAAAAAAAAGCTCCAATATGATAAATCACGATGGAGCGTTCATTTTATGTAAAAAAACCTAACGCTTAGCGCTGCATATTTTTTGCTTCAATAGTTAAAGTTGCATGGGGAACTATTCTCAGGCGTTCTTTGGATATCAATTTTCCGGTTTCCCTGCAAATCCCGTAGGTTTTACTTTCTATGCGGATCAATGCGTTTTTAAGGTCTCTGATAAATTTTTCTTGCCTAATGGCTATTTGTGAGTTAGCTTCTTTACTCAGGGTCTCACTCCCCTCTTCAAAGGCTTTAAACGTAGGGGAAGTATCATCTGTTCCATTATTGCTATCGTTTACATAAGCATTTTTATAAAGCTCCAATTGTTCCTGCGCTTTTTTTATTTTTGCCTGAATCAATTCCTTAAATTCAATTAAATCGGCATCACTATAACGTACTTTGGTTTCTACTGACATGGGGTTTAGTGTTTTTTGATAAATAATTTTGTGGTGACGTTGTCAAATTCAATATCTGTACCAACGGCTACCGTACTTGCAAGTTCAAGGTTAACTATTAATGTTTCGTTTTTAATATAATTTATATTCTCTAAAATAGCATCTTCAATAACACCGTCTTTTTGAATAAAAACATCTATGGTATCGGTCACTTCAAATCCGGAATCTTTTCTCAAATTTTGAATTCTATTGACCAATTCTCGGGCAATTCCTTCTTTTTTTAGTTCCTCAGAAATATTTACATCCAGAGCTACCGTAATATTTCTGCTGCTTGCAACTAACCAGCCTTCAATATCCTGGGAAGTAATAACCATTTCTTCGGAGACCAAATTAATCATTTTTCCGTTAACTTCCACTGTAATTTTTCCCTCAATCTCAATTGTTGATATATCTTCCGGTGAAAATTGCTCAATTACATTTGTAACCGCTTTCATATCCTTTCCAAATCTGGGACCAAGGACTTTAAAATTTGGTTTTACCTGTTTTATCAAAAGCCCCGAGGCATCGTCAATCAATTCAATCTCCTTTACGTTGACCTCAGATTTGATTAAATCCTCTACTGCCTCTATTTCGGCGCGCTGCTGTTCATCGAGCACAGGGATCATGATGCGTTGCAGTGGCTGACGAACTTTTATCATTTCCTTTTTACGCAGAGAAAGCACCAATGATGAAATGATTTGTGCTTTTTCCATTTTGCGCTCCAGGTCTGTATCTACAAAAGTTTCAATATATTCAGGAAAATCAGCTAAATGAACCGAATCAAACACTTCTTTGTTAGAGGTTGCATTCAAATCCCTATAAAGTCTATCCATAAAGAAAGGAGCTGCCGGGGCAGCTAATTTTGCCACGGTTAGCAAACAGGTATATAAGGTTTGATATGCGGAAATTTTATCCTGCTCGTAATCGCCTTTCCAGAAACGTCTTCGGCTAAGTCGAACAAACCAGTTGCTCAAATTCTCCTGAACAAATTCTGAAATTGCTCTGGTAGCACGAGTAGGTTCATAATCGGCATAAAATTCATCTACTTTTTTGATTAGTGTATGCAATTCTGAAAGTACCCACCTGTCAATTTCCGGGCGTTCTTCCAATGGGATATCAGCTTCTTGGTATGTAAAATTATCCAGATTTGCATATAAAACGAAAAATGAATAGGTGTTATAAAGAGTTCCGAAGAATTTACGCCTCACCTCAGCAATTCCTTCAAGATCAAATTTCAGGTTATCCCAGGGATTGGCATTTGAAATAAGATACCACCTTGTGGCATCGGCTCCAAAAGCACCCAATGTCTCAAATGGATCTGCGGCATTGCCAAGGCGTTTGGACATTTTCTGACCGTTTTTATCTAATACCAGGCCATTGGAGATCACATTTTTATAAGCAACATCGTCAAAAATTATAGTTGCAATAGCATGTAAAGTATAGAACCAGCCACGGGTTTGATCTACGCCTTCAGCAATAAAATCGGCTTTCCGTTCCCCTTTTTCAACCTTTTCCTCATTTTCAAATGGATAATGCCATTGTGCATAAGGCATAGAACCGGAATCAAACCAAACATCTATCAAATCGGCTTCACGTTTCATGGGTTTTCCTGAAGCTGAAACAAGGATAACCTTATCTACAACATTTTTATGAAGATCTACTTTTTCGTAGTTTTCTTCACTCATATTACCAATCTCAAAATCGATAAAAATATCTTTCTCCATCAGCCCTGCCTCAACAGCCTTCTCCATTTCAACCTTCAATTCTTCAATTGAACCAATGATAATTTCTTCTTTTCCGTCTTCAGTTCTCCAAATAGGCAACGGAATTCCCCAATACCGGCTTCTGGAAAGGTTCCAGTCGTTGGCATTTGCTAACCAGTTTCCAAAACGGCCTTCTCCTGTAGCTTTAGGTTTCCAGTTAATTCCCTTGTTAAGTTCATGCATCCGGTCTTTTACCTCGGTCACTTTAATAAACCAGGAATCCATCGGATAATATAAAATAGGCTTATCGGTTCTCCAGCAATTGGGATAGCTGTGTACATATTTTTCAACCTTGAAAGCCCGGTTTTCTTCTTTTAATTGAATAGCGATCTCTACATCTACTGATCTTTCCGGTGCTTCGCCATCCTCATAATATTCATTTTTAACATATTTCCCAGCATATTCGCCCATTTCCTTTCTGAACTTTCCCTGCAGGTTGACAAGCGGAACAAGATTGTCATTTTCATCTTTCACCAACAATGGTGGGATTTCCGGCACGGCTTGTTTTGCAACCATGGCATCATCGGCTCCAAAGGTGGGTGCGGTATGTACGATTCCGGTTCCATCCTCGGTAGTTACAAAATCCCCGGCTATTACACGGAAGGCATTTTCGGGGTTTTGGTAAGGAAGCGCAAATGGCATTAGCTGCTCATAACGCAGTTCCACCAAATCTTTTCCCAAGAAGGATCTTTCAATGAAATAAGGGATTTTGTCACCTTCTTTAAAGCCTTTTAAACCTTCCTTATTATCAACTTTTTTGAATTTTTTATCAAACTGTTTCGCAACAAGGCTTTTAGCCAAGATAACTTTTATTGGCTCAAAGGTATAAAGGTTATACGTTGAAACCAGAATATATTCAATTTTTGGCCCTACTGTTAATGCCGTATTTGAGGGTAAGGTCCACGGTGTGGTTGTCCAAGCAATTAAAAAAGCCCCTGCCAATTCATCTGAAAGTGGTGAACTCTCTTGATCCTTTTTTTGGTTTATTATCTTGAACATTGCTGTTGCTGAAGTATCGGTGACATCCTGATAGGTTCCGGGTTGATTTAATTCGTGTGAACTCAATCCTGTTCCCGCTTTTGGTGAGTATGGCTGAATGGTGTATCCTTTATAGATGAGACCTTTTTTATAGATTTCGGAAAGCAGCCACCATACGGTTTCCATATATTTGGATTTGTAGGTGATATATGGATTTTCCATATCTACCCAGTAGCCCATTTTTTCCGTAAGATCGTTCCAAACATCGGTATAGCGCATAACTGCATTTTTACACGCTTGGTTATAATCTTCAACACTTATTTTTTTCCCTATATCCTCCTTTGTAATCCCCAGTTCTTTTTCAACTCCAAGTTCTATTGGAAGCCCATGGGTATCCCAACCGGCTTTGCGTTTTACCTGAAAACCTTTTTGGGTTTTATACCTGCAAAACAGATCTTTAATTGTGCGCGCCATCACATGGTGAATTCCCGGCAAACCATTCGCAGACGGAGGGCCTTCAAAAAACACAAATGGCTCGTTTCCTTCCCTTGTAGTTATGCTCTTTTCAAAAATATCATTCTCTTCCCAATAGGCTAAGATTTCCTCGGCTACTTTTGGCAAGTCAAGTCCTTTATATTCAGGGAACTTTGTGCTCATTTTATCAAAATTTCTTATGAGGTGCGAAAATAATCATTTTTAAGAAAAGAGAAGGTTTTATAAGTGGAAAAAGTTAAATGAACCCTAACTTAAACCTAACAGGTACTAAAGACCGGTAAGGTTTGTTGTAAAGTTTGTTTCGGTGATCTAAAAACTGTAATTAACCGCTAAAATCAAATTCCTGCCGGCAGCGGAAATTCCTGAAGAATAGGTGCGGTAACGTTGGTCGGTAATGTTTTCAAGGGAAGCTGTAACCTGCAAGTTATCGCTGATCTCGTATTTCCCGGTTAAATTGATGCTGTACCAAGAGGGAGAATATGGATTTCCGTTTTGATCTATCGCATATAAATAGGCTTTTCCCTGTTCTGAAGGTGCTAAATCCCCAAAATCAAATTGCCCGTTATACTCTCCAAATAAATCTATTGTGAGTTTTTCATCTTTCCAAACCAGATGGGCATTCCCAAATAAGGGCGCTGCGTGCCTTAAAGGAGCCAAGTTGCCATCATCCTGTTCTTCCTTTCCTTGGGTAATTGTCACTTGAGAGGTCAAACTGAGGTTGGTGATAAATTTCACTTCAATCCCCCCTTCAAAACCATAAACATAAGCATTGGATGCATTTTGTATTGCTTGCACGTTACTTGGTTCTCCTTGATATTCTATAGTTGAATCCCCATTTAGATCGAAATCACGCCTCACCAGGGCATTGTCCAGGTGGGTATAATAGCTTGCCAAGTCAATCCTGACAGATTCTGTGATTTTCCAGTTCACTCCAACTTCAGCGTTATAGGCAGTTTCAGGTTTTAAATCTGGATTTGGAACAACTACCGCACCCGGCTCAGAGTCAAATATTTTTCCGACATCGTCTATATTAGGAGCCCGGAAGGCGGAAGATAGATTGAGTTTCCAAACGATTGATTTCACCGGTTGCCAGCTTAAACCGCTGCTTCCCGTTAATGCTCCCGTACTAAGATCGGCATTTTCGAATGGAAAATCAAAAAATGAATCATCAAAATCGGATTTTAGAAAAATATGGTTATAACGTGCCCCGGTTTGTAGGACAAGCTCTGGGTTAATGTGCCATTGGAAACTTGAATAGGCTGCCAAAGATTGCCAGGAAGAACCATCAGGATATCTTGAAGCATCTGGAAAGGAAGAATTATCGATAATATCAGTTTGTTTTGCTTCCGAAAACACATTATTTAAAACATATTCCAGTCCGTAAAACAATTTGTTTTTCTCAAAATCTTTTTCAAAATCAAAATTGGCAGAATAAGCATCTACATTTTCTTGGGAATTATATAGAATATCTTTCCCAAAATCTCTGTTGTTTCGACTTTCTTCGAAATACTGATAAGCCCCGGTAAATTGAGCCTTATCGTAAACTATTCCATTCCCGGTTTTATCTATATGAAAATTTCCTGAAAACCAGGTTTGCGGCCCGTAATACCATTCTGCAGAGCGCAATTGTCCGTTCCTTTTTTGATACAGCCTGTCATAACGTGGAAAGTCCGAAGTTGTGGAATAATAAATTCCCAGATTAAAAACCCAGTTATTATCTGCCATATAGGCGATTTTTTGAAGCAGGTTTATTTGATTGTAAGCTGTTGGTTGTTGAACTTTTGTATCGGGATTGTCAATTACTGCATCTGCTCCATCTCTTCTTACCGCATATTCTTCCCTTAGATATTCTTTGGGACCGTGGCTTCCCATGTTTAAATCTCCAAAATCTGAATAGGTGATACTGCTTAAAAAGGACCAATTTCTTCGACCTGCATTAAAATCGGCGTGAACGGTTTTTTCATTATTTGCAGTAGCATATCTGGTATCCACATTTCCAGAAAAGCTAGTTTCTCCTTTCATTGAAAATCGAGGTTTTAAGGTATAAAAATTCATAACCCCGCCTATGGCATCACTACCGTAAACTACTGATCCCGGACCAAGAATAATTTCAGCCTGTTCTACTGCAAAAGGATCTATGGAAATTACATTTTGAAGGTTTCCGCTTCTAAAAATAGCAGTATTCATCCTCACGCCATCCACCGTAATTAAAAGGCGATTGGTAGAAAAACCACGAATCATTGGGCTTCCACCTCCTAATTGGCTTTTTTGAACAAATATCTGGCCAGAACTTTCCAGTAAATCGGCCGCAGTTTGAGCATTGGAAAACTGAATTTCCTCAGAAGAAATACTCACAATTTGCAGAGGAATATCCTGTTTTTTTTGGGCAAATTTAGCGACAGAAATCCCTACTTCCTGAAGTACATTTTCATCCTGATCTAAATAAACTCTATTATTTTTTAACTGAATCTCAGTCCTTGTCGTTTTATATTCCAAATATGAAACGTGCTTAAAAACAAGAATTTCGTTCACCCCGAATTTTGAAATTTCGGCCTTGCCGTCAAAATTGGTCAATACACTTTTTGATTTGTTTTCGTTGAAAATTGTCACATTCAAAAGAGGCGTACCCAATTCTCTTGATAAAACTGTTATTTCCTGTGCTTGAAGGCTATTGAATAAAAAAAAGAAGGAAGCAACTAAAAAAATAGATCGCATTAGCTGAAAATTTCATTGAGTACCGAAAGCGATTTGGGTTTTTTAAAATTATCTATATGCAACTGGTAATAATCAAGCAACATACCCAGAAAATTCGATCGATGGATTTGATTTAATTTTAACAAATTCAATTCATCAAAATTTGTGCCCAATAATTGCTTTAAAAGAGTAAGGGTTATGCCTTCGATGCAGTAATTATTGACCTTTGAATCACAAAAAACGCCTTCCAGCAAATTAAAATAGTTGAATTCCATATTTTCATCATCGGGATAAAACCCCAGATAACTGGTGAGCTTCAGCAAAAACAACAGGTGAAAATTTGCTATATTCTGATTGTTATCCAGCCAAATCAGGGAGTTTTCCAAATACTCGTACAAACTTATATTTTGCTCTTCTTCCTGAATGGAATTTCGCAATATTTCAGAAATAAACAGCACCATGGCCGATTTAACCACCTGGGTGTGCAGGGTTTTATAAGGAATTAAAATTTTTGCTTCCTGCAAATATTCTAGCCCCCCTTTATCTTTATGTTTAGCCTCAAGTTCCAATTGGGTTAGAGGTTGAAAAAGTGACGCTTTAAATTTTCCCCGCTTCGATTTTAATATTCCGCGTAACATATAAGATTTTAGACCGGTTTTTTGGGTATAACATTTGACGATCAAATCTGCTTCCGCATATTTTAAAGCACTTATAACAATGGCATTTGTTTGGACAAGCATAGAGAAAATTTTATCTGAAGTTAAGCAAAAAAGCCGCTCACAGAGCGGCTTTGAAACTATTTAAAAATTTTCCAAGAATCAAATATTTGGAAAAGTTAGTGTAAGGTTTATACAACTCCCTGAGAAAGCATAGCATCTGCAACTTTAACAAATCCGGCTATATTGGCTCCCTTAACGTAATCTACGTAGCCATCACTTTCAGTGCCGTATTCAACACATTTTTCATGAATATCTTTCATGATCTTGTGCAGCTTCTTATCAACTTCTTCTGAAGTCCAATTATATCTCATAGAGTTTTGTGACATTTCTAGACCTGAGGTTGCCACACCCCCAGCATTGGAAGCTTTTCCCGGAGAAAAAAGAATTTTCGCCTTTTGAAATATCTCAATAGCTTCAGGAGTACAAGGCATATTAGCACCTTCCCCCAGACAAATACAACCGTTTTTTATCAATTTTTTGGCATCGCTCTCTTGAAGCTCATTTTGAGTAGCACAAGGCATAGCAATATCACATTTAACACCCCATGGAGTTTCTCCTTCAAAATATTTAGCTGAAGTATATTGTTTTACATATTCGCTAATCCTTCCACGTTTTTCATTTTTTAGCTCCATGATATAAGCCAGTTTTTCCTCATCAATTCCGGCTTCATCAAGAATATAACCACCAGAGTCTGACATTGTAATCACCTTCGCTCCAAGTTGAGTTGCTTTCTCAGCAGCATACTGGGCTACATTCCCGGATCCGGAAATTACTACCGCTTTACCTTCAAAACTATCTCCTTTAAGCTGTAGCATGTTTTGTGAAAAGTAAACATTCCCATAACCGGTAGCTTCAGGGCGAATTAATGACCCGCCGTAAGAAAGTCCTTTTCCGGTTAAAATACCGGTGAATTCATTCTTAAGTCGCTTGTATTGACCAAATAAAAATCCAATTTCACGACCACCAACTCCAATATCCCCCGCAGGCACATCGGTATCGGCACCAATATGGCGATACAATTCAGTCATAAAACTCTGACAAAAACGCATCACCTCAATATCCGATTTTCCTTTTGGATCAAAATCAGATCCTCCTTTTCCGCCACCCATAGGCAACGTGGTCAAACTATTTTTAAAAACTTGTTCGAAAGCGAGGAATTTTAACACACTTAAATTAACTGTCGGGTGAAAACGCAAACCTCCTTTATAAGGTCCAATTGCAGAGTTCATTTGAACTCTAAACCCACGGTTGATTTGAGTTTTTCCTTTATCATCAATCCAAGGCACCCTAAAAATTATTACTCTTTCCGGTTCTACCATCCGTTCTAAAAGTAAGGCATCTTGATATTTTTTGTTTTTTTCAATAAACGGGATTATCGTTTCGGCAACCTCATGCACAGCTTGCATGAATTCTGGCTCATTTTGGTTCCTGATGGAAACCATTTCCAAAAATTTTTTTACATTTTGCTCCATATCACAGTGCTAAATATTTCAAATATATTAATTATAACAAATATAAAAGTAATATCACAAGTTCATGCTTTTATTACCTTATTTCCTTGATAATGTTTTTAGTTTCCTTTTTACGATACTGAATTTGTTTTATATTGGTTACCTTCAATTTTATATATTTGTTTCTATTAATTTGTGGCATATGGGGAAATCCCGATTGGTTTTACTTATTTTATTTCTCTGTCTCTTTACAAAGGAAAGCAGTTATGCCCAACTCGGGATTTCTCACGAAATTGGAGTATTGGTGGGCCCAACTTCCTTTTTCACAGATTACGGTGAACGCTGGGAAATTGAAAATAATGTAAAAAACTCCGGATTTGGAATAGGCCTGGTTCACTATATGAATTTTGCCTACAAAGCAGAGTGCAACTGCTATACTTCCGACAAATATTTTAATGATCATTTTAAAATTCGAACGGAAATAGATTATTTTAGTACCAAATTAGAGCATTTTGGGCCTGTCGCTTCAAAACGTTCCGCTGGCGGAAAATTGTTACAGGCTATGCACGGGAAAACACAAACATTTGAAATTGGCACACATCTGGAATATTATCCTATAAGCATTCGTGACTATACATCTTTTGGCTATTGGTTTTCCCCCTTTGCAAGTCTTGGAATTCATTTTGTCAACTATCAACCCGATGCTTATTCCGATTTTGGGCCTTTGAGCGATCCCGCGAACGTATTCCCCACTTTTATAGGGGGAATTAACCTGGAAAACGGCTCTGCCCTGGCAGTTGCAGCCAGTATTGGCATTCGTTACAGGCTCAGTCGGTCCAGCGATCTGGCGATGGAGGCACGATGGCAATATTATGATACCGATTGGATTGACGGATTAAATATCGATAAAATAAAATATCCCCAAAACAAGTCGAACGACTGGGTATTCTGGATGAATGTAGGTTATATCTATTATCTCAATTATTAAAGAGAATAGTTCAAAAAAAAGCTCCAGCACGATGCTGAAGCTTTAAATATATTAGGGTTTTGAACTTTTAACCCAAAGCTTGTTTTAAGTCCTCAATTAAGTCTTCATCATCTTCAATCCCAACACTTAGCCGAATTAAGGAATCTACAACTCCTGTTTTTTCACGTTCTTCCTTCGGAATGGATGCATGGGTCATACTTGCGGGATGGCCGGCCAAGGATTCTACTCCGCCCAGTGATTCTGCCAGGGTAAACACCTTGAGTTTTTCCAGAAAAGTAACCGCGCTGTTTTCAGTTCCTTCAGCAGTAGTAAAAGAGATCATTCCGCCAAAACCTGTCATTTGTTTTTTTGCGATATCGTGATTTGGATGATCCTCAAAACCCGGCCAGTACACTTTATCAACTTTAGGATTTGATTTCAGGTATTTCGCGATTTTTTCACCGTTTTCGCAATGGCGCTGCATCCTTAGATGTAAAGTTTTGATTCCTCTTAATACAAGAAAACTGTCCATTGGGCCGGCAATAGCACCACTCGCTTTTTGTATAAAGTATAATTTATCTGCCAGTTCCTTGTTATCCACCACAAGAGAACCCATTACCACATCACTGTGACCGCCAAGATATTTGGTAGCACTGTGCATTACAATATCGGCACCCAAATCCAAAGGTTGTTGCAAATAGGCTGTGGCAAACGTGTTATCTACCGCCAGTAGGACCTTATGTTTTTTGGCTATTTTGGAAACTGCTTCAATATCAATAATGCTCATCATTGGGTTTGTGGGAGTTTCAACCCAAATAAGCTTTGTGTTTTTGTTGATATGCGCCTCTATTTTTTCAGCATCCTGCATTCCAATAAAATTGAATTTAATTCCCAAGCCTTCAAAAATTTTGGTAAAAAGACGATAAGAACCTCCGTACAAATCGCTGGTAGAAATAATTTCATCACCGGGTTTAAACAGTTTCATCACCGCGTCAATAGCCGCAAGACCCGATCCAAAAGCAAGACCGAATTTACCATTTTCAATACTGGCCAATGCATTTTCCAGGGCTGTCCTGGTTGGGTTTGCACTTCTGGAATATTCATAGCCTTTATGGCCTCCCGGAGTAGTTTGGCTATAAGTGCTGGTTTGATAAATTGGTGGCATTACAGCTCCGTATGCGGGATCCACATTGTGCTGTCCTCCATGTATAGTTTTTGTATTGAATTTCATAAGTTTATGTTTTGTAAGTCAACATTTAAAACCTTAAATACCAAAGGTTTTATCGGCCTTTTTTAAATAAATTCCCCTTCCGGGATTTTATAATAAATAATGATGGGTAAATGTACTACCCGTATTGTTGATTGACAAAATAGCATGTACCTTTATCCCTAATTTAACACTGTTTTGCTATTGTGAGAAAACTGCTTTTACCCTTTATAATCATTGTGTTGCTGGTGGGATGTAAAAAAGAGGAACAAGAACTGGAATTTGAAGTTCTCTCTATTGATCAAGTCTCGGAAGAAAATTGCATTCCCGAAGAAGAAAACTGTACTTTTATAAGTATTCAAATTCCCTGGGCCCTTGATTCCGATACCCGAAGTAAAAAAATAAATCGTAAGATCGAAGAGCATATTATTCAATTAATAGATTACCAGGAGGAGAATAATTTTAACAACCTGGAAGATTTATCAGAAAAATTTATTGAAGATTATGAAGCCTCTTCCAAGGAGTTTCCTGAATATGATATTCCCTGGGAAGCTTCCGTAGAAGGCAGGATTTCCCACAGATCTCCCGATTTAATTTCCATTGAATTTGATCTTGCACTTTTTACCGGTGGGGCACACGGCTATACGAGCGTGAGTTATTTAAATTTTAATTCAAATACAGGAGATCTGCTTTGGACCAAAGATATATTTAAAGATGAATTTAAAAGATATGCCGAAAAACTTTTCAGGCAGAAAAATGACATTCCGGAAGATCAACCCATAAACAGTACTGGTTTGTTTTTTGAAAATGACAGCTTTCAGTTGCCACAAAACATTGGGTTTTCAAAAAACAAGATCATTTTAAGGTACAATGCTTATGAAGTTGCCTCCTATGCCGAAGGAGGTATTCAATTGGAAATCCCAATAACGGATGTTGAGAGATTTATTAAAATTCTTTAAACGCAACTAAAGGTTTTTAACCTCCTATGCTTTCAGCTTCAAATATTTTCCTTTTTGAAAAAAAATCCTGTTATGAAGAAAATTTACCATCTCTCCACCTGCACTACTAATAAAAAGATCCTGAAAGAATTGGATGCTCCATCTTCTTTTAAGCTTCAGGACATTAAGGGAGAGGCAATAACCAGAGAACAACTGGACGAGATGCGGGAACTCTCAGGAAGTTATGAAGCCTTATTCAGTAAAAGGGCGCAATTGTATAAGGAACGGGATTTAAAAAATGAAGACATAAGCGAAGAGCGCTATAAAAATTTGATACTCGAACATTACACTTTCTTGAAACGTCCCGTGATCATCAATAACAACAAAATTTTTATTGGCAACGCAAAAAAAACGGTAGAGGCTGCCAAAAGATTTATTAATGAATAAACGAATTTTGGCCATATTGGCCGCTACCGGCGCAAGTACTATCTATGGTATAAATCATACTTTAGCAAAAGACGTAATGCCTATTTATATTGAACCTTTCGGATTTATACTTCTGAGGGTAATAGGTGCTGCCATTTTGTTTTGGCTGATTGGCTTTTGGGGACCAAAAGAAAAAATAGCAACCTCCGACTGGCCCAGAATTATTGGCTGTACCTTTTTTGGAATGGCGATCAATATGTTGGTGTTTTTTAAAGGCCTCAGTTTGACATCACCCATTAACAGCTCGGTGATAATGACTATTTCCCCCATCCTGGTGTTGATGATGGCAGCCCTTTTGATCCACGAACGAATCACTTGGCTAAAAGTCGCCGGTATCATCACTGGTTTGGCCGGGGCATTGACACTTGTGTTTTTTAGCACTCAAACTACCGTGAACGCACCAAATGTTCCCCTGGGAAATTTATTCGTGATCATGAATGCACTTTCTTATGGGATCTATTTAATCATGGTAAAGCCATTAACCGTTAAATATCATCCCTTTACACTTATGAAATGGTTGTTTTTATTTGGAGTTATTGTAAATTTTCCAATTTCCATTTCAGAATTTTTAGATGTTGAATGGTCTTCCCTTCCGGTTCATGCACTATGGAAATTTGGGTTTGTAGTCGTGTTCACAACTTTTTTAACCTATTTGCTGAACATCTTTGCGCTGAAGGAATTATCTGCTTCCGGCTTAAGCGCTTTTATATATCTTCAACCCCTTGTCGCGATTGCCTTTGCAATAGCCACAGGAGCCGATTCGCTTAATGCCGTGAAAATTACCGCTGCAATATTGGTGTTTTCAGGAGTTTACATGGTTACCAAAAAACCAAAGCCTATATAGGGAGCAACTCAAGATCTTTAGGTTTTCTTCGAAATTTTCTGGAGTCTTCCTTAGTAAGAACCCTGAAATCTTCGGTATGGGTAAGATTGTTTAAATTCTCATACAATTCAGAAGGCAATCCAACCAGTTTTCGGGCCTTTAGATCGATCCAGCCACCCATCATTTCACAACTCGCAAAATTACGACCTTTGTGATCATAAAAATTATGGATGAATTCAAAATACATTCCATCTTCAGAAAGTCCTTTTAACTGAAGACTCACCGTCACTGGCTTTCCCGCAAAAACCTCCTGGAAATAATAGATGTGTTCATAAAATGCAACAGGACCAATATTGTGAATGTCCAGTTCTTTTTGCCCGAATCCGTTTTCCATTAAAAATCCCATTCGGGTATGGCTCATAAAATTGATAAATGCTGAATTTGCCAGGTGCCGGTTTGCATCTAAATCACTCCATCTTATATCAAATTCCTTTACGTACATAAATACCTGTTTTTCGCAAAAATACAAATAATTATTATGCACGCATAATAGTTTTTATTTGTTTAAATTTCGACGCCCACAAATAATTTGTTTAATTTGAATTCTATGCCAATACTAAAAAGCAGATATTTCCCGCCGGTCCAATTCAGAAATTGCCATATTTCAACAATTTACGCGGCCATGTTCAGAAGGGTTCCCCCGGTAGTACAAACCAGGGAACGACTGGAATTGGAGGATGGGGATTTTTTGGATTTAGACTGGAGTTATTCCACTTCAGGAACTTCAAAAAAGGTATTGGTTATTTTGCATGGCCTGGAGGGAAATGCCCAACGCCCATATATTCTGGGTCTTGCCCACTATTTCAACCAAAATGGCTGGGACGTGGCCGCCCTCAATTTCAGGGGATGCAGCGGGGAGATCAACAGGTTATACAAATCTTATAATGCCGGAGCCAGTTCCGATCTGGATTTGGTTATTTCCCGTATTATCTCAAAAAACAAGTATATCATCCTCGCCCTTAACGGATTCAGCCTTGGTGGAAATTTAATTCTGAAGTATTTAGGCGAAGGAAATAAATTGCCGCCCCAACTTAAAGCGGCGGTAGCCATTTCTGCTCCCTGCGATTTACATGGTTCGCTTAAAAAACTTGAGGAACCTAAAAACAGGATCTATTCCGGTCGCTTTGTCAAAAAATTAAAAGAACAATTATATCTTCGTGAAAAACATTTTCCGGAGAACATTCAAAAACAACAAATTTCAGCCTGCAAAAACCTGTTTTCAATAGATAATCTTTACACCAGCAGGGCTCATGGTTTTGAAAACGCCATCGAATATTATCAAAAAAACAGTGCTTTACAATTTATCCCCAATATTAGCATTCCAAGTCTGCTCATCAATGCAAAGGATGACAGTTTCCTTTCTGCTTCGTCTTCACCGGTAACAATTGCTGAAAACAACCCAAATTTTTATCTGGAAATGCCCGATCATGGAGGACATGTTGGATTTCTTCAGAATAAAAAACAAACCTACACCGAAGAACGGGCATTGGAATTTATTGAATCATTTATATAAAAAAACACGAAAAATAATAGATAATAGATGAAAGACTATAAAGTGACACATAAATTGTTACAGAATTTTATGTATCAATAATAGCCATCACCTTAATAAAAACAGACTTTATAAGGATTCTTTGTCCTACTGAAGATTTGTTTACCTTTGCGCAACTTTATAAAAATCAAGCATGATTCAGTCTA
>ERZ1284729.17-NODE-17-length-28858-cov-11.635698_pt1 | contig 28858 bp, 23 predicted proteins | sample MGYA00454602_ERZ1284729 | MGnify/ENA primary metagenome ERZ1284729 (study PRJEB36292, sample SAMEA5787381) | metagenome | biome: Arctic soil; feature: perennial spring outflow channel; material: sediment | place: Canada | collected 2017-07-08 | depth 0.05 m ... | reverse complement strand
CCAGTTCCCGCCACTAGGAAAATCAAGGCTTCACAGAAATGTGAGGCCTTTTTTTATTTTACATAGTACAGAATAAGGCCATTTTCGGGTGTTAATTTTAATTGATATCAGTTACTTTTAATCGACATCAAATTCTATGTTTAGTCCTATCATAATATTGACATTTATCCCTGTCATCTCCTTTTCAATATCTTTTTAGAAAAAATAGCAGATCAAGAACAAAAGTTGTGGACTAAGCAAATATATTAGTCAATCTGTACAGGAAGAATTCTATATTTTTGCCTCCCCTGAACTGTTCTCTAACAGCTTTAATTTTCGCTTTAAATGATTCTGCAGGTGTATTTGTACTTCTATTTATAAAATAATTTAAAATCGATTTGTGATAGATTTTGCTACAATATGGAATGCCTTAAATCCTGATTCTAAATCAGGAACAAAAGGTGTGGACTACCCAAATATCTCATTCGAATTGTTCAGGAAAGATCTAAAATTTCTTATTCCCCTGAATTTACTTCTGAAAGCTTTTTATGGGATTTAGACAATTCTTTTATACATCATAAATTTATCCGTTAAAGCTTTATTAAATCAATGTATTCCAATTAATTCACAACTATTTGGGATGATCCAATTATAGTTTGTAAATTAGAGAAACTTTTTTGTAATTGCCTGAATTGGAGTTTTGCTGTTGCGTATTTCATTGCAGATTAATTGTTTATGATATTTTTTTTTAGTTTCAGTTTTTTTTGAAGAACTTAAATATCAGTAAAATAAAAAAAAGAGGGATCGGTTTTAAATTGATCTAAGCAATTTTATCAGAGCTTTTTACATTGCAATCATTAATTTTGTATTCAGCTTTTAGAGGGAATATAGGTTATTATTTCAGCAAAAAAAAGATGGGTGAAATGACAAGAAAGGGGTTACAAATAAGTTGAAAAACAGTGATATTAATTTGTAAATATATTGATAAAGGCGAAAATAAAATTATTGGTGGATTTAGTACGGGGGTAGATCTACTCATCCAATATGGGCAATTATAGGCACCTCACTAAAAACTCATTGAAAAAAGGAAACTATTATGGGCATTCATGAAGAAAATGAACGTAAAGATGAACTCATAAAGCAACCTGCAGAGATAAAAACAATTGGAGATGAAACCAGTATGTTGAGCGGAAATATATTTGATACTGTCAGGGAACCTTTGTTGATATTAGATGAAAAGCTACGGGTAATTAAAGCCAGCCGTTCATTTTATAAAATCTTTAAGGTAAAACCTGAGAATACCATAGAAAGACTCATCTATGAACTTGGAAACCATCAGTGGGATATTCCGAAACTGAGAGAACTGCTCGAAAAAATCCTTCCCGAAAAAACATCTTTCGATAATTATGAAGTAGAGCACGATTTTTCTTCAATTGGCAAGCGTATTATGCTTTTGAATGCCCGCCAAATTAAAAGGGAATTGGGAAAAGAGAAGATAATCCTTCTTGCCTTTGAAGATGTGACTGAACGAAGACGTGAGAAACGATCGTTAAGTGAAAAGAGCCGCCTGAAAAGCGAATATCTGAACATTTTGTTGAATCATGCACATGCGCCAATTATTACCTGGGACGCTTCCTTACATATTAAACGTTTCAATCATGAATTCGAAAAGCTAAGCGGTTATAGCAAGTCTGAAGTGAAGGATAAAAGGATTGAAATGCTTTTCCCCGAAAATGAAGTTGATTCGACACTTGAGTTATTAAAAAATAATATAGGCAATGAAAACAATGAAGTTATAGAAATAAATATTTTAACCAAAGATAAAAAAATCAGGACCGTACTTTGGAATTCAGCAAATATTTATGATGAGCAAGGGAAAAATACAATTGCAACTATAGCACAGGATATTACCGGTCGCAAACAGTCAGAAAATGCGTTGCTTGAAAGCGAAATAAAATATCGTACATTTTTTGACAGCGGTATGGATGCAATCATCCTTGCAAGTCCTGACGGTAGCGTACAATCTGCTAATCAGGCAGCTTGCAGCATGTTTGGATATTCAGAGGATGAACTTATCAAACGGGGCAGATCCGGTATCGTGGATGCAACAGATCCCAAGTTATCAGTTTTAATGACAGAACGTAAATTAAAAGGGAAAGCTTCGGGAGAGTTAACATTAATCCGTAAAGACGGAACACACTTTCCAGCTGAGATTTCATCAGCTAATTTCAAAGATCACAAGGGCAATGATCGCACCAGCATGATCATTCGCGATATTACGGAACGTAAAAAATTGGAAACGAATTTATCAACTGCAGCAGAAATTGCAAAACTGGGTTATTGGGAATTTGATGTTAAATCGGGAAATTTTACTTTAAATGACCGTTATTACAGACTAATTCATGGGTCATCAACTGAAAAGCAGGGCGGTAATATAATGAGTGTAGATGAATTTGTCAGAAGACTTGTCCATCCCGATGATTCAAAAATTGTAGGTATTAAGTTGCTGGAAGCAATTAGTTCCCCTGACCCCGAATATTTAGGACATGCAGAAGCAAGGCTTTTTCGTGATAACGGAGATATTACGAATGTATCGGTTCAAATTAGAGTGGCAAAAGATGATACTGGTGAAACAATCAAGGTTTTTGGTATTGATCAGGACATCACCGAACAGAAACGATTTGAGCAGGAGTTAATACATGCCAAAGAAAAAGCAGAAGAAAGCGACCGTCTGAAATCAGCCTTTCTGGCCAATATGAGCCACGAGATCAGAACGCCCATGAATGGAATTCTCGGTTTTTCCGGTTTATTAAAAGAACCTGATCTAACAGGTGAAAATCAGCAGAAATATATTGAAATTATAGAGAAAAGCGGTGCACGAATGCTTAACATTATCCAGGAAATTATTGATATTTCGAAAATAGAATCCGGGCAAATGGAAGTTAACTATAAGGAGACAAACATAAACAAGCTGATAGAAAGCATATTTAACTTACTAAAACTTGATGCTGATGATAAAGAAATAAATCTTTCTTTTAAAAATAGCTTACCTGCTAAAGAAACCATTGTTAGAACTGATAAAGAAAAACTGTATTCGATACTGACTAACCTTATAAAGAATGCCATTAAATACACCAACATAGGTTCTGTAGAATTTGGCGTTAAGAAATCAGGTAATTACCTTGAATTTTATGTTAAAGACACTGGCATTGGAATTCCTTTAGAGGAGCAGGAATCCATATTTGAACGATTTGTTCAGGCGGACGTTGCAGATATGCATGCACGCCAGGGTGCCGGTTTGGGGCTGTCTATTGCAAAAGCATTTGTGGCATTATTGGGGGGTAAAATATCGGTTGAAAGCGAGCTGGGAAAGGGATCAAAATTCCGTTTTACTATTCCGTACCTTAATGTAATTGAAAAAAAAGAACAGGTTCTTGTTATTAATGAAGATGAAATTTACCAGTCTGAAAAGTTGAAAATACTGGTAGTTGATGACGACAATACATCCCGGATGTTGTTAAAATTCATGATTAAACCTGTAATCAACGATATTCTTCAAGCCATGAATGGTCGTGAAGCCGTTGAGATCTGTCGCAATAATCCTGATATCGATTTGGTGCTGATGGATATCCAAATGCCATATATTAATGGGCATGAAGCAACCCGTCAGATTCGGAGGTTTAACAAAAAGCTGGTTATCATCGCACAAACGGCATATGCACTGTCTGGCGACCGGGAAAAAGCATTGGAGGCGGGTTGTAACGATTGTATTTCGAAACCCATTGTTAAATCTGAATTGTATGCATTAATTAAAAAGTATTCGATAAAATAAATAAAGATTAATCAAAATAAGGTTAAGCGCATAGGTCTAAGAAGCTCTTATGAATAATTGCTGAGTGTGGAACAGCAGCAATGCTTAAATTATACTTCCTTTCAAAAACCAAAACAGAGATGGAAAAAACTGAAGATCCTTTCGCAAGGCCTGAATTTTATCAGCTTGCCAATAAGTATAGCCTATACCGTTATGGAGACTTACCTTCCAAAAAAAATGACAGGTGAGACCATTTCTTCTGAAGATGAAAAGGTATCTACATATGCCGAAATCCTCGATCTTTCCCTGGAAAAAAGCCAGGATGAAGCATACGATCTGGCATTGGCACTGAAATTTAAAACCCTGACTACTTTGTTCAAAAATAAGGAAGGAAAGATCCTTCTGCATTTATCACTTGATTTTGACAGGGAAGAACAGCTGCTGAGCGTAAATAATTTCAAGTTGGAAGGGATTACCAAAAACTGGTTATTAAACAGATCCCTTGAGACTATGGTTAATACTTTTATGCACGGAAAAGTAAAAAATAAAATGAAATTTGATTTCACGCCTGAAATTGAAAAATACCTGCGATCTACGAATGAAAAATTGAGCAATCGGTTAGAAATTGCCGAAGGCATATTTTTATTTGGCCGGTTGAACACTTTTATAATTAGTGAGATAAAACCTCAGGCTTCTCAGTTTTTGATTTTGGTTAATTTCGAAGGAAATACACTTTTGGAAATTAAAAAAATAAATTTCGATCCCCCGATATAACTTCGGGTTTACACTTAAATAAAATCACATATTTTTTAAGGTTTACTGCCGCTTGTTATTTCGAATCTGTAGGTGGGATCGGGGCCGGCACCACATTGTTCACCGGCTTAGTATTTTTTAAATAATAAAAAACAGCTTTTATGTCCTCGTCTGTTAAATTGGCAAAATTCTGCCAGGGCATTGGAGGTAATAGATCCCTTCCATTTTCCAATCCTTTGAATTTTCCTTTTCTAAGAGCGATTTTAAATTGTTCCAGCTTCCAGCTTCCGATTCCCGTATCGTCCGAAGTTAAATTTGAAGCAAAGGAAACACCCCATGGACCAGCAAATGCGGTAAAATCCTCATTCATTTGTGTCCAGCCCTTTTGTAATGCATCAGTAGAAATTTCAGGAAGGACCCTCTTGGAAGGATATCCGGAAAACATCAGTTCTTCAATGACTTCAGGGCCTCTTTCTCCCATTCTTTTTGGAGAATGGCAGTCCTGGCAGCCAATAATGTTTACAAGATATTCCCCGCGATTTATATAATCTTGTTCAGTAAGCTCTTTTAATTCCGGAGCCAGTTCGTATTTCTTTTCTTTACAGCTAATTAAAAGCATAAAAATGGAAATCAGAATTACAGATAAAAATATTGATTTTCGGGAATTATATCCTGGTATCATAATGAGTTTAGTTTTAATTGTTAACTATGAACTAATCTGGGATATGGACAAAATTTTGAATGCCTAAAAGTAGTAGTCTTTTAAATATTTTCAAATAGGTGATTACCCCCTTTTTTAAATGATAAAATTTACAAGGAATATCAAATTCAGATAGCAGAATTTTTTGGAGAAATAAAAATGTTCAATTAAAGTCCCGTAAATTCTAACTCACAACTGTTTGAGATATTGATTAAAAGTTTCTTTAAATTAGCCAAAAATTAAAAATAGTTGGCAATGAAAATTTTTTTGATGGCCTTGATTGGTTTGACTTTTTTTGTTTGTTCCAAGGTCCTATGCACAGGAGGTTTTAAAAAATAATCAAGCGGATTTCGCCGAGTTTTTAGATCATAACAGTTCGGTTTATAGGACAGCATCGGGATAACCTGATCTGGATAGGGAATGGGTTGCATCAACAATAATGGACTTTGACTTAACAACTCCTTTTTCGGTGGCTATTGAGACAGTTTTGTTTATCAACAGGTTCAATAGATCGGTATCCTTCAAACGCAACTATCGGAACTTGGTAAATGAACTGGGATTGATAACTTGGTCCTCGGGAGCCATTTCAAGGAAATACTTGAAGGACATATCATATCGCGAATGTTCAACAACATCAACATCCGAAATGGAATAGATTGTTTTCAATAACAAGTTTTTATGAAAGCAATTACAATATCTACTTTAGGAAAAAGTATGAGAGAACAATTTGGTTATGTTTTTAAATCAATGGAAGTTATAATAGTTCCAAGAACCGAAGGGGATGATGCTGTTGTAATAATGTCCATTAGCGAGTATAATTCACTAAAGGAACGGAGCATTTATTATCCATAGATGCCAATAGAAAGCGATTGGCAGAATCAATTGAACAAATTACCAACGGTGAATTCATTCCCTAGGGAGATGAAAATCAATCAGCTCGTTAATGAATATTGATTTTACAGGACACGTTGGGAAGACTTTACATATTGGTTAGATAACCACATCGATACAACTCTTAAATTAAAAGCAATCAAACAAAATCCTTTTAAAGATTGGGAGAATATGAAACCTTGAAACAAGGACATAAAGGATTTTGGTAAAGGAGATTTACTAGAGAGCACAGACTTGTTTACAGAGTTTCTGACAAAAAAAGGAATTGACCAAAAATGCACAATTATTCAGTGCAGATGTCATTACGACGATTGATAAAGCCAGTTGCCAACATGGTAACCATTGGACAACCTCTTAATTTTATAAAAAAACGAACCAATTTAAGCCGTTTTGAGCGACTTTGTTTTCTGGGGCTTTGAGTTAAGATATAAAATTCAATCATTCCCCTGTCATCCTAAGTGCAAGCAAGGAAGGTCTGGGGTTAAATTAATGGAATGTCATCCTGAACGACAATGAAGAATCCCGCGCATAGATAAAATTCAACAATTCAACGAACCATTTTATTTTTGATGTGTCAAGTTCCATTTTCACCCAATCTCCGGGCCTATTTTGTATGCTGTTAAAAGCGATGAATAAACGAGGTGGAACAATTCCATATTTCCACGAATCAACGTACCATTTTTTTTTGCCTGCACAGGTCCCATTTTCAACTAATCTGCAGGTCTTTTTTTATGTGCTGTAAAAAGTGTTGAATAAAAAACTGGAATAAATCAACAAGTCAACGAATTAACGAATCAACAAATCAACGAAGATCAGTTATTGAAAAAAAATAAAAAATATTGCTATACAAATTGTGTGTAAAACCAAAAATTATGTTAAATTTAGATTTCACCAAAGTGGTGATTGTTTATATTTTTAGCCCTACCTAAAACTATGTCTACAACTATGTTAACTTCGTCATTTTCAGAGTCTTATCAAAAGATGGACAATGTTCTCTATGAAATTAGAGATGAAAAAGGAATCCTAAAAAACCAATTTTATGAACCCTGGAAGGAGGAGATATTAAACGATCTTAAAATTTTGGATTTTATTGAAGAAAATAACGACTTGTGGGTACTCACCGAAACAGGGCGAGAGGTAATAAAAAATGTCAGTTTTAAGGTATATAACCAAAAAATTAAATCCAAGCCCAATAAATCGGAAGCAATAAGTCTTCAGGAAAAAAGCAAAAAAGAAAGCATGAAATTCTGGTTTTGGCTTATGACTTTTGTGCAGCTATTTATTTTGATTAGCCTGATATTGTACAGTTTTTAACCGGTAATAAAAATTTATTAACCGCATAAAGATCAAAAAGGAATTTTAGCGTTTTCTGCTTAACTACCTATTGTGGTTTTCCGACCTTTTAACCTTTACTCTATGTTCTTTTTCTCCAATATCTCCATTTCCATAATTAATTTCCTGATTCCCATTTCTAACTTCGCCATTCACCATTACAGGTATTCAGCACGTTAAGAATTGTTAAATAGCTTCTGCTGCAAACTAAGAAAAATGGTATCTGATTTTTTCTGGTTGGCTGAGCGGGCTGCTGTTAAAGATGAAGAAATTAATGTTGTCCGGCAGAGGCTAGAGGGTGATGTTGTGGATTAAGCTAAGTTCGAAGCATTAAAGGCGGGAGACAGAATCACTATTTTCAAAGGAGCTTTTAAAAATAAGAAAGCAATCATACACGAGATCTGTAAAAAATCAATGCGACTTATTTTACCAAAGCTCCGTTGTGTTTTGAAGTTAAAGTATAGCGAAGTACTGGTACAAATGTTTTTTGTCTCTAATTTATCGCTTCATTTTTTCCTGTTTTGTCCTGTGTGCGCAGTCTCGGCATAAAATCCCTCCCCATTATCATCTTCATCAGGTAGATTATCAATTGCTTGAGAATCCTGTGCACTTGCATCTGTCACTTTTGAATTTCGTGATTAGCCTATTTTAGCACGGATTTGAATGTGATAATCGATTAATTTTTAAAAAGTCAGAATGAATTCTGCCTTAAAATATCTTCATATTGAAAATAAAAAAACTTAATTTGGTAGTTAGAGATGTTCTATGATAGTGGAACACCGAGAGTATTTGAATTATATTTCTTTTCAAAAACCAAAACAGAGATGGAAAAAACTGAAGATCTTTCGCAAGGCCTGAATTTTATCAGCTTGCCAATAAGTATAGCCTATACCGTTATGGAGACTTACCTTCCAAAAAAAATGACAGGTGAGACCATTTCTTCTGAAGATGAAAAGGTATCTACATATGCCGAAATCCTCGATCTTTCCCTGGAAAAAAGCCAGGATGAAGCATACGATCTGGCATTGGCACTGAAATTTAAAACCCTGACTACTTTGTTCAAAAATAAGGAAGGAAAGATCCTTCTGCATTTATCACTTGATTTTGACAGGGAAGAACAGCTGCTGAGCGTAAATAATTTCAAGTTGGAAGGGATTACCAAAAACTGGTTATTAAACAGATCCCTGGAAACTATGGTTAATTCTTTTATGCAAGGGAAAATAAAAAATAAAATGAAATTTGATTTCAGGCCTGAAATTGAAAAACACCTGCAAACTTTGAATGAAAAATTGGACAATCGTTTAGAAGTTGCTGAAGGTATATTTATATTCGGCAGGCTGAACACTTTTAAAATTAGTGAGATAAAACCTCAGGCTTCTCAGTTTTTGATTTTGGTCAATTTCGAAGGGAATACACTTTTAGATATTAAAAAAATAATTTTCCAACCCTAGATCAACTTAGATGCATCCTATTTTTCATAGTCTTTTGCGTTCAAAAAAAAAGGTTTTTACAATTTTCTAAAACAAGGATTCAGGATAAATAAAAAATTTAGTTTATTCCCTGAATAATTTTTTTTCCTTAATTATCGCTGTTGCAGTTTCGGGTAACATATTTTCCCATCCCGATTCTCCTTCAACTATCATTTCAAGTACTTTTTTGGGACGAATGTCGATAATTTCAGGGTCATAATCGACAATGTCAACTACCCTTCCATTTTTCTTAAAGAATTGATACAATTCTATCATTCTGGGATGTACCATTAAATTTTCGCTGGTGGTTATCTTTCCGGTTTTAATATCTTTAGTGGGATATAAATATATTTTGAGATTTTTAAAGAACAACTTCCCAAAGGCTTCCAATATTCCCCCGCTTAAATGCCGGTAATATTTTTCATTGAAAATATCTATCAGGGTCTTAGCTCCCATGGTCAGTCCCATTCTTTCTTTTGTATGCTGTGAAAAATATTCAACTAGCTTATAATATTCCTGGAAATTAGAAATCATAACTGTTTGCCCTAATGAACCCAATAAATCTGCCCTAGCCATGAAATCCTTTTCGTCAATTTCCCCTTCTGTTTTTAAATTCGAGAGGGTGATTTCAAATATGACTGCTGTATTATCCTTATCTACTTTTTTTTCGTTTAAAAATAACTTGAGGGATTTCTTGTACATACTTATATTCACCTTCGTCACCGGCCTGAAACTTCCGCGCAGGGTCAATATATTTTTTTTATAAAGCAAGCTGGCCGGAAGAATATTGTTGCCATCTGATCCAAACATTATGGCTTGAGTCATTCCATTTTTAACTAGTTGTAAGCTCATTAAACGGTTATCTACATTTTTAAACAAAGGCCCAGTAAAGTTAATGGTGTCAATTTCAATTTGATCCAGACTTATATTATCGTAGAGTTGCTTAAGAAGTATTTTGGGATCGTCATGATGATAATAGGCGCCATAAATTAAATTCACCCCCAGGATGCCCAGGGTTATTTGTTGATGGATAGCGGAATTCTCATTAAACTGGATGTGGAGAATAATTTCACTGTATTCTCCATTTGGCTTCGATTGAAATCTGATTCCCATCCATCCGTGACCTTTGTATTTTTTCGCGAAATCTATGGTTGCCACTGTATTGGCATAGCTAAAGAACATTTTATCGGGATGTTTCTCCCTGGTAATGCGCTTTTCAATTAGCGTTGTTTCAAGAGAAAGCATGCTTTTTAAACGGGCTAAGGTCACATATCTTCCGTCCGGCTGCAAACCGTAGATTGCATCACTATACCCCTTGTCATAGGCGCTAAGTGTTTTTGCAATAGTACCGGCTGGATCACCTGTCCTGAAAAAATTTCGGACCGTTTCCTGCCCGGCGCCTATTTCGTCGAAACAGCCATAGATATTTTCATTGAGATTAATTCGTTGAGTTTTATACTCAACAGAATTTATTTCTTCAAATTCCTGATCTCCTGTAATTGTATTTGGCATATCTTTCGGTTCTGCGTGATAATACAAATTTAAGGATTTTAAAACCTATTTACCGCAACTTTATAGGTGGGATCTTCTAGAATATTAACGTCTATTATCGATTCGGCATTTTCCAATAAGACCCTACAATCACTGCTTAAATGCCTTAAATGGAGTTTTTTCCCCTGTTTGAGATATCTTTCCGTAAGTTTATTTACCGCTTCAATTCCGGACATATCTACTATTCTGCTTTCAGAAAAGTCTATAATCACCTCCTGAGGATCGTTTAAAACATCAAATTTTTCATTAAAAGCATGTACAGATCCAAAGAAAAGCGGACCGTATATCTCGTAGTGTTTAACCCCTTCTGCATCAACACTCTTTCTTGCTCTAATCATCTTGGCATTGTCCCAGGCAAAAACTAAAGCAGAAATAATGACCCCAACTAAAACTGCTAAAGCAAGGTTGTGTAATACAACGGTAACTAAAGTCACTAAAACCATCACCAGTACATCCGATTTCGGCATTCTTTTAAAGGTGCGCAGGGAGGCCCATTCAAAGGTTCCAAGAGCAACCATGATCATTAGTCCTGTAAGAGCTGCCATAGGGAGTTTTTCAATTAAGTCGGCACCAAACATTATAAATATCAATAAACTTACCGCAGCTACAATCCCGGATAATCTTGCCCGTGCTCCGGAAGAAACATTGATCAAACTTTGACCCAACATGGCGCAACCACCCATCCCTGAGAAAAACCCGGATAATATATTGGCAGTTCCCTGGGCAACGCATTCTTTATTTCCACGTCCGCGGGTTTCAGTAATTTCATCTATAATATTTAATGTCAGTAAACTTTCAATTAGCCCAACTCCAGCCATAATAGCTGCATACGGGAAAATTAGGACGATAGATTCCCAGGTGAACGGAACCATTGGAATATGAAAGGGAGGAAAACCACCGTTGATGGATGCAATATCACCCACGGTTTTAGTGTCTATTGCAAAGAATATCACAATCCCAAAAATCACTAATATCGCGACTAAAGGAGCTGGGATTGCCTTGGTGAGTTTTGGCAGGCCCCAAATAATAAGCATGGTTGTCAATACCAAGCCTATTAAAATGTAAAGTGATTCTCCGGTCATCCATACCAGTTCACCTGCTTCGTTTACTGATTTAAACTGATCCAGTTGCGACATAAAAATAATGATCGCCAATCCGTTTACAAATCCGAAAATCACCGAGTGTGGTACCATCCGGATCAATACCCCTAATCGCAATACTCCTGCAAGTATTTGTATAATTCCGGCTAAAATTACAGTCGCAAAAATATACTCAGGTCCGTGAGAAATGGACAATGCAACAATAACAACAGCAACAGCTCCCGTAGCACCCGAGATCATTCCCGGACGGCCACCAAAAACAGCAGTAATTAAACCCATTACAAAAGCAGCATACAATCCGGTTAACGGGGAAAGTCCTGCAATAAGTGCAAATGCCACAGCTTCAGGAATTAATGCTAAGGCAACTGTCAAACCAGACAGGATATCAGTCTTGTAATTCACTTTTTGTGAAAAGTCAAATAGATTGAAGAATTTATTCATTTAAAAATATTTAATAATTTTTTCAGACTAATTTTTACCTTTATAAATGTGAACTGTAAAAAGTTGAAAAAACCGTATTTGAACTCTTAAGGTGTACTAACTGGAGATGAATATAATATAAGCCGGATTTTTTTCATAAGAGTCGGCAAAAGTAATCAAATAATTTGGATAAGTATTCTATTTGTTTATCCTTCATTTTGAAGGTTTTAAGCCAAAAATTTTATTGAAGTATTTTGAATTTCAGTTCTCTCAAGTCAAAATTGAAAGTAGCATTATGGATAATTCAATTTTTCTGTCTAAAATTCTCATTTTTGTAATATTTCTGGCTTCCAATTATTTTTTTTCTGAAAATTCACCAATTGATTTATAGGAATTCAGGTTTCCCGTTGGAGATGGAACAAGTTTTACAGCTCCTAATGAATCGACATTCCCTTAGGCTTCAAATTTTTTATAAGTATCTTTGTAAAAAATTTGAACGATATGACGCATAAGGCTGGTTTTGTAAATATTATAGGAAATCCCAATGTGGGGAAATCCACTTTGATGAATGCTTTTGTAGGTGAGAAACTCTCCATTATTACCTCTAAAGCCCAAACAACCCGCCACCGTATCTTAGGAATTGTAAATGGGGAGGATTTTCAGGCGATTTTAAGCGATACTCCCGGGATTATCAAGCCTGCCTATGACTTGCAAAAATCTATGATGGATTTTGTAAAATCGGCTTTTGAAGATGCCGATGTACTATTGTATATGGTTGAAATTGGTGAACAAGCATTGAAAGATGAAGCTTTTTTCAACAAGATTATTCATTCTAAAATACCTGTATTATTACTGCTTAATAAAATTGATACTTCAAACCAGGAACAACTGGAAGAACAGGTGCAGTACTGGACTGAAAAAGTGCCGAATGCCGAGATCTATCCAATTTCTGCCTTACAGGGATTTAATGTCTCCGAGGTGTTTAGCAGGGTCGTGGAATTATTGCCGGAATCGCCTGCCTTTTATCCAAAAGATACCCTAACGGATAAACCGGAACGATTTTTTGTAAATGAAATTATTCGTGAAAAGATTTTAATGTATTACAAAAAGGAAATTCCCTATAGTGTTGAAATTGACACCGAAGAATTCTTTGAGGATCCTGAAATCATAAGAATGCGTAGCGTAATTATGGTAGAACGTGAAACCCAGAAAGGAATTATTATCGGCCATAAAGGTGCTGCCTTAAAACGGGTAGGAGTAGAGGCCAGAAAAGATCTTGAGAAATTTTTCGGAAAACAGGTTCACCTGGAGCTTTACGTGAAAGTCAACAAAAACTGGCGTAATGACGCGAACCAGCTAAAAAGATTTGGGTATAATAAAAAGTAACCAATTATTTTAAAATATCCAAAACCCTCAATAATTTAACAATTATTGAGGGTTTATGCTTTTACATAAATGTGGTTTGGTAAATATTTCCACTTTTTCAAGCCACTTGCTTTTTAATAAAGTTCGTTTGTTAAAATAGGTTATAGCTCCATAGCATCTGGTTCAGAGGAAATTCCGGACATCTCCAACAATTCTTCTAGATAACATCTTTTATTAGAAAGTCGCGGGATTTTGTGCTGTCCTCCCAGTTTATCATGTTTTTTCAGCCAATCATAAAACAAGCCTTTCCTGGCCGGATGTATGGTAGGCATATTCAGGGTCATATTGTTAAACCGCTTTGCTTCATAGTCACTGTTCAGCTGTTGCAGGGCGAAATCCAGTTCGGTTGTAAAAGCCTGCAGGTTTTGGGGAGGGGTTTTAAATTCTATAATCCATTCATGCGCGCCCTTTTCCTTCCCTTTCATAAAAATTGGGGCGGCGGTATATTCAATAATTTCGCAACCGGTAACCTCTGAAGCCTTTTTCAATGCATTGTCCGCATTTTCAATGATCAATTCTTCTCCAAAAACGTTTATGTGGTGTTTGGTCCTTCCGGAAACTTTGATCCGGTGAGGGCTGATAGATGTAAATCTTAGGGTATCCCCAATTTTATAACGCCATAATCCGGCGTTGGTGGTGATTACAACAGCATAATTAGGGCCTATTTCCACTTCGCTTAAAGGAATAACTTTTTCTGAAGATGTGCCATAGGCATCCATCGGGATAAATTCATAAAAGATCCCGTAATCCAGCATTAATAGTAATCCGTCTGCATCATTTTGGTCCTGGCAAGCGAAGAAACCTTCAGAGGCATTATAAATTTCATAATAATGAAAGTCTGCTTTTGGCAATAAATTATGATATTGCTGTGCATAAGGATCAAAGTTGACTCCTCCGTGAAAGTAAACCTCCAGATTAGGCCAGACCTCAAATAAATTTCCTTTTCCGCTTGTTTCCAATACATTATTCAGCAAAACCAGCATCCAGGAAGGAACCCCGGCAAGACTGGTGACATTCTCCCTGAGGGTTTCATTTACAATTGCCTGCATTTTAATTTCCCAATCGCTCATCAGGGAAATCTCATTGCTGGGAGTACTGCTGAACTCAGCCCAAAATGGCATATTATCTATGAGAATAGCCGACAAATCTCCGTAAGAAGTTCCGTTATTCCGATAAATTTCCTTGCTTCCTCCCAGGCGCAAACTCTTTCCCGTGAATAATTGTGATTGTGGATTGTTGTTCAGGTACATGCACAACAAATCTTTCCCGGTTGCATAATGGCAATTCTCCAGTGAATCATCACTTACAGGAATAAATTTGCTCTTGGCATTGGTCGTGCCGCTGGACTTTGCAAATAACTTGATGGGCGTTGGCCAAAATATATTGTTTTCTCCAAGCCTGCTGCGCTCTATATTGGCTTCATACTCTTCATAACTGTGCAGCGGAACTCTTTGGGCAAAGGTTTTATAATTTGTAATTTCTGCGAAATCATATTTTTTACCGATCTCGGTATTTCTGGCTTTGTTTATCAAAGACTTAAGAAGTTCATTTTGAACTTCATCCGGGTATTTCATAAACAATTCCATTTGATGGATCCGTTTTTTTAAAAACCAGGAAGCTATAGAGTTTACTAATGTGATTGGCATTATTCTTTTTTATCTTTAAAAGGTCTTTAAAAAGCTTTGAAATATCGTAATATTCGGCCTAAATTAAAACTAATCCGGAAGAATTCAACATTTCATTTCCGATAAAAATAATCAAAAAATAATGAGGTACGAAGGTGTTTTGACAAAAATGAAAACTGAACTCCAAAAAGAAGTCCAATATTACCTGATTTTTGATTCGGATTTCCTGCATCTCAACCAAATCCTGGATAAAACTATTAGTATAAATTTTATAAGATATCAATGTTTGAACTGCAAACTGCAGAAGAAAATCTTTGCCCAGGGATTTTGTTACAGTTGTTTCACTTCGATTCCTCAGTCAGGCAACTGGATTATGAATCCAGAATTGAGCACCGCTCATTTGGGTATTGAAGACCGCGATCTGGATTATGAAAAGCAAGTTCAGTTAAAACCACACGTGGTATATCTGGCGAATTCCAGTAATGTGAAAGTTGGAGTTACAAGAAAAACCCAAATTCCTACTCGGTGGATCGATCAGGGTGCGCATGAAGCTATAGAAATTGTAGAAGTTCCCAACAGATATCTGGCAGGGATTACTGAGATTGCGCTAAAACAACACGTATCTGATAAAACCAATTGGAGAAAAATGCTCACCAACGATATCATAGATCTAAACCTGGAGGAAGAACGGGAAAAATTAAAGAAATATATTCCTGAAGCCGCCAAAGAATATTATCTGGCAAGCAATAAAGAAACCGAGATCGTTTTTCCAGTGTTGGAATACCCAAAAAGAGTAAAAACCCTCAACCTCACTAAAGCCCCATTTTTTGAAGGGGTGCTCAAGGGAATAAAAGGTCAGTATTTGTTGTTTCAGGACGGCACCGTATTTAATGTACGGAATCACGAAGGTTTTGTCGTGGAGATATCTGTAAGATAAAGAATCTAAAAAAGCCTGACAGGTTTTGACACCTGTTAGGCTTTTCAATTAATTCTTATTTTACTAATTTTTTTTGAGAGTGTCCTGGGCTTTCTTCCTGCCACCTAATAATCCACCGAAAATATCACGTGCTACATCTTCCACCTTCTTTTCCTGTTGTGTTCTCAGCGAATCTTTTTGAGCCTGAGGAATTACCGTCACGCTGTCTGTTTTTTTTGGAGGAAGTTTTCCCCCTTTTAAAATATCTGAGATCGCATCAAGCCCTTTTTGGGTGTAAGCCTCTTTTTGTTGCTCAATTATTTTTTGAGTGAGGGTATTGATGGCTTGCTGGGTATTTAAACTGATTTGCGGATTCTGAAAACTACCCGATAAACCTATTGGCAAAGCAACCGTCATGTCCTGAATATCCGTTGCACTCAATTTGGAAAGTGTTCCTCCAATTTCACTTCCCAACATTTTTGCGGGAATGTCTAAGGTGAGGTTGTAATTCATCCTATTGTCAAAACTGTGACTTCCCGCCACATTGATGTTAATTCCCTTTATTTTAAAATTAAAAGGGGTTATTTCCGCCATTCCGTCTTTAAAGATGATTTTTCCCTTTAAGTGATCAAGATTTATATCCTTAAAATCTAAAAAATTCAGTTGTTCATCAAGTTTTGAAAGCAAAGCCAGTTTCTCCGGATTTACCTCGGCCGTTAAAATTTCGGCAAGGGCATTCCCCATAAGGCTTGAGAGCTGCGGGGTTAGATCTTCATTTAAATTTCCCGATAAATTCATTTGAGTCTGAAGTTTTCCTTGAAGTGCAATAGCAATTGGTGCTAAAGCCTTTAATAAATTTAATCCCTCGAAGGATTTTGCAATATCAAGAGCATTTAAATTCAAGTCCATTTTAAAGGTAGGCACAGGATTTTTGGTCGAAACATTTCCGTTTATAGCAATTGTGCCGTCAAAAATATTTGAAGTCACATTTTGAAAAGTCGCGGTTTCATCGTCTATGAGCAGCTTTCCTTTCACATTATTTAAAACCAGGTTGTCATAATGCACCCAGTTTACTGCAAAAGTCAAATCGGTATCCAGGAATGAAGGGATCTTAACAGGTTCTTTCCCCGTTGGCACATCAATCTTTTTTTCTGTGGTCTTTTCTGTTATTTCTGAAGTTTCTGCGATCCTAAAATCATTTACAGAAAAAGTGTTGGAGTTCACCACAAAGGTCCCTTTCAATTTTTGATCGGTAAACAAAAAACCCATAAAATTCTGAATATTTCCTGAAACCCTGAGATCCGTTTTTCCGGTAGTTAAATTGAGTTCTGGTACACGAACATTTCCCTGATTAAAATTAAAACTTGCACTTGAGATCTTAACTTCATTGGGGATTTCCGGGGATTTATAACTCAGATCCCGGATGCTCGCATTTCCGCTGCTGTTCACATTCTGATATTGCTCTTTTTCGATTGAATTCATATCAAAAGAAGTTTTAATATCGGCGTTTAAAATCCCATTGAGGTCTTGTTTCAGTTCCAGCGGATAGGCCTTTTTGATATTTGCAAGATTTACAGTGCCCTTAAGCGCCATATCTACCAATTGGTTCCCTGTTAGGTTTTTGATATTTCCGTTTCCCGAAAATACATCCTGATCTATCCTGAAACTCATTTTATCAATATTGAGAAAGGTGTCATCCACCAGTCCGGTCTCATTTACAATTGCGGCATTTATATTGATGTCCTGCACACTTTTAGGCAAATCTGGATATTTAAAAGAAGCATTGCCGGAGCTAATTTTAATGTTCATTTTAGGAATATAGGTTTCGTCAACAATTCCTTTAATTGTTCCGTTGACTACAAAATCGCCGCTGGTTTCCACATTTTCTATGTTTTTGGCATAAGTTTCAGGAATTACAGCCAGAAAGTTTTTGAAAGAGGAAGAGGGGGTTTTAAAACTCAGATCAATTTCGTTATTATTTTCGTTCACCTTCACAAATCCGTCAAAGGTGAGCGGTAACTGGTTGATAGTAGCTTCATTTTTGAGAAATGTATATTTTAAACTGTCCAGATCCATCTGAATGACAGCATCCAGCGCGACTTTATTTCGGTTTAAATAATTAACCCCATCATAATCCAGGGAAACAAGGGAATTTGTTTCAGTCTTTAGTTCAGAAAGCTGAAGGGAAAAATCCCCGGTGCCCCAATGGTTTAATTCTTCCAACTTCAGACTGAGATTCTGGCCTTCATCAAAATAATTCAGTCTGGAATTATTGATCTCGTAATGCTGAAGGTCCAATTTGAACGGATTTGATATGGTATCGCCGGATGTAGTTACGGCATCTTTAATGCTAATATCATAATTATTATTCCCAAGTGAATCGACTTTGATGTTTACAAAAGCCTTATTCAGCTTTAATTCATCTATTTTTTTGGGTTGACTGCTGCCCTTAAAGAGTTCTTTAATGGACATTTTTAGTAATATTTCTTCGCTTAAAGCCAAAGTGTCTCCGGCAAATGGCGCTTTGTTAATTACGCTTACGTCCTTTAAAACCAGTGTTGCCTGGGGGAAACTTCTAAACAGAGTAAGGTTTAAATCACTAAACTCCACTTCAGCATTTAGATTGTTGTTAATTCCTTTTTTTACAAGATCCTTCAACTGTGCCTCAAACACAAAAGGGGCGGCAATCAGGAAAATAACAATTAACAAAAGGACTGCCCCAACTATTTTAAACCATTTTTTCATTTCAGTATAATTTTTTCAATTAAAGTTATTGTCTATAATTATGCCATTTATTTCAAATATCCTGGTAATTAACAGATTCTCAGTCAATTCCTTTTCTGAATAAAAATCAAATAAATTTCTTGACCCAAAACCTGATTTTTGAATACTTATTTCCTATTTTTTTTGAACACTTCCTAACAAAGTTAAGTTTATGTTAGTTTGTTTTCCTTAATTTGCTGTGAAATTAATTCTTCTATTTTCTTAAAGCTATTTTGGATCCGCTTAAAAATTATTATATCGCCCTTGGAAGCAATCAGGGAAACCGGTTGGAATTGTTGCAGTTTGCAATAGATAAAATTCATGCGAATGTCGGTGAAATTCAGCAAATCTCAGAAGTTTATGAAACTCCTGCCTGGGGTTTTGAGGGGAGCGCTTTTTTAAATGCCTGTGCAATTGTAAGATCACGGTTTGCGCCTAAAAAACTGCTAAAAAAATTACTGGATATTGAAAATGAATTGGGGCGTTCAAGAAGTATTTCAAAAGAATACCAAAACAGAACTATAGATCTGGATATTTTGATGGTGGAGGATGAAATAGTCGATTCCAACATCCTGAAATTACCGCATCCGGAAATGCAAAACCGGATATTTGTGTTGGTGCCACTTGCCGATATTGCCGGTGAAGTGATCCATCCTATACTAAAACGAAGTATTTCTCAACTTTTAAAAGAGACCAAGGATACTGCAGAAATTAAAGCCATTTCGGACAGCCTAAAAAATCCTACTAAAAATTACAACTTTACGGGTCTTAATTATATTGCTGTGGAAGGAAATATCGGTGCCGGAAAAACCAGCCTGGCAGCTATGATCTCTGAAGATTTTAATGCCAAATTGATCCTGGAACGATTTAAGGACAATCCATTCCTGCCTAAATTTTACGAAGATCAGCATCGGTATGCATTTCCATTGGAAATGTCGTTTCTGGCTGATCGCTATCAGCAACTTTCAGACGATTTATCGCAATACGATCTGTTTACAGATTTTGTGGTTTCAGATTACGATGTTTTTAAATCGCTTATTTTTGCCAAAATCACCCTGCAGGAAGATGAATATGCATTGTACAACAAGCTTTTTAGTATTATTTACAAGGAACTGGTAAAACCCGATCTGTATATCTATCTCTATCAAAACACAGAGCGGTTGCTGGAAAACATCAAAAAACGCGGCCGGGATTACGAACAAAAGATCCAACCCGATTATTTGGCAAAAATAAATCAGAGTTATCTGGCTTACATAAAATCACAAACCAATATAAAAGTGCAGATCATAGATATTTCTGACAAGGATTTTATAAACCACCGAGCGGATTATTTATCGATTTTGGATGAAATAGCCGAAAATAGATAAGAGAATATAGAGAAGAGACAAAAAAAACTGGAATCAAGAATCAAGAATCAGGACAAAGTTGGACTAAATATATATTTAAACAAGAACCAAGACATAAAAAAGTTGAAAATTAGAAGAAATTCACTCTTTGCTCTCTTCTCTTTCATCTTTTTTCTCAGATCTCAGATCTCAAATCTCATATCTAATTTCTCACTTCTCAAATCTACTTTTCGAAAACAAATCCCACAAAACGATCCCTGCACTCACCGCGATATTTAGAGAATGTTTGCTTCCCAGCTGCGGAATTTCCAAAACGCCATTACTGGCTGTCACCACTTCCTGCTGTACGCCTTTTACTTCATTTCCAAAGATCACCGCGTAGGTTTTTCCTTTTTCCGGAAAGAATTCATTCAAAATGGTCGCATTCTCGGCTTGTTCTACAGCGTACACTTCTACGTTTTCGGCTTGCAGTTTTTTTACCACGTCCAAAGTATTTTCCACGTATTCCCAGGCTACGGTTTCTGTAGCACCCAATGCGGTTTTGTGAATGTCTTTATGCGGCGGCTGTGCGGTAAAGCCACACAGATATATTTTTTGGATCAAAAAAGCATCGCAACTGCGAAACACCGAGCCAATATTGTTTAAACTCCTGATATTATCCAAAATCACGATTATGGGCGTTTTCAAAGCATCTTTAAATTCTTCTACGCTTTTGCGATCAAGTTCGCTATTCTCTAATTTCCGATTTATTGCCATAGGCGTAAAAGTAGGAAATTATTAATTTGTCAAAAATCAACATGGCAAAATTTGATCTTTTTGAGCATTAATAAATTAAAATCCAAAACCTGGCTAAAATTTCAACAGGTTTATTTTCCTTTGTCGTTATGAGCACCGCTGACAACAAGAATCTGAAAAAATCTTGTCAATCAAAAATTTAATTCAGAAAACAGCTATGATAATTGATGATCTAAAATTTGTGAAACTGAATTCCGGCGATGTTAAAAAACTGGAACAAATCAGCAAACAAACCTACTATAATGCATTTTCACAGGAAAATTCCCCTGAGAATATGCAGGCTTATTTAGATGGTTTTTTATCTGAAGAAAAATTATTGGAGGAACTTGAGGAACCAAATTCAGAATTTTATTTTGCTGAGATTAACCAGAGGCTCATAGGATATCTTAAGATCAATTTTGATGCAGCGCAAACAGATCTGTATGATCGCAATGCTATGGAACTGGAAAGAATTTATGTGATAAAGGAATTTCAGGGCAAAAATTATGGTCAGAAACTATTGAATAAAGTATTGGGAATTGCCAAAAAAAAACAGATGGATTATTTGTGGTTAGGAGTTTGGGAGAAAAATGAAAGAGCGATCAGGTTTTACGAAAGGAATGGTTTTTCTGTAATAGGATCTCATCCTTTTAGAATGGGGGATGAAATTCAAACCGATCTGATTATGAAACTTCCCTTGAAATATCAACCACAGGTTGATTAAAAAAAACCTAAGAACATTTAATATTAAGCTGGTAATACTACTGAAAATTGAATAGTAAGAGGAAACAGATAAAATGAATTATGGGATATAATATTGTGCTTATAGAACCGGAAATTCCAATGAATACCGGAAATATTGGTCGGTTGAGCCTGGCATCGGGATCAACTTTGCATTTGGTGAAACCCTTTGGTTTTGAGTTGGACGATAAAAGGGTAAAACGAGCCGGACTTGATTACTGGAAGCATATTTCCCTAAAAATTTACGAAAGTGCAGATGAATTTTTCGAAATAAATAAAGATCAGAAAATGGCGTTTTTCTCAAGTCATGGAGAGAAAGAGTATTGGGATATTGACTATACGGATGAGATGTTCCTCATTTTTGGAAAAGAATCTGTCGGATTGTCTTCTGAAATCATAGAAGAGAATTCAGATAAGCTATACAAAATTCCTATTTTCAGTCCTCACATTAGAAGTTTAAACCTTGCAAATGCAGTGAGTGTAGTGGTATATGAGGGAATAAGAAGACTAACCCGGAAGCCTCGAGGCTAAATTCCAAATTCCAAATTCCAAATTCCAAATCCCAAATCCCAAAATCCAAATCCCAAAATCCAAATCTCAAAACCAATTAATTAGAAGCTAATATTGATTTTCGGCTATTTCTGAAATCTCAAATCTGAAATCTCAAATCTAAGATCTATAATCTATTTCCAATTTATTTTTTTGTCAACGCTTCTTCGGGGAAAGGAAAAACAATGGTTGAATTTCTTTCTGCGGCGATATCTGACAAGGTTTGGTAGAGTCTTAATTTAATAGCTGAAGGCGATTGGTCTATCAGTTTTCCTGCTTCCAGAAGTTTTCCTGCAGCCTGTTCTTCTGCCAATGCAAGAATAATCTGTGATCTTCTTGAACGTTCAGCTTCTGCCTGCCCGGCCATCATGCGTTTCATATTTTCGGGCAATTGAATATCCTTAATTTTCATGCCCACTATTTCAATTCCCCATACCCGGGTTTCTTCTTCTACATTGTCTTTAATATTACCTCCCATTTCTTCCCGTTTGGATAAAATAGTGTCCAGTTCCACTTTTCCGCAAACGTCCCTTAAGGCAGCCTGGGAGAGTTGTGCAATGGCATAATTATACTCTTCCACTTCCAGAACGGCTTTTTCCGGATCGTTAATCCTGAAGAAAACCACGCCGTCAATACTACAGGGAACATTATCCGCGGTCATTACTTCCTGGGAAAGAATGTTGATGGTAATTACACGTATATCTACAATTTGAACGGTTTCAACTATGGGGATAATCCATCTGAATCCGGGTTGCAGTACTTTTATGTATTTCCCGAATCTGAATTTTAAGGCTCTTTTGTATTCAAAAACTATACGAATGCCGCTAAGTAAAAATAAGCCAAATATAATACCGAAAAGTGCTGATGGAACCATATTGCCAGGATTAGATTAATAATTAAAATTTCATTCCTTTTAAACAGGACTTAAATGAATTGCTTAAAATATTTTTACTTAAAAGCTCCAGTTTGTCAATATTAAGTTATGTAAAATCAACCTTGGAATCCATAAAATCTTAAAATGATGAAATTTACCTTTTAAATTTAGGGAAAATTAAGTAAAGAAACAAAATGCGAACTGCTTAATTCGGATATTTGCAATACTGAATTTAATAGATGAAAGTGTAATTTTGAGCTTATTAGCAGAAAAGCAATTAACTTGCGCCAGACCTTGAAAAATACCGACAATGCCGGAAATAGTAAACGATAAAACCGTTTTTACTTTGCTTGAGGTTACAAAGAGCATTCAAAAAACGCTTGCCGAGAGGTATAAAAGTGCATATTGGGTGAAAGCGGAAATGAATAAATTGAATTATTACAGTCATTCTGGGCATTGCTATCCGGAATTGGTTGAGAAGGCTAATGGAAAAGTAATCGCCCAAATTAAATCGGTTTTATGGAAGGATGACTATATAAATGTAAACAACAACTTCCTGAAAGTCCTGAAGGAACCTTTAAAAAATGGCATAAAAATATTATTCCTCGCTAAAATTTCATTCGATCCAACTTATGGATTATCCCTGAGAATTCTCGATATAGATCCGAGCTACACTTTGGGAGATCTTGAAAAAGAAAAGCAGGAAACTATTAAAAAATTGAAATCTGAGGGGATCTTCAACAGGAATAAGTTGCTGCAAATCCCGTTGTTGCCAAAACGCATCGCAATTATTTCAGTTGAAACCAGTAAGGGGTATGCCGATTTTTTGAAAGTCCTGGAAACAAATTCCTGGAACTATAAATTCTTTCATTTTCTTTTTCCTTCTTTGCTTCAGGGAGATCGGGCAACGGTTTCTATCAAAAATCAATTGAAGCGGATAAAAAAGGTTAGAGGACATTTTGACGTGGTTGCAATTATTCGTGGCGGGGGAGGAGATATTGGGTTGTCCTGTTACAATAATTATGAACTCGCCAGGGAAATAGCATTATTTCCAATTCCTGTTATTACCGGGATAGGGCACGTTACAAATGAAACGGTTGTTGAAATGATCTCATTTTCCAATGCGATTACACCAACCAAAATAGCCGAATATTTGCTTCAGAAATTTCATAATTTTTCGGTCCCGGTCCAAAAAGCAGAAGAAAAAATCAGGGATAAGTCAAGACGATTATTAAGTGATGAAAAAACGAAATTCGGTTCTGAGATAAAGCTATTCCGCTCGGTGACAGAAAATATATTGATAGGTAACCGAAATCAGATCAAAGAAAACATCAATTCTTTGGTTCAGCAAACCACATTTCGGTTTAAAAATGAAAAGGAATATTTGCGGACCGGCAGGGAAGAAATTAAAAGGGGAACTCTTAAACTTTGCGCTGCAGAAAAACAGGAGGTTGACGGATTTGCTTTAACTATGAAGAAAGATGTGATCTCCCAGATAATTCAGTCAAAAACAGCATTGAATAATATGGAAAAAAATATCCAAAATATGAGTCCGCAGAGCGTCCTAAAACGTGGTTATAGTATCACTATGAGCAACGGAAAGGCCATAAAAAGCACCGAAAATTTAAAAGAAGGCGACGCATTGGAAACAATAGTTTCTGAAGGGCGTATTTTTAGCCTGGTAAAATCATCGAAAAAAACAATAGAATAATGAGCGATATTCCTACATATACAGAAGCCTTTGACGAATTGCAAAGAATCGTTTCTGAAATTGAGCAGGGTGAAATTTCAGTAGATGAATTGTCTGAAAAAGTGAAAAGGGCTGCATTTCTTATTAAGATATGCAAACAAAAACTCACTTCAACCGAGGAAGACGTGGACAGGATCCTGAGGGAATTGGACACTACCACAAATGAAAATGATGCACAACAAAACGGAAGTTAACTGAGTTTTGGGTTCCGGTTGAAGTTAAATATTTTATCTTAAGAGTTCCAACTTAAATTGGGACAGGTGTGAAAGCAAATTTATAATTTGAGGAGCATTTTGATCGAGAAAAAGCTATCTAACTTTTATAGTTTTACAAAGCTATTTTAAGAAATTAATATTAAAAAAAAATCTATGAAATCATTTACAATCCAAGAGATCAATGAGATCTTAAATGGGGAATTGTTGGGAAACACCAGTCACGAGATAAACGGGCCCGAAGAATTGGAGAGGGCCGGGAACAATCAAATTACAATTATTGGAAGCCAGAAATATGTGCAGCAATGGGCAAATTCCAAGGCTTGTGCTGCAATTGTCAATGAGAAACTGGATTTTGAGCCCGGTGAGAACCGTGCTTTTATCAAAGTAAAAAATGCCGATTTGGCAATGGCTAAATTATTGGCGGTTTTTGCTCCTGCACCACCTCAATTTGACCAGGATATTCATCCCACTGCGGTGGTGCATGACACGGCAAGCATAGGTAAAGGCTGCAAGATTGGCGCAGGCTGCTATGTTGGAAGGAATGTTGTTTTGGGTGAGGAAGTTATTTTATATCCCAATGTTACCATTATGGACGAAACCAAAATTGGTCAGGGCACTATTATTTGGCCGGGAACCGTAATTAGGGAACGCTGTGAAATAGGTAGCTTTTGCATTTTTCATATCAATGTGAGTATTGGAGCCGATGGCTTTGGGTATCGTCCAAGTGAAGATGGAAGGGGTTTGGTCAAGGTGCCTCAAATTGGGAATGTAGTTATTGGAAACGCTGTGGAGATAGGCGCAAATTCCTGTGTTGACCGCGGAAAGTTCAGTTCAACAATAATTGGCGATGGTTGTAAAATTGATAATCTGGTCCAGATCGCTCATAATTGTGTATTAGGGAGATCCTGTATTATGGCTGGGCATAGTGGCCTTGCAGGTTCTGTCACCCTGGGAGATGGTGTTATTGTTGGCGGAAGCGCCTCAATAAGTGATCACGTAACTGTTCATTCAGGAGCGGTAGTAGCAGGGGGATCAGGTGTTATGAATGATGTCGCGGCAGGAAAAACCGTTTTGGGATATCCTGCAACAGATTCTAAAAATATGCTTAAACAATGGATAGAATTGCGAAAGCTCGTTAAAAAATAAATTAAAAATAAACTCTTGCCAAAACCAGGAAAATCCATAAATCCCAACAAAATAAACTTTAAAGAAAGCTTTGCTTCCCTGAGGTTTGTACCACGGTTTTTTAAGGAAATAAAGGGCGTTAACCCGTTTTTGTTCTACATAAATCTGCTTTGCAGGCTAATAAGCGCTGTCTTGCCGGTAGTAATGCTTTGGATCGGTAAAATGATCATTGATGAAGTGGTGCTGCAAATGGCTGCGGAAGTTAAAGACATGGACAGGTTGTGGCTATTAGTGGGGGCAGAGTTTGGCGTTGCGATAATTTCAGATTTATTGAGCAGGGCGATAAGTTTGACCGATTCATTGCTCGGGGACCAATATTCCATTGATACATCAGTTAGGATAATTAAAAAAACCTCAGAACTGGATCTCGATCAATTAGAAGATTCAGAATTTTACGATAAACTGGAAAGAGCACGACAGCAAACCACCGGCAGGGTGGGGCTTATGTCTAATATTCTTACCCAGGGCCAGGATGTGATCGTTATTTTATCATTGCTGGCAGGGGTTGTGGTATTTGAGCCCTGGCTTATAATCTTGCTGGTAGTATCCATTATTCCCACTATTTTACATGAGATAAAATTCAGCGGCACAAGTTATTCCCTTGCCAGAAGTTGGACACAGGAACGCAGGGAACTCGATTATTTGCGCTATGCCGGCGCAAGTGACGTGACCGCCAAAGAAGTAAAACTCTTTGGACTTTCAAATTACATTGCAGAAAGATTCAAAGTGCTTTCCGATAAATATTACCTTCTGAGTAAAAAACTTGCAGAACAACGTGCCGGCTGGGGATCTTTCTTTAATGTGATAGGGACCGGTGCCTATTATGCCGCCTATGTTCTCATTGTTTTCAGGACGGTTGCCGGGATATTTACCCTGGGAGACCTCACATTTTTATCCGGTTCCTTCAACAGGCTGCGTTCCAAACTTCAAGGCTTTTTCACCCGATTTACTGCAATTACCGAAAGCGCCCTTTACCTGCAGGATTATTTTGAATTTTTGGACTTAAAATTCGAAGAGAATTCTTCAGAAGGAAAGTTACCTCCGGCAGAAAAAATCACAAAAGGTTTTGAGTTTAAAAATGTAGGTTTTAAGTATCCAAAATCTGAAAGATGGGTTGTCCGGAATATTAATTTCGAATTGAAAGCCGGAGAAAAATTAGCCTTTGTGGGAGAAAATGGTGCCGGAAAAACCACTCTGATCAAGCTCTTACTTAGATTTTATGAACCGACAGAAGGGGAAATACTATTGGACGGAATCCCTGTGAAACAATATAATAAAACCAGATATCAGCAATACTTCGGAGTAATATTTCAGGATTTTGTAAAGTTTGAACTTACGCTTCGGGAAAACATTGCAATGGGCGAAATTGGAGAAATCGGGAATCAGGCAAGAATAGCAAATGCCGCTGAAAAAAGCCTTGCAGATCAGGTAGTTTCAGAATTGCCGAAGGGATACGATCAGCAACTCGGGAAACGCTTTAAACAGGGGAAAGATCTTTCCGGAGGGCAGTGGCAAAAGATCGCTATCGCCAGGGCTTATATGAAAGATGCCGAGGTGTTGATCCTGGACGAACCAACTTCATCCCTTGATGCCAGGGCAGAAACCGAAGCTTTTAAAAGGTTTATTCAATTAACCGAAGGAAAAACAGCGGTGATCATTTCGCATAGGTTCAGCACGGTTCGAATTGCAGACAGGATTATGGTCTTAAAGGACGGTGCTGTACTTGAAATTGGGACCCATGAAGAATTGATGCATAACAATAAATTATATGCCGAATTATTTAATCTTCAGGCAGCCGGGTATCAGTAAAAAATCTTATTTAAATGATTTTTTATCATCATTTTAGAAGTGTAACTGTTGAACTTTGCATAAAATCTATTTATTTAATGTCCCATTAAATAAATACCTTTCATAAGTTCGAAAAACCTCTAAGAACATATAAGATGAAGGAATCATTGCTACTTTCAGTAAGTTTATGATAGATATCGAAATTGAGAAAAGTTCGATTCTGCAAAATTGTACAATCCAAAAAGTGACAATATTCAAAGAGCCTGAAGGGCTCAGGCATCACAACTTGAGGCATCGCCTCAAGATACAGCCTGAAGGGCTGAAACATAAAAACGTAAAATATGGGACAATCGCTATCACAAATGTATATCCACCTGGTCTTTAGAACAAAATATGGACACCCCTATATTCAGGAAAATATCGAACCTCCTTTACATGCCTATATGGCCGGGATATTAAAGAATATGGAAAGTCCTGCACTAAAGATAAATTCTGTGCCAGATCATATTCATATCCTTTTTCGGCTTTCCAAGAATCGTGCCCTGGCAAAAGTAGTGGAAGAAGTGAAAAAGCAATCTTCAAAGTGGATGAAGGAAAAGGGAGTGAACGGCTTTACATGGCAAATTGGATATGGAGCTTTTTCGGTAAGTAGTTATAAGGTAGATGTGGTAACAAATTATATAATCAGGCAAAAAGAGCATCATAAAATTGTGACTTTTAAAGATGAAATTGAAAAATTCATGAAAGAATATAATGTTACTGAGTATGATGCCAAATATTTTCTGGATTGAGCCAGGGGCGATTCCCCTGGGATAGATGTTTCAGGCCTTCAGCCTTTAATTTCTATAATAAATTCTTTGTGAATAAATTAAGATAAAAGCCTTCCTTTAAATTTTAATTA
>ERZ1284729.16-NODE-16-length-28912-cov-28.597186_pt1 | contig 28912 bp, 21 predicted proteins | sample MGYA00454602_ERZ1284729 | MGnify/ENA primary metagenome ERZ1284729 (study PRJEB36292, sample SAMEA5787381) | metagenome | biome: Arctic soil; feature: perennial spring outflow channel; material: sediment | place: Canada | collected 2017-07-08 | depth 0.05 m ... | reverse complement strand
AATATACCAATGTAAAGTCGGGAGTGGTTTTTGGCGGTGCATCTATGCAACCCCAGATCAATCTTTTAAAGAAGGGATTGCACATTTTGGTGGCTACGCCGGGACGATTGCTGGATCTTAGAAAACAAGGTTATATCAACCTGGATGAAATCAAAGTATTGGTTCTTGATGAAGCCGATCTTATGCTGGACATGGGATTTATAGATGAAGTTCAAAAGATCATTCGTCTATCTCCAAATCTGGAGCAACGATTGATGTTTTCTGCAACTATTCCCGCTAAGGTTCAGGATCTGGCAAAAAATTTACTGAAGGATCCTGAAAAGATCGAACTCACACCAAATTCATCGGCAGCACCAGAAGTGAAACAGCTTTTATACCTGGTCCCAAAACCGGATAAAACTGAGCTAATGTTATTTGTGATGCGGAATGTTATAAAAGAAAAATCTGTTTTAATTTTCAGAAGAACGAAATACGGAGTAGAAAAAGCTTTGGAATCGCTCACTAAAAACGGATTTAAAGCCAGTGCCCTGCACGGCGATATGAGTCAAAGCGACCGCTCATCGGCTTTAAATTCCTTTAAGAATAAAGAAATAAATATCCTTGTTGCGACCGATCTTGCCGCCCGCGGACTGGATATAGATTTACTGGATTACGTGATAAATTTTGATATCCCGAGTATGCCGGAAACTTATGTGCATCGAATTGGAAGGACTGGTCGCGCCGGAAATGTGGGAACTTCCATCTCTTTTTGCGGTGCCGATGAGAAAAAATACATCCAATTTATTGAAACATTGATCGGCACCAAAATCCCGGTTGTTGATGAAAATCCGTATCCGATGGATAAGGATGCCAAACCTCAGGTTCATAAAAAGAAGGGGAGCAAACATAAGCCAGGAAGAAAAGGAAGCGGGTCCAAGGCCAATAAAAAACGATGGTATTAAACGAAGTTAGAATTTTAAAGACTGAATAAGGTTGACCATTTTAAATACTAATTGAGCGATTACAAAATGTTTTTTTCGCAAGATTTCCGCAGAGAATGATATGAATTAGTGCCCTAATTGTTGAGTTATTTTCAACTAAACCACAAACAACCTTCAACTTCCCACTCCCGAAGCATCAAGGCCCTTTTCACTTTCCACCTTCCACTTTTCACTTTCGATCTTGAATCTTGAATTTTGAATCTTGAATCTTGAATCTTGAATCTTGAATCTTGAATCTTGAATCTTGAATCTAAAAAAAACTCCGAAAGAAATTCGGAGTTTTTTTTTTGTTAACGAACCAATTTCTTATACTTAATACGTTTAGGCATCAAATCACCACCAAGGCGCTTCTTCTTATTCTCTTCATAATCAGAGAAACTTCCTTCAAAGAAATATACCTGTGAATTTCCTTCAAAAGCAAGGATATGCGTACATACCCTGTCCAGGAACCATCTGTCGTGAGAAATAACTACTGCACAACCTGCAAAATTCTCTAAACCTTCCTCCAGCGCTCTTAGCGTATTTACATCAAGATCGTTGGTAGGCTCATCCAGCAATAAGACGTTCCCCTCTTCTTTTAAGGTCATGGCAAGGTGCAAACGGTTCCGTTCCCCACCAGAAAGCATACTCACCTTCTTGTTTTGTTCGCTTCCTCCAAAGTTAAATCTGCTTAAATAAGCTCTGGAATTTACCTGACGGCCACCCATCATTATTAATTCCTGACCATCGCTGAAATTTTGCCAGATGGATTTTTCAGAATCGATATTGGAATGCGCCTGATCTACATAAGCGATCTTTACGGTTTCCCCGACTTCAAAACTCCCTTTATCGGGCTGAATTTCTCCCATAATCATTTTGAAGATCGTGGTTTTACCGGCACCGTTTGGCCCTATAACCCCAACAATCCCTGCTTGCGGAAGATTGAAGTTGAGATCTTCATAAAGCAATTTATCATCAAAAGCTTTGCTTACCCCTTTGGCTTCAATCACATTCGTTCCCAAACGTGGACCATTTGGAATATAGATCTCTAACTTTTCGTCCATTTGCTTTTGATCCTGACTCAATAACTTATCATAGTTATTCAAACGGGCTTTTTGCTTGGTTTGCCTTCCTTTTGGTGACATTCTGGCCCATTCCAGTTCGCGTTCCAGAGTCTTTTGGCGCTTACTCGCCGTCTTTTGCTCCTGTGCAAGGCGTTTGGATTTCTGATCCAGCCAGGAGGAATAATTCCCTTTCCAGGGAATGCCTTCTCCTCTATCGAGTTCCAGGATCCAGCCTGCCACATTATCCAGGAAGTACCTGTCATGAGTTACCGCGATTACCGTTCCTTTATAAGCAGCCAAGTGATGTTCCAGCCAGTGTACAGATTCTGCATCCAGGTGGTTGGTAGGCTCATCCAGCAATAATATATCGGGTTCCTGCAGAAGCAGTCTACATAAAGCTACCCGGCGGCGTTCCCCTCCAGATAAAACTCCTATTTTCTTGTCGGGCTCCGGAGTACGCAAAGCATCCATCGCGATTTCAAGCTTGGTGTCCAGTTCCCAGGCATTTGAGGCATCAATTTGATCCTGCAGCAAAGCCTGTTTATCCATCAGTTTTTGCATCTTATCTGCATCTTCATAAACCTCAGGAAGACCAAACATATCGTTGATCTTATTGTACTCATCAAGAATGGCAACAGTTTCTGCTGCTCCTTCTTTTACTACTTCAAGTACGGTTTTCTCATCATCCAGTTTTGGTTCCTGTTCCAGGTAACCCACGGTATAGCCCGGAGAAAACACCACATCTCCCTGGTAATTTTTTTCCTCCCCAGCAATAATGCGTAACAAGGTGGATTTTCCGGATCCGTTAAGACCAAGGATCCCGATTTTTGCACCGTAAAAGAAACTTAGATAAATATTTTTAAGCACCGGAACATTTGCCCCGGGATATGATTTTGTGAGTCCGGACATGGAAAAAATAACCTTATTATCGTCTGCCATTCTATTTTGTTTTATAATTAATATCCTACTTTAAAGCCAGTTACGGCCTTTTAGATCTTTTTGTATTTCTGCACAAATATCAGAATTTTAAATTCAAGTTGGGTTTGGTGCTGAAGTTTTTTAGGAAGAATATAATCCCAATTGCCTTAACACGATTAAAAGCTGTCCATTGTGATATGCGGTATGCTCAATAACCAGCAGAATTTCGCGAAGTAGGGAATGATTGGTGCCCTTGCGCACAGGAGTAAGAAGTTCGTTTTCCGGATTTAAAAGAAAATCAGAAAGTTGATGACGTTCCGCGAAATAATCGGCTTTCAGCTGTTCCCAATCGGCTTGAGATGCCGGAGCTTTTACCTCCGGCCAATAATCATCCGGCCAGGTATGAGATTCATATTTTTCAGCTATACAATAATCAAGGATATCCTTCTGTGCAAATCTTATATGATAAAAAAGTTCGTAAAATGAATATGGAAGCTTGCCTGGTCGTTCACCTAAGCTGTCAAATTTGATCTTTTTCAGCATTTCTTCCACAGGCATAAACGCTGCTCCACCTTCTAAATGTTTTGAGAGTTGTTTCTTTATTTCTAAAATATCCTCCATTTTTAAACCCTTCCTTTAAGTGCATTGAAAGCCCAGGACATTACAAAAAAACCTATTCCTACCGTCGAAAATCCAATGGCATAATCCTGATATTTAAGTACTCCCAATAGGACCAGTGCAATTCCTATAAGCAACATAAAAAAAGATGCCCAGGCAAAAATTGTATTTTTATTCATTCCCATAAATCCAGTTTTTATTTTTAGCGCGAACCAGTCTTTTTGCTGTTTTCCCTTTCGTATCATTCCAAAAAGATGCAGTTGCAATCCCTTACACGTTATCTCAACAAATATCGGATATTTTAATGATTTAATAAACCTTAAAAATTACATCGTTTTCGTATTTTAGCCACCTTACAAAAAGCCCGGGTTCATTTCAGAAAGCAATTCGGGATAAAACACTTTTAAATATACTGAAATCTGATCAATCCTTAAAAAAGCAGGTATGAATATCAACTTCAATAAAAATGAAGATCATAATAAACTTCTAGCTTCTTCCCTCAGGCAAAAACTTGCTAAAGTTCATCTTGGCGGCGGAGAAAAACGAATTGAAAAACATCACGGTAAAGGCAAAATGACTGCACGGGAGCGTATCAATTATCTTTTGGATGATGCCGATGCTGCTATAGAAATAGCGGCTTTTGCAGGAGATGAAATGTATGAGGCACATGGAGGTTGCCCAAGTGGTGGCGTCGTGGTGAAAATAGGTCATGTCTCTGGAAAACAATGCATCGTTGTTGCAAATGATGCTACGGTGAAGGCAGGTGCCTGGTTCCCTATCACCGCAAAAAAGAACCTTAGAGCACAGGAAATCGCCATGGAAAACAGGCTTCCTATAATATATCTTGTAGACAGCGCCGGGGTTTATTTACCTATGCAGGACGAAATTTTCCCGGACAAGGAACACTTCGGAAGGATCTTCAGGAACAATGCAGTGATGAGCAGTATGGGAATTACCCAAATTTCTGCCGTGATGGGAAGCTGTGTGGCCGGTGGTGCTTATCTTCCTATAATGAGCGATGAAGCTATTATTGTAGAAAAAACCGGAAGCATCTTTCTTGCAGGAAGCTATCTTGTAAAAGCCGCCATTGGAGAATCTGTTGACAACGAAACCCTGGGAGGTGCCACCACACATTCTGAAATTAGCGGAGTTACAGATTATAAAGCAAAAGACGACAAAGATGCACTTGAGACCATTAAAAATATAATGGACAAGATTGGGGATTACGATAAAGCCGGATTTAATCGAAAAGAAGCACTTAAACCTAAAGAAAATCAGGAAGATATTTTTGGCATACTTCCTAAAAAACGCAGTGATCAATATGATATGCGGGAGATAATAAGCCGATTGGTGGACGAGTCCAAATTTGAAGAATATAAAGAAGGTTACGGACAAACCATTATCACCGGATATGCGCGAATAGATGGCTGGGCAGTTGGAATTGTTGCCAATCAGCGAAAAATTGTGAAAACCAAAAAAGGAGAAATGCAGTTTGGTGGAGTGATCTATTCAGATTCTGCCGATAAAGCCACCCGTTTTATAGCAAATTGCAATCAGAAAAAAATTCCACTCGTATTTTTACAGGATGTTACAGGATTCATGGTTGGAAGCAAAAGCGAGCACGGCGGAATAATTAAGGATGGTGCAAAAATGGTTAGTGCAGTAAGCAATTCGGTAGTACCAAAATTCACCGTTATCATTGGGAATTCCTATGGTGCCGGCAATTATGCCATGTGCGGAAAAGCCTATGATCCAAGACTTATTGTTGCGTGGCCAAGTGCTGAACTGGCTGTAATGGGCGGAACTCAGGCTGCCAAGGTCTTGGCGCAAATTGAAACCGCTTCCATGGCCAAAAAGGGAGAACCCGTGGATGCTGAAAAAGAAAAGGAAGTTTTTGAAAAACTGAAGGCAAAATACGATTCTCAAACTTCACCTTATTACGCTGCTGCCAGGATTTGGACCGATGCAATTATCAACCCACTGGATACAAGAAAATGGATTTCCACAGGGATAGAAGCCGCCAACCACTCCCCTATTACCAAAGATTTTAATTTAGGGGTAATTCAAACATAAAATTAAGTTTTCACATTTATGAATAAATTTATTTCCCCATTATTACTGGTTCTTTTCGGGCTTAATACTTCCTGTTCACAGGTTTTAAGCGATAAACAACAAAAATATACCGAAGCCGATTCCCTAAGAGGATCGCTGAGAGCTGAAAGGGCGTATGATGTATTGAAATATCACCTACAGGTACGGGTAGATCCCGAAGAGAAATTTATTTCAGGTTTTAATACCATCACATTTAAAACAGAGAAGGAATTACCGCTTATTCAAATCGATCTGTTTGAAAACATGAAGGTAGATTCCATAATCCATCAGAATAACTACTTGAAATATGAACGAAAACACAATGCTGTTTTTGTAGAATTTGAGGAGCCATTAAAATCGGGTGTTTTAGATTCTGTAAAATTTTTCTATTCCGGAAATCCAATTATCGCCGAAAATGCACCCTGGGATGGTGGGTTCGTCTTTGATAAAGATGAAGATGGAAATCATTGGATAGCCGTTGCAGTGCAAGGTACTGGAGCCAGCCTCTGGTATCCCAACAAAGATCATCAAAGCGATGAACCGGAAGAAGTGTTAATTGAAGCGGCAGTTCCCAATGGCCTTATGAATATTTCCAACGGAAGATTTCTAAGTAAAAAAGATCTGGGTGATGGTTTTACACGCTGGAGCTGGAAAGTCACAAACCCCATCAACAATTACAATGTGGTTTTAAACATTGGGAATTATGTTCATTTTAAGGATACCTATAAGGAGCTCAATCTGGATTATTATGTTTTACCCTACAACCTCGAAAAAGCTAAAATACAGTTTGAGGAAGTGAAGCCAATGATGGAATGTTTTTACGAAAAATTTGGTGAATATCCTTTTGTAGAAGATGGGTTCAAGTTGGTGGAAACTCCGTATTTAGGCATGGAACATCAAAGCGTTGTGGCTTATGGGAATCAATACAAAAAGGGCTATTTGGGAAGTGACCTTTCGGGAACAGGGATTGGTTTAAGATTTGATTTTATAATAATTCATGAATCCGGGCACGAATGGTTCGGAAACAGCATCACTTCAAAAGATATAGCAGATATGTGGATTCACGAAGGATTTACAGCCTATTCTGAAGCTGTTTATATTGAATGCCGCTGGGGAAAAGAAGATGCCCTAGACTATTTAAAAGGAACACGAAAAGGAATTGGAAATAGTACTCCTATCATTGGAGATTACGGGGTTAATTCTGAAGGATCTGGAGATATGTATTACAAAGGTGCCAGTTTGCTAAATACCATCAGAAGTATATATAATGATGACGAACTTTGGTGGAAAACTCTTAAAGATTATACAGAAACATATAAACACCAGATCATCAACACTAAAACCACCGAAAACTTTTTTGATAAAGCAACTAATGTCGATCTAAGGCCTGTTTTTAATCAGTATTTAAGGCATTCCGAAATACCTGTACTTCAGTTTAAGAACGTTGGAACCCAGGTATATTTTCGTTGGCAGAAAACGGTTGAAGATTTTAATATGCCGGTAGATGTATTTGTTAAAGGGAAAGAAATGAGATTATATCCTACGGTTGAATGGAAGCAATTATCTGAAATGGTGCAGGAAAAAAAGGATATCGAAGTAAACGACCTGAAATTCTATATAGCTTCCTCTTTTATGCAATAAGTAAAAAATTCAATAAAGCTCACCACCTGCAGGATTAAAATCCTGCAGGTTTTTTTGTTTTATTCCCAGCCCTGTCATACCACAGAAGGCTCCTGCTCCGAGCCCGTTAAATTTATTCTAATCCCTTAAGATTCCCTGATTGTTCAGGAAATTATTAGTAACTTAATTTAAGTATTTATTGGAAGTCATAAAAAATGGATAACTTATTTATCTATTAACAGTTAAATCAAGATATGTCGAAACTTAAAAATCTGAATTTTAAAGCTGTGATCCTGGACATGGATGGAGTGATTACTAAAACAGCAAAAGTTCATGCCAAGGCATGGAAAAAAATGTTTGATGAATTTTTGGAGAAAAGAGAAGGACAAAATTTCAGGCCTTTGGATCTCAAAATTGACTATAAAAGATACATAGATGGCATTCCACGACTGGATGGAATCCGGGGTTTTTTAAAGTCCAGGAATATTGACATCCCGGAAGGAAATCCCGATGATGACCACGAGAAGAATACGGTAAATGGGCTGGGAAAAAGAAAAAATAAGATCTTTAGGGATGTTATAGAAAAAAATGGTGTGCAGGTTTATGAAGATACCGTGGAAATGATTAAAAAATGGGAAAAAGAAAATATAAAACTTGCCGTAATCTCTTCAAGTAAAAACTGTAAATACATCATGGAAAAATCGGGTCTTGAAGATATGTTTGAGGTAAGGGTGGATGGAAATACATTAAAAGAAGAAAATATAAGAGGAAAGCCGGAACCGGATATGTTTATAAAAGCTGCTGAATATCTCAATGTAAAGATTGAAGAAACTATCATAATAGAAGATGCTATCCAGGGAGTACAAGCTGGAAAAAAAGGAAAATTTGCCTGTGTGGTTGGTGTGGCACGAAATGGTGAAGAAAAGTCTTTAAAGGAAGCCGGTGCAGATATCGTAGTGAAAAAACTTACAGAACTTTCATACATGGATAAAAAAACTCCAGAGACACTTCCCAATGCGCTAAAAGAAATTGAGGAATTGTTCGCAATAAAAGGGAGCAGGAAGATCACAATTTTCCTTGACTATGACGGAACATTGACCCCTATTATTTCAGATCCTGATGCTGCAGAATTACCGGATGATAACAGGAAAATAATTACAGATCTTTCAAATAGTACTCCTGTGGCGATCGTAAGCGGTCGTGATCTCAAAGACCTAAAATCTAAAATTGAAATAGATACTGTTATTTATGCCGGAAGTCATGGATTTGATATTACAGGACCTGATGGACTTGAGATGGTGCATGAATCGGACAAAGAAGTTACTCCTGCCCTCGATGAAGCTGAAAAACGCTTAAAAGAGCAGCTAAAAGATATCCGTGGCGCGTATATCGAAAGAAAAAAATTCGCGATTGCTGTTCATTACAGAAACGTGGATGAAAAGCAAGTTCAGAAAGTAAAAGATGCAGTTCAAAAAGAAGCAGATCGTCAGGATATATTAAAAACCGGCAGCGGTAAAAAAATCCTAGAACTTAAACCGAATATAAACTGGAACAAAGGATATGCGTTGGATTGGCTTACAGAAAAACTGGCTTGGAACAAAGAAAAATATCTTCGCATATATATAGGTGATGATATTACCGATGAAGATGGCTTTGAGGCGCTTATTGAAGAAGGGATTGGGATCCTGGTAGGAACCCACGGTGAAAAAACTTTTGCAACTTTCGCACTTCGCAATACAAATGAGGTGACCAAATTTCTTCAGCATATAAAAGATCGGTTAAAATAAACGGAAGAAAAAGAAAAACAAGGAATTATGGCACCTTTTAGTATAACCTATAACGATTGGAAACCAGGAGAACAAAAACTTCGGGAAGCTCTTTGTACTTTAGGTAACGGCTATATTGGCACCCGGGGAGCTGCAGAAGAGAATTCCAATAATCACTTCAATTATCCCGGAACCTACTTAGCAGGTGGTTACAATCGGGCTAAAACCAAAATTTCAGGAAGAGTTATTGAGAATGAGGATCTGGTCAATTTCCCCAATTGGCTTTGCCTTAGTTTCAGGCCTGAAGGAGGGGAATGGTTAAACCTTGAAAAGGTAGAAATCCTAGATTACAAACAGGTCCTGGAAATGAAAAAAGGCACCCTGGAACGAATTTTTAGAATAAAAGATCCTGAAGGTCGAATAACTTCCATTCATAGCCGCCGCCTTGTAAGTATGAAGGATATGCATCTGGCTGCTATCCAATGGTATTTTACTCCACAAAACTGGAGCGGAAATTTAGAAATACGCACAGCTCTGGACGGTACCGTTATAAATGATAATGTTGCCCGGTACAGGGAACTGGAGGGGCAGCATTTGCAACCTCTAAACACCGAGGTGATCAATAAAAACAACATGCTTTTACAGGTTCAGACAAAACAATCGAAAATTATCATGGCCCAGGCGGCGAGGACCCAGATTTATTCCAGGCAAAAAATTGTGAAAAGCGACATAAGAACACAACATAAAGAAGGATATATAGAGCAGATTTTCAGTTTTTCAGCCAAAGAAGGAAAAAAATACATTGTCGAAAAGATCGTGGCCATCTATACAAACCGCGACAGGGCTATCACAGAACCATACCTGGAAGCCTGTAATGATATTGAGCGCGCGGGAAGGTTTAAAAAAATGCTTTCAAGACAAAAAGAAACTTATAGGTTTTTGTGGCACCGTTCTGATATAGGCATTATTGGGAACAAAAAGATTCAGCAATTAGCACGCCTGCACATTTTTCACAGCTTGCAAGCCATCTCTCCAAATACCATGGGCCTTGATGTAGGGGTCACATCCAGAGGTTTGCATGGGGAAGCTTACAGAGGTCACATTTTCTGGGATGAACTTTATATTTACCCGTTTCTCAACCTGAGGTTTCCGGAAATTACCAGAAGTTTATTGATGTATAGGTATTACAGGCTGGATGAAGCCCGTCATGCGGCCAAACAGGAAGATTACAAAGGAGCCATGTTTCCATGGCAAAGTGGCAGCAACGGACGGGAAGAAAGCCAGATATTACATTTAAATCCTGAATCGGGAAATTGGATTCCGGATAACACCCATTTACAAAGACATGTAAATTCGGCTATTGCTTATAATATCTGGAACTATTATGTAGCCTCCGATGATAAACTTTTTCTTTCCTATTTTGGAGCAGAGATGTTCCTGAGCATTGCCCTATTTTGGGCAAGTAAAGCTACCTATAACAAGGAGCGGGATCGATATGAAATACTCGGAGTTGTTGGACCAGACGAATATCATACTTCCTATCCCGATTCTGATGAACAAGGCATTAAAAACAATGCCTATACGAATATAATGGCAGCCTGGGTGCTTCAAAAAGCTTTGGAGATTTTGGAACTTATTGAAAAAAGCCGAAAACGTGAATTGCTCCGGGTGCTGGCCATTGATGATACAGAATTTTGTTTGTGGCAGGAAATCAGTAAAAAAATGTACGTTCCATTTATTGAAGATGGTATTATCAGTCAATTTGAGGGTTATGAAATGCTAAAAGAGTTTCCGTGGAAGGATTACCAGGAAAAATATGGTGACATACAGCGCCTGGACAGGATCCTTGAAAAAGAAGAGGATAGCCCAAATAATTATAAGGCCAGCAAACAAGCAGATGTCCTTATGCTTTTTTACCTGTTTACTCAGGATGAATTAAAGAACATTCTGGAAAATCTGGGATATGAATTTCAGGAAGAAATGATCAATAAAAATATTGAATATTACAGTGAACGCACTTCCCATGGATCCACCCTTAGCCGATTGGTTTTTTCATGGATCCAAGCAAAATATGACAAAGCAAAATCCTGGGAGAATTTTGAAACCCTTATTATTAGTGATTTCGAAGATATTCAGGGCGGGACTACACCAGAGGGAATTCATTTAGGGGCAATGGCGGGATCATTAGACCTTATTCAACGAAATTTTGCAGGCCTTGCCGTTTGTGATGATGCATTATGGATAAATCCCAGAGTACCCGACAGTATAAAGAAAATTTCCATGCGTATCAATTACAGAAAGCATTGGATCTATGTTTCTGTGGATCATGAAAAAATCAAGATTTCCTTTGAAGAAGGATGGAGCAATGAAGTAAATATTGGAGTGCTTGATGAAATGTATAAATTCAAAATTGGAGAAGTAAGGGAATTTTCACTCGTCCCGCAATCATAAACTACCAAAGGTGAAATTTACATCTTATTGCAACAAAATCCATTAAGGGTAATGAAAAACGGAGCTAAGGAAACAATTAGAAATGCTTCTCTAAAATCTACAGAAGAGGTCCTAAAAGCATTTTCTGTAGATAAGGAAAAAGGGCTTTCAGATGAAGATGTCAATAAGAGATTAAAAAAATATGGCCCGAATATACTTGAAGAACAATCCGAAAAAAGTATTTGGCATATACTTTTTTCCCAAATCAATAATCCAATAATTTATCTTTTAAGTGCAGCGGCTATATTAGCCTTCTCTTTTAATGACATTGCCGAGGGAATCGCTATTGTAGTTGTTCTGCTTATAAATACAATTATAGGTTTTTGGATGGAATATAAAGCCCAGAAATCTATGAAATCCCTAAAAGAATTAGATAAAATACAAGCCAGGGTCATTCGCAACGGTAAAAAAGAAAGGATAGATGCTGAAAAATTAGTACCCGGAGATATTATAATTGTGGGTTCTGGCGATCTTATTCCAGCAGACGGGCGATTACTTGAAGCCACAGAATTGCAAATTGATGAATCCCCTTTAACAGGAGAGTCGGTACCCATAAGTAAATCTTCTGAAATTTTGAAGGAGGAAAAACCTGTAGCGGACCGTACAAATATTCTTTACAAGGGAACTGCTGTAAGCGGCGGTACAGCAAAAGCTGTGGTATACGCAACAGGTATGCAAACCGAATTAGGCAGCATTTCGGCGATGGTAGGGGAAGAGAAAAAAGATGAAATCCCTTTGAATCAAAAATTAAATAAACTCACCAAAAATCTGATTTTTGTAACCATAGGGCTTGCCGCTGCCTTTTTCTTATTTGGCTGGCTAGCAGGAAAAGAGATCTACTTACTAATACAAACCTCTATTGCATGGACAATTGCTGCAATTCCCGAAGGTTTGCCAATAGTAGCCAGTATAGCCCTGGCGAGAGGCATGCTTCGCCTGGCTAAAAAGAATGTAATTGTAAAAAAACTGGAAGCGGTAGAAACTCTTGGGGAAACCACGGTGATATTTACTGACAAAACGGGAACCCTTACAAAAAATCAGCTCACGGTAGATACCTTATATTTTCCCGGAGACATAAGAATGAATACCCAGTGGAAAGGCGCTAAACCCAATATAGAAGAAAAACAGGAACCGGAGAAAAACGAAAACTTTCTTCAGGTATTCAAAATATCAATACTGGCAAACGATGCGAGTTTGGAAGGAGAGGAAAAACCTGAAGAAGATCAGGAAGATGCTAATGATGATGGGGCTGAAGTAAACCAAAAAGGAGATGGAGATCCACTGGAGATTGCTTTACTAAGTTTCACCAAAAAGTTTGATAAGGATCTTTACCGGAAAAATCGCAGATTAAAAAGAAAATTACATGATCCATTCGACTCCGAAACGATGATCATGGGTGCTGTTTATAAGGAAGATGATGGGTTTTATGTGGCCGGCAAAGGCGCTGCACATGCAATTCTTGATCGTTCAAGCCAGGTTTTGGTGGGGAATGAACTTAAGGAACTTTCTGACGATGATAAGGAATACTGGCACAAAAAAAACGATGAATTATCTGAAGAAGGATTGCGGGTACTGGCGTTTTCATATAAAAATATAGATACCCTTCCGGAGGGAAAAGAAGCGGAAGATTTTATCCGGGGGATGAATTTTGCCGGTTTAGTAGGTTTTATTGATCCTCCCCGAAAAGAAGTTGGCGATGCAATCGATATTTGCAAAGATGCAGGGATAAAGGTAATAATGGTAACCGGGGATCATCCCGGAACGGCTAAAAATGTTGGGAAAGAAGTAGGGATCTATGAAAGGGATAAAAAGGACGGAGAGGGTGTGCTTTCGGGAAAAAACCTTGAGGAGGAATTGGAAAAAGAAGATGATTCCAAATTAATAAACACAAAAATATTTTCCAGGGTTGATCCTTCCCAGAAATTAGAACTCATCAAACATTTTCAAAATAAAGGAGAAATAGTTGGGATGACAGGCGATGGAATAAATGATGCTCCTGCCCTTAAAAGGGCCAATATAGGAATAGCCATGGGGAAGCGTGGGACCCAGGTTGCGCAGGAGGTATCAGATATGGTTTTAAAAGATGATGCCTTTGGTTCCATTGTTCAGGCCATTGAGCAGGGACGGATTATCTTCGGAAATATAAGAAAGTTCATCATTTATCAACTCTCTTACCACCTAAGTGAAATTTTGATAATCGCACTGATTAGTTTTACCCTGTTTACCCTGCCTCTACTCCCATTACAGCTACTTTTTCTAAATTTATTGTCGGATGTTTTTCCTGCATTGGCTTTAGGAATTGGGGAAGGAAATCCGGGAATTATGAAAAAACCACCAAAGGATCCTGAAGAACCTATTCTAACCAAAAAGAACTGGATCCAGATAGCCTTATACGGAGTGATTTTGACAATTTGTATTTCAGGGGCCTATTTATTTGCCCATATTGTATGGGATCAACCTCAAGAAATCACTAATAACGTTGCCTTTTTTAGCCTTGCAATTGCTCAGTTACTTCACGTTTTTAATATGAGGGAATCTGAAGAAAATATTTTTAATAATCAGGTCACCCGCAATAAATATATATGGATGGCACTTGCTTTTTGTTTCACGGTATTGATTGCAGCCTATTTAATTCCCGGAATTTCTGAAGTTCTTTCATTTCAGCAACTTGAATTAAGGATTTGGGGGCTTATAATTATCACCAGTTTACTGCCTTTAATAATAATTCAGCTAATAAAAATTTTCAGAAAAAACGTTTAATTCTAAAATAGTCCGGTAAAAATAGGATCCATAAAATTTAATAAATAAGATATTCTAATAATAAATAAACTCTTATGACATGAGCATATCGGTAACGCGATAAAAACACCGATGAAGACATGCGAATTTCATATGACCAATGAAAACCAAAAAGTCACAACATATGAAAATTGTAACCTTAACACTGAATCCGGCGCTGGATAAAAGCACTTCAATCGATAAACTGCAACCGGAAAAAAAACTGCGATGTGAAGAACCAAATTATGAACCTGGTGGCGGCGGAATCAATGTTTCCAGGGCAATAAATATTTTGGGAGGGAGCTCATTGGCTATTTATGCAGCCGGCGGTTCGTCAGGCGACAAAATAGAAGAATTGCTTAAAAAAGAAAACGTACATCAACAGCGCATCAATATTAAAAAAAATACCCGGGAAAATTTGATGGTTGTTGAAAGTTCAACAGGAAATCAATACAGGTTCGGGATGCCGGGAGCAGAGGTAGGCCAGGAAGGCCTTCAAAAATGCCTGGATGCGATCAAAAACCTTCCCGATGATGTGAAATATCTCGTTGCCAGCGGCAGTTTACCTCCGGATGCACCAGATGATTTCTACGGAACAATTGCTGAAATTGCCAAAAGCAAAAATATTAAATGCCTGGTAGATACTTCAGGAAGGGCTTTAGTGAAAGCTGCGGAAATGGGTGTTTGTATCATGAAGCCTAATTTAGGAGAGTTAAGTTCTCTGGCCGGAAAAGAGGAAATCTCGGGGCTGCAACAGGAGGAGATCGCAAAAAAAATAATAAACGAAGGCAAAGCAGATATCCTAATAGTTTCCCTGGGTGCACGGGGAGCAATGATAGTAACCAAAGACATTATTGAGTATGTGGTACCTCCTACCGTCAAACAGGACAGTACTGTTGGTGCCGGGGATTCTATGGTGGGAGGGTTGATTTTGTCCCTTTCCCGTGGCGATTCATTAAGTGATGCGGTAAAATGGGGAGTAGCTGCAGGTACGGCTGCAACAATAACACCCGGTACAGAATTGTGCCGTAAAAAAGACGTGGAAAAGATATTCGACTGGCTTAGCGAAAAGGAAAGAACCAGCAAGAGAAAATGAATTTGAGCAGGGAATGAGGATAATGATCAATCCTCCTGAAATCAAAATACTTCAATTCAATTTTCTGGATATCTTCAAAAATGGAATATTTATAATACTATTAAAAATCAGTAAAGTCCCAGGTAAAGAGCCAAGATCGTTTCACCTTCGGCGTAAATGCAAGAGCTAAGAAAAAAGACTTGATTTTAATTATCTGATAAACATTTAGTTATGATTTCTGTTTTTTTTAACACTTAAATTTTCGATATAAATGAAAAATTCAGAGAAATAAGGTTTGTTTATTAAAAATACTATTGGAATACCCAATGAATGAACGGTTTCAGCTTTCACAAAAATGTTTACCGGACAACAAGGATTAATAACATAAACCATTCAATTTTAACATATTATGAATATTCATTTTCTCGAAATAGCTTTAAATTAAAGGAGGCCACTGCAAGGCAATAAATACCTGTTATAGCCAATATTTAATTCTTTAAATGTTTTAAGAAATGAGTAAATATATACGATTTTTTAGCGATCTAAATAATGAGGATACCGCCGAAGTGGGTGGAAAAAATGCTTCCCTTGGGGAAATGATAAGTCAGCTGGGCCCCAAAGGAATTCGAATTCCTGCAGGATATGCTACCACCGCTCAGGCCTATTGGGATTATCTTGAACACAACGGTCTTAGAGAAAAACTTACCAACCTGATTGAAAAACTGGATAAAAAAGAGTTCAAAAATCTTAGGGAAACAGGGAAAAATGCCCGTGAATTAATTTTAAAGGGGAAGTTCCCTGATGAACTTGCGCAAGAAATAAAGGAAGCTTACCGGCAACTGGAAGAAAAAGAGGAAACGTTAACCAGTGTGGCAGTGCGAAGCAGCGCAACTGCTGAAGATCTCCCGGAAGCTTCATTTGCCGGACAGCATGATTCTTTCCTGAACATAAAAGGACCTGAAAATACACTGAAAGCCTGTAAAAAGTGTTTTGCATCCCTTTTTACCGACAGGGCAATAAGGTACAGGGAGCACAATGGATTTGAACATATGAAAGTAGCACTCTCTGCCGGGGTGCAAAAAATGGTACGTTCAGATAAAGCTTCAGCTGGGGTAGGATTTACCATTTTGCCAGATAGCGGATACGAAAAAGTGCTTTTTCTCACAGGTTCCTGGGGGCTGGGAGATAATGTTGTTCAGGGTGCTGTAAATGCCGATGAATTTTATGTTTTTAAGCCATCTTTGAAAAAAGGAATGCGCTCTATAATATCCAAAAAATTAGGCAGCAAAGAAAAAACAATGGTTTATACCACTGGTAGTGGAAAAGATGATACCACGACAATAAACAAGAAAACTCCTGCCAAAAAGCAAAACCAATATGTTCTTACCGATGATGAAGTACTACAATTGGCAGTTTGGTCTTTAGAAATCGAAGATCATTATAAACGGGCAATGGATATCGAATGGGCTAAAGATGGGGAAAGCGGTGAGTTATATATTGTACAGGCCAGGCCGGAAACAGTGCATTCCGGAAAGGACAAATCCAAGATTGTAGAATACCGCTTAAAAACAGAAGGAAGAGTCATAACTTCCGGCACCGGTATTGGAGAAAGGATCACCAAAGGCAAAAGCCGCATCCTGAGTTCTCCTGCCGAATCGGACAAATTGCAAAAGGGGGATGTTCTGGTAACTGGAATTACAAATCCCGATTGGGACAATGTGATGAAAAAAGCTTCTGCTATTGTCACAAACAGTGGAGGTCGCACAAGCCATGCCGCTATTGTAGCCCGGGAACTTGGCGCTGTAGCGGTTGTTGGAACCGGAAACGCAACCGAAGTGATTAAGGACGGACAGGAAATTACCGTTGCCTGTGCCGGGGGTAATATCGGGAAAATATATGAAGGTTTTCTGGAATGGGAAGAGAAAGAAATAGATTTTGGTAAACAGGAAGAGCCTGAAACCGAAGTGATGTTGATATTAGCAGATCCGGACCTGGCGTACAGTTACAGCAATTATCCTGTACAAGGCGTAGGATTAATGCGCCTGGAATTCGTTATAAATAACGTCATCCAAATACATCCACTTGCATTGCGGTATTTCGATAAACTAAAAGACAAGGAAGCAAAAAAACGAATTTCAGAATTGACGGCTTCTTATGAAAGAAAAGATCTTTTTTTCGTTGAAAAACTGGCGGAAGGTGTTGCAACTATTGCTGCTGCATTTTATCCGCGGGAGGTCATTGTAAGAATGAGCGATTTTAAATCGAATGAATATGCGAATTTAATAGGCGGAAAAGAGTTTGAACCTGATGAGGAAAACCCCATGCTGGGTTTCAGGGGAGCTTCCAGATACTATAGTGAAAAGTACAAAGATGGTTTTGAAATGGAATGTGAGGCCATGAAAATTGTAAGGGACGAAATGGGGTTTACCAATGTTAAACTGATGATTCCATTTTGCCGTACGGTGGAAGAAGGAAAGAAAGTAATCAATCTCATGGGCGACTTCGGATTGAAACAAGGTTGGAACGATTTGGAGATCTATGTAATGTGCGAAATTCCTTCAAACGTACTTCAGGCGGAAGAATTCGCCGAGATCTTTGATGGTTTTTCCATTGGCTCCAATGATTTAACCCAGCTTACTTTAGGTCTGGACCGCGATTCGGCATTGGTGAGTGATTTATTTGATGAAACCAATCTATCTTCCAAACAAATGATACAGATGGCAATTGAGAAGGCTAAAAAGAAAGGCAGAAAAATAGGCTTATGCGGACAAGCTCCAAGCGATATTCCTGAATTTACCCAATTCCTGGTAGAGCAGGGAATAAACAGCATTTCCTTTAATCCGGACGCTGTAGCCAAGGGAATCAAAAATATTTTAGAAGCTGAAAAAAAAGGACGAAGATAGGATGCATGAAAAACAATTCATCAACCACAAAAAGCGTCCAAAATTTTCCTGAATTATATTTTATTTTGATGGAATTAGCAGAAGTTTCTCTTGCCTGCCGTTTACATAACGGAAACCATCTTCTCCCCAGAATCCTGCTTCTTCCAACATTATTCGGATGTCTTTATCCCATTCAGGAATATGGACGGTGGTATTCAGTTCAATAGCATAGACCGTATTTGGATAGAGTTTATAATCTCCTGTTCCCGGAACACCGCCCTGGGAATCCCACATTCCTATTGTAGGACCTGCAGAATGACCATACAATCCCAAAGGATGTGTATATATAGAAGGTCTCAGACCTTCTATATTAGCCTGTTTTAAGGAAGCTGAAAGAATTTCATTTCCGGACATTCCGGTTTTAAAATTACCCGTGAGAATATCCTGTAATTTGTTTCCTTTGGACAATGCCTCCCTTAAAAATTGAGGCGCATCTGTTTCCCCGGGTTTTAAAACATAGGCATGCTGCTGGCAATCTGTATTCAGTTTTAAGTAGGTTATCCCAAAGTCACAATGAAGCAAATCCCCCGGGCGTATCACCTCATCTTCATATCCTGCAGAAAAGGCTTCAATATGATCTTTTAAAGCTTCTTCCTTCCTTTGAATATCAACCGTAGGATGAAACCAGGTTTCCAGGCCAAGATCGGTTACTTTTTGGCGTAACCACCAAACAACTTGCTTTGAAGTGGTTTCTCCCGGAACAATTAAATTATCACTAAAAGCTTCGGCAATAATCTCATGAGTTAAGGAAACCAGATTTTCATAAAGTTTCATCTCTTTTGCTGTACGGGTTTCTATCCAACCAATAGCCAGCTCTTCAGCCGAAACAACTTTAGCTTTTAATTCTTCAGATAAAATATTAAGAAAAGACTCATAATCTGTTTTTACAATCCCATCTGCCAGGGCAAAATCCCGGGAATAGTTAAGTGCGATCTTATCTGGATTTTTTTCTTCGATGATTTCCAAAAGAGCCTTCCACTGGTCGGGTTGAGATTCGGGATCCCAGGCGGAAGCAATATTATCACCAATGTTATATCTGGCAACAGCCAGTCGTTCTAAAGTATCTTTTTGTTTATCCCTGTAAAACACCAGGATGGTTCTTCTTCGGGCATTAAGCCAGGTTGCCGGTAGCATGGTCTTCAACACAGGATCTTCATTGTATTCCCTGGAGATTAGAACCCACATATCCAATCCTGCCCTGTCCATCAACTGCGGTAAAAGGTTGGTAAAACGATCCTCAAGAATCTCATTTTCAAGAGTGGCGCGATCTTTTTCGGATAAAATTTGGGCATTGGCTACAATTCCGAAAAAGAAAAAAATAATAAAGAATTTGAACATATTGGAGGTCATTATAAAATGGGGGTTTGTTTTAAGCAATTATCTTAGAGAAAGCTCTCCAGGGATATCTGGGAAAGAAATCTCCGGGTTTCGATTAAATCCTGTCCAAACATTAAGGGCATTGGGAATTCAATCTACTGATGGTATTAAATCATGCTTTTCAATGTTTTTTCCCTGTAAATTTTCCCATTTGGGGTTTCTTCAAATTTCTGAATAAGATAAATTTTCTTTGGAATTTCATATTTATCAAGCGACTTCAGAGACTTTATATCTTTCTGAAGTTCCTCCAGCAATTCTTCAGAAAAATCGGCCTCCACAAATAAAACCAGTTTTTCTCCCAATGCATCATCCGGCATTCCGGTTACAAAAAACCTTCTTTTAATGATCTTATTCAACTTCCGTTCGATTTCTTCCGGATATAATTTTATACCTCCGGAGTTTATCACATTATCATATCTCCCTTTCCAAATAAATTTTTTATAGGTTAAAATCTCCACAACGTCATTGGTTACTATTGTACCACTGGCAACTTTAGGGGCTTTAATAACGAGACAACCTCTTTCATCTGTAGAAATTGAAATGTCCGGAAGCACTTTAAAAGGTATTGGTTTTGATTTTTTCTTTCCCGGATTAAGTTTTTTTGCAGCAATATGAGAAACGGTTTCTGTCATTCCAAAAGTTTCGTATACCTTGGTTTTTACACCTTGTACCATTTTTTGGAGTGAAGGCGAAACAGCCCCCCCGCCTACGATTAATTTTTTTATTAAATGTAATCTGCCAATGGAATTATCCAGTTGAAAAGGTGTCATAGCGCAGAAATCGTAGGTTTTAAAAACCTGATCCAGGGGGTTTGAAGCCGGAGTAACCAAATCTATTTCCCATCCTAAAACCATCGCCCGCACCAACATCATCTTTCCTGCAATAAATTCTGCCGGTAAACAATGTAAAGCTGTAGATTTTTCCGGAAGTTCAAAAAATTTCCCCGTTGCCCTGGCCGAATTTATCATGTGATCCTTAAGGAGGTTGAATTTTTTTGGTGTTCCTGTAGATCCAGATGTTTGAACCTCGATAGACGCGGAGGGCTTCAGCCAATCCAAAAGAAAATCCCCAATGGCACCTTCATAGGGTTCTCCCTCTTTTATGAGATTATATGCAACCTGGCTTAAATCGGAATTCGAATAATGATTCTTATTAAGTTTAAAACCTGGATGAGTTTCAGGAATTATGTGTTTTTCGTTCATATTTTTTTGAACTTAAAGAAGGTTCTTATTAAGAATTCTTCAATTTAACAAAATACTCCCGAATTTTTATTTTTATTCAGAAGGTTTTAACACTTCAGCTTTTTCTACCTTCCCAAATAATTTGTCTTTCCAATTGCTCCAGCCATATTTTTTAGACATAATAAGCAGGAAAGCCGGGTAGACAATTAATACCGGGATAAGCACATCCCACCCCATAGAGGGATCAGAAACATCCTTTAATAAGGAATTTGTTTGAAAAGCAGTCCAGTCTGCAGTAACTAAAACGGCAGTAATTAGGTTATTCCCTGCATGAAATCCAAGAGCGAGTTCCAGGCCTTCATCCATTAAAGTCATAATTCCCAGCATAAAACCTGTACCTATATAGTAAATCATAATAATATTTCCAAGTTTTGTTACTTCAGGATTAAAGAAATGAAGCCCTCCAAAAACTACCGAAGTAAGAATTAAAGGCACCCATTTATTTCCAACCAAGGTACCAACCCCCTGCATTAAATAACCCCGAAAGAAATACTCCTCAAAACTGGTTTGAAGAGGAATCATTATAATGGCAATAAAAAGCATAATAAAAAATGGTTCCGGTTTAAAATTGAAAAAATAATCGTCGGGATTGGCAAAATAATCTCCAACTGTAACAACAACAGAAAATAGTGCCACCAGGCCAAATGCAAAAAAGAACCTTCCCCAATCAATTTTCTTTCGGGTAGTTGTTAAAGCCAATATAGGCTGATTATGCAGGACTTTTGCTGACAGAAAAACTCCTGCCAGCCCAAACGCAAAAGAGAGCAGAATCAAGAATAAATTAAGGTTTGAATCCAGTAATTGCAACATTTCATCCTGTTCCATTCCTGCTATTTCAAAACCTCCCTCCAAAAATATCGCAAGCGCAAGAGGTAATTGTCCGGCTATTATAAAAACAAGGACTATTGCCACTCCAATAATATACCTCCAGAAATCATTTTGATACTTAAAAGCCTGCTGAATAAACATATGATTTACTTTATAAATTAAATTTCCACGATAGTTTAGGATCGTATTTTATTTCTCCATTTTTCACCACCAGCGGACTTTTGATATTGTTTGTATACAATCCACCGGTTCCCAATCCCTGGGGCAAAGATGTATTTTTCGTGAAAATCCACTGACTGATAGCATTCAAACCTACATTGCTTTCCAATGCACTTGTTACCCACCAACCAATAGAATTTTTCTCCGCCAGGTCCACCCATTCCCGAGTGCCCTTAAAACCTCCAATTAAACTGGGCTTAAATATCGTGAATTGCGGATTTATAATTTGTAATAATTCCTGTTTTTTATCAATGCCCGTAACACCTATCAATTCTTCATCCAATGCAATAGGAATAGGTGTTTTGCTGCATAAATTTGCCATATGTTCCCATTGGCCTTGTTTTATGGGCTGCTCGATACTATGAATTTCGTATTCACTGAGTTTTTTAAGTTTTTCCATCGCTTCCGGATAAGAAAAAGCCCCATTGGCATCTACCCTGAGTTCTATTTCATTTGAAGAAAATTCGGTGCGAATATATTTAAGAAGATCCAGTTCGGTTTGAAAATCAATCGCGCCAATCTTCAATTTTATGCAACGGAAGCCATCCTGGATTTTTTCTGAAATTTGCGCTTTCATAAATGCTTTATCTCCCATCCAAACCAATCCGTTAATAGGGATTGAAGCCGTTCCCCGGGTAAATTCAGAAGGGAAAAGAATAAATTTATCCTGTGCTTCCAGAGATTTAAATGCCATTTCCATTCCAAACTGAATGGATGGAAAATCCAATAGTTGCTTCCAAAGTACTTCGGGTCCCAATGCTATGTTTTCGCAAACCCATTTCAGTTTCTCTTCATAATCCGGCCTGTCATCGATACTAAGAGAACGTAAAAGTCCGCATTCGCCTACACCCGTTTTTCCGTCATGTTCAAGTATAATAAACCAGGTTTCCTTTGTAGTAAGAACGCCCCGGGAAGTTCCACTGGGGCGTTTAAAATTTAAAAAATACTGTTGGTAAGTTGCGTGCATTTAGGTTTGTTTGAACATTGATCTTTTCCAAAGTTTGAAACCTTAGAAAAGTTATTCTTTACAATTCTATACTCTCCCCAATCTCGAGAAGCATCAAATCCTTGTTTTTTTCATAGAATTTTCGTTTTGCCTCCTCGTGATCTATTTCTATATACCCAAAAGTATCGTAATGACAGCCTATAATCTTATCACATTCAACAAAATCGCTGGCAAAAATGGCATCTTCTATCCCCATCGTAAAATTATCTCCAATGGGTAAAATAGCGAGATCCAGTTTTATTGACATAGGAATAAGTTTCATATCCATAGAAAGCGCAGTATCCCCGGCTATATAAATATTTTTATGTTCACTCTCAATCACGAAACCTCCAGGCTGTCCACCATAGGAACCATCAGGAAAAGAACTTGTATGCACGGCGTTCACATATTTCAGCTTCCCGAATTCAAAATCCCAACTTCCTCCGTGGTTCATAGGATGTACTTCAAATCCCATGTTTTCATAATGCGTAGCAATTTCAAAATTACTTACGATAATTGCTCCCGTATTTTTGGCAATTTTTTCAGCATCCAGAATATGGTCCTGGTGTGCGTGGGTTAGAAGAATAAAATCCGCCTTCAATTCATGTATGTCAATCTTTTCATTGGATTTTTCGTTTCCGGAAATAAATGGATCTACAATTAAATGAGTCTCACCTATTTGTATTCCGAATGAGCTATGTCCGTAAAAAGTGATTTTCATAGGTGTTTTATTTTTAAGATTTAAACTAAAATAAGCATTGAAAGCTGAAATATCATTATTACTGTGAGAATTATTTCAAAACAACCTGTTATACAATAAGACCCAATCCAAATAATATCGAAATAAAAAATGTGGTGAGTGCAAGTGTTTTTAATTCAGGATCCAAAAGCATTGGATTTTCATTTTCAACCACTCTTTTTAAATGAAGAAAGAGCGGAATAAAACCTATTAAATAAAGGAAATCACTCCAGGAATCGGCTGTAAAAACCGAAAATATCACCAAACAAAAACTCGCACCAATAATTAAAGAATAATGATAATTTTTTGAACGACTTGCTCCCATTTTCACCACCAGAGTGTTTTTACCTGAATTTGCATCCGATTCCCGGTCACGCATATTATTTAGGTTTAAAACGCCAGCGCTTAAAAAACCAATGGCAAAAGCTGGCAAGACAACAAGCCAGTTAAATTCCAGGGTATATAAAAAATAAGAGCCATATACAGCGACAAGACCAAAGAAAATAAAAACAAAAATATCTCCTAACCCCCTATATCCATAAGCATTCTCTCCTACAGTATATTTAATGGCGGCTACAATGGCGGCTAAGCCAAGTGCGAAAAACACAAATGCAGAAAGGAAGTTTTCACTTCCAAATGCGACATAAATAAGCAGCACAGCAAGGATCATTGTTGCGATTGCGGTAATCCAAATCCCCTGTTTCATTTCTTTTGCAGAGATCAATCCGCTTTGAATTGCTCTTGCCGGACCTACACGATTTTCATTGTCGGTTCCCTTAACCCCATCGCCGTAATCATTGGCCAAGTTTGAAAGTATTTGAAGTCCCAGGGTAGTGCAAAGTGCCAAACTAAAGATTACTATATTGAAATATCCCTGTTGAACTGCGATGGTTGTACCCACTATAATTCCGGAAATTGAAAGCGGTAAGGTCCTTAAACGTGCAGCATTAATCCATGAACTGAAATTTCCCATATTAACGCATTATTTTAACAAGCAGTTCCTTTAATAAATCTCCCTGCCCAACATTGGCCGCTCCCACTCCTTTTCCTTTAACATCGGCATCTCGCAAAAACCCTATAATGCCACTCACTTTTTTCATAGGATAGTTTCTTGCTGCTACCACATAATCACTCACAAAATATGGGTTTACTTTTAAAACTTTTGCAACATTGGCTTTAGACTGATCTGAAAGCCCGTGATATTGTAATATTTGGGAAAAATAGGAGAATAATAAGGTAACGGTAACCACCATTGGATTGTCCTTTGAATTTTGGGAAAAATAATTGATTATTTGATGAGCTTTCACCTCATCCTTCAAACCTATTGCTTTCCTGAGTTCAAAGTTGTTGAAATCCTTACTTATCCCTATATTTTCCTCGATTAATTCAGGGGAAATTAGGGTTTCCTTTGGGGTGATTAATTGAAGTTTTTGAAGTTCATTATCTATTTTCCCGAGATCTACGCCCAAAAATTCCACCAGCATCTGGGCAGCTTTGGGAGAAATATTATAATCACGGGATTTAAGGGTTTTTTGGATCCAACCTGCTATTTGATTTTCATATAATCTTTTACTCTCAAAGATAACCCCGGTTTTTGAGATGGTTTTATATAGTTTTTTTCGCTTATCTATTTTTTTGTATTTGTAGCAAAACACCAAAACACTTGTAGGTTGCGGATTCTCTGCATAGGATTCCAGTTTTTCAATACTGCGGGAAAGATCCTGGGCCTCTTTTATAATTACCAGCTGCCGCTCTGCCATCATTGGATAGCGTTTGGCATTGCTCACAATTTCATCTATACTGGTATCCCTTCCGTAGAGCACCATCTGGTTAAAGCCTTTTTCTTCCTCTGCCAATAAATTATCCTCGATATAGTCGGAAATCTTATCGATATAATAAGGCTCTTCCCCCATCAGGAAATAAATGGGGTGTATTTGTCCGCTTTTTATTTTTTTAACTATTTGTATAGCTTCGTCCATAGTGGCTTAAATAGTTTTAACTATTAAATTAACAGCTAAACCGTTTCTTATATTTCTTAATTTCCATAGTTGCCTGCAAGAAATTAATTTGATTAGATTCAGGAGTTCACTCTAATATTTTGTTATTTTGGATTATGCAAAAATTGAATTTCCCCGACTATTCTTTTCGATTCAAAAATAGCGAAAATAAAACGGCGGTATTTGATGAAATACGAAAAAAGTTTGTAATTCTCACTCCTGAAGAATGGGTTAGACTGCATACGGTTCAATTTCTCATGAAGGTGAAACAATATCCAAAAAGCCATATTAATGTTGAAAAACAGCTGAAATTGGGCAAAATGACCAAGCGTTATGATGTAGTGGTTTATAAGCCAAATGGAGAAATACAGTTAATCGTGGAATGTAAAGCACCGTCAATAAAGATTTCCCAGGCTACGTTTGATCAAATTGCACGTTATAATATGAGTTTGGATGCTACCTATTTAATGGTTACAAATGGCTTGGAGCATTTTTATTGCAGACTGGATTATGCAGAAGAAAAATATCATTTTCTCCAGGAGCTTCCGGAATATTTGAATATATAGAAAATGGAATAAGCCGTTTTGCATCGGGCACCGTTGAAATTTTCTGATTACTTTTGACCACGATTAAAAAAATCCCCAATAATGACCGTAGCTGTTGTGATTTTAAACTGGAATGGAATTGAACTCTTACAACAGTTTTTACCTTCTGTGGTTGATTTTTCTCCAGAAGCTACGGTATATCTTGCCGATAATGCTTCTACAGATAATTCGGTTGAATACGTAAAAAATAATTTTACGCAGGTAAAGATCATTCAGAATAAAATAAACGGAGGCTACTCAAAAGGCTATAATGATGCACTTTCCGGCCTTGAGGAAGAACTTTTTATCTTGTTGAACAGCGATGTGCAGGTAACTCCGCACTGGCTCCCCCCAATTATAGAACTTTTTCAAAAAAATGAAAATCTGGGAGCCGCACAACCTAAAATCATGGATTTTAAAAATCCTGAATATTTTGAATATGCAGGAGCTGCAGGAGGTTTTCTCGATAAACTGGGATATCCTTATTGCCGGGGAAGAATTTTTAACAGCTTGGAAAAAGATAAAGGCCAGTACGATGATGAAACCAATATTTTTTGGGCAAGCGGCGCGTGTCTTACAATTAGGAGCAGTGCTTTTTTTAAAATAGGAGGGCTGGATGAAGATTATTTCGCCCATCAGGAAGAAATAGATGTTTGCTGGCGCTTGCATAATTTTGGGTTAAAAGTAAAATATACGCCAAAATCTATCGTGTATCACGTGGGCGGGGCAACCTTAAACCATATGAACCCAAGAAAAACCTTTTATAATTTCAGGAACAGCTTATATAATTTGCTGAAAAACCTTCCTGCTTCTCAACTCTTATGGATACTTCCAATACGAATGATCCTGGACGGGGTCGCAGCTATAAAATTTTTAATTGAAGGCCGTGGAAAACATTTTTTAGCGATTCTAAATGCCCATATAAGTTTTTATAAAATGTTCCCGGTATTCATTAAAAAGAGAAAAAAAGTCACTGGGAAGTTCGCCTCTTTTTCAAAATTTTCCGTTGTTTGCAGTCATTATTTTTTGGGTATAAAAAAATTTTCGGAAATGTAATGTTTTCAAACAAAAACTAGGGAATTGGCACTAGTTTTGATAACTTTGAGAAAATCTAACTTTTAAAAAAAAAACACCATTATGAAGAAAATTTTGCTTTTAACAGCATCAGCAGCGCTTCTTCTTTCTTCTTGCGTTTCACAGAAGAAATATGCAGCACTGGAAACTCAACAAAGAGAAACTCAGGATCAATTAAACACGGCTACAGTTAAGCTGAATTCTTGTTTAGACGAAAAAGACAGGTTGGGACAACAAGTCAAAACTTTAAACAATCAAAATGCTGCCTTGCTTAACAACGTTGGAGATTTAGCGACACTTTCAGTGAAAGAAGCTCAAAATCTTGAAAAATCTTTGGAAAGTATCAAAGAAAAAGATTTAAAAATTCAGCGTATGCAGGATGCCATCACTAAAAAGGATTCTGTAACCCTTGCGCTGGTTACTAGTCTTAAAGGAGTTCTTGGAAACATGAGCGATGAAGATATCCAGATCAATGTTGAAAAAGGTGTTGTTTATGTATCCATTTCAGATAAAATGTTATTTGACAGTGGTCGTTGGAACGTTACCAGCCGTGCTAAAGAAGTGCTGGGTAAAGTTGCTACCGTTGTAAAAAACAGACCGGAAATTGAATTTATGGTGGAAGGTCATACAGATGATCAGGCTATAAAAACTGCAGTGATTGAAGATAACTGGGACTTAAGCGTAAAACGTGCAACTTCAGTTGTGAGAATACTTCAAAACGAATTCGGTGTGCCACCGGAAAGAATGACTGCCGCAGGAAGAAGTTATTATATTCCACTTGCAACTAATGCAACTGCCGAAGGTCGTGCTAAAAACAGAAGAACAAGAATTGTAATCCTACCAAAACTGGATCAGTTCTACAACCTGATTGAAGAAGGTATGGGAGATGCTGAATAATAATTAGCAGAAACATAAATACAAAAAAAAGCCTCGCATTGCGGGGCTTTTTTATTATCTGGATTTAATAATTCAGGATTTTGAACAAACTGTTTAAACGCCCATTTATATAATCTCAATACTTCCCTTTCCTTCCCTCATTACTTCGGGCTCGGCATTGGTAAGGTCTATTACAGTGGAAGGAATATTATCTCCGTACCCGCCATCTATAACGACATCTACTAATTTATCCCATTTTTCATGGATCAACTCAGGATCTGTGGTATATTCTATCACCTCATCTTCATCGCGAATCGAGGTTGAAACTATTGGGTTTCCGAGTTCACGAACGATTGCCCGGCAAATATTATTATTGGGCACCCTTATTCCAACTGTTTTTTTCTTTTTAAAAACATTCGGCAAATTGCTATTTCCCGGCAAAATAAAGGTGTAAGGCCCGGGAAGATTTCGTTTTAGGATCTTAAAGGTCTGGGTGTCAATTTGTTTTACATAATCTGAAAGATTGCTGAGATCTTCACATATAAAGGAGAAATTTGCTTTCTCAAGTTTCACCTGTTTTATTTGAGCAATGCGCTCCAGTGCCGAAGTATTGGTGATATCACAACCCAGCCCGTAAACGGTATCGGTTGGATAGATCACCAAACCACCTT
>ERZ1284729.15-NODE-15-length-29687-cov-11.956938_pt1 | contig 29687 bp, 21 predicted proteins | sample MGYA00454602_ERZ1284729 | MGnify/ENA primary metagenome ERZ1284729 (study PRJEB36292, sample SAMEA5787381) | metagenome | biome: Arctic soil; feature: perennial spring outflow channel; material: sediment | place: Canada | collected 2017-07-08 | depth 0.05 m ... | reverse complement strand
CTGAACTTGATTCTGTAGAAGGTGGAATGGCTGATTTCAAAAGGGAAAATCAGTTCATGGATGTAACTAGCGGGGCAAGTGAATACCTTTCTAAATCTACCCAGGCAGAAGAACAGGTATTGGAAATAGAAACCCAATTAATGATCATCAGATCTATTGAAGACCTTTTAAATAAAAGGGAAGGATATCAATTGTTGCCGGCAAGCATGGGAATTCAGGACGGTGGGATTTCAGGATTAATATCAACTTATAATTCCCTTGTTTTAGAAAGAAACGCCTATTTAAGAACTTCTACTCCCCAAAACCCTGTTGTGGCAACTATAACTGCCCAACTGGATTCCTTAAAGGAAAATTTAAGGGATAATATCAATAGTACCGTTAGTTCCCTGAATATTCAATTAGGAGTATTAAACCAACTGGATAAGAGTTCTCAAAATAAATTCAGCGCTTTTCCCGGAATGGAAAAAGGTATGCGGGGAATTGAACGCCAACAGCAAATTAAAGAGGAGTTATATTTATTCTTGCTTCAACGCAGGGAGGAAGCCGCTATAGCCTTTGCGGTCACTTCTCCAGTGGCAAAAGTGATAGACCCGGCATATACACTACCATCTCCTGTAGATCCTAAACCATGGTTGATTTTAGTTGGAGGTTTTCTTATTGGCTTGATCCTGCCCTTGCTTATTTTATTCGCTAAATTTATGCTGGACACAAAAGTGCATCATAAGGGAGACCTTGACCCACTTACCAAACATATTCCATTTTTGGGAGAAGTTCCTAAAATAACCGATGAAAACAATGAGATTATACAGGTAAATGACCGCTCGCCCCTGGCCGAGTCATTTAGGATTCTCCGGACAAACCTGGCTTACCTGATGAAGGCCAAAAAGGAGAATCGTGGGGAAATTATTTTTGTGACCTCTACAATTAAAGGAGAGGGGAAAACATTTGTTTCCTATAATCTGGCCCGTAGCCTGGCAAGTACTAAGAAAAAAGTAATTTTAATAGGTGCAGATATTCGGAACCCAAAATTGCATCGTTATATAGATGCACCCTTGGATGGTAAGGGCTTATCTGATTATTTATATGATCTGGATGTACAACCACAGGATATTATAACAACTACAGAGGAACCTGAGATTAAAGTCGATATGATTTTATCGGGTTCTATCCCCCCGAATCCTGCAGAATTATTTATGAATGACAGGTTAGAAAACCTTCTTAAAGTGCTTACCCATTCCTATGATTTCATAATTGTGGATACCGCTCCAACCATGATAGTTACCGATACACTTTTGATTAGCCAGTTAGCCGATACTACCTTATATGTTACCCGTGCGGGATACACCGAGAAAAAACTATTGGATTTTCCCAAAGAACTCAAGCAACAGGGAAAACTAAAAGGATTGGCAGTAATTTTAAATGAAGTTGATTATTCCACATTCTCCTACGGGGCCAAATACGGCTATTCCTATGGCTACGGATATGGTTATGGCGTTGATGAGAAAAGCAAATTGAAGAAAATTTTAAAAAAGCCATTCAAAAAAAGTAAGGTCTAAAAATATTCTTTGGTCTTAGCGATAACTTTTTTAACCGGGTCAATGATTTTTTTGTTCAGTGTAATACCGGCGAATTTCTCGAGATGTTGTACTCTGTGAGTATCACTGCCTATAAAATCGATCATTCCCGTTTCCAGTAAACGAAATGCGGTTTGTTGCATATTTGTTCCGTAATGCGGGGTGAGGGATAGTGTGTTAAGTTGCAGTAAGCAACCGCGATCCTTTAGCTCTTCGTATTTTCGCAGGTCTTTGGTATGATAAAAAGCATATCTCTCAGGATGTGCCAAAACCGGTTTGTATCCTTTGGTTTGTAATTGAAAGAGGATTTCATTTAAATTGATAGGTGCCTGAAAATAGGACATTTCAACCAATACAAAATTGTCTTCCAAAGTGAGCAATTTTTCAGATTCCAACAATTCCATAAAACTTTGATCCATCATATATTCTGCAGCTGCCCTGATCCTGATGTCTTTAAATTCGGAATTTTGAATTATTTTTTCCTGTAATTTTTTGAGCGCGGCATTTATTGTTTGCGGGGTATTGGGATAATAATCGTTCATGATATGTGGCGTCGCGATAAAATTATGGATTCCCATTTCTTTAAATTTCAGCAATAAATCTAAAGAATCCTCAATATTTGCAGCACCGTCGTCTATTCCCGGCAAAATATGGTTATGTATATCGGTAATATCATTAAGATAATCGATTAAATATTCTTTTTTCTGAAAAATGGATAGCATACATCAACTTTTAATTGCTTAAAATTACATAATTTTAAGCCGATATCAGATTCTTTCACTTATTAGTACTAATGTTTTAGATAATTTTATGAAATGAGCATAACCGGAAACATGATACAAACACCGATGATGATATGCGAATTGCTCCCGATAGCTATCGGGAGACCATTAAAAAACAATAAATATCACTTATGAAAAACAAACTACCCCTTATCTTACTCTTAATAGCTTTTTTCGGAGTAAATGCCCAACAGGTTGAATTTTCAGGCACTGTAACAGCTAAAGGCATCATTTATTCTGAAGATGAATCCCCGTTTTGGATCCATAGCAATCAACGTGGGCGTATGGACGAACTCACCAAATTTTCGGGCTGGGTTTCTGGGCTGGCAACTTATAAAATCAGTGAAAATGCCGGTTTTGAACTTGGGCTTGGTGCTTTGTACCAGGATGGGTTTACGGATAAACTTCAACTGGACGAATCCTATTTAGGTTTTCAAAATAATTGGCTGCTTGCTCATGTGGGAAGAAAACAGAAAGCTAAATTGTATCGCGGATTAAGTGCTACCAATCAAAATATTCTTTGGTCCCTGAACGTCCGACCGCTTCCCGGAATTAGTTTTCAAACCAAACACCCAATTTATTTCTGGAAAAATGCGGGATTGGCTTTTGAGGCAAGTCTGGAAGAATTTATTACAGATGACGATCGTCATGTTGAGGACACAAGAGTTCACCATAAAAGTTTTCATCTAGTTTTTGATAAAATCCAAAATTTTGAGATTAAGGTTGGGCTGCAGCATTTTGCACAATGGGCAGGAACTTCTCCGGATTACGGGAAATTGCCCGGTAGTTTTAGCGATTATATAGATGTGTTTACCGGTCAGGAAGGAGATGTTGATGTTGGAGGGCAGGAAGTAAATGCCTTGGGGAACCAATTGGGCAGTTATGAAATTTATCTAACTACTACGGTATCAGATTATAAAGTTCAAATTCTTTATAACCACCTGTTTGAAGACAAATCGGGAATGCTTTTGAGAAATACCCCGGATGGCCGATATGGAATTTACATTGAGGATCCCGAACCGGGAAAATGGGTGGATGCTTTTATGTATGAATTGTATTATACCAGGAATCAAAGTAAAAACTTCCCAACTTCAGACGGGGAAGATAATTATTTCAATAATAACCTCTACAGGTCCGGGTGGACTTATGAAAACAGGATCCTGGGAGTTCCATTTATTACTTTGGATGAAAATAGGTTTAGGGTAAATAACAATAAAATTATCGCTCATCACATTGGGATTTCCGGAACAGCTTTTGACAAATTACCTTATAAACTGCTTAGCAGTTATCGCAAAAATTACGGTGGGAAAGGTCAGGACAAACTTATTAGCAATATCTTATCAAGCTATCTTGACTTAAATGTCTGGCAAAATGTGGTAGATGTGAATGTTCAGGTTGGCGTAGATTTTAGTTCCATTGCTTCTCCCAATTTTGGAGGTGGTATTCAATTGAGCAAGCGGTTTTTTTAACTTAGAAGTTCACAAAGGTAAAATTTATTGGAAATCAGAATTTGGAAATGGGAGCGCATTTCATTTTTCAATCAAAAGACATAATTCCCGCAAATGTTAAAAGTTATAATAATTGATGACGATGATATCATGGTATTTTTGCAACGCAAATTATTCCATAAAAGCGGGCTGGCAAAAGACCCTATTACTTTTAAAGCTGCTACTGCGGCTATTGAATTTTTGAAAAATGAAGAAATCGATCAGCATTTTCTTATTTTATTGGATATCAATATGCCAGGAATGAATGGATGGCAATTTTTGGATATTTTAGAGAAAATGGAAATTTCAAAAAATGTATTTGTGGTAATGGTCACTTCCTCTATAGACAGTTACGATAAAGAAAAAGCAGGTACCTATTCAAATGTGATCGATTTTATGGAAAAACCTATTTCTATTGAGAACTGCAGCCGAATTAAAGAATATGTGTTGTTGAAGGAATTTTTTACAAATTAAAGATTAGGTAAATTTTACATCTGTTTCCTTTGGGTTGCTATCTTCAATTTTTCCAACAGCTCATTCTTTCTCGTCTGTTTCAGCCAAAAAAGTGAAAACAATTTCTGAAAAATCCATGGATGCTGGTTGGCTATTATTAAACCTTAAAATTGATAGGAAATACCTAATCCCTGGGAATTTACATCCTCCCCCTGCAGGTTGAATCCCACTGTAGGGTAAATTTGAACATTTTTATTCTTTTTTTTATGAATTTCCGGAATTAATATTCCGCTGGCTGCTCCTACTGCAAAACCCACAATATTATCAGAAAGGAAATGTTTCCCACTCTTGATCCTTAAATAACCCACTGTAGCAGGAATTGCAGCTGCAACTCCCCAAACAACGGGTCTCCAGGGAGAATCAGGATTAAAATCGTGAAATACTTTTGCAGCAAAGAAGGTGGCAGCTGCTGTAGAAGCTGTATGCCCTGCAAAGAAGGATCGCTGTTCATCATTTTTCATTCGTTCCTCATCAGGAATAGAGGTATTATAAACCAATGGGCGGCTTTTTTCTATCAATGCGGCTGTAATGCTGAATAAGGCTCCTGTTGTTGCCATAGATTCCACAAAAAGTACAGATAGTTGCCCGGCATGTGACCGCTCATTTTCGCTTAACATGAGCGCCAGAGGCAGTGCGAAAGAAGTAAACATCGGTACGTAGCTTGCGCTATTGGCCTTTTCAGAATAATTGCCTGCAGCCCAACGATCTACCCCCCAAACATCATCCTTTGAAAGGGCGTTAAGATCGGCTTCAGATAAATTCGGCTTGTTCTGTATTAACAAAACACCTAAAACATTTAGTCCCACCCCTGTGGTAATCCATATTCCGTCTTTTATAAGATCTGTATTATAAGGTGATTCCCGTTTTTGTTGGGAATAAGAATTAACATTAATACATATAACCAGAAAAGAAATCAAAAATGATTTAAGTTTCATAAGGGGACTTTTTTTTCAAATTTCATATTTCTCATTCAATAAATAAAAGCTTTAAGAAAAGAATAACATCAGGTTGTTAAACCAAGGCTTCTTTAAGTCGCATATTTTAATGCAAATCAGGGGGTAACAGATGATATAATCGCTATGCGAAGGGGTAAATTAACAAAATTTTAGTTACTGTTGAAACCGCTATGTTTTTTGATTCAGCATAAAATGCCTTAACTTTAAAAAATTAAAAAGCATAATTTTAAACTTTAAAAAAGATTAAACCGGCATTGATAAATGTGAATTCGGTGCCGCTTTTAGGGAAAAAAATTAATGCCTGTACCTACAATAAGAACCCAATATGAAAAGGAAGGAAAATACAATTAGGAAAGGGTTTGTATTCAAAAAATATGAAGAACCCTATGGAACTCCGTTCGAAAAACTCTTCGAAATCTTTAAAGAATTAATTACTCATACTTCCGGAGATTTTGATGAAGCTATCGACTGGCTACGGCAGTTGGATGTGGAATATAAACTCACAGATGAGGAGTACTCCATAGACGATTTTATAGAAGACCTGAAGAAAAAGGGATATATCCGTGAGGAAATAGATCCTGATGGAAAAGGCGGCTTGGCAATCACGGCCAAAACCGAAAGAGCTATCAGACAGCAAGCCCTGAATCAGATTTTCGGAAAACTAAAACGAAGCAGATCAGGAAATCATTCCACCAAATATCAGGGAGTTGGAGATGAGCATACCGGGGAGTTTAAGGAATTCCATTACGGAGATTCTTTGGAAAAGATATCCATGACCGAAAGCTTGCGCAATGCACAAATAAATCACGGAACCGGAGATTTTAAAATGACGGAGAATGATTTGGTGGTTGAGGAAACACACCATAAATCGCAGATGAGTACAGTTTTAATGATTGATATCAGTCATAGTATGATACTTTACGGCGAGGACAGGATAACACCGGCTAAAAAAGTTGCGATGGCACTGGCAGAACTTATCACCACCCGTTATCCAAAAGATACCCTGGATATTCTGGTTTTTGGGAACGACGCCTGGGCGATTTCAATTGGTGATCTGCCTTATTTAAGAGTTGGTCCATATCATACCAACACAGTTGCCGGATTGCAGCTTGCAATGGACTTATTGCGGCGGAAACGTAATACCAACAAGCAAATTTTTATGATTACGGATGGAAAGCCCAGTTGTGTAAGGGAGCGTGACGGCACCTATTATAAAAACAGCATAGGCCTGGATCCGTATATAATTGACAAATGCTACAATGCTGCCCAACAAGCCAGAAAATTGCATATTCCCATCACCACGTTCATGATAGCCCAAGATCCCTATCTAGAACGGTTTGTAAGGGAATTTACCAAAGCCAATCAGGGGAAAGCATTTTTTACCGGTTTAAAAGGTCTTGGTGAAATGATTTTTGAAGACTATGAAACAAATAGAAAAAAGAGGATTAAAGGGTAAAAAAAACCCAAAATCCAAAATCCAAAATCCAAAATCCAAAATCCAAATTGCAAATGTCATTATTAAAATCTCAATTCTCACATCTCAATACTCAATTCTAAAATATGAAAACACAAAATATAAAAACCTTCGGGGAATTGAAAAATTCCGGATATCAAACCAAGAGTATAAAGGAAGAATTAAGGCAGAATTTACTCAAAAAAATCAAAAAGGACGAACCTTCTTTTCACGGAATTCACGGGTATGAAGCCACCGTAATTCCCGAACTGGAAAGAGCAATTCTATCAAAACATAATATCAATTTTTTGGGATTGCGGGGACAGGCAAAAACAAGATTGGCCCGGCTGATGATAAATTTACTGGATGAATGGATCCCTATTGTGGAAGGTTCCGAGATCAATGACGATCCATTTCAGCCAATATCCAGGTTTGCAAAGGAACTGATTGTTGAAAAGGGTGATAACACCCCAATAAGCTGGGTGAACCGTGACGAGCGTTTCTTTGAGAAACTCGCCACCCCGGATGTCACCGTAGCCGATTTAATTGGGGATGTGGACCCCATAAAAGCAGCCAATTTAAAACTGAGTTATGCAGATGACAGGGTGATCCATTTTGGAATGATCCCGCGTGCAAATCGCAGTATTTTTGTAATTAATGAACTACCCGATTTACAAGCACGAATCCAGGTAGCGCTTTTCAATATCCTACAGGAAGGCGATATTCAGATTCGTGGGTTTAAACTTCGATTACCTTTGGATATGCAATTTGTATTTACCGCAAATCCGGAAGATTACACTAACCGGGGAAGTATTGTAACTCCTTTAAAAGACAGGATAGGTTCACAAATACTGACCCATTATCCGCAGGATATTGAAACTGCAAAAGCAATTACCAATCAGGAAGCAAAACTGGATAAGAGTCAGACCGAGATGGTTCACATCCCGGAACTCGCCAAAGATTTGTTGGAACAAATCAGTTTTGAAGCCCGGGACAGTGAGTTTATAGATGCCAGGAGCGGAATAAGTGCCCGTTTAAGCATTTCTGCTTTTGAAAATCTTTTGAGCACGGCTGAACGTCGTGCCCTAAAAGCGGGAGAAGAAAAAACCTTATTAAGATTTGGGGATTTTCTTGGGGTAATTCCGGCAATCACGGGCAAAATAGAATTGGTTTACGAAGGAGAGCAGGAGGGAAGTGCGGCTGTGGCATTTCAGTTGATTGCCGATTCGGTAAAAACCTTGTTTCCCTTGTATTTTCCAAAGATCGAAAAACTTGAAAAACCAGATGGGGAAAGCCCTTACAAAGATCTGGTAGAATGGTTCTTTTCCGAAAGTGGCTTCGAGATACTGGATGATCTATCGGATAAAGAGTATAAAGAAAAATTGGATTCTATTCCTCCCTTAAATGATCTGATCGAAAAATATCAGCCGAAAATCCCTGGCGAAGACAAGTATTTTATGAAAGAGTTTTTATTATGGGGACTTGTGGAATTTAAAAAATTAAACAAATATCGGTTTGCTGAAGGTGTTCAATTTAAAGATCTATATGGAAGCTATATCAGCGGTTTGTAGGATTAAGATAATTGGGATATTAAGAGTACTTAAAGTGCTTTAATTCTGAAGTTGAACATTGTTTTCGCTTTTATTTGAACCTTTCCAGTCTTTTAAAAGCTGGAAGGTTTTTTTTCTTGAAAGAAAAACAGAATTTGCCGATTTAATTTATAATTAGCATAATTTTTTTATCGAAATAAACTAAATTCACATTTTTTAGGTTAAACTTAAATTTTTGTTTTTTTTACAGGTATTATTATATACTTTTACCATCAGTTTTAAGGAAATCATGAGAAATAGAGAATTATTTATTAATAATATATGTATCACTTTTTCTTCATTAGTGGCTATTATTATGATCTCTACCATGATTACAATTACCCCTATGGGGTATTCAATTTAAAACTTCCGTCCCTGCATATATAATGCATTAAACAATTCCTAAATTTTTAAATTACACTAAGAGATAAAACCATGAATATTTTAAAATTCGGAGGTTCTTCATTAGCAACTCCAGATAGAATTAGATTAGTTGCAGAAATCGTACAAACCGCTGTAAATAAGGACTCAACAATTGCTGTTTTTTCTGCTTTTGGAGGGGTCACCAACGATCTTCTTTATATGGCTGAACTCGCCTCACAGGAAGATTTAAGCTATAAGGAGATTTTAAAAAAGAATGAAAAAAGACACCTTGAAGCTGTCAGGGAATTAATTCCTGTAAAATCCCAAAGTGGGATTTTAAGCAAGGTTAAAACAGAATTTAATAGATTGGAGACCCTTTATGAAGGAGTATATCTTCTAAATGAACTCTCCAACAAAACCAAACATGTTGTAGCCAGTTTTGGGGAAATACTTTCATCTCTTATTATTGCTGAATATTTCAAGAGCATGGGAATTAATTCAAAATTTGTGGATTCCAGGGAATTGATCGTTTGTAAAAACACAAATGAAAAAATCCAGGTAAACTATGAAATAACCAATAAGAAGATACAAGATTATTTTGCTAAAAATAGTATCAGCCTTGTGGTTGCTCCCGGCTTTGTAGCCAGAAATGAGCAGGATGTACCCAGTACTCTTGGCCGTGGCGGATCCGATTTTACCGCGGCAATTTTTGCAGGCGCTCTTGATGTTGAAAGGTTGATGATCTATACTGATGTTGACGGAATGTACACTGCAAACCCCAGTATAGTTCCACATGCATATCCACTTAAAAACATTTCATATGAAGAGGCAATGGAATTGTCCCATTTTGGAGCCAAGGTGCTTTACCCACCAACACTTCAGCCATTATTAGATAAACGTATTGAAATTCATATAAAAAATACCTTTAAACCGGAAGAAAGAGGTACAATAATATCCAAATCCACTAAGGAAAATTTTAGATGGGTAACCGGGATCACTCATATAGATTCTATCAAATTAGTGAATATTGAAGGTAGCGGCATGGTTGGAATATCTGGCTTTTCCAAAAGGGTTTTTGATGTTTTGTTCCTGGAAAACATCAATGTGGTTTTAATAACTCAGGCATCCTCTGAACACAGTATTTGTATTGCAGTTAAAGATGATGAAGCCTTAGCGGCCAAAGAAGCACTGGATGAGGCTTTTGAAGTTGAGATTCAAAACAAAAAAATTAAACCGATAGAGATTGAAGGAAATGTTGCAGTTGTAGCACTGGTAGGCGATCGAATGAAAAGCCATCATGGCCTGAGCGGTAAAATGTTTAGTACCCTGGGGAATAATAACATCAACATTAGAGCAATTGCTCAGGGTTCATCAGAGCGAAATATTTCTACGGTAATTGCCAAAAAGGATGTTAAAAAAGCCTTGAATACACTGCACGAACAATTTTTCGAGGTGCCTTCAAAGGAACTCAACCTTTTTATTACCGGGGTTGGAAATGTTGGTGGAAAGCTAATAGCCCAGCTAAAAAATCAGGAAAGCTATTTGCTTGAAAAACTCCGACTTAAAGTGAGGGTTATGGGGCTTTCAAATTCCCGAAAAATGTGTTTTGATGAAAATGGGATTGATCTTGATAATTGGAAGGAAACCCTGGAGCAAGGGGAGATAGCCGATCAAAATGGATTTTTTGAGAAAGTTAAAAACCTGAACCTGAGAAATAGCATTTTTGTGGATAATACGGCAAGTGCTGAGATTTCAGCCTGGTACAAGGAATATTTGGCAAATTCTATATCCGTGGTAACCTGCAACAAAATTGCCTGTGCGGATGAATTCGTCAATTATCAAAAACTTCAGGATCTCACCCGGGAATATGGCGCATCTTTTTTATATGAAACCAATGTGGGGGCAGGTCTTCCTATTATAGATACCTTGAAAAATCTGGTAGCTTCCGGTGACAGGATCCAAAAAATACAGGCAGTACTTTCCGGAAGTTTAAATTTCGTTTTCAATAATTATGATGCCAGTGAGCCTTTCTACAAAGTTGTTGAAAGAGCGATGAAGGAGGGTTATACTGAACCCGATCCAAAAATTGATTTAAGCGGAATTGATGTATCCCGCAAGATCCTGATCTTAGCTCGTGAGAGCGGACTTCCAATGGAATTGGAGGATATTGAAAATGAAAGTTTTTTATCTGAGGAGAGTTTGAATACAACTACCAATGATGCGTTTTTTGAAATTTTAAAGAAAGATGAAGATGGTTTTAAGAAATTGGTTCAAAGCGCTGCTAAAAATAATACCCAGTTAAAATATGTGGCTCAGTTGGAAAATGGGAAGGCAAAAGTTGGATTGCAACAGGTTGGTCCGGAACATCCTTTTTATAATCTAAGTGGAAGTGACAACATAGTTTCATTCTTTACAAATCGATACAGTACGCAGCCGCTGGTTGTAAAAGGAGCGGGTGCTGGTGCCGAAGTTACTGCCTCCGGAATTTTTGCTGACGTAATTAGAATAGGAAAAAAATAGGAAATGGAAGAACTTAGAATTTTTGCCCCGGCAACCGTGGCGAACCTTTCCTGCGGATTTGATGTTTTGGGCACCTGCCTTGACAATGTAGGTGATGAAATGTTGCTTCGGAAAAATGATCTGAAACAAATAAGGATCACCAAAATTACCGGACAGGAATTGCCCTTTGAAACCGATAAAAACGTAGCAGGCGTGGCGGTTAAGGCTTTATTAAAAAAATTGGGCACAAACCAGGGATTTGATATTGAAATACACAAAAAAATAAAAGCCGGAAGTGGAATTGGAAGCAGTGCCGCAAGTTCGGCAGGAGCTGTATTTGCGGTCAATAAATTGCTGGATGAGCCTTTCACTTTAAAGGAACTTATTCCTTTTGCGATGGAAGGGGAGCGGCTGGCAAGCGGGAACGCACATGCCGATAATGTCGCTCCTGCTTTACTTGGCGGATTTTGTCTTGTAAAAAGTTACACTCCTTTGGAAATACTTGAACTGCCTTGTCCTCCTGAATTGAGAGTGGTGATTTTACATCCCTTGATAGAAGTAAAAACCAAAGATTCAAGGGCTCTCATAAAACTAAATGTGAGCTTGCAAAAAGCAGTAAGCCAATGGGGTAATCTGGGCGCTTTTGTCAGTGCGCTTTATACAGAAGATTATGGGCTTCTTGGGAGAAGTTTGAAGGATGAGATCATAGAACCTGTCCGTTCAATTTTGATCCCATATTTTGATGACCTGAAAGAAATCGCAATTAAAAACGGCGCACTTGGTTTTGGAATTTCGGGATCAGGACCATCGGTTTATGCGATGTGTAAAGGCCAAAAATCGGCAAACAAGGTAAAAGAAGCCATGCAGCTGTTTTATCAGGAAAAAGGGATAGATTTTGACCTACACCTTTCAAAAATAAATACTGACGGAATAAAAATTTTATAATGGAATATTTTAGTTTAAACAATAAAGCTCATACTTCAACTTTTGAAAATGCCGTTCTAAAAGGATTGGCGCCAGATAAAGGCTTGTATTTTCCAAAGGAAATAAAAAAGTTGCCAGGATCATTTTTTGAAGAGATCAAATCCAAATCAAAAACTGAAATTGCTTTTGAAGTCATAAAAAACTTTATAGGAAATGAGATCCCTGAAGCGGAGTTAAAAAAGATTATAGAAAACACCCTGGATTTTGATTTTCCATTGGTAAAATTGAATGAAAACATCAGTATTCTGGAATTATTCCACGGCCCCACATTGGCTTTTAAAGATGTTGGCGCCAAATTTATGGCGGGAAGCCTCGGGTATTTTATCAAAAAAGGGAATTTAGGAAAGGTTACCGTGCTTGTGGCTACTTCCGGCGATACCGGCGGTGCTGTTGCCAATGGTTTCCTTGGGGTTGATGGAATTAATGTGGTAATACTCTATCCAAAGGGGAAAGTGAGTGAAATTCAGGAAAAACAGCTTACCACTCTTGGACAAAATATAACTGCATTAGAAGTAACCGGTACTTTCGACGATTGCCAGGATATGGTTAAACAGGCTTTTCTGGATAAGGATATTCAACAAAAAATGCAACTAACATCAGCCAATTCAATAAATATCGCACGATGGCTACCTCAAATGTTCTATTACTTTTTCGCCTATCAACAATTATCTGATGAAAGAAAAAAATTAGTATTTTCTGTGCCCAGTGGAAATTTCGGAAATATTTGCGCTGGCTTGTTGGCAAAAAAGATGGGTTTGCCCATCAGCCATTTTGTGGCTTCCAGCAATGTAAACGATGTGGTGGGAAGATATCTGAAAACCGAAAAATATGAACCAAAGCCAAGCGTACAAACAATCTCTAATGCTATGGACGTTGGTAACCCGAGTAATTTTATCAGGATCCGGGAACTTTTTCAAAATCAATTCGGGGATTTGAAAGTGGATCTGTCTTCTTATAGTTTTGATGATGAAGCGACAAAGGATGCCATAAAAGAAGTCTATGAAAATACCGGATATGTGATGGATCCTCACGGGGCGGTTGGATATTTGGGAATAGAAACCTTTTTAAAAGAGAACCAGGAATACCACGGGATTTTTCTGGAAACGGCTCATCCTGTCAAATTCCTGGAAACTGTTGAAAATGTTATTGGAAAGAAACTGGAAATCCCAGAATCTATTCAATCAATTCTCCAAAAAAAGAAACAATCAATAGAGATTGAGAATTACTCAGATCTAAAGGATTTTTTGATGCAGTAGGATGGAACTCTAAGCTTGCCAGGCTTAAGTTCTAATATTTTGCAGAATCCCCTTCTTTAGGCAACGAATTTTTAATAAATTCCCTGATATCTTCATTTGCCTTTTTAAGGTCTTCGCTTCGCAAATACATCATATGTCCGCTTTTATAGCCTTTAAAGCTTAACCTATCCTGCATTTTTCCGCTGGGATCCAGTTGCCACATAGTATATTTTGCATTGAAATAGGTGGTTGCACCATCAAAATAACCGGATTGGATCATCACATCCAGATTGGGGTTTTGCGCCATAGCCTGACGTAAATTCTCACCGGTATTATCATCGCTGCGATCCCATGGATGTACAGGTCCAAACATATTGTACTTAATATCGGTTTTGAAGTTTAATTCTTCCCGGAGATAATGATTTATTGCTGGAGTAAATGAATGCAACCAGGAAGTTAATTCTGCATTATAATCCGGGGAATCCCCCGAAGTTTTAGAGTCTATCCCCAAATACCTGGAATCCAGTCGACCAATGGTATATCCACCTTCTTCTCTCATTAACTCTTTCCAGAAATAGCGAAAAGGAACAGCGAGATTATTCTGAAGAATTACTTTTTCCGGCATTCCGGAATACAAAGCCATTTGTGCTGCGATTTCCAGTTTTATATCTTCAGCAATAAATCCGCCTTTCATCAAAACAGGAAGTAGAGAATTAATAGTGAAATTTTCAACCTCCGGAAGAAGTTCATCCAGATCTTTATTTTGCAGCGCCGGAGATAATCTTTTGTGGTACCAGGCAGCTGCGGCAAAATAAGGCAATCTGTTGGCGATTTCAACAGGTCCGTCGCGTTCTATACCAATTTCAGTAGGAGAGACCAGAATTACTCCGTTGAGGTACATCCATTGGCTGTTTTGCAGTTCCAGTGCCAGGCCAGAAACCCTATTTGTACCATAACTTTCGCCTATCAGATATTTTGGTGACAGCCAACGCTTGTTTCGGGTTACAAAAGTGTTGACCCAATCTGCCAGATATTTTATATCGGCATTGGTCCCGAAGAAATCTTTTCTGTTAATAGTATCTTTTCCCTTATTGATAAGTCTGGAATAACCAGTGTTTACAGGATTTACGTACACAATATCGGCCACATCCAAAATTGAATATGGATTTTCCTTAATTCCATAAGGTTGTACAGGGAAACCTTCATTGTCTATTTTTAAAATTCTTGGCCCGGTATAGGCAATATGCATCCAAACCGAGGCAGAGCCAGGCCCCCCGTTAAACGAGATCACTAATGGACGATTTTCGGTATTTTTTATATCACTTCTTTTATAATAAGTATAGAACAAACTTGCCACAGGAATACCTGCTTCATTCCAAACTGGTTGAGTACCTGTCTGGGCTGTATAGTTGATGTTTATTCCCTTGATGTTTACAGAGTGGCCTGTGGTTACCAAAGTATCTACCGGCAATTCAATTTTTTGAGCCAGCGCTGAAAAAGCGAAAAGTAGAAAGAGAAGAAAGGAAAAGTGTTTCATTTAGAAAAATTTTGGGGATGTTGATTTTTAATACTGAAAATTAGGTTTATTTCATCAAATGTGCAAGTCCTGTTCCTGAGAGGATTCAAAAGCTAATGATTTTTGAAAGAAGATGAAAAATGGAGAATAGATAAAAAACAAGGAATTACACAACCTGAATAATAAAAAAAAGTATTAATTTAAAGGGAAATTATCTTATTGAGTTCATTAATTCTTGTTGGATTTCCAAACAAGTATAACAAATCTCCTTGTTTTATTACAGTATCCGGATAAATCTCGGTTAAATAATGATTATCTCTTTTAATTGCCAATACCGTAACCCCGTAATTCTTGCTGATTCCAGAATGCTGTATGGTTTTTTCTACCACCGAATTAGAACCCCGTTTGACACTTAGGGTTGCAATCTCTTTATTAGGTATATGTAAATGCTGGTATAATGGGGAATGTGGTCCTTTTTTAAGCGAGGTGAGCATCTCATAATCTGAGGAGCGAATATTATTGATAAAGGCCTGAATTTCATCATGAGGTATCAGATATTTTCTCATTACCCGACTGAAAATTTCAATTGAAGTTTCAAACTCTTCGGGAATAACCTCATCTGCACCCATACGTATATTTTCTTCTATTTCCTTTACATAGCGGGTTCTTACAATAATAAAAGCGGTTTCTGTGAAGGAACGGATCTCATTAATAATTTTCTTTGTAATATCTGGATCAGAAATAGCAATTACCACAACACGGGCTTCCTGAACATGCACATGCTTTAGGATCACGGGATTTGAAGCATCTCCATAAACAATAGGCTCCAGAGCATTTTTTGCATTATGGAAAGATTCCGGATCTAAATCTATTACCACATAAGGAATATTTGCGCTTTTAGCTGCCTTTGATATATTCTTTCCGTTTATCCCATAACCAATAATTACTAAATGGTCTTTTAATTCTTCTGTAGGCTTATTTTGGTTATGACTTGTTTTTTTTAAATTGTTCAGCCTGTCCCTTACAGGTACGGGGATTGGTATTTTTAAAAGAAAATAGGTGATTTGGCCTGCATAATTCATTAAAAACGGGGTAAGTCCCATAGTGATAATTGATATTGCCAGAAAATATTGATAAATATTCTCAGGCAATATTCCGTTTTCTACACCTACTGTTGATAGCAATAAAGAGAATTCCCCAACTTGGAATAAAGCAAAAACCGTCATAAAAATTACCCGGGGAGGATATCGCAGTGTAAAAACAGTAATCAGAATAATTGACATTTTTAATAGAATTACGCCAATGATCAGGAGTAGAATTATTAAAATATTATTAAAAAAGAAAGTTAAATTTAACAGGGAACCAACCGAGATAAAAAAGAAACTGACAAATATTTCCCTGAAGGGCAAAACATTGGCGGTCGCATGGTGACTATAATCGGATTCTGAAATGATTAATCCTGCAAAAAAAGCACCTAAAGCCAATGAGAGTCCTACTGAAGAAGTGAGCCATGCCACCGAAAAACAAAATACAATAGTGGTTAAAATGAAAAGTTCCCTGTTTTTGGTTCTTACAACCATTTTAAAAACTCTTGGGACAACATAGACTGCCAGTAAAAAAATGACAATTCCAACAACCAAAATTTTTATAAGAAGGATTCCCAAGGTTTCCCAAATATTATCCGATTGTCCAGCAAGTAAGGGTGTCAACAGCATCATTGGTACTACCACCAGATCCTGGAAAATAAGTATGGCTACTGCCATTCGCCCATGTGGAGAGGCAACTTCACCTTTTTCCTGCAATAATTTTAAAACAATAGCGGTACTGCTTAAAGAAAAAAGGAAGCCTAAAAAAATTGCGGTATTAATTGGTAAACCTATAAAATTCGCGATTAAAGCAGTAAATAAAATGGTTCCGCCTACTTGCATTCCCCCGCCTAATAAAATGGTTTTTTTAATTGAGGCCAGCCCCTTTAGAGACAATTCTATTCCAATAATAAATAGCAGAAAAATAATACCTATTTCCGAGAGCAATTCTACTTCATGTTGGGAGCTTATTAAATTGAATGCATGGGGACCCGCTATAATTCCCGCAATTAGAAATCCTAAAAGAGAGGGCACTTTGATTTTTTGGAATAGTAAAATAATGAAAATTGACAAACCAAAAATTATAACGATGTCTTTAAGAATAGGAATGTCCATAAATTAATTTTTCAGCACGAAATATATTTGAGATAAACAAGGTACAAAAGAGGATTTAATTTTAGGACAAATAAATTTCTAGAATCCTATTAAAATAATCTTTTAAGACAGTATATTCCGATATTAAATCGGTTATAGAGTTTGGAAAAATATTGTGAAAAAGGACCGATAATACAATGATTACAGGTCCTTCACTTAAAACTAATATTGGTTAATTTTTTAACCATGCATTTCTCAATTTTACTTTCTCATTGTCTTCGGGAAGTTCCATTTCCTTTAGAAACATCAGTTTATCTGTAGGTTGGATGATTTTTCCTGTAAGTGTAACTTCTTCATTATCGCGATCTACAACAATTGTGATATCCTCACCAGCTTCCCAAGAAAGAGATTCCATGATGAGGTCATATGCATTTTCAATAGCGTAATTGGTGCTGTTCACAGATTTTATAACATCTGCATTATGAACACCCAATTGTTCCAGAAATGAATTTAAAACAATATTTTCTCTGAAGAAAAGGTTATTTGTTGCCGGGTCTCCATCAATATATGGCACTTCTCCATTGAAAAAGTATGAAGTTTCAATATCGGTATTTTCCATACTTACTCCTACTTTTTCTAAAAACTGATCATAGGGTATTGGAGTGTCGCCGGTTACATAGGTATCAAAAAATACCTGAATTTCAGGGTAGGTGAGAGAAACTATGGTTGGTATTAATTCGTCATCATCAAAAGGCTTGTCTTTGCCATATTTTCCACTTAATTTCTTCATTAAATTCAAAATCCCTGTTTTACCATCACTCAACTCCCTCAGTTTGATATCAAGTGCCATCCCAATCAAGGCTCCTTTTAAATAAACATTGTAATAGTCATCTTTATAGGAATCTTCCAAAATGTTTTCGCTCATTACTGTAAAGGGAATGGTATTGTTGAAATTTTTGGAGTTTTTAATTTTGGATGCGATTCTTTTGTAAAATTCATCAATGCTGTATAAGCCTTGGTTTACCTGGAATAAATTGGCAAAATATTCGGTGACGCCTTCATACATCCATAGATGTTTTGACATCTTCGGATTGTTGTAATCAAAATAATGAATCTCCTTTGAATGTACATTTAACGGGGTTAAAATATGGAAGAATTCATGGGAAACCACATCAGTTATCGTCTGATTTAATTCTGAGAATGGCATAGTTTCGGGAAGTACAACTACTGTTGATGTATGATGTTCCAAAGCTCCAAAACCTCTGGCATCCATTTTCTCCGGATTGGCCAGGTAAAGCAGAATAGAATAATTTGAGGTATTGTCAATTTCACCTAAATATTTTTTTTGAGCTGTGATCATTTCTTTGACTCCTGCTCTAATACTTTTTGAAGTATAAATCTTGTTTGGAGAATATACATTGAGCAATACATTCATTCCCTTAACATTAATATGGGTTGTGTCTGAAGGCGCATACATTATGGGGTTATCTGTCACCTCAAAATACCTGGAAACTTTGAATACATCCGTGATAGCATCAATCTGTCCTGTTGAGGGCAGACTTCCGCTTAGGGGCATTGAAGTGCCCGCTATCAGGTTTTTAGGTCGGTTAATGAACAGGTGATAGGGTTGTTCTTTCATATTATCAAAATAACCTACGAATCCATGAAGGTTGAGCATGAAATTTCTATCCTTTTCAATATTGGTTCCCGAAGGTGAGAATATGCCTTTTTCCCCTTCTACATCAAAGGAATCGTTTACCCAATAAGTAACTTTATCCAGATTTTTGGCATCATCGATCAACCAGGAATTTATATCGGTTTTGGCAACCAATAATTCAGCTCCCAAATAATCAAAAGCCTTGAAATTTTCAATAAACTCTCCGTATTTATCAATTGAATAGGTGCCAGGGACTGTTTTTGGAATATGGAAAGTGATTTGGTTTTGATTGAATTTTCCGGGATCCACCGTAATTTTCACTTTGTCATTATCTACATTGACCAAATTAAGGTTTACAACAACCGGATCAGGCCTTAAAGATTCCTGAATTTGAGTAGCTTTGCAACTAAGTAAGGAGATTAAAAGCGCAAGGGAATAAATTAACTTTTTCATTCTTTTAGGGATGTTTGTTTATATGACTGCAAATGCCTGAGGTTGTTACAAATAACCTGTTGTAACTTTTATATAGTTGCCTTATCAATTTTCAATAATTTCAGAAAACCAAAAAGGTGACCTATTAAGTCACCTTTCAAAGTTAAGAATTTTAAGGGAAATTATTCCCTGATATGTCCTTCCCCAAGTACATAGTACTTGTTTGTAACCAGTTGTTTAAGCCCTAAAGGTCCACGATGGTGTAATTTATCGGTACTTATAGCCAATTCGGCGCCTACTCCCATTTGTCCGCCATCGGTAAAGCGGGTAGAGGCATTTTGATAAACGGCGGCACAATCTACCTGCTCCATAAATTTCAAAGCTTCATCTTTATCTTTTGTAATTATCACTGCGGAATGACCTCCTGAATATTGATTGATCTTATCCATAGCCTGGTCAAGTCCTTCAGCTGCTCCAACAACTATTTTCATAGCGAGAAACTCTTCGTGCCAGGTATCTACTCCCGGAATTAATGATTCATCTTTAAGAACTTTCTTAACTTCATCATCAACCAGAATTTCCACTTTATGCTTCTTCAGCATATTTTGTAAATCCTTCAATTTATTTTCGTAATCGGAAATATTTTTATCTATTAGAACCTTGTCCAGAGCATTGCAACCGGAGATTTTTTCGGTTTTGGCATTTAGGATCACTTTTTTCGCAATATCAAAATTGGCATTTTTCGAAACATAAAGGAAATTGTTTCCCCGACCGCTGATCAAAACTGCACAAGTAGCGTTTTCCTTAACAAACCCAATTAACTTTTCTCCACCGCGAGGCACAATTAAATCCAGTTTTTCAGGTGGATTTTTTAGAAATTCTTGGGTTTCTGTACGGTTCAAATGTAAGAGGCGAATCCAATCGGTTTCCAATCCGTTTTCTTTTAAGGCTTCATGCCAGCATTCTTCGAGAATCTTATTACTATGGTTGGCTTCTTTTCCTCCTTTTAAAAGAATTTTACTGTTGGCTTTAAAAGCCAAAACAGCAGCTTCAATTGTAACATCCGGTCTTGATTCATATATGATCATGATGGTTCCGAATGGGGCGGTTTTATTGGTGATATCCAATCCGCTTTCCAATGTCAGGTGCGAGATTGTTTGCCCAACCGGATCTTCCTGTTCCATTACCTCTTTAACCGATTGTATCATTCCGTCAACTTTTTTATCGTTTAAGATAAGACGGTCGTACATCGCTCCTTCAGATTCCCCGAAAGCTTTAAGATCTTTTATATTTTCCTTAATAATTTCTTCACGCCTTCTATCCAGAATATTCATCATGGATTTTAAAACGTTATTCTTGGTTTTGGTTTCTATCAACTTCATTTGTTCGTTCTTTTATTTTTTTATAAGTTCAATATTTTTCCTATCTGAATCCTGCCAATATTGTTGATTCTTTCTAATTATTTACAAAGCTCAATGTTAAAAACTAATATTGTAGCCTTAGTCTCAAATCTAACAACACAATTTTCAATTAAGCCATAAACTTGGTTCCAACAGATTTTCCGGCAAGAATATCTAATATTACATTCCTTCTTTTACCGTTCGCGATATAAGTAGGGATATTTTTGGCAGCAGTTTCCTTTGCGATCTTTATTTTAGATTCCATTCCTCCACGGCCTTCACCTTCACCTTTTTCAGATTCCTGAACATATTTCTCTACATCCTGGTCAATTTGCACTTTATTGAGTTTTTTTGACTGCTCATCACTTGGATGGCCTGTAAAAAGTCCTTCGGTATCACTGAGAATGATCAAAGTATCAGCATTAATTAATTCGGCTACCAGACTTGCCAGTTCGTCGTTGTCAGAGAACATTGATAAAGTTACAGAAACGGCATCATCTTCATTAGCAATAGGAATAATTCCTTCAGATAATAAAGATTCATAACAGTTAATCATGTTTTCCCTGTGTATTCCTGGGCTAAAATCCCGTTTTGTTGCCAGCACCTGTCCGCAGCGCATTCCATAATCGTGGAAAATGCTATAGTAATGGCGCATCATCCTTGGTTGTCCTACAGATGAATATACTTGCCTTCGCTTCGATTCATCCTGTATGTTTATATCTCCCAAAACTTCCATTCCTGCAATTGCAGAACCGGAAGAAACCAATACCACCATAATATCATCTTCATATAAAGTGGCGATTTGTTCTACGAGATGTTTTAATACAGGTACTAAAATCCTGTTGTCTTTGTTGGTTATTACGTTAGTTCCAACTTTTACAACTATTTTCTTTTTATCCATTTTATTTGTTTTACAAATAGCTTTTTAATTACTCTTCTTTTCCGAGTTCTACTGCTCTGTCAAAAGCGGCATAAGCAGCTTCTTTAATGAGCTCTTTTACGTTGTTGTCTTCCATAGAATCCAGTGCAGCACGGGTTGTTCCACCTTTGGAAGCCACACGTTTCATCCAGCTACCGGGAGAAAGATCAGATTGGTTAAATAATTCTATAGCCCCTTCAAAAGTTTTACTGACTAAAACTTTTGAATCATTTTTTGAAAATCCCATTTTTAAGGCCGCTTCCAGCATAGCCTGCATAAAATAAAACACATAAGCAGGACCGCTTCCGGATATCCCGGTAGAAGCATCAATAAAATTTTCGTTTTCTACCCTTATTGACTCTCCAGTAGTATCTAATAGGTTTCTAATCATTAAAAGCTCTACACGTGAAACTTTCTCAGATTCGGTATAAGAGGTAACCCCTTTCCCAACTTGGGCAGGAAGGTTAGGCATTGCGCGAATTACTTTTTGAATACTCAAACTATCCTGAATTTTTTCAATGGTAACACCTGCCATTATAGAAACCATAATTTGATCATTATTTACCATTGGCTTCATCTCTTCAAATAAAACATCACAATGATATGGTTTTACTGCGAGAAATACCGCATCTGCCTGAGGCAGACAATCTTCCAGTTTATCATAAACAGCAAAATGTGGAATTTCACTTAATGAAGCGATCAGTTCAGGGGATTTATCAAAGATCATCAATTTATGCCGATTCAACAGGCTCGATTTAGACATGCCTTCAGCATAAGTTAACCCCATATTTCCTGCTCCAATTACTAATACTCTCATTACTTAATTTTTGATTAATTTAAAATCCTGTCGGATGTGATCCGAATTGGTTATTTAAAGCTGTACTTGCAAAGACCTTGCAATGCCGGGGGTTTTAAAAAGAGATTTTATAAAAATGCGGTGTTAAGCTTTAATATCAGTGCTTAAAACCGGTTGAAAAGTGAATGGAGGAATCGTAAATACCCCTCAAACAAAAATCTCAAAATAACTCCTTACAAGATGTGGCTTAAGAGGTTACACCACAATTTAAATAGGATTAGAGCTTGTTATGCCCCCACTGGCCTGGGATATTTATATTTGTTAATAAACCAATATAAACAAATAAATAACAACCAAAAATAAGGATTAAGCAATGCGACGGGATGGCGCAAAAATCTGCAATTTTGGCAGTTTTAAACCTTAAATGGGTTGATTTAAAAAATATTTTTTCAGAGCATTGTGTTCTTTTTAAATTTTGATCACCCTTTTAAGAAGCCTCCGTGACCTTCTTAATATTTTTTTTATCCTACTGGTTTTGTATAATCCAATATGAAAAATCTCCTTTAGTTAGGTCTAAATTAATGAATTAGTAGAATATCTATAATGATAATTAACAGGAAAATAACAGAGTGGATTATAGTTGAATACTAACCGTTTCGTTCATTTGGGGTATGTGAACCTGCCAGTTGTAGATATCTTTAATTTTAAGACGCAGTGCATTCGAAGCCATGTTCTCTCCGTGAATGATAAAAACCTTTTCGGGAATATTCTTTATTTCGCTCATCCAATCTATAAGCCCTTTTTGATCGGCATGAGCTGAAAGGCTTTGAATATCATCGATTTTGGCTTTTACAGGCAAATATTTACCAAAAATTTTAATTTCATGTTCTCCTTCCAGTAGCTGTCTTCCGCGTGTTCCTTCCCCCTGAAAACCCACCAACAATACTGTATTTTCAGGTTTGTTTATTAAATACCTGAGATAAGTTAATATCCTTCCACCAGTAACCATCCCACTGGCTGCAATTATTACTTTGGACCGTTTGTTGTCTATAGTCTTCCATGTATCTTTATACGAGGTAATTATATTGAAATGATTTCTCATCGCATTATATTCTTGTAAAGGTAATTTATGCCAGGTTGGGAATCTTTCAAAGATCTTTAATACTTCACTACCCATTGGACTATCAATAAACATGGGGATATCAGGTATTCTATTTTTTTGATACAATTTCCATAGCTTATACATTAAGGTTTGCAATCGTTCTAGAGCAAAACTTGGGATTATCAAATTTCCATTATTTCGAATAATTTCCTTAACAGACTCAGCCAGGATCTCATCTGCATCTTCTTCAGAATGTAACCTGTTTCCATAGGTGCTTTCTATAAATAAATAATCTGCCCGTCCTGGACGATTAGGAGGGTCTAATAATTCATCATTTTCCCTTCCAATATCTCCAGAAAAAACAAAGGTTTTCCCATAGACTTCCATTTCTATAAAAGTCGAGCCAATAATATGACCATTTTTTCGGAACCGGTATTTAATATCAGGGGAAAGGTCCGTCCAGATATTAGGCTCAATAGGCTTGAATAACTCTATTGTTTTTTCAGCATCATCTACCGAATATAACGGTAAAGCGGGCTTGTGGATAGTATATTCTTCCTTATTTGCCCGCTCTGCATCTTCTTCATGGATTTTAGCGCTGTCCAATAAAATCACGGCGGCAATTGCGAGGGTAGGAGCGGTCCCATAAATGGAATTGTAAAAACCCTGTGTTACCAATCTGGGTAGATATCCGCAGTGGTCCAGATGTCCATGGGTAAGCAGCACAACATCAATTTTATGGGGAGAAAATGGGAGCGGGGCCCAGTTCAATAACCTAAGTTCTTTAAGGCCCTGAAACATTCCGCAATCGATAAGTATATTTAATTTAGGGGTTTCCAAAAGAAATTTGGAACCAGTTACTGTCCCGGCTGCCCCAAAAAAATGTATTTTGATCTTGACGCCCATAAAAAGTTTATTTGTTGGAAGAATGACAAAGCATTTCCATTTCATTTAAAATCCGGATTTTTCGGGATTCTGAAATCTCCAAATGATCCAGATAAAAATTATCTTTTATCAATTCCCTGCACAATACCACATCCCTACTTAATAAAAATTGTTTTTCACGGGCAGTGAGCAGGGTAGAAACCGTAATTGGATATAAACCTGTTTGATCAATCCGATCTTTTAACCCATTTTTATTCGGATAATCCCAACTGAGCAAATACAGATTGGCACATTTCCCATATTTGATGGCTTCTGAAGTGAAGCGGGTGTTCGTGACCAGCCAACCTTCACTGATTGGCTGTGGATTTTGTGTTTTTGTCTTATTGAAATTTTCAATATCCCTAAAACGGGAATGTACGTACATAGGTGTTTTTACATTGCAATTTTGGCCTTGTTGGTTGTGAAATTTACATTCTATCCAAATGGTTTTATTATCTTTTTTGGCAATAACATCAATCTCATGAGTTACACAATTTCCCTGGAGAATTTTTCCTACCTCAACCTTATAATCACTGTTTTTTAAAATAGCTGCAACAAAGCGTTCAAATGGAAATCCCGTTGGCCCTAGTTCATAAATAGCTTTTTTTAATTTGTATTTTGAAGCAGATAAGTTGTTTTTTTTGTTTAATAAATTAAAAGCCCTATTGTAAATTGATTTGGTGGAGATACCTTCATAAAGTTCCTCTTTTAGCTGATTTAAAACTTCCTCGATCTCTTGTTCGTCCGCACCGGCTTTTCTAAGGGAATTTGTCACTTTTTTTATGGAAAATTTCACCTTTTCCCCCGATGCCTTTATAATATGTAATTCTGAATTTTTCATTGAAGAAGAACTTACTAAAAACCGAATGAGAATATTAAATATCTTTTAAAATTGAATAATCAAAAGTTTATGGTTTCAGAATTAAATGCCTTAATTCTTTTAAAAAAATGGTGTGTTTCCAGGCTTAATCATTTAATTCATGCATTGCAAGAATTGGTACCTTTGGTTTGTATCCCACTTTATCTACCAGGGATTTTGAAAAAATACTATTTAAAATATTGTGTTTTTTATGAATCAAAGCAAGCATCTCACTTCCACGGCTTTCAATAAATGAATGAACTCCTGCACCCACTTTTATATGGGTTAAAGTGTGAAAGGTATATAGAACTTCCTTTAAATATTCCCTTAAGGAATCTTTATTTTCTTCCTGCTCGGGAGTTAACTTTTCATTCTCCAAAATGTGAAGTATTCTAACAGGTGCCTCAATACGTTTGGCTATACTTATAAGAGATTGGAGTTCCCGATAACTATAATAAGTTTTAAAATCTGTAGCAAAAACAATTTCCTTTTTCTTTTCTTTTAAAAATACGGCATCTTCCGGTACTACTAAAATAGGACTATGTTGTATTTTTTCCATTATATTTTCCGCATTGCTTCCAAATATTGTGTTTGCAGAATTTGTTTCTCCCTTGGTTCCCATTATAATAAGTGAAATATCCTTTTTATATACCGTTTCCTTTATAGCATCCAAAACAGAATTATAGCTTGAAATCATCTCAAAGTGATGATTTGGATTATCAGATTTCATAATAACTCCATCAATAAGTTTTTCCAGGCCAATTTCAGATTCTTCCCTGGCTTTTTCATATTCTGGTTCTCCGGGTTCGGGCAAAATTATGCTATCTGTTGTGAAATGATATAGTTGAAATGCATTCAATAAATAAAAAATACATTTATCTTCTTTAAAAAGATTCAAAGCATAATCTAACGCGTTCCATGAGTTTTCAGAAAAATCGGTTGGGATTAAAATTCTGTTTTTCATTTATTTAATAAATTTGTTAAATAAATATACTTCTTTCTTTTTGCTGATAATATGACAACGGTCATTTCTGCTTTAAAAAATTTAATTTATTAACTGCTATTTCGCAGTGGTTTGCAACACAAGAACCGGGATTTTTGAATAATTTCCCAAATCCTTATACAAGGGGTTAAAAAGCAATTTCTCAAAAAAACTGTGTTTTTTATTTACAAAAGTGATCATATCACTACCCCTACTTTCAATAAAGCAATAAATCCCAATAGGTACGCTTACGTGTGCCAAAGAATGGAAACTAAGCTGAACCCCTTCAAGATAGGATTCCAATAGATGTTTGTTCTGCTTTTGTGAGATGCTTAACCCATCTTCTTCCTCTATATGGAGTACACATATTCTTGTATTTGTTTGAAAAGCAAGTTTTTTCAGATATTGAAAATCTTTTTCATTATGAGTTATTTCTAAACTGGATGCCAATACAATTTCTTTTATTTCAAAAAATGGCACATTTGAAGGAACGGCTAAAATTGGGCAACTTTCAACCTCATCCATAATTTTAATGGTATTACTTCCGTATATCACTTCGTAGGCACCGGTACTTCCTTTGGTACCAATTACAATGACTTCAATATCGGTTTGTTCAAGTTCATGTTCAATAGCTTCTACCAGAGGATAATTATGGGTTACCGCAAAAAAATGGTGTTTAGGGTTAGGATATCCTTTTTTAATAACCTCTATGAGACGTTGTAAACCATTTTCCGAATTTTTCTTTTCTTTCTCCATATCTTCGTTCCCGGGAATAGGCGTAAATTTGCTCCCATAATGAAATCCATTGATCTGATAGGAATTAAGAAGAATAAATTTACAGGATTCATTTTTATACATATGGAGCGTGTATAAAATGGCGTTCCATGCATTTTGGGAAAAATCGGTAGGTAGAAGGATATTTTTCATTTTTTACGAATTGTAATCTTATGAAGGAATTACCAGAAATGGAATTTTTACATCAAAACCTATTTCATCTACTACCGGCCTAAAAAGGATATTTTCGAAAAAGGAATGTTTATTATTTATCATTACCAGTAAATCTACAGGATTATTTTTTTTAAAATCATCAATGGACTCCGGGACGCTTCCCTTTTCAATACTATAGAAGGTATGAGGTATATTTTTAAAATAATCTGCTAGTAATTTTTTAGTTTTTTCCTGTTCAGGTTCAAGAGGAATACCAAAAAACACATTTAATATATGAAGTTTAGCTGCGTGTTTCCGGCTAAGCGATTTCAAGAATTTTAAGTGTATATCAGAAAATTCCAGGAAATAATCTGTTGGGAAAAGAATATTTTTTAAATTTTTAAATTTATATCCGGAGGGAATGGCAAGCACAGGGCATGTACTCTTTTTAATGACATGCACGGTTTGGGTTCCAAATAATATCATTTCAGCCCCTGTGGCTCCTTTAGTCCCCATTACCACTAAGTCTATTTTTTTTTCACTCACCTGTTCTTTAATTTCATCATTCAACATATTAAATGAAGAGATCAATTCCCATTTGTGTTTGGAATTAGGAAAAGCCTTTTTTATTTTCTTTTCAACTTTCGCAAGGCCTTTTAGAGAATTTTCTTTATACATCATGCCCAGGGTCAAATTCGAGGGGCTGTTGAGCACATATTCGGCATCGTAAATCACCGGGATATATGTGTTTAATAAATAAAAAGTAGATTCATCATTTTTAAAAAGCTCAGCTGCATATTTAATGGCATTGTAAGCATTATCGGAAAAATCGGTAGGTAACAGAATATTTTTCATTGTCTTGATTATTTAAAATTAAATCACCTCAATATTTTATAAACCGGGGCAGATTTATAAGGCAGGACCGCGTTGAAAGTTTTGAAGAACTAAAAACGGGACTCTGGGATGCAATCCTATTTTATCAACAGTTGATTGGTAAATAATATTTTCAAGATAGGTATAACGGGAATTTACCATTATAAGCATATCGATACTCAATTCGTCAATAGAGTTCATAATGGCCTTTGTTTTTTCATCTTCATCGATCATGTGAAATTGAAAAGGAGTTTCATAAAATTGCTCCTTTAATAATAATTGATTTGCTTTTTGCCTGAAAGATTCCAAAGGAAATTTTGAAATATAGAGCATATGAACGTTCGTGTTATTTGACCTTGCTATTTCAGCAACTAACTGTAATTCCCGAATTTGATAAGGGATCATATAATTGGTGGGGAAAAGGAAGTTTTTTGGAGATTTATATATATAATTTGCCGGAACACAAAGTATAGGGCTTTGTACGTATTTTATTACCTGTACGGTATTGCTGCCTAAGGTGATATTGCGGTCATCGGTTAAGCCCACGGTGCCCATTACGGTGAGATCGGCATTTTCTTTATTTACAAGATCATTCACTTCATCAACTAAAATTCCGAATGCTGAGATGGGTTTAAAACTGTGTTTTGGATTTGGCAATAATTCTTTTATCCGGCCCATAATGCTATCCAACTCCTCGTTAGATTTTTTTAACATGCTTATTTTAAGCTCCTCAAGAAAATTTTCTGTTAGCAGGGCACTATGATTGTATACTTCATCGGCGTATGCATGCAACAGGAAAAATTCACTTTCTTCAAATTCAAATAATTCCACTGCATATTTTAAAGCATTAAGTGCATTCTCCGAAAAATCTGTTGGAATTACTATTTTTTTCATCTCACTAAGATTTAGTCTATTAAAATTATAGGAAAAACAATGGAAAAACTATGACTAATGTCAGTTTAGGATAAAGAGTATTAAAAAAAACACAAGAAGCGAAGACTCCTGTGTCCTTTAATTATTTTAGATCTCAATTACAGATACCTTTATTTTTTTATTGAATTACAGGGAATTACCATTTCATCGGATTCTAGTCTTATGCGCAGATATGTTCCCTCCAGTAAAATTTTATGTTCTTTTCTGATCCCCTTATTTTCATGGTGGAAATAAACCAAATAGTTATTTTCAGAATTGAACCATTCTGGATATTTATCTTCAACAGCTTTGGCAACTAAAAAAGGGATTTCTTTATTTTTTAATTTTTCGATATTCCGTAAAAAGAGCCTTTTTTATCGCAAGAAGTCAGAATTTTTCCATCCGGAATATAAAATGGCAAAAAGTAAATTTTACATTCATCTTCAAAATGTTTTGAATTTTCCAGGTTAAAGGTCGCGGAACTTGGTTGAAGTATTTTAACCTGTTTACAGGAGCTCACTTCTGCATTATTTTCCCAACCTTATCAAGGTATTTATAACTTGGCGGTGCAAAGAAAAACTCAAGAATCTCAATATCTTGGGCCAAAGATTGGATGGTAAAACCAAATATAAATAAACCAAGAATTATTTTTTTTCTGAATTCTGAATTTTTTAAATAATGCTGAGTTAAACGAGAAAAAAAACAAAGCGAGCAATGTAAAAGAGAGGTATAAAAATAGAAACAGGAAGCCAAAGCCTCCTGTTTCTTAAGAA
>ERZ1284729.14-NODE-14-length-30805-cov-21.593463_pt1 | contig 30805 bp, 22 predicted proteins | sample MGYA00454602_ERZ1284729 | MGnify/ENA primary metagenome ERZ1284729 (study PRJEB36292, sample SAMEA5787381) | metagenome | biome: Arctic soil; feature: perennial spring outflow channel; material: sediment | place: Canada | collected 2017-07-08 | depth 0.05 m ... | reverse complement strand
GAATCATGTGAGGGTGGAAGTAATTCCGGAGATTGCAATTCTGAAAAAATGAAAGATGGTTTTGATCAAATTATGGAAGTGCCAATGAATAGAAGATCGGCATTTAAAAAAATGACTGCAGGTTTGTTAATTGGAGCGGGAGCAGTAAGCACTTCTTGTAGTGTTGTTAACGGTGATGAAAGTAAAGAAAAATCTGCAATAGAGTGGGATGAATACTTCAAAGGAAATTATAAAATAATGTCTGATGAAGAAAAGAATAAAACTGTTGATAGATTAGTTCGTTCCTATGAATTAAACCATGGCGAAAAAATAAATTTGTCAGCCAAAGGTGCAGAGGAAAATGTATTGTTTGGATATGCTTTTAATATTTCAAAATGTCAAGGATATATGGATTGTGTAAAAGCATGTGTAGAGGAAAATAATCAAGATAGATCTTCACAGATGCAGTACATCAGAATTCACGAAATGGAGGATGGTAAAGGTTTTAATTTTGAAGAAGCTGATGATAATTACTACCACGAAGTTCCTGCAGAAGGTCATTTTTATATTGGAACTCAATGTTTTCATTGTGATAATCCACCGTGTATTGAGGTATGTCCAGTGGAAGCAACTTGGAAAGAAAAGGATGGAATTGTTGTAATTGACTACGATTGGTGTATAGGTTGTAGATATTGTATGGCAGCTTGTCCTTATGACGGAAGACGTTTTAATTGGAAAACTCCCGAAGTTCCATTGGAAGAAGTGAATAAAAATCAACATTATTTAGGAAATAGGTTACGTAAAAAAGGTGTGATGGAAAAATGTACCTTTTGTATTCAACGTACTCGTGAAGGAAAAAATCCCGCTTGTGTGGAAGCGTGTCCAACCGGTTCACGAACTTTTGGTAATTTGTTAGATCCGAACAGTAATATTCGTTGGATTCTGGATAATAAAAAGGTATTTAGGTTAAAAGAAGATTTAGGTACCGAGCCGAAGTTTTGGTACTATATGGATTAATAAGTAATTGTAATTTAAGCAATGCGTGAGGGATAGAGCGGTTTGTTTGAGCTCTTTTTAGTATTGGTAAAATACTAAAAAAGCGAGTAGCGAAAGCCCGACCTTTTAATTTTAAAAGGACACGCCCAAATAATAGTTAAAGAATGGGAACATTAAAAGTTTTTGGAAGTTTAATAAAAGATTCCTGGTTAGAAATAACACACGGAAATATAGTGTATCATATTTGGATGGCTGTTTTAACCGTAATTATGTTATTTGGTATATTTTATTATGGAATTCAATTAGATGAAGGGTTGAGTGCCACAGGAATGACCGATAGAGTAAGTTGGGGATTGTACATTTCTAATTTCACCTTTTTGGTTGGAGTTGCAGCAGCTGCAGTTATGTTGGTGATGCCAGCGTATGTATTGAAGTATGTTGATTTTAAACAGGCTGTTTTGATTGGTGAAGGTCTAGCGGTTGCAGCATTGTTAATGTGTTTAGCTTTTGTAGTTGCAGATATGGGCGGACCAGCGAGATTATGGCATATGATTCCTTTAATTGGCGTGTTTAATTTCCCAAACTCTATGTTAACCTGGGATGTACTTGTACTAAACGGATATTTATTTATAAACATTACGATTCCATTATATATTTTAATGATGCGTTATCAGGGAAAAACACCAAATCCAAAAATTTATATTCCGGGTGTGTTTTTATCTGTTTTTTGGGCAGTTGGAATTCATATGGTTACGGCATTTCTGTATCAGGGATTACAAGCTCGTCCGTTTTGGAACAATGCTTTATTGGGACCTCGATTTTTAGCATCGGCATTTGCTGCCGGACCGGCTTTAATTATTATTGTTTTGGCAATTATTAGAAAATTCACGGCATTTAATGTCCCGGATAGAACCATTAAAAAAATCAGTTTAATTGTTACGGTTGCTGCACAAATTAATTTAATAATGCTGGTTTCAGAATTATTTAAAGAGTTTTATGCGCCTACACACCATAGTATTAGTGCGTTTTATTTATTCTTCGGAATTGGAGATAAAACAGCTTTATTACCCTGGATTTGGACTTCAATTAGCTTAAATGTAATTGCAACTGTAGCATTAACTTTTCATAAAGTTAGAAGTAATTTAAATATCCTATATGTTTTATGTGGTATGTTATTTATTGCAATTTGGATTGAAAAAGGCTTTGGTTTAATTGTTCCTGGCTTTATTCCTGGACCTTGGGGAAAGATTGCAGAATATACACCTAGTTTAGTTGAAATAGCAGTAACTCTGGGTATTTGGGCAATGGGTGCTTTTATTTTTACAATTTTAGTCAAAACTGGAATTGCCGTTGAAATGGGCCAATTGGTTTATAAGAAAAGTAAGCTTTAGCCATTGAAGATAATTTAGGAATTTCCGGTTTTTGTAAAAATGCCTTTGATAACAATTTATCATGTACTAAGGCTGAAGAATGGTATTAAAAATTTGTGGCAAATATAGTTGCTGAAAGGGAGGCAAAAGAAGCAACTGACGCAGAACTGAAAATTTTTAAAACAGCCAGAAGACATTTTCTTGAAGAATATGTAAATATGGATCGTTTTAGAAAAGCTGTTGGTGGTGATGAATCACTATTTAGAAAAGAGGTTTATATACTTAATAGCGGAGGAATGTTTAATGATTATCTCAATGCATATTCAAAAGCACCGTATTCTGATGGTCAATTTAAAGCTTCTTAAAGTTCTTCCCAAAGAATGTAGCTAAAAGCAAAAACTCTATATTAGGTATTAACTTTTCCGGTATTTTTGTTCATTGGGCTTATGGTTCAACAGATGTTGTAATTGATGTGAAACCATTAAAGGAGATGTAAAAAGAAAGATTCTGCTTGTCCAAATCAATTATGGCAATGTAAATCTGAGAATAATGAAAGTCTCTCTGGGATCATCCCTGGCGGTTTCTATACGCAGTTAGTTTTTTATTTTAAAGAATCATATTTGAATAAGAAATAATGGTATCAAAGCCCTTTTTTCTAAAATAGGCTTGTTCCTTTTCCCCTCCAGTAACCAATATAAAATCTCCGCCCCAACCACCTAAACTTTTAATTGCCCCTGGATAATCGGGAAATAGTTCCGATTTTATTTTTGGGGTATTGACGATCTTTGAGATCAAGGTTTCGTGAATTTCAATAAGCAAATTAAACTCTTCAAGACTTTCACAACTTATAAACCGACTTGTTAATACTGAAATCTTCGCGACTGTTTCCTGCAAAAATTCCTTTGGTTGTTGCTTGTAATGCGTGATTGACGCCCGGCTGTTTTGCTTTCGGTTGAGATGTACAAAAAACAAATTCTCCTTAAATACAGGATTGAAAACGGCAGTTAAAACACTTCTGTTATTTTTACCTATCTGGTAGGTAAATGCGTGATTATTTTGTGCCGCAGCGATATCATATCCGCTGCCGCCAAATGTTTTTTCCAGCAAAAGGAAAGCATCGGTTTTAAACCATTGCGCGATGTTGTTAAGCAGAGTGGAAGAGCTTCCCAATCCCCAGGTGTTGGGGAAATCAAGCCGGGTCTCGACTTTATAACCTTTTCCATTTTCGAGTATTTCAGGATTTAAAAGATGTGCCTGCGCTAATACTTGAAAAAGTCTTGAACTCACATCTTCAATTTCCTGAGATTCTCTTAAAGTGCTGTTTTCTGTTTTTTGGATTTTTCCGATTATTTTTTTAATCTGAAACCTATGCTCAAACCAAATTTTCCCCAAATGGTCATAAGCGATCCAGTGGATTATTTCTTCATTCAAAGTTTCAACTTCCAGGGATTGCCCATATTTTGTTGGTAATGCAAGGGCCAGAGCCCCATCTAATACCACATATTCCCCAGTGATCAAAAGTTTGCCGTTACTTCGGAATTTTTGCATTTAAGAAATCTTTTATTATAATTAACTAAACCTCACAAGTCTTTGGGACAGGTGAGATTTTTTGAAACCTGTTAGTTTTTAGATTAATTTTAACCCCTTAATAGTTCCAGTTGTTCCATTACGCTGCTGTGGGTTACAGTATGATGTTTAAAATAATGAATTAATTTTTCCTTTTCCTGCGGCGTGGCGTTTTGCTGATTGAGGATATTCATCAGATGCATTTTCATATGTCCCTTTTGAATTCCGGTGGTTACAAGGGATTTTACTGCGGCAAAATTTTGAGCAAGACCTGCAACCGCTACAATTTCCATCAATTTTTTTGCTGTAGGTTTTTGAAGGATCTCCAAAGCCACTTTTACCAGTGGGTGAAGATTTGTGAGTCCGCCAACCGTTCCTAATGCCAAAGGAATTTCCATCCACAATTTAAAAATACCGTCTTTCACAGTAGCGTGTGTTAAACTGGTATATTGGCCATCTTTTGAAGCGTATGCGTGAACTCCTGCTTCCACAGCCCTGAAATCGTTGCCTGTTGCAAGCACTACAGCGTCAATCCCGTTCATTATGCCTTTATTGTGGGTTACGGCACGGTAAGGTTCAATTTCAGCGATTTTGAGCGCTGTCAGAAATTTTTCAGCGAAAACCTCAGGATCTTTATGCTTTTCATCGGCGAGATCGGCAACGGGGCAGGATACTTCAGCTCTTACGATACAATCGGGGACATAATTGGATAGTATGCTCATTATTATTTCCAGATCTTTTTCTTCTAAAGAGAATTCATCATATTTAAGAGCTTCAGCTTTAAAAGTTTCAGAAAATTTTTCAAGACAGGAATTAATGAAATTAGCTCCCATGGAATCTTTGGTCTCAAAACTGCAGTGCAATTGAAAGTATCCTTCCATCAAATTGGATTTGTCCCGAAGTTCAATATTTAAAACCCCGCCACCCCGTTTTTCCATATTGCGGGTAATGTTGCTTACCGAATCCATTAAAACCGGTTTACACGTACTAAAGAAACGCTGTAGTTTTTTGTGATCCCCTCGATACAAAAAGTGTATCTGACCTATTTTTACGGTGTTTAAAACCTGCACCTTAAATCCGCCGCGGGTAAACCAGTATTTGGCCGCTTTGCTTGCCGCAGCTATTACCGAACTTTCCTCAATGGCCATTGGAATGGCATAAATTTCGCCGTTAATGAGGAAATTTGGTGCAATTCCAAATGGCAAATAAAAATTACTCAGAGTATTTTCTGTAAATTCCTCGTGAAGTTGCTGCAATCGTATATTATTATTCCAATATTGCCGCAAAACCGCTTCAGATTGCGGGGAGTCTTTTAAATATGTTTTTGATAACCAAATAATTTTGTCTTCTTTGCCCAGTTTTGAAAAGCCGGAAATAGGTGCAATCATTTAAAAATAGATTTGAGTACAAAGATACAATTACTCGCGTTACTCTAAATGCCTCTTTGCTTCAATTGAATAAAAATCTCAAATTTTTTTTAACAAATAGTTGTGATTTAACACTTGAAAACCCTGTTTTTTGCTGAAATTTTAGTAAACTTGGCAAAAAATAAATTTTTCATATTTTTATGAGATTCACAAAATTTTTATTGGGGCTTTTTTTAATAGCAACCAGCTCGGTTTTTGCCCAAGAAAAACAAATTACTTTAGAAGAAATATGGGATGGAACTTTTAGTCAGGAACGACTTGAGTCGCTTGAATCCCTCAATAACGGCACTGAATATATTGTTTTAAATCAGGACCGAAAAAATGCTACTTCCAGCATTGATGTTTATGATTATAAATCGGGGGAAAAGAAAGGGAGTCTGATTAACTCTGCCAATTTGAAAGAAATTTCAAAGTTTCAGGGATATAAATTAAGTGTTGACGAAGCCAAAGTTTTGCTAGGCACCCAAATGGATCAAATCTTTCGGCATTCTTCAAAAGGAATTTTTTACGTTTATAATATCGCTTCAAAATTCTTACAAAAGCTAAGCGAAAATAAAATACAGGAACCTACTTTTTCTCCTGATGCTTCCATGGTAGCTTATGTGTTCAACAATAACTTATATATAAAAACCCTTGCTACCGGTAAAGAAATTCAAATCACCACCGATGGGAAGAAAAATGAGATTATAAACGGGGTTACCGATTGGGTTTATGAAGAAGAATTCGCATTTGTTAGGGCTTTTGACTGGAATAAAACAGGTACTAAAATTGCTTACTTAAGATTTGATGAGACGAAAGTCCCTGAATTTTCTATGAGTATTTTCGGAGAGGATTTGTACCCTGAGGTTACAACCTTCAAATATCCTAAAGCAGGCGAAGAAAATTCACTTGTTTCCTTACAGATTTACGATCTTAAATCGGCCAATTCTTCAACAGTGGAATTAGGGGATTATAAAGATTTTTATATCCCGAGAATTGACTGGACCAACGATGCAAAAATTCTTAGTGTTCAGGTATTAAATCGCCATCAAAATAATCTGGATTTGATCTTTGTGAATTCAGAAAAAAATGTGGCAAAAGTGGTGATGAACGAAACAGATAAAGCCTATGTGGATATTACCGATAATTTAACTTTCCTGGAAGATAACAGCTATATCTGGACAAGTGAAAAGGATGGCTATAATCACATTTATCATTATGATAAAAATGGAAAGCTGATAGATCAAATCACAAAAGGCAATTGGGAGGTTACCAATTATTACGGATTTGACGCAAAAACAAAAAGGGTTTATTATCAAAGCACAGAAAACGGGAGCGTGAACCGTGATGTTTATTCTATAAAAGCCGATGGTTCCAACAAAAAAAGACTGACACAAAAAACCGGTACAAACAACGCCGATTTTAGCACAGATTATACTTATTTTATCAATTCTTTCAGCAATACCAAAACTCCAAACGAATTCACCTTGCACGACTCCAAAACAGGAAAACTGGAACGGAAGATTAAAGACAATTCTAAACTGCTGGAAAAGGAAAAAGCCTATAATTTTTCTCCTAAAGAAATTTCCACAATTGAGGTTAATGGGAATGAACTCAATATGTGGATGATCAAACCATCAGATTTTGATCCGAACAAAAAGTATCCTTTGTTTATGTTTCAATATTCAGGACCGGGGTCACAACAGGTTTCCAATTCTTATTTCAACTCAAACGATTATTGGTATCAGCTTTTGGCAGATGAAGGCTATATAATCGTTTCAGTAGATGGAAGGGGAACCGGATTTAAAGGAGCCGCGTTTAAAAAAGTGACTCAAAATGAATTGGGAAAATACGAATTGGAAGATCAGATTGAGGCCGCTAAAAAATTAGGTGTGTTAGATTATATTGATCAGGACCAAATAGGAATCTGGGGCTGGAGTTACGGTGGATTTATGGCTACAAATGCGATCCTGAAAGGGAATGATGTGTTCTCAATGGCAATTGCCGTTGCGCCGGTTACAAGCTGGAGGTTTTACGATTCCATCTATACAGAAAGATATATGACTACCCCCCAGGAAAATCCGGAGGGCTACGATGAGAACTCCCCGATAAATCATGTGGAAAAATTAAAAGGCAACTTCCTGCTGGTTCACGGCAGTGGTGATGACAACGTTCATGTACAAAATTCCATGAGGCTTATTGAAGCCTTGGTCCAGGAAAATAAACAATTTGACTGGGCGATCTATCCGGACAAAAATCACGGAATCTATGGTGGAAACACACGTTTGCACCTGTACACCAAAATGACCGAATTTATCAAAGAGAATTTAAAAACTAATATCAACCTTAATAATAAAAACAACATATAAATGGCAAATACTGCACCACCTACAAATCAAAAGGAATTATTTGGACATCCCGTTGGTTTATATATTTTATTCTTCACCGAGATGTGGGAACGTTTCTCCTATTATGGGATGCGCGCTATTCTTGTTTTATATCTTGTAAGTGCAACAACAGGTGGCAATGCCGGATTAGGTTGGACTTCATCTGAAGCCCTTGTTCTTTACGGATGGTACACCATGCTGGTTTATGTTGTTTCCATCCCCGGAGGGATTTTGGCCGATAAGGTTTTTGGCCAGAAAAAAGCCGTTTTAATAGGAGGTATTATTTTGGTTTGCGGACATGGAATCCTGGCCGTAGAAGAAATGTGGGCGTTTTATACCGGGCTTGGTCTCATAATCGCCGGAGTAGGTTTATTGAAACCCAATATTTCGACTATGGTAGGTGGCCTTTATAAAGTAGGGGACATTAGAAGGGATAAAGGATTTACAATTTTTTATATAGGAATAAATTTAGGAGCTTTTCTTTCCAGTTTGATTGTTGGGTATGTAGGAGAAAAAATAGGCTGGCATTATGGATTTGGACTTGCGGGAATAGCGATGGCCTTTGGGTTGTTAGTTTATTTATGGGGTCAGAAATATCTTACAAATGTAGGTAACCTGCTATCTAAAGCTGAGATGGATGAAGGAGCCTCAATATCAGGCTTAATTGCAGATCTATTAAAATCTCCGTTGCAACTTATTATAACAGTTGCCTTGCTTGTGGCATCTATCGTGGGATGGGTCACAATAGGATTTGGATATGGTTTATTGTTTATATTCCTTTCTTTGGTTGTGGGAATAATGATGATGGTTTATAAGGACCTGACCAGCCAAATTATGAAAGACAGGTACGTGGTCATGTTGCTGTCTTTTATTTTAGTGATTGTATTTTGGGGCGCTTTTGAACAAGCCGGTGGTTTGATGAATATTTATGCCTTAGATAAAACCAACAGGAGCCTTCCGTTTAGTTTGCCTTTAATAGGAAATGAAGTGCCTGCTTCCTTTTTTCAATCTCTAAATGCATTATTTATTATACTTTTTGGAGTGCTAATCGCCAATTTCTGGGCAAAACGAAAATTGAAAAGCAAAGAGGCATCTTCAATTTTCAAAATGGCTACAGGGGTGATCATCATGGGACTTGGTTTTGTGTTTATGGCCGCGGCTTCCTTACAATATGCTTCTAACGGTGCGGCAGCAATGTACTGGCTTGTTTTAGCCTATTTGCTGCATACCGTAGGTGAACTTTGTTCCTCACCGGTTGCCTTATCATTTATTACTAAACTCGCCCCAATGAGATATGCTTCCTTAATGATGGGGGTTTATTTTGCAGCGACTGGTCTGGGGAATAAAGTTGCAGGAGTGATTGGTGAATTTTCCCAAGGAGAACCAACCAAAATTGAATTGATCGCCTCCAGAGAGGATTTAACGCCATTTTTAAACGCTCAAGACAGCATTTTGGTAAAGGGGAAAAATTTTGAGATAGAGACAAAAATTTATCCTGAAAACGGGCAATTTAAGGCGATAGACCTCAATACCAATGAGTCTGTTCTAGGCTTGGTCAAATTTGAAAATGAAACTGGTGAAAATGAGATCATCAATCTCTTAAAAGAAGAGAATGTCACTCAGGAAAATCCGTATCATGCTGTATTCAGTTTTAGGAACCAGGACGAAAAATTATCCAATCAGGAATTGGATTACTCTGGAATTGTAATTATTGATGAAGTTCAAACTCAAATGGAATTTAGAACATTCATAGGGATAACCATCTTTACAGTTGTATTTGCATCTATAGTATTAATAATGCTTAAACCTCTTAAGAGACTGACTCATGGTGCTGAAGATGATGAAAGGGAAATGCCGGAGCAGGAACAATATGATATTGCGATTGAACCTAAAAATTAATTCATGACTCCAGAAAAAGCTACCGCCGAAAATTTTTTTGAATCCAATGTGCTTGGACATCCTGCGGGATTGTTCGTGCTCTTTTTTACCGAAATGTGGGAACGCTTTTCCTATTATGGAATGCGAGCCATTTTGGTGTTGTTTTTAGTTAGTGCTTTTGGTCTGGGTGGATGGGACTGGCCACGGGAAGATGCCCTGGCATTGTACGGCACCTATACCGCGCTGGTATATTTAACACCAATTCTTGGAGGTTATCTCGCCGATAAATTTATGGGTTACAGAAAAGCCGTAGTTATAGGCGCTTTTTTGATGACCTTAGGGCACGTTTCCCTTGCACTGGAATTTGATCATGTTTTTCTTTATATAGGGATAGGTTTATTAATAGCTGGAAATGGTTTCTTCAAACCAAATATAACTTCAATTATATCAAAACTCTATACGGATTACCCTGAGAAAAAAGATGGCGCCTATACCATTTTTTATATGGGCGTGAATGCAGGGGCATTTCTTGGAATACTTTTATGCGGGTATTTAGGAGAAAAAATTGGCTGGAGCTATGGATTTGGATTAGCGGGTGTCTTCATGTTTTTAGGAATGGTTCAGTTTTATCTGGCCCAAAATATTTTTGGTGAAGCGGGAAAAAAACCAATTGCTGAATCCGAAGAAACCAAAGCGGCTGCCTTGGAATTTGAAGGGGACAGGTTAAACCCATTTAGCTTTCTGGATAAAATTATTATTGTAATTACTGCTGTGCTTGGATTGGTATGGATTATTAATGACCCGGCTTCAAAGATAGGCGGAAATAATATACTCGAATTTGGAGGAACCGATTATTCTGCTCAGGTAATACTAGTAGCCCTGGTGCTGTTTTTATATTTACTTGTCTCGAGAATTATCCGATACCCGGCCATAATAAGGGACAGGATGATCGCGATCGTGTTTTTCGCGGTATTCACTGTATGTTTTTGGGCAGCTTTTGAACAAGCAGGTGGTTCCATGACCATTTTTGCCAAAGATTATACAAACAGGATCATGTCTGGAAATTATGCCACTTTGTTCCTCATCGCCAATATTCTTATTACTGTAATTCCCATCGCAATTATTACCTGGGTACTTTATCTGCTGTTTAAACAAACCTATAAAAAGTATCTGGCAGCAAATATAGTGTTGGGCTTTAGTTTTGTCATAATATGGGCTATCGTAGGATGGATGATTAACAGGGATATGAATTCCAATGCTTTTATTGTTTCCTATCCAACGATTCAACAACAGGTTTTAGATGAAGGAACCGGCCAACCTGCAATAGATGAAAAAACCAAAGAGCCAATATTTACTTACACACCTGTAACTGTCTCCACAGAGATCTTACAGAGTGATAAAATTGTGGAACAGGAAATCACCATTATAGAGCCTATAGATCTCAATATTGCCGATGAAATCGCAATTATGGATGTTGACCAAAGAGGGAACTTTATATATCTGAATGCAGAAAAAAAAGCTAAAATAAATGCTTCTTTAAAAAGTGGAGAGGAGAGTACCATAATAAGCGGAACGATTAAAAAAATTAAGGAAAACGAAATTGAAATTCCGGCTACCTGGTTTCTAATCCTGAACTCCCTTTTTATTATCATGTTTGCCCCATTATTTTCAAAATGGTGGGAGAGCAAATACAATCCCAGTGGCTCCATTAAATATGGACTTGGCCTTATATTATTGGGGATAGGGTTTGCAGCTTTGGCTTTTGGCTCTCTTGGAATTGAATCCGGATCTCAGGTGGCTTCCGTAAGTATAATCTGGCTTATCTTAGCTTTCCTGTTTCATACTTTAGGCGAACTTTGTTTGTCTCCGGTAGCGCTTTCCTATATCAGTAAATTAGTTCCCGGAAGAATGATAGCAATGATGTTTGGGATTTGGTATATTGCTATAGCTATTGGAAATAAAATTGCAGGTACTATGGGAGGGAATATAGATGCTATCACGGCTGAATATGATATGACGACTTTCTTTCTGGTATTCACTTTAATCCCTATTGGATTGGGAATTATAGCGATCTTGCTCAATCCGCTTTTAAAGAAACTTATGCACGGAGTAAGATAAAATAACTACAGCTATAAACTTTTCTGCTTTTGGAATGTTTATTGAAAGGAAATTATAAAGATTGATATGTTTTCAGGATCATTTCGACATAAAGTAAAATTTGAACAATGAAATATTTAATTATAAGTATCGCATTTTTGCTGGTGACCACTTCTGTCAATGCGCAGGAGATCAAGTGGATGAGTATGAATGAAGCTCTGGCAGCCCAAAAACAAGCCCCTAAAAAAATTGTTATGGATGCCTATACCAAATGGTGTGGCCCATGTAAAATGATGGATAAAAACACCTTTACAAATAAGGATGTGATCAATTATATCAACAAACATTTTTATGCGGTAAAATTTGATGCCGAAGGGACCGAAGAAGTAACGTATAAAGATTTTAATTACACAAACCCAAATTTCGATCCTTCCCGAAATGGCCGTAATAGTCAGCATTTCTTTGCTGACGCATTGAAAGTTAGAGGATATCCGAGTCTGATATTTTTTGATGAAGAATCGGAAATAATCGCCCCTATTGTCGGTTATAGAACTCCCGAGCAATTAGAAATTTATTTAAAAATGATCGCCAAAAACGATTATAAAGAACTGACTTCTGCAGAGGCCTGGCAGAAATATGAAGCAAATTTTAAGGGGACGTTTAAAAACTAAAATTTAGTTAGGTTTTTAATTCCCTTAATTATGAAATAAAAAAGCTCCCTTTTCGCTTGTAGCGTGAAAAGGGATTTTTTTATTTAATCCGGTAGCTTTCCAATTCAAAATATAATTTCGGTAATTGCTGCCATCAGCAATAATCATTTCCGGATTAAATTTTTCGATTATCCTGTCCAAATTTACTTTTGGAGAATTTATCAAAATAATTAAATCTGGTTTCAATCCTGGAATATCATAAACTCCAGTGCTATCAATAATCAACACTAATTTTCCCGAAAGTTGGAACACATTTTTCAAACTGCTCTCTTCAAAGGTTCTTATATTCAAATTTGTTTTGTAATCCCTGATAAAAGTTTGGGCTGAAGCAATGCTGTCCAGATTGTGATAAAGCAATAAATTTTGTCTTTTTTTAACCCCGATTATCGTATTCCGGCTTTTATGAAAAATGACGATTTCTTCAAAATTCCATAAAGTTTTTTCGTAGATCAGAACCACTTGTACGCAAATTAAAGTGAAAAGAAAAAAAGAAAGGTTTTTAATATTTATATTTTTCACAAGCAAAATAAGTGCGAGTATTACTAAATAAGTGGAAATACAAAATAGGACCGAAAAATAGATATTTGTAAAGATAAAATCTTCCTTTGATGCTACATAGGCGACAAAATTATTGAGGAAAGTGATCATCCCGCCGTACAATGAAGCCAGAATTGAAGGCAATAAACCGGAAAGTGCTAATAGTATCACTAGAATTCCAAGCCCTAAGATAATCCCAAGAAATGGCAAGATCACCAGATTCGATATAAAAAACAATCCGGGGAATTGATGGAAATAAAATAAACTTAAAGGTAAAACGCCTATTTGTGCTGCTATGGTCACAGTAAAAACTCCCCATAAATATTTAAGAACCTTGAATTTTGGAGTGAATAAGCCAAATAGAAAGGGTTGAAAAAGCACGATAGTAAATACAGCAGCATAACTCAGTTGAAACCCAACCTGCAAAATGAAATTGGGGTTTACTAATAAAAGAAATAATAGCGATATGAATAAGGTATTTAACGCGCTGCTTCGCCTGTTAAACTGTATTCCAATCGCAAAAAAGGAAAACATGCTTACAGCGCGAACCACAGATGGGGATAAACCGGCTAAAATGGCAAATCCCCAAAGCAAAGCCAGCAACAGCAATGTTTTAATAATTTTCCCTCTTGGAAGTCTTTCCACAGGGTTTAAAATCCAGTTTAAAAGCAATAAAATAATCCCTACATGCAATCCTGAAACTGCCAAAATATGGATTACCCCGGCTTGGGCATAATTGCTATAAATTTCAGGGGAAATATCCTGCCGCTGGCCTAAAAGAAGCGCTTGGATTATCGCGAGTTCTTCAGGTTTAAAATCGAATTGTTTGAGTTCAAAAACAATCTTACCGCGCAGCTTTCCGGCCAAGGCCTTTAATCCGAAATGGTCTGATTTAAGTTGTACTATTTGGTTCGAGCTGCTGTTTATCTGTCTTAGCACCCCCAAAGTTTCCATATAGTTTCGGTAATTGAACTGATGTGGGTTCAGTGGAGCGTTTATCTCCAGGAATTTAGCCGGAAGGGCTAGATTGTCGCCAATCTCATATTGCTTGTTTTCAGGGTTCTTAGAAACATTTAAAAGCACTTTACCTTCTGCAGGGTGTCTATTGTAAAGTTTGGCTTTTAGGATGTATTTCTCATGATAAAGTCCGGGTTTTAGTTTTTCGGTTACTTCAGCTATTAAAAGTTGATCTTGTTCGGGAGCAGCTTCGGCTAAAAGGTTTAAATAATGATTTGGCCGGTTTTGAGGCAGGTGAATTGAAGTAGAAAATATCCCGATAAAAATGAACATCACAAAACAACTGATCCCAAAGAATATATCCTGAAAAAACAGCTTTTTTGTCCTGAAATAACTGAAAGTAAAAATAATAAGCAAAAGGCCACCCCACGGTAATAAACTTTCTACCGGGAGTTTTAAATAAAACCCGAGAATAATTCCCGTCATCAGGGAAAGGGAAAGTTTTATGATGGTAAAATTGAGCAAGGTTTTATTTTGATGAATTCCCCATCAAGATACCAAAAAAATCAGATCAACCTGCGGGCCATCACAAAATGCTCAAACCAGTATCCATCAGCTAAGGAAGAAATAATTACGCCGCGGGAGGTGGTGGAATGAATAAAAAAGATATGTCCCGGCTGGATTTCTATTACAAGGCCAACATGATTAATAACTTTTTTATTTTTATCAGTTTCAAAAAACAACAAATCCCCAATGTTCACTTCGGCCAATTCCAGACGGTCCCCCTCCAGGGACATCGCTCTCGAGGAACGGGGCAGGGAAATATTTTCCTGTAAATATGAAGTAAAAACAAGGCCGGAGCAGTCCATTCCATTTTTGCTGGTCCCACCATATTTATAAGGTGTTCCTTTTTGATCTAATGCAAAGGAGGTGATATTGTAAACCCGTTTATCTTTGGGTAATTCTTCAGGAGATGCAGTATTTATTTTGGTAACCGGGGGGTTAGAGGAAATTAATTTTCCCGAGCTTAGTCGGGATTCATGTTCTGTCTGAAGTTTCGATTTTGATGCGCTACATGAAGCAAACAGTGCTATTAAAACAAATAATAAACCAAATAAATAAAAATATTTTCTCATTAATTAATATTAGTTAATGGCATTATAGATCAAAGTAGCCGTTTTTTGGCTTGCACCCGGACCACCCAGCTCTTTCTCTAACTCATAATAAGCTTCAAATATTGTTTCCCGGATATCGGGATTTAAGATTTTGTTCAGTTCTTTTTTCAGGGCCTTCTTATTGAAATCATTTTGGATCAATTCTTTTACGGCCTCTTTTTTCAAAATCAAATTTACCAGTGAAATATAATCCAATTTAATTATACGCTTTGCAATCTGGTAAGAAATACTGCTTCCCTTGTAACAAACTACTTCCGGCACCTTTAAAAAAGCCGTTTCCAAGGTGGCGGTTCCTGAGGTAACAAGCGCTGCTGTTGATAAAGTCAATATATCATAGGTTTTGTTCATCACCAGATGAACGTTTTTCTTCTTAATAAAGGTTTTGTAAAATTCGGGTTCCTGGCTGGGAGCACCTGCAATTATGAATTGATATTCCTTAAAATCTTCGGTAATGCTGAGCATAGTTTGCAGCATTTTAGAGATTTCCTGTTTCCTGCTCCCCGGAAGCATTGCAATTATAGGACGGGAATCCAGATTGTGAGATTTCCTAAATTCAATTGCATCTACCAATTCCCTGTTTGATATAGCATCAAGTAAGGGATGACCAACAAAATGAACAGGAAACTGATGCTTTTTCTCATAAAATTCCTTTTCAAAGGGCAGGATCACATACATCTGGTCTATATCCCGTTTGATATCGGAGATCCTGTTTTCCTTCCAAGCCCATATTTGGGGGGATATATAGTAATGGGTTGCGTAGCCCCGTTCCTTTGCCCATTTGGCGATCCTTAGATTAAATCCCGGATAGTCCACAAATATGATCACATCGGGTTGATATTCTGCAATATCCTTTTTGCAAAATGACAGGTTTTTTACAATCGTTCGTAAATTAAATAAGACCTCTACAAATCCCATAAAGGCGAGTTCCTTATAATGCTTCACCTGGGTGCCACCTACCTCTTGCATTAAATCCCCTCCCCAAAATCTAAATTTGGCTTCGGCATCAATTTTTTTCAGGGACTTCATGAGGTTGGAGGCGTGCAGATCTCCTGAGGCTTCTCCTGCGATAAGGTAATATTTCATAAGTTATTTTATTTTCTTGTTCCCAAAAGTATATGGGACGAGCAACATATCATCAATTCCCCTGGAAAAAACCTGCTCATAGATATTTCAATTAAAGAATCATTGATATTGCAATGAGTATAGCAGCCAACACAGTTGCTAAAACTACTCCTCGGGCATGATAAATTTGATTTTTTTTTAAAAATACAAAAAATGGAAAGAAATTCAAGAGGGCTCCCAAAGCTATAATTTTGCCTAAATAACCGTTTCTTAGGGCATCCTCTAGCGTGGGTTCCAGATCCATTTCAGAAAAAAAAGCAATGTACAGAAAGATGCCCGCCGCATTGGCGAAAATGCCCACAAGAAATCCGATAGCTATTTTTTTTCTAAGCATTGAGGTCCCAAGTATTTAGATCCTGGATAAAATGATGAGCGGTCAGATCAAATTGTACCGGGACTACTGAAATATACCCATTTTCTAGCGCCCATTCATCGGTATCCTGCCCCTTATCTTCATTTACAAATTTTCCGGTAAGCCAGTAATAATCCCTTCCTTGCGGATTGGTGCGTTTGTCAAATTCTTCTTCCCAATAAGCCTTGGCTTGTCGGCATATTTTGATTCCTTTGATATCCGCTTCTTTTAATTTTGGAAGGTTCACGTTTAAAACAACTCCCTTAGGAAGCCCATTTTTCAAAACATTCCTTGTGATGGATTTCACAAATTTTTTGGCCGGTTCAAAATCGGCAGTTAAGGAATAATCTGTCAGTGAAAATCCAATTGCAGGAATCCCTTCAATCCCGGCTTCAACAGCCGCGCTCATGGTACCGGAATAAATTACATTGATGGAAGAATTAGAGCCATGATTAATCCCACTCACGCACAGATCGGGTTTGCGATGCAGGATTTCCTGAGTTGCAATTTTAACGCAATCTACAGGAGTGCCGGAACAACTGTACTCTTTATGAGAGGAGATTTCCTTTATTATAACGGGATCGCAATACAAAGTGTCATTAATTGTAATGGCATGTCCCATGGCACTTTGTGGACTATCCGGTGCCACCACTACCACATCACCGAGTTCTTTCATCACCTCTATCAAGGCACGAATTCCAGGAGCTGTAATTCCATCATCATTGGTCACTAAAATGAGAGGTCTCTTTTTGGGCATAGATATTTTTTATATTACAAAAATAATAATTTCCAAAGGAAAGCTTATCTTAGGCGTCTTACAAATTAATTGTGAGATTCGTTATACTTGGCACAATTTTTAATGTGATTAGATAGAAAATTAATGATGAAAATAATGCGATTTATGAAAAGGAATTCAAAAATTTTGGTGTTGGTGCTACTAATGGCAGCAGCATCATGCAGTTTTACTACTAAATCATCCGATGATCCAGATAAAGACAAACTTTTAATCGATTTGATCACTTATGTCCTTCAACGCGGGCATTATGATGCTAAGGACATAGATGATAGCTTTTCTAAAGAGGTATATAACGACTATCTGAATTCCTTAGATCCGTTAAAAAGGTTTTTTTATGCCGAAGATTTAAAGGAATTTTCAGCCTATGAAGACCAAATAGACGATCAGATCAAAAATAAAGAACTCAGCTTTTTTAACCTGACTCATATCAGGCTTCAACAACGAATGTCTGAGGTTAGGGATATTTATAAAGAAATTTTAGTAGAACCCTTTGATTTTTCGGTAAACGAGGATATTAATACCAATTATGAAGAAATTGATTATGTTAATTCCAGGGAAGAACTGAAGGAGCGTTGGAGAAAACAATTAAAATTCAGTGCGCTTAGTAATTATTACGATAAAAAACAGGATCAAATTTCCAATAAAACTGATAAAGCGGGGATTACCTATGAGGATGTGGACGGTGAACAAATAGATCCGCTTTCTCCACATGGGCAGGTTTCAGCTAACCCAGCTTCAGAGGAAAATGATTCCATTCAAAAATTCAAGACGGATGTTGAATTGGAAAAGGAAGCAAGGGAAAGTTTATTGACTTCCATGGATGAGTATTTTGACTTTAGTGAGGAATTGGAACGCAAAGATTATTTCACCGTTTATATTAATTCCATCGTGGAGGAGTTTGATCCGCATACATCCTACTTTGCACCACAGGATAAAGACAGGTTTGATATTGCTATGTCCGGAAAATTGGAAGGAATAGGGGCAAGATTGCAAAAGAAAGGAGACAACATTACTATCATGGAGGTTATTTCCGGTGGTCCGGCCTGGTTAAGCGATAAACTTGCCGATGGCGATATCATTTTAAAGGTAAAACAGGAGGATGAGGAAAATGCAATAAGCATTTTGGGAATGAGGCTTGATGATGCTGTAAATCTTATTAAGGGCCCTAAAGGATCCAAAGTTACCCTAACAGTTAAGAAAAAAATCCTAGGAAATACAGAAGATATTACCATTACCCGGGATGTGGTAGAGTTGGAAGAAACCTATGCTAAATCTGCTCTTGTAGAAAAGAATGATAGGATATATGGTTTGATCAACCTTCCAAAGTTTTACTTCAATATGGAAAACTACAACGAGCGAAATGCCGCTTCAGATGTGAAGCAGGAAATTATCCGCCTTAAAAAGCAAGGAATGGAAGGATTGGTCTTAGATTTAAGAAATAACGGTGGAGGTTCACTTAAAACAGTGGTGGATATCGCGGGTTTATTTATTGAAAAAGGTCCAATTGTTCAAATAAAATCCAAACAGGACGGAAGGGAAATATTGGAGGATACAGATCCCAATATTGTATGGGATGGGCCTTTGGTAATATTGGTCAATGAGCTATCTGCTTCTGCCTCCGAGATTTTGGCAGCAGCAATGCAGGATTATAAACGAGCCATTATTATTGGAAGCAAACAAACCTATGGTAAGGGAACTGTGCAAAATGTAATAGACCTGAACAAAACTGTGAGAAGCAATGAATATGGAGATTTAGGTGCGCTTAAACTTACCACCCAAAAATTTTACAGGGTGAATGGCGGTTCCACGCAATTGAAAGGAGTTAAGAGTGATGTTGTAGTGCCAGACAGGTATAGTTTTATAGAAATTGGGGAAAGGGATTATGAAAACCCATTGCCTTGGGATCAAATAGAAGCTGCCAAATATAAGATTTGGGATGGTTATATAGATTATAACCAAACCATTTTAAACAGCAAGGAGAGAATGGCAAATAGCGAACAATTAAACCTGATTTCGGAAAATGCCAAATGGGTTAAGGAGAAAAGCGATGAAGAAGTCTATCCTTTGAGTTATGAGGGATATAATACCCAACGTACTATTTCTGACAAAGAAGCCAAACGCTTTAAAGCTATTTCAGATTACACAACTAATTTGACTTATGAATCTTTGACCTATGAGCAAGATTTGTATAAAAAAGATACTATTCTAAAAGTTAAACGCGATCGTTGGCACAAAAGCCTGAGCAGTGATGTGTATGTAGAGGAAGCAGTTAATGTTTTGGAAGATATAAAAGTGAATAATTTCAAAAAAGCTAAGGTAGCAAATATCAAAAACTAAAAACTTTTAAATTTAATTTTTAAACGCTTCTAAAAGTAAATATCAACTTTTGAGGCGTTTATTTTTTTTGATTTTTTTAGAAAGTTACAAGTGATCCGATCCAGATGCGTTTTCGTGAATGAATAACGTCAAAATAAATACATATAGAAAAAGCTATGAAATGAGCCTAATGGAAACAAGATACAAAAACCCATAAAGATATGCGAATTGCCTCCGATAGCAATCGGGGACCAATAAAAACATTAAAAATCTACAGATGAAAAGAAAATATGTGTATCCTGTGATTATTCTTGTGGTAGCCTTAATTCTGGTGATGGTGGAACGTTGTTCCTAAAAGCTGGACTTAACAACTAGAATGTCACTTTACATCCTGTTTATTTAAAAATGACAGGTCTTGGTTTTCCTAAACCAAAATCTTGAAAACCAAAATCTGTTGTTTCAAAAGTATTGGTTTTAAAAAGGTTATTCCCCTGACCGGGAATAGTTGGATAAAAAGAAAAAGAAATTTGAAATGAGTTAAATACCAAATAGTCATTGTTAATTAACACCCCAATTCCAATAGAAGAATACAATTTGCTGTTTGTAACTGCGGTATCATTATCTCCAATCATTGCAGCTGAGAAATTTAAAAATGGGTTTAGTCTAAATCCAATTATATTTCTGGGGGAATAAAATTGTGTTTGTATAGCAAGACCAATTTTCTCAGTGCCATGAAGAGCGCTGTTAAATCCCCCGATTCCTGCATTATTAGCTCCTCGAATTCCTGCTCCATTATTACCCTGAAATATAGAACTTTCATTTATTGTCAATTTGTCCCCAATTGATTCCAGCCTGTTGATTCCTATAATTATTTGTGGTTTAATAAATTGTCTCATTTTCCAATTACCAATTTCAACCAAATTTGTAAAATAATTAGCCTGGAATGAAAATGCAGATTGTTCTGTTATTGATTGCCTGAAAAATGTTCCATATTCAAAATTAGTGCTTAAAAAGCCCCATTTAAAATAATTTCCAAAGGAAGCTCTGGCCCCAAGATAGAATCTTTCCTGATTGTTTTTTATTTGATATCCCCCGGTTATCCCGTAAATTTTACCAATAGGAACATCTTCAATAATTCCATAATGAAATAAATATTGGTCTTCAACGAACTGTCGGGAGGTAATTCCAATCCCAGCTAAATAAAAAGTTTCATCGGAAAAAAAATTGATCCTGTCGTATTCAACTGTTGGGCTTTCTTTATACTTAACAAATAATGATCTTGCTGAAAATATCAAGTTGCTGGTTCTTTCCCTTTCGGTTTTTCCTTTAAAAATAGGGTAAGAATAACCACCCCAAAAATCCTGGGAATTGAATTTAAAATTTTGAGGGTTGTATTGTAATTGGTCGTTTTGAAGGGAATCAGTTTGAAATTGTTGGTCAAAATAAACTCCCCCGGCCCAACGGGTTAATGGGGAATAAAATATGCGGTCAACACTCAAACTTTTTCCATAGTTATCATCTAGATCAATATGATAATCAATGGATGTTTTAATATATGTGTTTTTGATGTTGGGAATCTCATATTTCATTCTGTATGCGTTTCTCCCATCGGTTAAACGCTTCGTAAGTTTGTTGTTAAAATCATGACCTGTTCCCAAAAAATTTCTTTCGTGGAAACCAACTGCTGTTCTTGAGGATGAAATTGATCCTTTAGGTATCAAACTCCACGAATCTAAAACCCTTATGTAAATGTCGACCGAATCGACATTTTTGGGTACCGGTTCTGTTGTGATCAACACTTCCCGTACATAGCGTTGCTGTCTTATTAATCGTTCGGATTCTTTTATTGCAAGTGGGTCCAGTGGTTTGTTTCGTCTAAACAACAAAAGATTTTTTACGGCTAATTGACGTGTCTTGATATGGATCTGATTTCCAAATCTTTCAGCCCACTTTCCAACGCTGCTTGTAGTATCTGAAACAGAATAACCAAAGGGATCCAGGGTTTGAATGTTAATATTCCGGATAATCTTACCTTGATATTTTGTGTAAACTTTCGGCTTTCGCTTTCTAATAGGATTTGAAGTTTTAATTTTTGAGGGTTCAAAAATCAATTTGTGAAGCATTGAGGTAAACTTTCTTTTCTTGGAATAGGCTTCAATTTTTTTATATACCTGGGTTGAATCCTGTTCTTTAGGTTTTTCTTGAGAAAATCCTATATTTAGGTATAAAATGGTAGCCAAAAAGAAATAAAAATTGGAATTAAATTTCATTTAATATTTACTAAAATAAGAATACAACGATCTGAAAGGTAAACGAGTATTGAGGGTAAATGTGTCAATAATAGAAATTTGCAATATTTTTTAAAAATTTTGATTTTCAGAAGTTCCAAAAATACTGATAAACAATTAAAAAAAAGACTTAAATTTTCAAACAGTCCTATTATTAATTTACGAAGCAATAATCGTGTTCAGATTGCTATTAATTATTATCGAAAGTGGATATCTGAACTGTAATTATTTTTGTAGGAGCTAAACAATTAATATTGGAAAAGGCTTGTTCTTAAATCCCGGCATATCAGTAGGACATTCTTTCCGAATCAAGTTTTATAAATATAAATAGTAGGATGGTAAAACTCCATAATCCGGAACCCCCATAGCTAAAAAACGGCAAAGGGATACCTACTGTGGGGAAAATACCTATTACCATTGCTATATTTACTAAAAAGTGCAGAAATATAATGCCAACTACACTATATCCATATACACGGTGGAAATTGGATTTCTGTCTTTCTGCGAGAAATAAAAGTCTTAACATCAGCAAAACAAAGAAAAGTACCACCAGGGAAGTTCCAAGAAACCCCCATTCTTCTCCAACGGTACTAAAAATATAATCGGTATGTTGTTCCGGAACGAATTGTCCTTTTGTTTGGGTTCCTTCAGTCCATCCTTTTCCAAACCATCCACCACTTCCAATAGCAATTTCACTTTGATTGGTATTATAACCTATTCCCTTCGGATCAACTTCCTGCCCTAAGACTATATTAAAACGATCTCTGTGCCTTTGTTCAAATACATTTTCAAAAATGTAATCTACCGAGTAGGAGTAACCGATGGCAGTACATATACCAATAAATAAAAACAAAAAATGTGGGCGGTTTCTTCTTTTTTGAAACAAGATCAAAAGTGCGATAATCCCAACTGCGATGGAAACGTATAGATGTCCGAACAATAATGTAAATACAAATAATGCGATCGCGGCAAATCCAATGGCCAGATATATTCCAGATAAACCTTCCCTGTATAATGGAAAAAGAAAGGCCGAATATACCATTGCGCTTCCTGCATCGGGTTGGGGTAAAATAATGAGTGCCGGAAGGACTATAATAAGAAAGGCTTTGATTTGATTAGAAAAATCCTTGATATTGGTTTGAATATCCCCCAGATATTTGGCCAGGGCAAGTGCAGTGGCTACTTTGGCAAATTCCGCAGGTTGAATGCTTATCCCACCAATTACATACCATGAAGTCGCCCCATTAATGGTTTTTCCAAAGGCAAAAAGCCCTAAAATAGAAATTAGGGAAATTATATAAATTACACTTGAAAATCTCATATAAAACCGGGCTTCTATAGAGAGAAGTACGACTATCATAGCAAAGCTTAACAGAATCCAAACGGCTTGTTTCCCATAAACTTCAGAAAAATCAAAAATGGAAGAAGGATTGTCACCCAGGGAAGCCGAATAGATATTTACCCATCCAAAACTGACGAGTATGAGATATATTATAATAGTAATCCAATCAAAACCAACAGAGCTCTTTAACATTATTGATTTATTCTAAAGGGTTCACCGCTATAAGGTTTTTTATATTCCTCCTCCAAACTATGGGTTAAAATCCAGGTCTCCATGTCGGTTCTTGTAATGGTGCCTTTCAGGTATTTTTCTATCATTAAACCTGCAATCCTTCCTGCATAACGACCTCCCCAATAGCCATTTTCAACAAAAACAGCTATGGCGATTTTAGGATTGTCTACTGGAGCAAAAGCGATAAAAATAGAATGATCCGTCAACTGCACACGTTTTCCGTCAATTTTTATGAAATTCTCTGCAGTTCCTGTTTTTCCGGCAATTTCAATTCCGGGGATTCCTAAACTTGATGCGGTCCCACTTTTATAAACCTGATGCATGCCTTCAATTACAGGTTTAAAATTTTCAGCATCTATGGTGGTGTATTTTTTTTCGGTGTATTCTTTATCCTTTATTTTTTGCCCTTCTATTTCTTTCAGAATATGGGGGGTATAAAACCAACCTTTGTTGGAAATTGCAGCGGTCATATTTGCCAGTTGGATAGGAGTCATTAAAACTTCTCCCTGGCCTATAGCATTAGACAAAGTAGCTGTTGAATACCATTTATAGGTAGGGTAATCATAGATTTTATTATAATAAGCTGAGGTGGGAATTTTTCCTGATTTTCCTGTTGGCAGATCTGAACCCAGAAAATCTCCCAAGCCAAAACTTTTTACATGATTTGCCCAAGCATCCATTCCCTGTTGTGGAGAAGGATATTTTTCAATTATCCTTCGATATACGTTTGCAAAATATGCATTGCAGGATTGTGCGATTCCCGGGATCATAGACAAGGGCGTAGGATGCCTGTGACAACCCATTTTTCTACCTCTTCCGTAAGTATATCCCATATTGCAATAAAACTTGTCCTCTGTGGTTACAACCTCTTCCTGAAGCGCTATCAGTGCATTCATGGTTTTAAAAGGTGATCCAGGCGGATATTCTGCCAACAAACCGCGATCATATAAGGGCCGGGAAATAGTATCATAATATAATTTGGTGAAGTTGGCAGACCTCTGTCGGCCTACCAGTAATGCAGGATCATATGAGGGCGCTGTAACGAGGGATAATATTTCTCCGGTTGCAGGTTCTATCGCAACAATTCCTCCCCACTTATTTTCCATCAATTTTTCACCATAGGCCTGTAAAACTGCATCTATAGTTAGGGTTATATCTTTTCCCTTTTTTGGCAGGGTATCAAAAACCCCTCCCTTAAAGGCACCAATGTCACGGTTAAACCTGTCCTTTTGAATGTATTTAACGCCTTTTACTCCGCGCAACAATTCTTCATATTGACCTTCTATACCTTGTTTTCCAATTAAATCCCCGGAAATATAATAGGGATTATCATCTATAATTTTTTTGTTTACTTCTGCTATATAACCTAAAATATTTGATCCGTTATGGGTTTGATAATCACGCAAAGATCGTTTTTGAATATAAAATCCTGTATAATTACGCATTTTCTCCTGAAGGTATGCATACTCGGATTTATTGAGTTGAGGAACAATAATTGACGGAAGCCTGGGAGAGTATATCTTTGCTTTGTCCAGTCTTGAAATAAGTTCTTTTGGTGTGATCATTAATATCCGGCAAATTTCAGCGGTGTCAAATGCTTTTACATTTCTGGGGATTGCCATAACATCGTATGAAGGCTGATTAGACACTAATAACTCCCCATTTCTGTCAAAAACATAACCCCTTTGAGGGTAATCGTACACTACTTTTATAGCATTATCTTCAGATAATCGGGCAAAGGACTCATCTATAACCTGCAAATAAAAAAGTCGGCCGAGAAAGACTACCCCGGAGATTAAAATGATGATATATAAGAATAAGGTTCTCAACGCTTTTTTTGTTTAAATAAGGTCAGACTGATTAGGATTAACAGTATAGTGAATATACCTGAAAATAATGTTTTTTTCATGATCAGTAAAATATGTGAAAAATCAAACATTTCCAGAGAAAATAAAACCAAGTGGTGAATGAACACGACCACCATAATGTAACCCAATCTTGTTCCAAACGGGGTATTTGAGAGTTTTATTGTCTGATAATCATAACTCACCCCAAAGGAAAATCTAAGGATCACGGGACGAATATAGGCGATAATTACACAGGCTGCCGCATTAATTCCTCCACTGTCTTCAAAGGTATCAATAGTTAAACCAAATAAAAATGATACCAGTATAAATAATGATTGAGGAGTGTTAAAAGGGTATAAAATTAAAAAAAGCACATATAAATAAGGGTTGATGTATCCCAAAAAATTGATATTGTTCAGGAGTAATACCTGGAACAATATCAATAAAATAAACCGGATGCTATTTGATATTATTGAATTAGTCATCTATCCCTTCCAATTCTTTTATTTCTTTTTTATCTTTATTTTCAATTATATATACATAACCTATGTTGGTCATATCGTTAAACAAACGAATTTCAATTGTATAATAACTCTCATTCTGATCCAATTTAAATTTCTCGATATGGCCTATCGGGATTCCTTGTGGAAAAATAAGCGATTTGCCCCCGGTTACGATTGTATCACCTATTTTAATTGGAGCCAATCTTGGCACATCAATTAACTGAACAACATTAGGATCTTTGCCATCCCAAATCAGGGAGCCAAAGTGATTGGTTTTTTTGAGTTGCGCATTTATTTTTGAATGACTGTTCAAAATTGAAATTACCCTGGCATAATTTTTTGACGCCTGATCTACAATTCCCACAATTCCCTGGCTCGTAATTACCCCGTGTTCCCTGCTGATCTGGGAATTTGTCCCTCTGTCAAGTGTGATATAATTATCGGTTTTTGAATAGTTGTTATTGATGACCTTAGCGGTTCTAAATAGGTAAATCCCATTGAAGGAAGTTGAATCTTCAAAATTTATAACAGCTGAAGTATCCTCAATATTAGTGAGCAATTTTCTTAATTCCTTGTTTTCTTTCAATAACCTTTGGTTGTAATCTTCAAGGTAGAAATAGGTTTGAATATTATTAGACCAATTGTAAATGCCTCCTGTAATAAAATTGGCGGAGCTTATATATTTGCTTTTGTGAAACGAATTGGACTGAATAGTTAAAAATAAAGACAAGCCTAGCAGCAATAGAAATAATATGTTATTCTTATTGCGGATAAGAAAATTAAATATCTGCTGCATAACTTAGGTCCTACTTTATCAAGATTCCTTTGTACCTGTTTAGGTTTTTAAGGCATATTCCCGTACCGCGAACCACGGCTCTCAATGGGTCTTCAGCAATATAAACGGGAAGGTCTGTTTTTAGGGATAGACGTTTATCCAATCCTCTTAACATAGATCCTCCACCGGCAAGGTAAATTCCTGTATTGTAAATATCGGCAGCCAGTTCCGGAGGGGTTTGAGACAGGGTTTCCATTACGGCATCCTCAATCCTCAGGATAGACTTATCAAGGGCTTTGGCAATCTCACGATAAGAGATTTGTACCTGTTTAGGTTTTCCGGTAAGCAAATCACGTCCCTGAACGCTCATTTCTTCAGGCGGAACTTCCAGGTCTTCGGTCGCGGCTCCAATTTGAATTTTAATTTTTTCAGCAGTGCGCTCCCCCACGTATAAATTGTGTTGGGTTCGCATATAATACACGATGTCATTAGTAAAAACATCCCCTGCAATTTTAATCGATTTGTCACAAACGATACCTCCTAATGCAATAATAGCAATTTCGGTGGTACCACCTCCTATATCAATGATCATATTCCCTTTAGGCTGCATAATATCTATTCCAATTCCAATAGCAGCAGCCATAGGTTCATGGATGAGGTAAACTTCTTTTCCATTAACACGTTCGGCACTTTCTTTTACCGCCCGCATTTCCACTTCAGTAATTCCGGAAGGGATACAAATTACCATTCTCAAAGCAGGCGTAAACATTCGCTTTTTTAATGCCGGAATTTCCTTGATAAACATGCTTATCATTTTTTCACTCGCGTCAAAATCGGCAATTACCCCGTCCTTTAATGGGCGAATGGTTTTAATGTTTTCATGAGTTTTTCCCTGCATCATGGCTGCTTCTTTTCCCACAGCAATAATTTTTCCTGTGGTCCTGTCTCGGGCAACTATAGACGGGCTATCCACAACCACTTTATCGTTGTGTATTACCAGCGTATTTGCAGTTCCTAAATCTATTGCTATTTCTTCAATGAGAAAATCAAAAAATCCCATAGTATTTTATGTTGAGGTTAGGTAAATGTAGTGAAATTAATGTTTGAAATGTCGGGTTCCTGTAATCACCATTGCAATGTTTTTTTGATTGCAATAATCTATGCTCAACTGGTCCTTTATAGAACCACCGGGCTGGATTACCGCTGTAATACCCGCATTCCCTGCAATTTCCACACAATCCGGAAAAGGAAAAAAGGCATCACTTGCCATCACGGCTCCTTTTAAATCGAAATTAAAGGCTTTGGCTTTAACAATACTCTGGTTTAAAGCATCTACCCTGGAGGTTTGTCCGGTTCCGCTAGCCAGTAATTGTTTGTTTTTTGCTAAAACGATGGTATTGGATTTTGTATGTTTGCAAATTTTAGAAGCAAAGATCAAATCATTTAACTCCTTTTCGTTGGGTTTATTGTTGGTAACCAACTTTAAATCCTCAAGACGGTCGGTTTTGGAATTCCTGTCCTGAACCAAAACTCCATTTAAACAGGTCCTCACTTGTTTTTCTGGAAGTTCTATTTCTTTTTGAACCAGGATGATCCGGTTTTTCTTTCCTTTTAATATTTCCAATGCTTCTGCATCATAAGTTGGTGCAATTACCACTTCACAAAATAATTTATGGATCTCCTCAGCGGTAGCTTTGTCAATTTTTACATTGCTTATTAAAACCCCGCCAAATGCTGAAACAGGATCTCCTGCCAATGCGTCGTTATAGGCTTCTACAAGAGTGTCCCGTTGTGCAAGTCCGCAGGCATTATTATGCTTTAAAACTGCAAAAGTAGGACTGTCATTTTTAAATTCGTTTATTAGGTTCACCGCGGCATCTACATCCAGCAAATTGTTGTAGGACAGTTCTTTCCCATGCAACTGATCGAAAATAGCATCAAATTCCCCGTAAAAGATTCCCTTCTGATGTGGATTTTCTCCGTAACGAAGTTCTTTTCCTTTTTGAAAACTCAATTTAAATACATTTTCTTCTGAATTAAAAAAGTTGAAAATAGCGGTATCGTAATGTGAGGAAACGTTAAAGGCTTTTCCCGCAAATTTTTTCCGGTCTTCCAGTCTTGTTTCTCCGTTGTTTTTAGAGATCAATTCTAAGAATTCAGAGTAATCATCAACAGAAGAAACGCAAAGCACATCCTTAAAGTTCTTTGCTGCAGCACGAATCAGGGATATTCCCCCGATATCAATTTTTTCAATGGTATCTTCTTCTGAAGCTCCTGAAGCAACCGTTTTTTCAAATGGATACAGATCCACGATCACAATATCGATTTGAGGGATTTCAAATTCCTTCAATTCGGCAACATCGTTAGCATTGTCCTGTCTGTTCAGGATGCCTCCAAAAACTTTTGGATGCAGGGTTTTTACCCTTCCGCCTAAAATAGAAGGATAGGAAGTTAGGTCCTCTACAGGGATAACCTCAATTCCCAAATCTTTAATATATTTCTCTGTACCACCGGTAGAGTAGATAGTAATTCCAAGTTGATGCAGTTTTTTTGCAATGGGTGCAAGTCCATCTTTACTAAATACTGAAATAAGGGCAGATTTTGCCAATTTTAAATCGCTCATTGTGTTGAATTTGTTCTGGTTGCAAAAGTAACCAAATCACTACATTATTTGAAGTTCTAAACTTTTATTTCTAAAAAAAAATGTAACGAAAATTTCATCTTTGCGTCTTATCTTTAATCTTTGCAAAACATCTGATTGTACTATGCTGATTTATTTAAGGGTATTAAAGGAAAGTTTCAATTTTGCTATTAATGCATTAAGAAACAATAAACTGCGAACCTTTCTCTCGCTTTTGGGGGTAACTATTGGCATTTTTTCAATTATAGCTGTACTTGCAGCGGTGGATTCCCTGCAACGAGAAATAAAAGGCAGTCTGAGTTCTTTGGACAATAGCACCATTATTTTAATGCGTTTTTCTTTTGGTCCCTCCGAAATTCCAAGATGGAAAAGGGAGCAATTCCCAGATATGTCTTATGACGAATATCAATACCTAAAACGAAATTTACCGAATACCGAAGCCGCCAGTTTTTCAATGAATGTGCCCCGGGAATCTATTAAATTTGAAGAGAAAACTACTGCCAATGTAGAGATAGCTGCAGTTACCCAGGAATATCTTCAAATTGAAGATTTACAAATAGCCCAGGGACGGTTTTTTAATGAATCTGAATCAACAAGTGGATCTCCGGTTATTGTTCTGGGGGATGAGATTGCTCAAAATCTTTTTGGAGACAGGAATTCCCTTGGGAAAGAAGTTCGGCTTTACGGCCGAAAATTTGCTGTGATAGGAGTTCTTGAAAAGGAAGGTGCCGGTTTATTTGGCAATTCAAAGGATGCAAGCGTATGGTTGCCGGTTAATGTTGTACGCAGGGTTTATGGCGATAATAATAAGTCCACCTTCCCTCAAATAATATTGAGACCGGAGGACGGGGTAGATAATGCCGAATATATAGCGATTTTAAAACAGAAATTGAGAAATTATCGCGCTTTGAAACCGGATGAAGTAGATAATTTTTTTGTAAACCAATTGCAAGGATTCGCCGATCTAATTGATAATATCACCGGGCAAATGAATTTTATTGGACTCATAATAAGCGGATTTTCCCTTCTGGTAGGTGGTTTTGGAATTGCGAATATTATGTTTGTAAGCGTGAAAGAACGCACCAGCCTTATTGGAATACAAAAATCCCTGGGAGCTAAAAACAGATTCATATTGTTTCAATTTTTGTTTGAAGCCGTTATTCTTGCAGTTATTGGAGGATTGATAGGATTGGTTTTAGTCTGGGGAGTCTCTTTGGCCGCATCTCAGTTTACGGGCGATTTTGAATTTATACTCTCTCCATTTAATATGTTTATTGGCACTGCAGTTTCTGCCATTATTGGGTTAATCTCCGGAATAATCCCGGCAATTTCAGCTTCGAAACTGGACCCGGTAGAAGCCATCCGCACCGGAATGTAAAACTAGTATTGAGATGTTAGATATTAGATTTGAGTATTAAGTATTGAGAAGATTCATCTTAATGAGAGGATGTTTTTGTTGTTGATCATTGATTTATTTTGTCTCTTTTCTATATTCTTTTTTCTTGGCTCTTGTTTCTTGATTCTTGTTTCCTTT